>Ga0335074_10009435_pt1 | contig 13636 bp, 12 predicted proteins | sample Lox_Sample_23_FD_206715 | JGI IMG/M metagenome (GOLD analysis project Ga0335074, IMG submission 206715) | Soil microbial communities from Loxahatchee National Wildlife Refuge, Florida, United States - Lox_Sample_2.3 | ecosystem: Environmental > Terrestrial > Soil > Wetlands | place: USA...
CGAACGCGAACGCCCCGCCGCTGCCGGCGGCCAGCGCGTCGAGCACCGCCCGCCCGGCGGCCACCACCTCCGTGCCGACCCCGTCCCCGGGAATCGCCGCGATCCGGAACGTGCGGGCTGCGCTCATCGTGTCTCTCCGTCCTGTCCGAGGGTTGCCCCCCGCCTTGACCGTGTTCCAGACCGCGAGCTACGTTGACTCCGCCTGGTGAGCTGAAGGGAGCTGCTGATGGCATTGAAGATCATGCCGCACGGCCGGCTGCAGGAATGGGTCGCCGAGGAAAAGGGCTATTTCACCGCCGAGGGGCTCGAGTACAGCTTCGTGATCAGCGGCGATTACGGCGTCGGCGCCGTCGCGCGCGACGGCGCCGGAGAGATCAAGACCGGCGCGTTCGAGACATTCGGTGCGGGCCGCGACGGCGCCGACGTGAGCTGCGCCTGCCACTGGGCCACGAGCACCGCCGCGCGGGAACGGAGCGGTCACCTGGTGACCACGGCGTACTCGGTGGCGCCCTGCGCCATCGTGGTGCCGCCCGAGTCGCCGATCCGCCGCCCCGAGGACCTGGCCGGAGTGCCGATCGGAGTGGGGTACAACTCCGGCAGCCACTTCGCCACCATGCAGGCCCTCGAGCCCGTGCTCGCCCCCGGTGAGCTGCGGCTCACCTTCCAGGGGCCGCCCAACGAGCGCCTGGACGCGCTGCTCGAGCGGCACGTCCCGGCGGCCACCGCGTGGGGAGTGCCGCTCTACATCGCCGAGGCTTTCGGGTTCCGCAAGGTCCTCGACGCCACGTTCATGATCGGGTTCCTGGTGACCGGCGGCGACGTGACCAGGGCCGACGTGGACAAGTACCTGGCCGCGCTGCGGCGGGCGCAGATGGAGATCGACCTGCACCCCGAGCGGTACAAGCACTACCACCTGCGGTCGGTCCCTGAGCGCTACCGGGAGCAGGTCGACGTGCGGGCGTTCGGCACCGGTGAGCGCATCGTGTTCTTGCCCTACACCAGGGAAGTCTTCGCCGAGACCCAGCAGTGGATCGAGTCACACCAGCTCTTCGCCGGGGCTTCCGCGCGGGCTGGCTACGACGAGGCCGTCCTGGCCTGAGCGGCCATCAGGTTCCAGTGGCCAGCAGGACGTTCTGGACGGGCGGCCGCACCCGGCCGGAAGGCGCCAGCAGGCGGCGCAGCGAGTCGGCCACCTCCTCGGTGAGGTCGGTGGGCAGTCCGCGCTTGGGCCAGACCGACAAGGTGATCGGTTCCGGGACCGGCAGGTCGTCGCGGGCGACCAAGCCGTCCGGGGTCTGACCGAGAGTTGCCATCAAGCCGATGCCGAGGCCGGCCCGGACGGCCGCCTGGACTCCTGCCAGGTGGGCAGCCTCGCAGTTCACTTCCACCGGGATGCCATGCGCCGAGAGGGTCTCCAGCGCGCGGGAGCGCAGCGCGCACGGATCGTCGAAAGCGACGAGGGGAATGGGCTCATCAGCGCCCGGCGGTGTCCAGCCTGGCGCCGCGTACCAGGTCAGTTCGAGCATGCCCACCGTTCTGACATGCAGGTCGTCCGAGGGCCCGAGCAGCATGGCAACGTCGATCCGGCCGTTGGCCAGCGCCTCACGCAACTGGGCGCCGCGGTCGACGCGGAACCGCAGACGGCAATCGGGGAGCGCGTCCGTGAGCGAGCTGGCCAGCCCAGGCAGCAGTTGGGCAGCGGCATGCTCGGTCGAGCCGATCACGAGGGTCTGCTCGGACTCGATGCCGAAGTCGCGCAGCGTCTCGTCATGCAGAGCCAGGATGCGCCGGGCCTGCCGCAGCAACGTATCGCCGTCGGGAGTGAACCGTGATCCGCGGCCCTGCCGTTCGACGAGCGGACGGCCCACCGCCGCCTCCAGCCGGCGAACATGCTGGCTCACCGCACCCTGACTGAGGTGCAGGGAGTTCGCGGCGCGCTGGAAGCCGCCGCAGTCCGCCACAGCCACGAAGCTGCGCAGGGGCGCGACATCCAGGACCCTGAGCATGCGTCAAGGCTACTGGACAATGCTCAGAATGTCGAGAATGCCGATCGGATTACTAGCCATATGGACCAGCCGGCGGTTACCGCTCCAGCCGGCGGAACTGGCCGGCGTGGAACACCAGCGGGCTGATGTCGTGATCGGCGTCCAGGTCATGGAGGCGCAGCACGACGATGTCGTGGTCGCCCGCGCGCACCTGCTGCTCCACGCTCGTCTCCAGCCAGCCGCTGGCTCCGTCCAGCAGGACGGCGCCGTTGGCGGTCGCGCGCCAGGAGAGTCCAGCGAAACGGTCGTCGTGCCGGTTCGCCAGCTGCCGCCCGGCCCGTTCCTGCGCGGCACTGAGGATGCTGACGCCGAGGCGCGGCGCGCCGCGCAGCACCGGCCAGGTAGTGGAGGTGCGCGCGATGCACACCGACACCAGCGCCGGGTTGAGCGACACGGACGTGAAGGAGCTGGCCGTGAGGCCGACGGGAGCACCCTCGACGAGTGCGGCCACGGCCGTCACACCCGACGGGAAGGCGCCGAACACATGCCGCAGCCGCCCTGGGTCGAAAATGGTGGCTGTCATCCGCGGCCCCTCGTCGGCGCCCGCCGCGGCCGGTCACCACGCACTGGACCCCACCGTGACGATCGGTTCGAGCGACGGCTCGTTGCGGAGCGCTTCGAGGAATGTGACGATCTCGGCGGCAACCGAACGGTGCTGCAGGTCGTTCAGGACGTCGTGATGCGCGCCGTGCACCACGACCAGGCGCGCGGCCGGCAGCGCCTTCGCGACCCGGGCCAGGGCGTCCCGGTCAGCCAGCGGGTCGGCGCCACCGACAAGCAGCAGCTGCGGCAGGTCGGCGGTGCTGGCGTACGCGGCGTCGAGCAGCGCGCGGGGGACAGCGGCCGATAGCGTCCCGCGCCGCACGGACGGGTCATCGCTGAGTACCCCGCGGTGCACGCTGCAGTGGGTGCGCACGTCCAGCTCATCGTCCCAGCCGCCCGGCTGGTGCGCCGTGTACCCGGGCAGCCCGGCCAGAACGAGCGCCTGCGGCCACCACGAGGCGTCCAGCGGTGCTGTGAGCTGGGTCGCCGACCATGCCACCAGCGCAGCCAGGGCGGCGGCGCCGGTGTCCGACCCGGCCAGCACCAGCGGGCGGACCGGCCCGTCCGCGCCGGTCCCCGCCGCCGCGTCGGCCAGTCGCGCGGCGAACCGCTCCAGCGAACCGGCCAGGTCATCCTCGGCGATCACCGGGGCTCGCAGCACCCGTACCCGGTAGGAGTCAGCGGCCAGCCGCCTGCCAAAGCGCTGGTAGGTCGCCTCGCCCTCACCGCGGCCGGGCACGACCAGTACGGTGCCCCGGGTCCGCAGCCCCTCCGGGCCGGTGTAGTCGGTGACGAAGGTCGTCTCGCTCATGTTCATGCTCCCGCTAGGTCGGCCGTGCTCCTGAGCGCGGCAGTGGATTCGGTGGGCTCGGCGGAGCGGGCCGGGGCGGGCGTCCAGCCGAGCGCGGGGCCGACCTCCGTCGCGATGAGCTCAAGCGCGCGGATCGCCGCGTCGTGGTCGGGAACGGCCGGGTTGAACTGCGTGATTAGGTCGGTGGCCACGGGCAGCACCTTCTCGTGGCGAAGTTCGGCCACGATCTCCTCCGGGTGGCCATAGAAGGCGTGGAAGCGGTCCAGGTAGCCCTCGGCGCTGAGCCCGGCGGGGAACGCGCCGCGTTCGACCAGCCGCTGGGAGGCGGTGACGACGTCCGCCCCGATCTGTTCCAGCGCGGACCGCTTGTCCTGGGCGGGGAAGACGAACCGGGACAGCCCGATCCGCGGCGCCCGCGGCTGGGTCCAGTTCGCGAGGAACTCGTCGGCCCACGGTCGCTGCACCTCGTCGGTCGGCTCACTGTAGCCGTAGGCCGCCCGGTTGAGCAGCAGGCTGGAGCCGCCAGCCGCGGCGTACGCCGCGCCGGGCTTGCTGAACACGCCCTGCCAGATCCGCCCGGTGAAATCGGCGGCCCGCGGCTGGATGGTGAACCCGGGCGCGCCGACCTCGCCGTTGGCGAGTGCCGTGCGCAGGATGGCGAGACCCTCGCTGGTCAGCTCCCGCTTCCTCGCGACGTCGCGGCCGAAGGCGGCGTACTCAAGCGTGCTGCCGCCGCTGCCGACGCCGATCTCGACACGCCCGCCGCTGAGGGTGTCCACGACCGAGACGTCCTCGGCGAGCCGGAGCGGGTTCTCGAGCGGCAGGACCGTGATCGCGGTGGCCAGCCGGATCCGGGTGGTGCGGGCGGCGGCGTGGGCCAGGAACGTCCACGGCGACGGCAGCCCGCCGCCGCCGAGCGGAGCGTGGTGCTGAGCTACCCATCCGACGTCGAAGCCGAGCTCGTCGGCGACGACGAACAGCTCCTGGGCATTGCGGTAGGTCGTGGCCGTGTCGCCCCGGCCCTGGACATGGGTGAGGAACCCGAGCCGGAAACGTGGCTTGCCGGGCTGGTCGGTCATGTGCCTGGGCATCTACCTCGCCGCCCCGCTGCTCGCGGCGGCCAGTCCGGACTCGGCTGGGTCGGTTGTGCCGTCCCTGGCGCCGCCGAGGACGAGGTCGAGAATGGCGGCGGCGGCACTGCCGGAGACCTGCGCGCCGCGCCAGGCGACATGCTGGTCGGGCCGGATCAGCACGTTGTCGGCGCCGTACAGCTCGCGTACGGCCGGGTCGGGCAGGTGAACGACCACCAGGGGCAGCGACCGGGCGGCCGCTTGCGCGGCGAATGCCGTCCCGGCCGTTCCGTCCCCGGTCAGCACCAGCAGCGCGAAGTCGTTGCCGATCCGGTCGTAGAGCGTGTCGCCCCACGGGTCGAGGTAGCCGTCCGGCGCGCGATGGCCGGGGCGCGGATCGTCGTCGTAGCGGTCCGGCTGCCACGGTTCCTCGGTGTCGAGCTGGCCAGGCTCGTACCAGATCACCGCCGAGGCGTCGTACCGCTCGTCGAACTCGACGCCGGCCGATTCGAACCGGCCCTGCCCGAGAAGGGCGCCGATCTCGGCCCGCCGCCGCTGCGCCGCGGGACTGAGGTCGGCGTCATCGGGAATGCCATCCCGCCGGATCCGCTCGCGCAGCTCGCCACCGCGGCGAGCCCGGTCAAGCGCGTAGTCGGCGATCCGCCAGTTGTGCCGCCGGCGTTCGGCGTCGTAGCTGTCGAGCAGCGCGTCCGGGGCGTGCCCGGCAAGGACGGCCGCGAGCTTCCAGCCGAGGTTCGCGACATCGCCGAAGCCCTCGCCCAGATTGCCGCCGGGGGTGCGCACGTGGGCGGCGTCGCCGGCGAGCAGCACCCGCCCCTTGCGGAAGGTCTGGGCGACCCGGCTGGAGTCGTAGTACGTGGTCGCGGACGCCACCTCGAGGTCGAGGTCGAACCCGAACGCGGCGCGGCCGATGTCGACAAGTTCCTCGTGCGTCGGCTCGTAGTCGAGCGGATAGGGCCCGGCGTACACCCGCCACTCGCGGGTGCTGACGGCGGCGAGGAAGCCCCACGCCTTCGCGTTGAAGACGAGGTTGACACCGCTCGGCGCGGGCCCGAGCCGCTCGGTTTCGTCACCGGTCCTGACGATGAGCCGCAGTCGCTTCTGCGGTGCCCGCTCGCCGTCCCTGTCGATGCCGGCCAGCCGCCGGACCGTGCTGCTGCCGCCGTCGGCGCCCAGCACGTACCGCGCCCTGACGGTGCGGCGCTCGCCCGAGTCGACGTCGGCTACCTCGGCGTCGATCCAGTCGGCGCGGGAGTGCAGCGCCTCGAGCCGCCAGCCGCCGGTTACGCTCACCCCGTGCCTGCCGAGGTGGTTAAGGAACACTTGCTGGAGCGCGGTCTGCGGCCGTCTGATCCGGTCTGCCAGCGAGTGCCCGGCCGCGCCGGCGCCCCGGTCGGTGAAGCCACGGCGCCGGTTCGGCACCAGGTCGTGGCCGGTCAGTGAGGTGATGAGCCTGATCCCGTGGTTCCACTCCGGCGGGAACGTCCACTCGGTGCGGATCTCCTGCAGGACTCCCCAGCGGCGGAAGTGCTCCACGGTGCGCGCCGAGTGGCCCATCGCCCCCGCGCGGATCAGCGTCGCGGTGCGGGCGCGGTCGACGACCGCGACCTCGACGCCCCGGCCGGCCAGCTCGATGGCCGACGACAGCCCGACCGGGCCCGCGCCGACGATCAGGACGTCCAGCCGCGCCGGCGGCGTGCCGACCGGGAAACGGACAGTGTGTACGTCACGCCCGCCAGTGATGGAGGGCTGCTTGTCAGACACGGTCACCTCTCACGCGGTCACGCGAGTGAGCTCGCGCTCCGCGGTGTATCGGTTGATGGGGAACGGCAGGCCGAGGTGGCCGCGGAGGGTGTCCGACTCGTACTCGGCGCGGAAGGCGCCCCGCTTCTGCAGCACGGGGACGACAGTGCCAGCGAAGTTCTCCAAGGCCTCGATGGTGCGGAAGCGCAGGTTGAAGCCGTCGGTCGCGTTCGTCTCGAACCAGTGCTGCAGTGCGTCCGCGACCGTCTCGGGAGCGCCCACGAATTGACCCGGCCGGTACTCGGACGCGGCCTCGGCGACCTGCCGGATGGTCAGCCCTTGCTCCCTGGCCCGGTGAACCAGGTCGGCGCCGCCGCGGCGGCCCCGCTCCGTGAGGTGCGTCAGGTCGGGGAACGGCTCGTCCAGGTCATGCTGCGTGAAGTCGTAGGCGCCGAAGGAGCGGCCGAGGAACGCCAGCTTGCGGTCGAAGTCGTTGTCCTCCTCGTAGATCTCGCGGTCGCGCGCGCGGGCGCGTTCGTCGGTGCCGGCCACGACCGGGCTGGCGCCGATGAGGATGACCACGTGGTCGGGGTCGCGGCCGAGCGCCGCCGCGCGCCGCTTGATGTCGGCGTGATAGGCCTGTGCCTCGGCCAGCGAGCCGCCGGGGGCGTAGATGCCCTCGGCGACGTGCGCCGCGAGGTTGCGGCCGTCCTCCGAGACGCCGGACTGGAAGATCACCGGCTGTCCCTGCCTGGAGCGGGACACGTTGAGCGGGCCGGCGACGCTGAAGTACTCGCCGGCGTGGTTGAGAGCGTGCAGCTTGGCTGGGTCGAGAAAGACGCCGCGCTCCACGTCGGCCGGGAAGGCGTCGTCCTCGTAAGAGTCCCAGAGCCCGCGGGCGACTTCGACGAACTCCCGGGCGCGCCCGTACCTGGTGGCGTAATCGAGGTGCTCGTCGAGCCCGAAGTTCTTGGAAACCTGCGAATCGAAGCTGGTGACGACGTTCCAGCCGGCCCTGCCGTTGCTGATCTGGTCGAGCGAGGCGAGCCGGCGGGCGAGGTTGAACGGAGAGTTGTAGGTCGAGCTCGCCGTGGCGATCAAACCGATGCTGGTCGTGTGCGTCGCCACGGCGGACAGCAGGGTAAGCGGCTCAAGCCGGTTCAGGTAGTGCGCCGGGTAGGTCGCGTTGATGAACTGGCTGTCCACGATGAAGAACGCGTCGAAGAGCGCGCTCTCGGCGATCGTCGCCTGCTTGATGTAGTAGCGGATGTCGATGCTCGCGTTCTTCGGCACCTGGGGGTCCTTCCACAGGCCGTGCTGGCCGGGACCTCCGACGCCGTAGGCGCTCAGGGCGAGGTGGAGTGTGCGGGACAAGGGCTTTCCTTTCTGCGCTGCGGTCAGGCGTGCAGCAAAGCGCGCAACTGTTCGCGTTCTGACCTCTTCGCCGCGGCGGAGCGAAGTGTCGGGGCGGAGTCGATGAGGAGCCGCGTGTAGACGTGCTGGGGATCGTTGATGATGCTCCGCGTGGGGCCGACCTCGACCAGTTCTCCCTGGTAGAGCACGGCAATGCGGTCGGTCAGGCCGGCGACGGAGCCGAGATCGTGCGAAATGAACACCAGGCCGACACCCGCCTGGCGCAGGCCCTTGAGGATCTCCAGGACCTGGACCCGGTTCGCCGAGTCCAGCGCGCTCACCGGTTCGTCGAGCATGATCAGCTTCGGCTCGGTGACCAGGGCGCGAGCCACCGCGACCCGCTGTCGCTGGCCGCCGGAAATCTCACCGGGCAGACGGCTGAGCAACTCCTCGTCAAGGCGAACCCTGCCCAGGAAGGCGCGGGCCCGGGCATGTGCCTCGGCACTCGAGATCCCCTGGATCAAGAGCGGCTCGACGATCGACTGCGCGACCGTGAGTTCGGGGTCGAGGCTGCGCAACGGGTCCTGGAAGACGTACTGGACGACGCCCCGGCGGCGCAGGTCGCGCCACTGGCGTGCCTTGGCCTTCGAGACATCCTGCCCGTCGATCACGACGCGGCCCCGCGAGAACGGCGCGAGCCCGAGGACAGCGCGCGCGAGCGTCGACTTGCCCGATCCGGTCTCGCCGATGAGCCCGACCGCCTCGCCGTTCGAGACCGACAGGGAGACTCCGTCGAGGACGCGGCGGCGCCTGCGGCCAACCCCGTAGAGGACCTCGAGGTCCTCGACTTCCAGCACGCTCGGGGCGCTCATGCTCGCTCCTCCCGGGGGACGTCAAGGAAGCGCTCAAGTCCGTATTGCTCATGCTCGGCTATGAGGAGCTGGGTGTACTCATGCTGTGGCCGGTAGAGCACGTCCGCGGTCGTGCCATGCTCTACGACGTCGCCCTGGCGCATGACCAGCACCTCGTCGCACACCTGGGCGACGACCGCGAGATCATGCGCCACGACGACCAGCGCGAGTCCGGTGCGCTCGCGCAGGTCGGCGAGCAGATCGAGAATCTCCGCTTGCACGGTCACATCCAGCGCGGTGGTCGCCTCATCCGCGATCAGCACCTGGGGATCGGCGGCGATGGCGGCCGCGATGAGCGCCCGCTGCAGCATGCCGCCCGACAGCTCATAGGTGTACTGGCTGTAGACGCTTTCTGGGTTCCTGAGGCGCACCGAGCGGAGCAGTTCGAGTACCCGGTCCATGGCCTCCCGCCGGCGGACCTTTTTCTTGACCCGGATGACCTCGGCGATCTGCGGCCCGACTTGAATCGACGGGTTGAGATAGGACGCCGGATCCTGGAAGACCGCGCTGATGGTGGAGCCGCGCAGCTCTGTCCACTGCTTGACGCTCAGCTCGGCGATGTCACGTCCGGTGAGCGTGATGCTGCCCGCGGAGACCGCGAGTTGGTCCGGCAGAATCCCGAGTACGGCTCGGCAGGTGAGGGTCTTGCCACTCCCGGATTCACCGACGATCCCGACGGCCTTGCCCGGCGCCAGCTCGAAGCTGATCCCGTGGACGATCTCCCGATCGGTCGTCCGGTCACCGATATGCACGTCGCGGACGGACAGCAGCGCCGCGGTCGCGGGCGGGCCGGCGACCGTCGATTCGGTGTCGGGGCCGGCCACAAACGCCATCACGCACCTCCTTGTGACAGGGCCAGCCGCCGCCGCTGAGGCCGCTTGATGCTGAACGCACGGCCAGCTTGGCCCGAGACGTCACGGATCGTGTCGGCGAGGAGGTTGCATGCCCACACCGTGGCGATGATCAGCACCGCCGGCGCCACCGGGGCCCACGGCTGGTACGAGAGATAACTGAGGTCAGAGGAGAGCATGCCGCCCCAGGTCGGTGCGGGAGGCTGCACGCCGATGCCAAGGAAGCTCAGGCTGGACACGACGACGAAGCCGACCCCGACCGTGTACGCCAGCGAGACCGAGATCGGCGGAAACACCTTGGACCAGACGTGGCGGCGCACGATCCACGCCGGTGACGCTCCTGAGATCTGCGCCGCCTCGACGTACTCCGAGCGCGCGACGGAAAGCGCGGCGGCCCGCGAGACCCGGTAGAAGTTAGGCGCGAGAAGCACCCCGGTGACCAGCAGCGCCTGGGTGATGCCGTTGCCGAGCAGCGCCGTCACCGCCACCGCGACGAGCAGGAACGGCAGCGATATCAGCGTGTCGACCAGGCGCAGCGTGACCCACTCGAAGACACGGCCGAGGTAGACCGACAGGATGCCGGGGATCGCCCCGGCGAAGAGGGCGATGACCGCGACCTCGAGGGCCCCGACGACGCTGGCCCGCGATCCGGCGAGGAGTCGGCTGAGCGTGTCACGCCCCAGGTAATCGGTGCCCAGCCAGTGGCCGGCGGAGATGGGCGCGAGCTGGGTAGGGCTGGTCGTGAGCGGGTTCTGCGGCGCGATGACCGAGCCGAAGATCGCCAGGAGCACGATCACCGACAGGATCCCGATGGCGATGCGGCCTGTGGGCCGGGAGAGAACGCGGCGGATCATGTCACACCCCCCGTTGCGACGCCGGCGAGAGCCGGCCCAGGAGCAGATTGACGATCAGGTTGAACGTCACGACAAGCACGATCGAGACGACGAGGACTCCCTGGACCGAGGGCACGTCGCCCATTTGCGCGGACGTGCTCGCGAACTGGCCGAAGCCAGCGAGCGCGAAGATCGACTCGACGATGACCGAGCCCCCGATGAGCACAGGGAACTCCAGTGCGAGGACCGCCACCGCCGGGCCGATGCCGTTTCTCAGCACGTGCCGGAAGAAGATCCGCCGCCCGCTCAGGCCGCGGACGATCGCGCCGATGACGTAATTCTCCCGGTACGCGCCGATCAGGCCAGAGCGAAGCTGCCTGGCCACGCTGGACATACAGCCGAAACTGAGCGCCAGCGCGGGCAGCAGGACATGGGACAGCCACGGCCACAATCCCTGGGAGAACGGGACGAACCCGGCCGAGGGGAGCAGCCTCAGTTCGACCGCGACGACCTCGACCAGAATGATTCCGATCACGAACGCCGGGATCACCGAGATCACGGACAGGAAGCTGGTGATCCCTCTGTCGATCCAGGTCGTGCGCTTGACCGCGGCGAGCGTACCCAGGGTGAATCCGGCGGTGACGCCGATGATGAGGGCCAGCGTCGCCACCGTGAGGCTGATCGTCAGGCCATCCCTGATCAGGGTGCTGACCGGGTAGCCATTGGACCAGCTGCGTCCCAGATTGCCGTGCAGTACGCCGCTGAGCCAGCTCCAGTACTGCGCGAAGAATCCGCGATCCAGCCCGTAGGACGCCTCGATGCGGTTGATTTCCAGCGGGGTGGCGTTCTGGCCGAGCTGGATTCTGGCCGGGTTGAGGCCGCTGAGTGCCCGGAGCAGGAAGGTCGCGAACGTCGCCACGAAGAACACGGGCACGAAGATCGAGATGGTGCGCCCGATGTTGGTGAGCAGGCTGCGAGCTGCGTGCCTGCCCTTGGCCACGGCGACCCCGTGGCCGCCTTCGGCGGTAATGGGATGCGCTGCGTTGCTGACGGCCACGGGGGTGTCCTCTCCTTTTACGTGTGCTGGCCGGTCACTGGCCGTTGATGGTCACGCCGGTGAAGTCGACGTGTCCGGGGTCGCCGGGCAGGGCCGAAATCGACGGGCTCTTGGCGAAGAGGTTCGGCGAGGAGTAGGTGAAGATCAGCGCCTCGGACTGCAGGCCCGCCGCCGTTGCCGCCTGCAGGTTCGCCTCGTAGTCAGGCGAGCCGATCGGCGTAGCCTCGGCCTTGTCGACTGCCGCCTCGAAGCCCGCGACCTCGTAGGGCGAACTCAGGTTCAGCACACCGTTGGGGCCGAAGTGGTCCCGCAGCGTCTCTGTCTGGGAGTCACGCCCGGTCGTGCCATAGAGCGAGAAGGCGAGCTGCTTGGCGAAGAAAGGGGTTGCCCAGTTGGGATCGATCGTGATCGTCACCTTGATACCGATCGCCGCCAGCTGCGATTGCACGATCTCCGCCTCAGGTCCCTCGCTATCCTCCTCGATGACCAGATTGAGGCTGAGCTGATTCGGCTTGTAACCCGCCTGGGCCAGCAACTGCTTGGCCTTGGCCGGGTTGTAGGGCCAGAGGTTGGCGTCCGCCGCGTTGTAACCGGGGGCCCCGGGCGGGAACACCTCGTCGGTGGCCTGGCCGTAGCCGAAGGTGAGCTGCTGGACGAACTGCTGGCGGTTGATGGCGTAGCGAATCGCCTCGATGAGCGTCGGGTTGCCCTTGAACGGTGCCTTGTTGATGTTGATGCTGATGTTCTCGGCGTTGTATCCCGGCTGGACGAACACGTCGAGTCCGGCCGCCTTGGCCGCCTTGGCCTCCGACGGATCGAGGTCGGCGAAGTTGTAGACACCGGTCTCAAGACCGGCGACCACCGTCGCCGCGGCGGGCGCGTCGAAGAGGTCCACCTCCTGGATGTGGATGTCCTTCGCGTCCCAGTAGTCCGGGTTCTTCTTGAGGATCGCCTCCTGGCCCGGAATGATCTTGGTGGCGATGAACGGGCCGGCCCCGACAGGGAACTGGTCCAGTTTGGTGGGATCGGCTGCCGCCTTCGGGCTGGCGACCAGCAGCACGCGCTCGCCGAACACGAGCGGAATCTGGAAGTCTGGGTGATTCAGGTACACCTCGACGTTGTAGTCACCGCTGGTGGAGACGCTCTGGACCGGCTCAAGGTCTTCGACGAGGGCCGAGTTCTGCTGGGTCTTGCCGCGGATGATCGCATCCTTGATCGCCGCGGCGTTGACCGGTGTGCCGTCGGAGAACTGCAGGCCGGGCCGGATGTGGAAGGTGACCTCGGTCCCCGTCTTGTTGTACGTCCAGCTTGAGGCGAGCCCCGGCACCGGATCGCCCGCGGCGTTGATGTTCGTGACCGATGCGTAGACGAGGGCGAGCGGCCGGAACTGAGCGCCGGCGCCGTTGACGACCGGGTCCCAGTGCGTGGGGAAGATGGTGGTGGCCCACTTCAGCACGGCGCCAGAGCCGCTGGCAGCGGTAGTCGTGCCGGTGGTGGAGCCCCCGCAAGCGCTGAGCGCCGCGACCAGGGCAACTCCGACGGCGGTCAGGCCGGCAACCACAGTGCGTCGGTGGCGGATGGTCAATCGGTGGGATCTCATTGGTCTTTTTCTTCTCTGGTCAGGCCCGCGTCGCGGGCTCGTTAGTGTCGGATTGCGGGTTCGGTTCTTCAGACGAGCGCGTGCTTGCTGGCCGCCAGGCGGGCCGCGGTGTGGCGGTTGTCGGGGATTGGCAGGCCGAGGTTGCCGCGCAGCGTCGCCGACTCGTACTCCCGGCGCACGACGCCGCGCTCGCGCAAGATCGGCAGCACCTGCCCGGTGAAGCGGGCGAATTCGCTCGGCACCGAGACGCCGATGTTGATGCCGTCGAAGGCGCCGGCCTCGAACCAGCGCTGGATCTCGCTGGCCACCGTGAGCGGCGAGCCGGTGAACGGCGAGCGGCGGGCCTGGAGCTGGTGCTCGACCACCTGGCGCAGCGTCAGGTTGTTGTCCCTGGCGAGCTTCTTGATGCTCTCGGCCTGTGTCCGGAAGCTGCGCGCCCCGGCGTCGCCGACGTCGGGGAAGGGCGCGTCCAGGTCGTACTGGGAGAAGTCGTGCCAGCCGAACGGACGGCCGAGCTCGGCCAGGGCGCGGTCGAAGCTCTTGCTGCCGAGGATCGCCTCCTCCTTGGCCCGCGCCTGCTCGTCGGTGTCGGCGACGATCGGGAAGATGCCGGGGACGATGAGCAGGTTGTCCGGGTCGCGTCCCTTCGCCGCGGCCCGCACCCGCAGCTCCTCCCGGAACGCCTGACCCTGCTCGATCGTCTGGGCGTGCGTGAAGATCGCGTCGGCGATGCTCGCGCCGAGGTCTCGCCCCTCTTCTGAGTCGCCGGCCTGGAAGATCACCGGCTGCCCCTGCGGC
>Ga0335074_10009436_pt1 | contig 13636 bp, 11 predicted proteins | sample Lox_Sample_23_FD_206715 | JGI IMG/M metagenome (GOLD analysis project Ga0335074, IMG submission 206715) | Soil microbial communities from Loxahatchee National Wildlife Refuge, Florida, United States - Lox_Sample_2.3 | ecosystem: Environmental > Terrestrial > Soil > Wetlands | place: USA...
AGCTTCGCCGCACTGCGCTGCTGCGTTACTGCGGCGACGGCGTAGCAGAGCGTTCCCAGGATCGCGAACGTGACGGCCAGCGCCTGTTCTCCAGCCCCGGTCACCGAGCCGGTCACCAGCCTTCCCGAGCCCAGCCGTGCGTACTGCGATGAGGATTATGCAGACGGTGGCATACCTGACCGTTGGTTTCCACCACAATCAGCTCAAACTTTGCTCGGGATCAGCTGAATGCCGCCCGGCAGCGCGCGAATCCGCTCTGTTCACGCGGCGCATCAGGCCGGGTGCGTGCGCTCGCGCGCCCGGCAGCGTGCGGGCTGGGCTAGGGAATGCCGATCCCCTTCGTGACCGCGCCGATCGTCAGGGTGCGCTTGTTCTTGCACACCGAGAACGACAGGTTCAGCACGAACTGACCGAGGGTCTCGTTCGGCGCGTACACCTTGAACCCGGAAGTGGTCGCGGCCTTGCAGCCGGTGACGAATCCTGGCGGCAGGATGCCGACCAGCGCGCTTGCCGTCTGGCCAGGCTTGAGCGTCACCGTGGCCGGCTTCGGGCCACTGCGCTTCGCGGCCGGGCCGAGTTGCCTGAGCTTGCCGTTGACCGCCGAGAAACCCGGGTAGCCGTACATACTGCAGGTGCTGCTGCCGGTGTTGGTGAACTCGACCGGGTAGTAGATGTACCCAGCCGTGCCGTTAGATGCGTCTGCGAACCAGGCGTACGTATGGCTGTTGGTGCACTGCGCCACCGTGGCGGCGTGCGGGGCCGATGCTGCGACCGCGCCGACGGGTACGCCAATCGCGACACTGGCGATGGCCGCGGCTATTGCCAGCCGCTGCCGCGCTTGAATTCCGAGCCTCATACCGCGTGTCCTCCCCTTGGGCGCCCGGATTCCGGGCTGCGAGCCAGTAGTAGGAGTAGGAGTGCGACCGCGGTCGGTAAATACGTGATTCAGCCGCTGGCCGCTAGCGCGCGATCGTGCTCAGCGGCGGGCGGTACGCCGTCTAGTTCGATGACGGCGAGCACGGCGAGATGGTCAGTGCCGGGGATGCGGACGATCCGAGCCTCGGGCACGGCCGTCGCGGCGGCGCGCGAAACCAGGATGTGGTCCAGGCGCATGATCGGCGGGATGGTGCGGCGCACCGGCCAGGTGTAGCCGGGCCAGGGACGGCTGCGGGCGGCATCAGCGCAGTCCAGGAAGCCCGCCGCGAGGAGATCACGGAACGGCTGGTGATCCCGGCTCGCGTTGAAGTCGCCGGCCACGACCTGTGCGCCGCCGACGGTGGCCAGCTCGGAGCGGATCCGCTCGAGCTCAGCCTGCCAGCGCACCTCCTGGCCGTTCATGGGTGCCTTCGGGTGGACCGCGGTCACCGTGACCCGGCTGCCGGGCACCGGCTCGATGCGGACTCGCGGCGTGGCGGCGCGCAGACCCTGGATGGGCGGCATCGCGGTCAGCGGCGAGCGGGTCCACAGGCCTGTCCCGGCCGAACCGGGACGGGGGTCCGCGTGGTGGTAGGGCAGCAGCGTGGCGAGGCTGGTCCGGTCCAGCCGCCGCATCAGTCCCGGCGTCAGTTCCTGGATGGCGAGAACGTCGACCTGATACTCGCGAACGGCCGCCTCGACAGCCTGCGCCTCGGCGTGACCACCCTTGGCGTTGAGGGAGAGCACGCGGAGCGTGACGACTCCGTCGCCAGCCGCCCGCAGGCTCTGCGGGCGGCCGCGCCGGGCGTGGCAGCGGCGGGCAGCCGGAAGCTGCCAGGCGACCAGGATCAGGGCCGGCACGGCCAGGATCAGCGCGAGCCACCATCTGACTGTTGCAGCGACGATCACGGCCGCGGCCGCTGGCACGATAGCGGCCGGAGCGAGGGCAGCGAGCTTTGACCGGTTGTACGGCGGTCGTCCCCCGGTGGCCCGGGCGGCCAGCGCGGGCAAAGCGATCAGCGCCAGGACGCACGCTAGTGCTTCGATCACTTCTATCCGTCCGGTTCAGGCGACATGTAACTATTTCGCCGGATTATCGGCTCAAGCCCTGATCCTATGCGGCTCGGGGCGGCTGGCCAGCCACGGCAGCTCCGCCGCTCCCATCGGGGTCGACGGCGGTGCCAGCATGAACGGCCAGATCTCCTCCGCGATGGCACGCCAGTTGGCGGTCGCCTTCATCTCGCCGAGCAGCGCGAACAGGCCCAGGTTGATCCGCTGCAGCACCACGTACGACCGGGGAATGCGAGCCCACTGCGCGACCGGGCTGCGGACGTCGAAGAAGCGCCGCACAACGGACGAGGCGTACTCACCGGTCACCGTCACGGTCTCGTTCTCGCGGACGAGCTGATAGAAGACAGCGAGGTGGTCGGCTATCTCCTGGTCAGATAGCGGTGCCCCAGGCACCAGGAATCCGGCCTCCTCGAGGCTAGCGCGGAACTGCGCAGTGTCGTCGGCCACGCACAGCGTCCGGGCCATTTCCTTCAGCGGCAGGATGTCGGTGTCGGTGAAGTGCTTGACCATACCGAAATCCAGGAACGTCATCTTGCCGTCGCCGTGGAACAGGTAATTGCCGGGATGCGGGTCGCCGTTGAACGCGCGTATCTCGTACAGGCTCCGGAAGACGAACCGGTACAGCGTCTCCCCCGCCAGGTCGCGCTCGTGCTGCGGCCAGCCGAGGACCTCCGAGAACCGGGCCCCGGTGGCGAGTTCGCTGGTGACAACGCGTCGGGCGGACAGCTCCGGCACGATCTGCGGCACGCTGATAGTCGGGTGCCCGTCGAAGTACCCGTGCAGGAGGCGCTGATTCTCCGCCTCCCGTCGGTAGTCGAGCTCCTCCAGCACCCGCTCCCTCAGCTCGTCGATCAGCGCGTCGACGTCCTGGCTGGGCGCCGTGACCCGCAGCATCCGCCGGAGCAGCGAGACGTTGTCCAGGTCAGCCGCCATCATCTCGGCGATGCCCGGGTACTGTACCTTCACCGCGACGGCGAGGCCGTCCCTAGTGATCGCGCGGTGCACCTGGCCGATCGAGGCGGCAGCGATCGGCTCCGGGTCCCAGCGCTCGAACAGCCGCTCGGGCCGCTGTCCTAGCTCCTCCTCGATGACGCCTGCCGCCAGCTCCGCGCTCATCGGCGGAACGCTGTCCTGGAGCCTGCTGAGCGTCCGGCGGACCGAGGGCGCGAGGCCCTCGTCGACGTAGCTGGCCATCTGGCCGAGCTTGACCATCACGCCCTTCATCGTGCCGAGCGTGGCGGTGACGTCGTCAGCGGTCTGCATGGCCAGGTCGGTGCGCAGCCGCTCGCGGTGCTCCCCCGCGGCGACAAACAGCCGCGGCGCGCTGCCCGCGTAGCGCAGGCCGCCGCGCACCGCGAGCTGAGCGGCGGCCATCCCGCGCTTGAAGCGAAGCTGCCCGACCCGGCGGCGTACCAGCACGAGCCCGAGCGCTGCGGCACCCGCCGACATCGCCGCGGCCGCGAGCAGCCGCGGCAGGCCGAGGCGCTGCACCCCGAGGCGCTGCTGAGACCGTCGCGTCATGCCCGTGCTGCGGCGCGCATCCGCAGCGTGATGCGCTGCCTGGCCTCGAGCACTCCGGGCTCGGCCAGGTAGACCGCGTCCAGCACGCCGAGGGCCTGCCGGATCTCCTGCCGCCGGGCCGCGGTCAGCACCGGCGCGGAGTACCCGTAGCGGTCGCGGGCCCACGCTGGCAGCGAGATCAGCGTCGCCTCCCGGATGTCCTGCCAGATCTCAGCGACTTCAGGGTCCAGGCCTGGCGGGTCAAGAAGGTAGGCCATCGACTCGGCGGCCGCGGGCGTGCAGATCAGCTCGGGCTGTACCGAGGCGAGGTAGGCAGCAAGCGCGCCGGCGCTGTCCGGCACCAGCTCCGCCGGAACGCCGACCAGTTCTGCGGCGACCACCATTTCCTCCACGTAGCGGTCCGCCTCGTCCGCCGTCAGCGCGGTGCCGAACTCCTCGCGCGCCGCGATGTTCGAGTCCACCAGGGCCGCGTGCACCCACAGGAGCAGCGCCGGGTCACTGGCCGCATACGGACGGCCGGTCTGCGTGTCGACACCCGTGACCCGCTCATGAATCCGCCGGACGCGGGCGGCCGCGCGCTGCGCCGAAGCCCGTTCCCCGAAGGTGAGAATTGCCAGGTAAGCGGAGGTCGCTGCGAGCCTGCCGACCGGATCAGCTCGCCAGTCACTGTGCTGATCGACGCCAGCCATCGCAAGCGGGTGCAGCGCCTGGATCATGAGCGCCCGCAGGCCCGCGACCGGCGAGGCAAGGTCACCGCTGATCCGCCAGGCGACGCTCGCCGGGCCGAAGAATCCGTCGTCGGCCGGGTGCTCGGGAATGCCGCTGCTGAAGGCGGCCGCCGACCGCTCGACCAGCTGCGCCGCGTCTGCGTACTGGTTCATTCCGGCTGCGTCCATGTCAGTCACGCCCTATGGTCAGCGGCGGACCAGTCGAGCAGCGGCCCGTCCGGCACGATCCTGGTCGGGTTGAGCTGCCGATGGGTCATGTAATAGTGCCGCTTGATCTGGTCGAACCTGGTGTTGCGGCCGAACGCAGGGACTGCGTACAGGTCGCGTGCGTAGCGCCACAGACTCGGGTAGTCGGTGATCCGGCGCAGGTTGCACTTGAAGTGCGAGTAATAGACGGCGTCGAACCTGGCGAGGGTCACGTACAGCCGGACGTCGGCCTCGGTGATCGCGTCGCCGAACAGGTAACGCCGGGTGCGGAGGCGCTCTTCAAGCTCGTCCAGCGTCTGAAACAGGCGCGTCACCGCTTCGTGGTAGCTCTCTTGGGTGGTGGCGAATCCGGACCGGTAGACGCCGTTGTTGACAGTGGCGTAGATCAGCTCGTTCAGCTCGTCGATCTGCGGCCGCAGCGCCTCAGGGTACAAGTCGTAGGCCGGGTCGGACCAGGCGCCGAACTGGGTGTCAAGGTCGAGCGTGATGTCGGGGAAGTTGTTGCTGACGATGCGGTGAGTCTGCTTGTCCCACAGCACCGGTACCGAGACGTGGCCGTCGTAACCCGGCTCGGTCGCCTCGTACGCCTCCCTCAGCAAGGCAAACCCGTTCACCGGGTCGAGCCCGTAGCCATCGCCCTCGCGGAACGCCCAGCCGCGGCCATCGCGCACCGGGTCGACCGCCGACAGCGAGACGACGTCCTGCAGGCCAAGCAGATCGCGGACGATCGCTGCGCGGTTGGCCCACGGGCAGGCCCAGGATATGTAGAGGTGATAGCGGCCGGGCGCGGCCGGATACCCGCTGGATCCGTCGGCAGTGATCCGGCCCTGGAAGGGATAGGCGGCCCGGACGAACTCTCCCGGCTGCGCGACCACGGGCTTCTTGGGCCGGAAGTCACCGTAGTCACCATATGTCATGAAATCGACAGGACTCGCGCCGCTGGTCTGGGTCGTGCTCGTCATCGCGGGTCTCCCAACGTGCTGCTCCGTTGTTGCAACCACGCTCCGGCCGACGCCATTCCGGCATGCGCGGACGGGCCGCGGACCTCGTCGCCGCCACGGGCCGGCCGTTAACCCGAGCACCCCAGCCGCAGACGAGCAAACTCTGCAGAACGAGCGGGCAACCGCATAACGCGGACGGGCATGCGGCAAAATGTGCGAGGTGAGCTCCGAAGCGTCGGCTGAGGCGACTGAGCCGGCCTCACCCACGCAGTCGGCTGAGCCGGTCCCGCCTCCTGACCCGGTTGATCCCGCCGAACCGCAGGCCGTCGTGGCGTCCCTGACCAAGGCTGCGATCTTCCTCGTGGCCGTGATGAAACCCGACGCCGCTAGCGCGGACGCCGTCCGTGACCTGTGCGGCGACGTGTCCGCCCTGGTCAGGGCTGTCGGATTCCGCGACCTGACCGGCCTCCTGTCCTGCGTCACCGGGATAGGCGCCTCGGCCTGGGACCGGCTGACCGGCCTGCCCCGCCCGGCCCGCTTGCACCCGTTCCGGGAGATCCAGGCTGGCCCACGGCACGCGGTCAGCACGCCCGGCGACCTCATGTTCCACATCCGGGCTACCCGGATGGACCTGTGCTTCGAGCTCGCAGGCCAGATCGTGAACCGGCTCGGCGGTGCCGCGACGGTCGTAGACGAGGTGCATGGCTTCAGTTACTTCGACGAGCGGGATCTGCTGGGCTTCGTCGACGGCACCGAGAATCCGACCGGGCCGGCCGCCGTGCGTGCCGCGATCATCGGCTCGGAAGAGCCGGACTACGCCGGCGGCAGCTACGTGATCGTGCAGAAGTACCTGCACGATCTGACCGGCTGGAACGCGCTTCCAGTCGAGCAGCAAGAGAAGATCATCGGCCGCACCAAGCTGTCCGACGTTGAGCTGGACGACGACGTCAAGCCGACATCGGCGCACAACGCGCTCACCACCATCGTGGTGGACGGCGAGGAGATCGACATCGTCCGCGACAACATGCCGTTCGGTCAGGTTAGTACCGGCGAGTTCGGCACGTACTTCATCGGCTACGCGCGCTCGCCGGCCACCACCGAGCAGATGCTGACCAACATGTTCATCGGCTCGCCGCCGGGTAACTACGACAGAATCCTGGACTTCAGCACGGCGGTCACCGGCTCCCTGTTCTTCGTGCCGTCCCAGACACTGCTCGACGGGTTCGCCGACCCGGGCGAGCCTGCCCCGCCTGCAGCAGATCCGGACCCAGCACCAGCACAGACCGCGAGCGACGGCTCGCTCAACATCGGCAGCCTGCGAGGAAGGGCAACCAGATGAACAACCTGCACCGCGAGCTTGCGCCTATCTCCGACGAGGCCTGGGCCGACATCGAGCAGGAGACGGCGCGCACGCTCCGGCGGTACCTCGCCGGGCGCCGGGTCGTAGACGTCAGCGGTCCGGGCGGCGTCTCGCTGTCCGCGGTGGGCACCGGCCATCTGCGCGAGATCGACTCGCTGGCCGACGGGGTCCGGGCGCGGCAGCGTCAGGTCCTCCCGCTGGTGGAGTTCCGCGTGCCGTTCACGCTGAGCCGCGAGCAGATCGATGACGTGCTGCGCGGATCGGAGGATTCCGACTGGCAGCCGGCCAAGGACGCCGCCAGGCAGATCGCGCACGCCGAGGACCGGGCTATCTTCGGTGGCTACCCGGCAGGGGGCATCGGCGGAATCCTGCCCGGCGCGAGCAACCCGCCGGTGATCCTGCCTGCTGACGTCGCCGACTACCCGATGGCGTTCGCGCAGGCGGCCGAGCAGCTGCGCGCCGCCGGTGTGGACGGGCCCTACTCGGCCGTGCTGTCAGCCGATGCGTACACGGCGGTGAGCGAGACCAGCGATCACGGCTACCCGATCATCCGGCATCTGCGCAACGTGCTGGACGGCGAGCTGGTCTGGGCCCCCGCTATCACCGGCGCAGTGGTGCTGACTGGCCGGGGCGGCGACTTCAGCCTGCACCTCGGCCAGGATCTGTCGATCGGCTACCAGTCGCACACCGACACCGAGGTCGTGCTGTACCTGCAGGAGACGTTCACCTTCCAGCTGCTGACCACTGAGGCCGCGGTTGCGCTAACTGTCGCGCACTAGTTCTGACTGTACGGGGAGTACCGCAGGTCTGGCGCGGGGGTGGCCGTCAGCGACTGCAGCAGCCTGCGTTCCCTGGCCAGCAGCGTGCGCTCCGCAGCCAGCCGCCGGTGCGCGTCGGGCTCCTCCAGCAGCTGCTGCTTCACTGGCACATCGACGACGACAGCCGCAGCAACCAGGTAGGACAGCAGAATCGGCTCGTCCGGCAGCTCAGGAATGCTGACCTTGGCGCCGCCCCGGTCGGACAACGTTTGCAGATAATCGCGGAATGCCCGCTGCACTGCCGGGACCACGGCAGCAGCTTCCGCTTCGTCGCCCAGCTCGTCTGGGAGCAGCTCAACATCGCCGCTGAAGTACGGCGCCTGCTCGCCAAGCGAGACCAGACGGAACCGCTGGGCACCGACGGTGACCAGGTCGAAGCGGCCGTCATCGTGCTTCTCCACCCGGCGCAGGACCGCGGTGCAGCCGGTCTGATAGAGAGCGGACACGCCGTCGACCCCGGTCTCCCGGCCATGCTCGATCGCGATCACGCCGAACTCCCGCGGCTCCGGCTGGTCAAGCAGGTCAGCGACGAGCTGGCGGTACCGCTCCTCGAAGATATGCAGCGGCAGCACCAGTCCCGGGTACAGCACGCTACCCAGCGGGAACAGCGGCAGCCTGGTGCTCATCCTCCGAGCGTATTGCGGTCTGGCCGGTGCCGGCGACTGCACCGTCAGCGCGACACGTCAGAGGTCTCGGGCACGCTTGTCCTGTGGTCACCATTGACGATGTGCGGGAGTTCGCGAGTGAGCTGCCGCGCGCTTATGAGGTCCTAGTCCATGACCGGGTGAAGTTCCGGGTCGGGCGGATCGTCTTCCTGGCGTTCTCCAGGGACGAGCAGATCATGGGGTTCGGCTTCCCGAAGGAGGAGCGCGCCGCGCTGGTCGCGGCCGAGCCGGATAAGTTCCGCATGCCCGGCCAGTCCGACATGCGCTACCACTGGGTCCATGTGCGGCTCGGCGCGATCGATACGGCCGAGATGCGCGAGCTAGTCCTGGATGCCTGGCGGATGTGCGTGCCGAAGAAGGTCGCCGCCGAGTACGAGACGGCACCTGCGTCGCCGCTTCACCGGGCTGCCGGCGGCATTGGCCCGGTCGGCGCCGCCTGAGGCGCTGACGCTGGCTCGGTCGCTGGCGCTGGCTCAATAACCGACGCTGGCTGCGAGCGACCACTGAGCCACCGCGGTGCCCACCAGTTGTACCGGCCGAGCACGAACATCGCTGTCGGCACGACCACCAGCCGGATGACGGATGCGTCGATGAGGACGGCGAGCGCCAGCCCGAGGGCCAGCATCTTGATGACGACGTTGCTCGACAGCAGGAACGCCGCGAAAACGCAGACCATGATCGCGGCCGCGCACGTAATGACCCGCGCCGTCCTGGCCAGGCCGGAGGCGACGCTCTGCCGGTTGTCGCCGGTGCGCAGCCAGGCCTCGCGAACTCTGGACAGCAGGAAGACCTCATAGTCCATGGACAGGCCGAACACGATCGCGAAGATGATCATCGGCGCGTAGGACTCGATAGGCACCTTCTCGCTCACGCCGAGCAGCGAGCTGCCCCAGCCCCACTGGAAGACGGCGACGACGACACCCCAGGCCGCGCCGATCGACAGCAGGTTGAGCACAGCTGCCTTCGCGGCGAGCACCGGGCTGCGGAACGCGGCTAGCAGCAGCACGAAGGCGGCGACGATGACAGCGGCGATGACGTACGGCAGCCTGCTGCTCAGCACGTCGCGGAACTGGAGCTGGCCTGCCACCGAGCCGGTGACATAGCCGGTGGAGCCGCTAGCGTGCAGCACGCCCGGCAGGGTGTCGTTCTGCAGGACGTTCATGAGCTGGTCGGTAGCGGCGTCCTGCGGGCCGGTTTGCGGCAGCACCGTCGCGTACAGCAGAGCGCCGTCCGGCGTCGCCTTGACCGTTGAGACTTCCGCGACGTCCGGAGTGGCCGCGAGGGCCGCGTGCAGCTGGCCGGCCAGCTGCTGGCGGCCAGCTGATGCGCCCCTGCCGCCGCCGGTTACCGGCTTGCCTAGCTGAGCGACGATCGTCATCGGCCCGTTGGCACCAGGCCCGAACCCGGAGCTGAGTTCCTCGTAGGCCGTCTTCGCGGTGGAGCCACTCGGGTCGGCGCTGGCGTCGATGTGCCCGAGCTGCATCGAGAAGGCAGGCACAGCTAGCACCGCGAGCAGCACCACGCCGCCGACGAGATACGGCCACGGGCGGGCGCCGAGTCGCTCAGCATAGCGAGCCCATCCGGCGTGCTCGGCGGACGCCTCAGCGACCGGCCGGCGGATGCGCAGGCGGTCAATGCGCTGACCGGCGAAGGCCAGCAGCGCCGGGACGACAGTGATGGCACTGAGCGCGGCAACCGTCACGGTGACACTCGCCGCAAGGCCAAGCTTGCCGATGAACGTGACGCCCGAGGCGTACAGGCCGAGCATGGCGATGACGACGGTGAGCGCCGCCACCAGCACGGCGCGGCCGCTCGCGGCCAGGCTGCGGGCGGCGGCCTCCTCCGGCGCTAGGCCATCGATGACGAGCTGCCGGTGCCGCGTGGTCAGGAAGAGCGCGTAGTCGATCCCGACACCGAGGCCCATCATGATCGCAAGCGTTGGCGACACCGTCGGGAACGTGGTGGCAGCCGCGAGCATGCCGAGACCCGACAGCCCAGCGAAGGCCCCGGCCAGCGCGCTCAGCACCGGCAGGCCGGCCGCGAAAACGCTGCCGAAGCCGAGCAGCAGGATGACGATCGCAGCCACGATGCCGATTTCCTCAGAACGCGGGTCGTGATTCTTCAGCTTTGCCGCCTGGCCGAGCTGGCCGCCGTAGTTGACGCTGACCCCCGCCTGCCTGGCCGGCGCGACGGCTGCGCCAACCTTCGCCAGATAGGCGGGACCAAGCTGCTGCGGGTTCACCGAGAAGTGGACCGTGGCATACGCAATGCGGCCATCGGGTGCGACGGCGCCTCGGGTCAGCGGGTCCGATGCCGCCAGTACGTCCGGCAGCGCGCGCATTCTTGTCATCGCCTGCTCGATGGCCGCATGGTGTGCGGTGAGCGTGCGGCTGCTCACCGCGAACACGAGGTCCCCGGTCTGACCGCCGACCGAGGGCCGGTGCTCCTGGAGCAGGGTCGAGCCCCGCTCCGCGCTCGTTCCGGGAAGCGCGAAGTTGTCGGAGTACACGCCACCGAGCGCGTGACTTCCCGCCACCGCGCCGCCCAGCACGACGAGCCACACCAGCACCACAAGGGACCTGTGGGTCGCGCTCCACCAGCCGAGCCGGTACAGGATGGTGCGCTTCTCCGGATCGTCATTCGGAATCCGGGACCGCAGCGTCTCGCGCCGCCGCTCCTTGTCCCGGTGCGTCTTGTCCCGGTGCGTCTCGTCCCCGTGCGTCTCGTCCCGAAGGCTGCCGCCGTTGCCTTGACCGCGCCGGGCGCGGTGCCACAGGTAGGCCGCGCCCGCGAGAAGCGCGATCACGAGGATGATGCCGATCACGAGGCGCAGCCGGTGGTGGTCTGCATGAGCTGCGGTAGCAGCCAGTGCGATGCCGAACGACGCTGAGCGTACCGATTCTGTCACACATGACAGAATACCGATTCTGTCATGTGTGACAAGTTATGCGAGAATCTTTCTATGACAGCGCAGCCCGAGGAGACAGCGCAGCCCGAGGAGACAGCGCAGCCCGAGCGTACGGATGCCGCCCCCGGCCGCAGGGAGGCCAGCAAGCAGGCCGTCCGGGGCGCGCTGGTATCAGCCGCCAGGGAACTGTTCGCCGAGCGGGGCTTCGAAAGGACCACGGTTCGTGATATCGCGAAAGCAGCAAACGTTACCGAACGGACTTTCTATCGCTACTTCGACGGTAAGGAAGGCCTGGTTGGGGATGACTACGAGGCGTGGGTCGGCGTCGTGCATGACGCGGTCGTCGCTCGCCCGGCCGCGGAGTCACCGGCCACCGCCGTGCAGCGCGCGATGATCGAGGTGACCGAGCAGGTCACCGATGCTGGCGGACCGCTCTCCATCTGGCTCTACCGCGACGGCTCTCCGGCCAGGCTGCGCCGCTACACGCCGCGGCCGATGCTGCACCTGGAAGGCGCCATCGCGGATGCGATCCTGATCAGGACCGGCGGCGCGAGCGATGACGACGGCACCAGCGATCGGGCCTTCCGGGCCCGGGTGATCGGGCGGGTGTGCGTGGCCGCGCTGCGCAGCGCGATGATCGAGTACCGGGGGCTGCGCAGTTCCGGAGACACGACTGCCGATCCGGTCCGGCTGCTGACCCGGGCGTTCGAGATCATCAGCGCTGAGTACAGCTGAGGTCAGGGCGAGCTGCCCCAGGCTGCCCGGGCGGCCGCGCGCGGGCGAACTGCACTGGCGGCGGCGACCACGTTCCCTGCCTAATCAGCATGAGCCGGGGCGGCCGCGATACTCAGCGGCGGCAGTTGCCCTGACCAGCTAAACTTGATCTCACCAGCGTTGATCCGGCTATCACCGGGGAGCTTCCGGAAGAAAGGGCCTGCTCAGCTGCGATCTTGCGGCGCAGCAGGCCTGACTAGAACCGGGCGGGTCCGGCCCGTCACAGCCGGCCAACAAGCGGTCGCGGGCCCACTCAACTGGACCCGGGGCAAGCGAGGTGGTACCGCGGTGCACCCGCGCGGGAGCGGGCGCGTCGTCCTCGCGCTGACTGACGACACCAGCGCTTGAGGACGTACCACCAGATGAGCGATTACCCACGGGCCGTGTACCCAAGCGCCGTGTACCCAGGGGCCGTGTACCCAAGGGCCGTGTACCCAAGGGCAGCGACCGGCAAGGCTGCTGGCCAGGCCGGCGAAGGCGGCGGCGTACCGGCTCAGCCGAGCTTCTCCGAGCTCGAGGAGGGCGTGCTCGCCTACTGGGCCAGCGACGACACCTTCCGCAAGTCGGTTCAGCAGCGGCCTGCCGACCGGGAGTTCGTGTTCTACGACGGGCCGCCGTTCGCCAACGGCCTGCCGCACTACGGCCACCTCATCACTGGCTACGTGAAGGACGTGGTGCCGCGCTACCGCACCATGCGGGGTCACCGCGTCGAGCGGCGGTTCGGCTGGGACTGCCACGGGCTGCCCGCCGAGGTTGAGGCGGAACGGCTGCTCGGCATCTCCGGCAAGCCCGAGATCGTCGAGATGGGCATCGGCAAGTTCAACGAGGCCTGCCGGGAGTCCGTGCTGCGATACACCCGCGAGTGGCGCGATTACGTCACGCGGCAGGCACGCTGGGTCGACTTCGACAATGACTACAAGACGCTCGACCTCTCCTACATGGAGAGCGTCATGTGGGCGTTCAGGCAGCTGTGGGACAAGGGCCTGATCTACGAGGGCTTCAAGGTCCTGCCGTACTGCTGGCGGTGCGAGACGCCGCTGTCCAACCACGAGCTGCGGATGGACGACGACGTCTACCGGGACCGGCAGGACCCGTCGGTCACCGTGCGGTTCAGGCTCGAGACCGGCGAGTGGCTGCTGGCCTGGACCACCACGCCATGGACGCTGCCGTCCAACGAGGCGGTCGCGGTCGGCCCGGACATCAGCTACACGGTGCTGGAGAAGGACGGCGAGCGCTACATCCTGGCACGCGACCGGCAGGCCGCCTATGAGCGCGAGCTGGAGAACGCCGCGATCGTCGGCGAGCTGACCGGGGCCGAGCTGACCGGCCGCCGGTACGAGCCGCTGCTGCCCTATCTCACCGACACCGAGAAGTTCGGCACGCAGAACGCCTTCCGGGTCATCCTCTCCGACGAGGTCACGACCGATGAGGGCACCGGAGCCGTGCACATGGCACCGGCCTACGGCGAGGCCGACGCCGCCGCGTCCAACGCCGCTGGCATCCCGACGGTGCTGACCGTGGACGAGCACGGCAGGTTCACCAGCGTGGTGCCCGACTTCGAGGGCCAGCATGTCTTCGAGGCCAACAAGGGCATCGCGGCAAAGCTGCGCGAGCAGGGCAGCCTGGTGCGGCTGGAGAACTACACGCACTCGTACCCGCACTGCTGGCGCTGCGATAGCCCGCTGATCTACAAGGCGGTGTCCAGCTGGTTCGTGGAAGTCACCAAGT
>Ga0335074_10009437_pt1 | contig 13633 bp, 9 predicted proteins | sample Lox_Sample_23_FD_206715 | JGI IMG/M metagenome (GOLD analysis project Ga0335074, IMG submission 206715) | Soil microbial communities from Loxahatchee National Wildlife Refuge, Florida, United States - Lox_Sample_2.3 | ecosystem: Environmental > Terrestrial > Soil > Wetlands | place: USA: Florida...
CCAGGTCGATCACCTCGAAGCCCGCGCCCTCGAACATGATGTTGACGAGGTTCTTGCCGATGTCGTGCACGTCGCCCTTGACCGTGCCCATGACGATCTTGCCGATGGTCTCGGCGCCGGTCTCGGCGAGCAGCGGGCGCAGGATCTCCAGCGCGCCCGCCATGGCCTTGCCCGCGATCAGCATCTCCGGCACGAAGAAGTCGCCGCGCTCGAACCGCGCGCCGACCTCCTCGAGCGAGGGGATCAGCGCCTCGTAGAGCAGCTCCTCGGGGCCGAGGCCCATGCCCAGGCCCTCGCGTGTCAGGTTGAGCACCTCGGGCCCGTTGCCGACCAGGGTGAAGTCGTAGAGCTGCTTCAGGAGCTCGTCTCGGGTCACGCTGCACCTTCCTTTTGCTGCTGACGTCGGGCCGGCTGGTAGCCGAGCACGGCGGACAGTGCGCTCGCCTCGGTCATGCACCGCGCGGCGATCTGGGGGATCCTGGCCCTGGTGAGGCGGCTCGCCGGGCCGGACACCGAGAGCGCGCCAACCACGGTCGCCCCGTCGCGGTAGACGGGGGAGGCGACGGCGGCCAGGCCGGGTTCCAGCTCCTCGTTCGTGACCGCGTAGCCGCGCCGGCGTACCTCGGCGAGGTCGGCCGCCAGTGCCTCGCGGCTGGTGACCGTGTGGCCGGTGCGGCGGGTCAGCCGGCCGGGCGGGAGCGTCGCGGCGCCCCAGGCGAGCAGCACCTTGCCGAGCGCCGAGCAGTGCAGCGGCACCGACAGGCCGACCCAGTTCGTCCCGCCGATCATGTAGGTGCTGTCGACCTGCGCGATCTGCTCCACCATCCCGCGGCTTTCCACGCCGAGGTTGATGGTCTCGCCGGTGGCGTCGCCGAGCCGGTCGAGGAACGGCTGGGCCACGGGGATCAGCCCGGCCTCGGCTCCGCTGCGCCAGGCGTAGGAGACGAACACCTCGCCGGGCCGGAACCCGCCCTTGCTGTCCCGCTGCACGAGGCCGTTGCGCTCGAGCGCCATCAGCAGCCGCGACGTCGTGCTCTTGGCGAGCCCGGAGGCCGACGTCAGCTCAGAGAACGTGACCGGGCCCTGGCAGTGCACGACCTCGATCAGCAGTTGTGCTGCACGATCAACCGCCTGTGTACCGTTCGGGCTGGTCAAGGGGGTTCCCCTCCGGCTAGTTCCATGTTGCGGAACTCTGTTCTACGATGTGATCCTAAATTCGGCTTTGTCCACGGTCAACCCGAGGTGGTCATGTTCCGTAACCGCATGCCGCGCTACGAGATCCTCTCCCCGGATGCCGTGGGCGTCCTCGACGCCGGATGGCGCCGCATCGTCACCGAGATCGGGGTGCAGTTCGCCAAGCCGGAGGCCGTGGAGCTGTTCCGCAAGGCGGGCCAGAAGGTGGACGGCGAGGTGGTCTTCCTCGACCCGGAGTTCGTGCTCGAGCAGGTGGCCAAGGCGCCGCGGGAGTTCGACGTCCAGGCTCGCAACCCGGCGAACAGCGTGCACATCGGCGGGGACGACATGGTGTTCGGTGCGGTCTACGGGTCGCCGTTCGTCCGTGAGGGCGACGTGCGGCGCGACGCCACGCTGGAGGACTTCCGCCGGCTGTGCATGCTGTCCCAGTCGTTCCCGCAGCTGGACTCCGCCGGGGGCGTGATCTGCGAGCCGAACGACGCGCCGCTCGACTCCCGGCACCTGGACATGATCTACACGCTGCAGACGCTGACCGACAAGATTTACATGGGCAACGTGGTGTCCGGCCCGAACGCCGCCGACACGATCAAGATGACCGAGATCCTGTTCGGCGGGCGCGAGGCGATCGAGGCAACGCCCGCCACGATCTCGCTGATCAACTGCAACTCCCCGCTGCGCTGGGACGACCGGATGCTGGATGCCCAGTTCGAGTACTGCGCGGCGGCCCAGCCCGTGGTGCTCACGCCGTTCCTGCTGATGGGCGCCATGTCGCCGGTGACGATCCCGGCCGCGCTCGTGCAGCAGCTGGCCGAGGCGCTGTCCGGCATCGCGCTCGCCCAGCTCATCCGGCCGGGCTGCCCGGTGATCTTCGGCTCGTTCCTTTCGAACATCGACATGCAGTCCGGGTCGCCCTCGTTCGGGACCCCGGAATCCGGGATCGGCCTGCTGTGCACCGGGCAGCTCGCCCGCCACTTCGGGCTGCCGTTCCGTACCGGAGGCGGGCTGAACGCCAGCCAGACCTGCGACGCCCAGGCCGCGTACGAGTCGCTGATGACGCTGCTGCCCACGTTCCTGGCGGGCACCAACTGGGTGATGCACGCGGCGGGCTGGCTCGAGGGCGGCCTTGTCTCCTGCTATGAGAAGTTCATCGTCGACATCGAGTTGCTGCGGATGCTGCGGGTGGAGTTCACCCCGCTGGAGATCGACGAGGCGTCGCTGGCGTTCGGCGCGCACGAGGAGGTCGGGCACGGCGGGCACTTCCTCGGCGCCGCGCACACGATGGAGCGGTTCCGTGAGTGCTTCTACCGGCCGCTGCTGTCGTCGACGGCGAACTACGAGCGCTGGCTGACCCGCGGCGGCAAGGACGCCACCGCGCGCGCCTCGGAGATCTGCGCGAAGACGCTGGAGGAATACCAGCAGCCGCCGCTCGACGCCGCGATCAGGGAGGAACTTGAGGAGTTCGTGACCCGCCGCCGGGCCGAGCTCGGCGACTAGCAGCCGCGGGTGCCGCCGCGCACCAGGTGCGCGACCTCATCACCGGCGGCGTAGTGGTCGATCACGACCAGCTCGCCGCCCGCGGTGAACGCCGGGGGCATCAGCGGCGCCCTGCTCTCCGGCACCACCCAGGTGATCAGCGCGTCCCTGGTCAGCCGTGCATATTCCTCGGCCGTGACCGCGTCCGCGAGCGGCGGGGTCACCGCGTAGCACACGACAGCGGGCCGGGTCACGATCGCGCCGCCCTGGCGGAGCGTGGCCACGTCCCGCTGGATCGCGGTCCGGGAACTGGCCAGCATCCGGGGGAAATCCATGCCGTCGGCCGGACGCCGCAGCGCCCACCGTGACCACCGGCCGGCCTGCCGGGGCTTGCGCAGCGCCCTGGCATCCTTGCCGGGCAGCGCCCGCACCCGGTAGGCAATGCCCGGCGTCGCGGCGAGCTTGGCCTCCACGTCGCGCAGGACCTTGCGGCCCCGGCGCCACGAAGCGCTGCCGTCCGACCGCTGGTCGTCGGCGAGGAACAGGAACACCAGGCCGGACAGGCCGGGGCCTGCGGGCGCGTCGTCCTGCCCGGCGCCGCCCAGCGGGTACGGCGCGCCATCCGGCCCGGCCTCCTGGCCGAGCCAGAATGCGATCCTGCGCGTCATCCGGGGCACCACGGCGGTCACGGCGTGCCGCCCGTCAGCCCGAAGCCCTGGCCGATCTGCGGGTCTGAGTGGCCGGTGCCGTTGGTCCCGTTCGCCGCCGGCAGCCCCTCGCGGGCCTGCCGGCCCCACTCGAGCACGGTGGTGTCGAGGATCTTGGTCATCTCGGTCGCGATGCGGGTGTTCGCCCGCTTGCCGAGGTCCTCCTCTTTCTCCTGCATGTCGGCCTGGACGCCGATCCTGGTGCGCGACTCGCTCTCCGCGATCCGCCTTGTCTCGATCCGGCGCATGGTCGCGGCGTCGACAAGCTCGTCCTCCCTGAGCTTGGCCACGACCTCGTAGGCGGAGGGTGGGCCGATGTTGAGCAGGAACTTCACGGTGACCGGCAGGATCTCGATGAGGAAGAACAGGGCCAGGACCGCGAGCCGCGCCGCCTGCAGGCTCGGGTTGGCCGCACTGGCCTGCGACAGCGCCTGAAGCTGCGCGAGGATACCGGTGTTCTTGGCGTTGACGTTCCATCCGTTCGCCGCCGTCGACTGCAGGCCGGACTGGAGCTTGGAGTACTCGCGCTGCAGTCCGGGGAGCGCGGCGCGGGCCGAGGCCTTGAGCTGCTGGACTCGACTGCTCAGGTCGCTGCCGAAGCTGCTCTGTGCGCTCTTCTCGGCGGCCTGAGCGGCGGTGAGCTGGGTCTCGACCGAGTTGTACGTCTTAACGTCCTGCTCGTATTCCTGGTATTTCGCCTGCGCCCGCGGGCCGTCTCCGGTCGTGCCCGACGACCCCTCGCAGGTCTGGCCGTCAAGCTCGCACTGCCAGGCTTCGCGTGCACTGACTTCTGCCTGATAGTCGCTCGCCGCCTCCTTCTGCAGCGCGGCGACCTGTTTCTGCGCGGATTGCAGCTGCGGGCTGGTGATCGACTGCGGCAGGTGGCCGTTCAGGATCCCCTGGTCGGTAGTGATCTGGGACTCGACCTTGTTCGCTTCCTGCTGCTGGCCGCTGCGGGCCTCGAGCGATGCTTCCTGGCGCGACTCGTTCTGCTGCATGATGAACAGCTGCTGGTTGATGTCGCTCGCGAAGATGCGCAGGACCAGCGGCGTGGAGATGACCAGCGCGAGCACCACGGCCAGCGCGAGCCGGGGCAGGGTGATGAATACCAGGCGCTTGCGGTCCCGGGTGGAGCCCATGCTCAGCACCAGGAACCGGTCGAGGTTCAGGATGACCACTCCCCACAGGAAGCCCAGGATCACGGACGGCGCGAGCGGCGCCTTGACGCCGTCGTGCAGCGCGAACGTCATCGAGACGACCGCGATCCCGGCCGTTGTCAGCAGCACGCCGGCCATCTGGACGAACCGTGCCCGTTCCTGCGGCACCTGCTGAAGGATCTCCGGGTCGCCACCGCCAAGCCAGGCCATGAAGTCGCCCGCGCGCGTGATCACTTGTCTCCCCCAATTTCCGCGCCGCCAGGCGCGCCTTTCATCCCCCGTATCGAGCCCATTCAAGAAAGATCGGGCGCATATGGCACCGGCCGTCTCGCCATTGGCAAGAAATAAAGAACACGGCCGGTAGGGCATGTACCCCGGGTCCGCAGCGGGTACTCGCGTGTACCCATGTCGGTGGCCGCCCACGCGCTATTTATCGCGGCATTAGGGCAATTGGCAATGCCGCCGTATCGGGCGCCAGGGCTGGTGTCCATGCCGCATGGGTCAAGGCCGTGCAATCGCTGCGCAATAACGGGGCGATGGGCCGGGATGCGGTTTGTGGCGCTGCCGATGTTTCATGAGGCATGGCCGGGTAAGCGGGGATCGTTGAGGCCGAATAGCTAGGAGGGGCCGCGTTGCCCGGGACCACCCATGACGACGACGCGCTGGCAAGGCGTATGGGCGCGGCGGATGCTGTCCAGGATGCCTTTGAGCAGATGTCGACCGTGGTGCTCTCGATGGCAGGCCCGGAGCACCGGATCATCGCGATGAACGCGGCGTGCCGGGCCCTGCTCGGCCGTTCGGACCTCATCGGCATGCCGGTGCGCGAGGCCGTCCCCGAAGTCGCCGGGCAGCAGCTCTTCGAGATGCTCGACCGGGTCCACCGTACCGGGGAGCCGGAGTCGGGGCGGGCCTGGCGGGCACAGGTCGACCTCGGCCCCGAAGGGATCCAGGAGGTCTACGGCGACTTCACCGCCGCGCCGTTGCGGGCGGCCGACGGCGGGATCGCGGGCGTGCTCGTGACCGGGCTCGACGTGACCCTCCAGGTGCTCGAGCGCCGGGTGGCGCAGGAGCAGGCGTCCGCGGCCGACCTGCGGGCCGCAGCCGCGCGCGGGTTCGTCGCCGAGATGCAGGAAGCGCTGCTGCCGACCGCGCTGCCGGTGCTGCCCAAGGCCAGGATCGCCGCGCGCTACCTGGTGGCCGGCCAGGACCAGGCGGCGGGCGGGGACTGGTTCGATGCGGTCACGCTGGCCAGCGGCTCGGTCGTGCTCGCCGTCGGCGACCTGGTCGGGCACGGGGTGGCTGCCTCGGCGGCCATGGGCCAGCTGCGCGCCGTGCTCAACGAGCTGCTGATCGTGGAGCCCGACCTGGCCGAGGTGCTCCGGCGCGCCGACGCCTTTGCCGCGCGGACGCCGCCGCTGCGCGCGGCCACCCTGGCCCTCGCCGTCCTCGATCCCGTCACCGGCACGCTGCGCTACACGACGTGCGGGCACCCGCCGCCGCTGATCATCGCCGCCGACGGGAGCCGGTCGGTGTTCCTCGACGGCACCGGCACCGGGCCGCTCGGCACCGGCTCGACGCCGGTCCTGGCCACCACGGCGCTGGGTGAGGGCGAGCTCGTGCTGATGTACAGCGACGGGCTGATCGAGCGGCCGAACCGGACGGTCTCGGAGGGCATGGCCGAGCTCGCCATCGTCGCCGCCGACGCGGTGGCCAACCGGGTGCTGCCGGCCGGCGCCGCTGCCACGCCGGCCGAGCGGGTATGCCAGCTGACGGTGGAGCTGCTGACCCGCACCGGTTACGCAGACGACGTGACCACGCTGGCCGCGCAGCGCCTGGCCGAGCCGGTCCCGATGCTGCACCTGGACCTGCCCGGAGAGCTGGACAGCGTGACCGCGGCGCGGCGGGGTCTCGGTGAGTGGTTCGACCAGCTCGATGTGGCGCCGGACGACAGGGATGCGCTGCAGCTCGCCGTCACGGAGGCCGTCACCAACGCGGTCGAGCACGCCTACGCTCCGCGGCGGCCCGGGCCGGTGCGGGTCGACGCCGCGCTCTGCGACGACGGATACCTGGAATGCCGGATCACCGATCACGGCGAGTGGAAGCCACCCGATCCCGCCCTGGCCCACCGGGGCCACGGGCTGATGGTGGCCGGGCACGTGGTCGACGACATGACCGTCGGCCGCGCGCCGCGAGACGCCGGGGATCCGCCAGAATCCGGTGGCACGGTGGTGACGCTCCGGCACCGCCTGCGCAGACCCGCGATCCTGGCCTCGGACGCGAGCGCGCACGCCGCACGTTTTTCGTCCGAGCCGCCGTTTGCCGTCGACATAGGCGGAGATGGCAGCGGCTCCTACGCGGGAGTATGCGGGCCGGTCGACATCACCAGCGCGGACCGGCTGGAGCGGCAGCTGCTCTCCGCGAGCCGGGGCGGGACGCTGCCGCTGACCGTCGATCTCACCCGTGTCACGCGCCTGGCAAGCGCGGGAGTTCGCGCGCTCTACCAGGTGCGGGAGCGGCTCGCCGCGCACCAGCAGAAGCTGACACTGGTCGCGGTGCCGGGCAGCTCGGCCGGGATAGTGCTGAAGCTCGTTCGGCTGCCGCACGTCGCCGGCTGAGCGTGTCTTGTAGATGATGGGGTGGTTCTGATCACACTGGCGCGCGCTTGCCCGCGTCGTATTGACTGAGCGGAGGCAGCCCGGCGATCGGAGGGGCAGCGGTGGTTATCGACGAGATCCTGGCCGACCTGGAAGCCGAGGGCGACGACCTGGACGGGCTGGTGTCCGGCATCGGCGCGGACCAGTGGCGGCTGCCGACCCCGGCGCCTGGGTGGACCATCGCCCACCAGATCAGCCACCTGGCGTCGTCTGCCGCGCTTGCCACGCTGGCGGCCACGGACGCCGAGGCGTTCGCTGCCCGCCGAGCCGAGCTCGGCAGAGATTTCAACGAGGCCATCGACGCCGGCGCCGCCGAGTTCGCCGATGGCCCGCCGGAGCAGTTGCTGGCGCACTGGCGGGAGACACGCCACGGCCTGGAGGACGCGCTCGCGGCGGTGCCCGCCGGCCAGCGGCTGCCGTGGATCGTGGCATCGATCTCGCCGGCGACGATGGGCAGCGTCAGGATGATGGAACTGTTCGGCCACGGCCAGGACATCGCGGATGCCCTCGGCGCCGAGCGCCCGGCGACCGACCGTATCGTGCACCTGGCCAGGTTTGGCGTGCGCACCAGGGACTACGCGTTCATCAACAGGGGCCTGGCGCCACCGGCCGAGGAGTTCGGGGTCAAGCTCACCGCGCCGGGTGGCGGGGAGTGGACGTGGGGGCCGGAGGACGCCGCGCAAAGCGTCACGGGCCCGGCGCTCGACTTCTGCCTGCTGGTGACGCAGCGGCGGCACCGCGACGATCTCAGCCTGGTCGCGGTCGGCGCCGACGCCGGCCGCTGGCTGGACATCGCCCAGGCCTACGCCGGCCCGCCGGGGCCGGGCCGCGCGCCCGGCCAGTTCGCCGCAGCGCGCCTAGCCGAGTAACCGGCAGGCCATTAGCGGCGGAATGATCTGCCAGCTTCAGAATGTCCCTATCCGCGGGCCGGGCGCGGAAGTAGTTTGTCGTCCAGGCGCCGCGCCTGCGGCGCAGCCCGGCGGGGCCATCGGGAGGGCATGTCATGCAGGCCAACATCAAGGGCACCACGATGCCCATACTGGAAGTCACGCTGGACGCCGGCGAGGAAGTCATTTCCACGCACGGCGAGCTGGCCTGGATGACGCAGAGCATTCAGATGTCGCAGGGGATGAGCACGGGCGGCCCCGGCGGCGGTGGCGGCGGCGGGTTCATGCAGGGGCTGAAGCGGGCCGTCGGCGGCAGTGGGCTCTTTGTCACGCACTACGGCGGGCCCGGCGCGATCACCTTCGCCGCCAAGGTCCCCGGGCACATCATGCCCGTGCAGATCGACCCGGGCCAGGCATACTTCGTGCACCGGCACGGCTGGCTGTGCGGGACCCCCGGCATCGTCCCGAGCATCGGGCTGCAGCAGAGCTTCCGCGGTGGGATGTGGGGCGGCGACGGGTTTGTGCTGCAGAAGCTGGAAGGCCAGGGCACGGCGTGGATCGAGCTGTCCGGCGAGCTCACCACCTACGATCTGCCGCCCATGCAGGGCCTGCTCGTGCATCCTGGCCACATCGGAATGTTCCAGGGCAGCGTCCAGTTCACGGTGACCCGGATGCGGGGCATGGCCAACGCGATGTTCGGTGACGACGGCTTCCACGTCGTGGCGCTGACCGGGCCCGGCCGGGTCTGGCTGCAGTCGATGCCGATACCGGTGCTGGCCCACGCGCTGGCGCCGTATCTCCAGCACGACGACCGGAACACGCAGCAGGCCGCCGGCGGCGGTGTCGTCGGCGGGATCCTCGGGGACATGCTCCGGGGCAACTAGGTTCAGCGCGGGCCTTCCGGGCCCGGGAGCAACATTCTCCGCGAAAAGTTGTTGGCGCCTGGCGGCGCCGGGACTCCTACCACTGTCACGAGCCACAGTGCGTGGCCGCCGGCAGCGGTAAAGGAGACCCGCGATGAACCTAGTGAACAAGACGTCGACCATCACGGTCGCCGTTGTCGCCGCCCTGGTCGCGCTCGCCGTGGCGGCGCACGTCAGCGGAGGGCTCCGGCTCTCGCCGGCGCACACGGCCGGCCACGGAACCGATCAGGCGACGGCGGCACGGCCGGGAAGCCAGGCCATCGGATCCGGCAGCGGCAAGGGCAGCGGGTCGGCTGGCGCGACGCCCTCGGGGGGTTCGGCGGCCGGGAGCACCGGCACCAGCCAGGCCGTCGCCACCTCACCGGGCGGGTCGTCCTCATCGGCCGGGTCGTCTTCGGTGGGCGGGTCTTCCTCCTCGAGTGGATCGACTTCATCTGGCGGATCGACTTCATCCGGCGGATCGTCGTCGGGCGGTCACGTCTTTCTGCCGCACAAGCTGATTCCTTACTTCCCGCACACGCTGACCACGATCGTCACGTCCATCCCCAGCCCGACCGGCACGATCGGTGACCCCGGGGTGCCGTGCCTGCAGGGCTACGTGTGGCGCAAGGCATACGCCGGGGACTACGTCTGCGTTCGGTCCCGTGCTGCTGGAGATTCGCAGCAACAGCGGCACCGTGCTGTGGTCGCAGACCGTAACCGCCACGAGCTGCCCAGGTTTCCCTGGTGGCGCACTCTACGCACAGACGCCGATCGGCGACTGCTCTAGCGACCCCGGCACGACCGACAACGACTACGTGATCGCCTACGACACGGTGTCCGGGCGCTGGTCCAACGAGCTGCCGATCGACTCCGACTGCGCCTCGTTCTGACAACGGGCTTCGCCGGGACATCGGGAACGGAGGCCCGGATGTCCCGGCGCTGGCGTTCAGGAGAGCCGGCGCGAGTGTCCAGCCAAGCCAGCGCCGAAGCCCAGGAAAGAAGGAGCTATGCGAAGACTGTCCTTCAGGTATCTTCCGGCCCTACCGTTGGCCCATGCATGACCGCGAGATCGTCGCCGCGATCGTGGCCGGCGACCCAGCCGGGCTTGCGGCCGCCTACGACCGGTACGCGGCCGCGCTGCATACCTACTGCCGCTCGCTGCTGGCCGAGCCCGCCGACGCCGCCGACGCGGTGCAGGACACGTTCCTCGTCGCGTCCGTCAAGCTCGATGGGCTGCGCGACCCCGACCGGCTCAGGCCGTGGCTGTACGCGGTCGCCCGGAATGAATGCCACCGGCGGTTGCGCGCCCGTGCGAGGACCGTCGACCTCGATGAGGCCGGCGAGGTGAGCGACGACACAGCGACAGATGTCGGCCGCTCCGCCGAACGTGCGGACCTGCGCACCCTGGTTAGCGCCGCGATTGCCGGGCTGAACCCCGGCGAGCGGGAGGTCATCGAGCTCAGCCTTCGGCACGACCTCGAGGGGCCCGACCTGGCCGGCGCCCTCGGGGTGCCGGTGAATCAGGCGCACGCCCTGGCGTCCCGGGCTCGCGGCCAGCTGGAGAAGTCGCTCGGCGCACTGCTGGTGGCCCGGGCGGGCCGGGAAGAGTGCCCGGAGCTCGACGAGATACTCGCGGGCTGGCACGGCGATTTCACCGTGCTGCTGCGCAAGCGGGTCAACAGGCACATCGAGCACTGTGACGTCTGTGGCGAGCGAAAGCGCCGCGAGCTGAGCCCGGCGGCTCTGCTCAGCGTCCTGCCCGTCGTCATGCTGCCGCCCGGCCTGCGCCGGCAGGTTCTGCGGCTGGTCTCGGACCCCACGCCGGAGGCAGTGCGCTACCGGCGGCATGTGGCGCACGAGGCCGAGCCGTTCGAGCGTTCCGGGTTCCCGGTTCCGGTCGCACCGCTCGCCCGGGTGCGGCCGCGCGGGCGGACGATCGCCTTTGCCACGGTCGCCGCGCTCGTGCTCATCTTCGCGGGCGGAGTCGCCGCGGCGGCGATGCTGCATCACGGAGGGGGACCGGCCAACGCCGCGGCGCACGGCGCGGCCACGCTCGGCGCGTCGCCGGGCGCGTCCGCGTCATCGTCGCCGGCCGGGCCGGCAAAATCGCCGGATATGAAGCACGCCAAACACCGGGCCTCAGCATCGCCGTCCGTGGCCCCAGATTCGGCCAGCCCGGCCAGGCCGGCCAGGCCGACCGCGGCCCCGAGGCCGACGACCACCGCCAGCAAGCCGAGCCCGACCGCGAGCCCGTCTCCCAAGCCCTCGGCGACACCGTCGCCCACGCCGTCACCCGGCACGCTGTCGGAGACACCGGCCACGATCCGGATTCCGGACCTCGACGACAGCGCGACGTTCACGCTGACGGCCGACGGCGGCCCGGTGTCGTTCACGATCACCGGCCCGGCCGGGCTGAGCATCAGCCCGGCGAGCGGCGACCTGGGCGACGGCGACACCGTCACGGTGACCGTGACCGCGGTCGAGCCCGGCCCGAGTCAGTTCATGAACGAGCTAACGGTGAACCCGGGCGACCAGAGCGTCGAGGTGGAGTACCCGCCCAAGGGCTAGATCGCAATGCCGCTGACTCAACGCACCGGTTCGGGATAGCTGGGTGCCGGGCTGGCCCGATATTGCGCGAAGCAGGCCGCTCCCCGTACGAAACCACCCGTAAAGTCAGCGGCATTGGGCTAGATCGGCTGCCGCGGCTCGCCTATGCCTCCGTCTAGGTCGATGCCGTGCTCATTCCCTTCTGGGAAGGTGGCCAGTTGGGCCGGTGCTCACCGTGAGCCGTCCGGGGCCGAAGGTCACGTCGCCAGTCGGCCCTGAAGAAATCGCTGCTGCTCCGGCCTCGAGGTCGGCTTCGAATCCGGGAAGCCGAAGCCGGATCAGCGACGGAAGGAGCGCCGCGATCGTGAAGAGCCCAATGAGTAGTGGCGTGACAACTGTCAGCAGTAGCGTCGTGACTCTGTGGGTGGTGAAGAAGGCAACCCACATAACGGCGAGAAGGATGAACGACATACTCGCCACCGCGTAGCCGCCCCAGGCTGCCGGAGTAGCGGCTTTCATCTCGCGTTCGAGGAGCTGGAGATTCCGTTGAGCCTGAGAGTTGCCGTTGTCTCGTCGCAGGCCCTGGCGCAGGTGCAGCCTGGCACGCCGGCGGTACCCCAGGCGTCCCTGGACTTCCGCTGTCAGTGAGCCCATGCCGTATTGAGCAACACCCGCCACGAAATGCGGATCTGCCTCCGCGTCCGGAGCCAGCTCTATGGCCTTCTGCGCCTGAGCGTAGGCGTCCGCATAGAGTTCGATGCTCTGCTGCTTATCTCCGCGCTGTACCAGCAGCCGGGCGAGCGCCAAGCGAACGCGCCATTGCTGACTGCTGTCCTGGCTCTGGAGTACCCGGCGCAAGACCAGCTCCGCTTCGCCGTCATCCCCGGACCGTTCAAGTGCCTGGGCGAGCCCGATCGCAGCAACACCTGTGTATGGATCTATCGCGAGGGCTTGCCGGAACTCCTGCTCGGCTTCGGGCAGCCGCTGGTCGCTCAGCCGAAGCAGAAGCGCTCCCAGCTCGATGTGGGGTGCGGCGTCGTACCAGTCCCTGGCGATTGCCTTCTTCAGCTCGCGCTCGGCGTCGGAGTATCTTCCCATCGACGCATAGAGAGAGCCGAGGTCGGTCTCGCTGCCATAATAAGGATCAATCTCGAGAGCCTTCTTCAGGTGATACTCCGCCGCTCCGAGAGAGCCGCGCTTGAAAGATATAACGCCAAGGCATACTTGAGCATTCGGGTCCGGTCTGCTGTCACTGATCTCATACGCGAGCTGCTCGGCTTCGACCCAGCGATCAGCATTGTCCTGTCGGGCAAGCGCCCAAGCCAGGGAGAGCTGGTAGTCTGCGTCATCCGGGTCGTCAAGGCAGGCGGCTCGAAATTCTCGCTCGGCATTCCCGTATTTTTCATCCGCGAAGGCAATCCACCCAAGGCCATGTCGACTTTCGGCTTTTTCACTCCTATTAACGGCCGAGTCCATCAGGGCCTTAAAGATGCGCCGCGCCTGATCCAGTCGATGCTCGTCATGATGAATCCAGCCCAGCTCTGCCTTCAAGGTTCGATTACTGGGATTGCGCTCTGACAAGCGATCGACACCACGCTCAGCCATGGCATACCTGTGCAGCGACCGGAGCACCTTGGATCGAGCGACCTGGGCCTCGGCATTGTGAGGATGAACCTCGAGGACGGTCGCCAAGGTAGCAAGGGCGTCATCAAATCTAAGCTGATCATCGAGGACCCGGCCCAGCAAGATCTGCAAACTCGGGATCCCCGGTCGCAGAGCCACAGCCTCCATTGCGGCCTGCTCGGCGTCATGATACCTGCGCAGATTCCGCAAGGTTGCGATGCGCCCGGTCAGTGCGTCTGGGTCGCGTGGGTCGATGGTCAGGGCGTGGTCGAAGGCGGCGAGGGCGTCCTGGTACCGGTCGAGATCGCGATACAGCCTGCCGACGGCAACGTGGATGTCTGGGTCGTCGGGCCGCCGTTCCAGGGCCTCGGCGGCAGCCCGATCGGCGTCGTCGTACCGGCGCAGGTATTTCAGGAAGTCGATGCGGCTGGTCAGCGCCCACGAATGGCGAGGGTCGATCTCCAGGGCCCGCTCGGCGTCCGCGAG
>Ga0335074_10009438_pt1 | contig 13632 bp, 11 predicted proteins | sample Lox_Sample_23_FD_206715 | JGI IMG/M metagenome (GOLD analysis project Ga0335074, IMG submission 206715) | Soil microbial communities from Loxahatchee National Wildlife Refuge, Florida, United States - Lox_Sample_2.3 | ecosystem: Environmental > Terrestrial > Soil > Wetlands | place: USA...
AGATAGAGGCCGGCATAGGTCAGCGCCAGCGCGGCTCCGATCAGCGCGACCTGAAACCCGGCATTCGCGCCATCGAGCGCGAAGCGGATGATCGTCACGATCACAGCGAGAGCGAGCGTCGCTGCGAAAGGCAGCAGCAACGTCCGGGCGAGCTCGGCGGCACGCATCCCCCAGCGTCGTCGAAGATAGCCGACCTCCCAAACGAGGAGGGGTGGATAGATCGCGAGCCATACCGTCGCAATGGCGACGATGCCGCCTCGAGCGGGAAAGACGCAACCTGCGATCAGCATTCCAGAGCTCAACAGGAGCAGCGTGACGGCCGACAGGCGCAGCGCCGTTTTCGGATGCCCGGAGCCGAGCGCAAGAGGATACAGCAGCTGCGAGAGAACCCGTAGCAGCGCGGCGGCAGCAAGTAGCTTCAGGGGCAGGGCGGCGGCCGCATAGCTGCGCCCCTCGCCATCATGGATCAACCCCGTGATCGGCTGTGCCGCAAGGACGGTGGCCACCGCGAGCGGGGCGACGACGACCGCCAGTCGGCGCAGCGACCAGGTGAGAGACTCGCTCAGATGCTCCCGGACGGCCGCTACGCGCGCGAACACCGGGAGCGATGCGCGATTGACGAGCGTCCCGGCGGCAAGTGCCGGCTGCATGCCGATCTCGAAGGCGACCCGGTAGATCGCGAGCGGCGTTGGGCCGTAGAACCACCCGACCAGCAAATAATCGACGTTGTTGAAGGACTGCTCGAACAGCGTCGATGTCGCGGCGCGCAACCCGAAGCGCACGAGCGGCGATATCGCGGGCATGCTGAATTGCAGGCTCGGCCGGAACGGTTTCGCGAGCAAGGCGCCGATCAGGGTGTAAAGGCCGCTCGCGGCGCTGGCGATGACGAGCGCCCAGGCGCCGGTGCCGGCCGCGGCGAGCCCGACCCGCGTGGCGGCGGTGGCCAGGGTCGCGAACACATTCACGACCGCGGTGCGCTCGTACTGCAAGTTCCGGCTCATTAGCGCGAGGGGGATAACGGCGGCCCCGACCAGAGGCTGCTTCAACGCGATGGGAAGGAAATACGGTGCGAGGCCAGGCAGGCCGTAGAGCGCTGCGAGCCACGGAGCCGCCACCATCGTCAACGCGCCCGCGATCACGCCGGCGGACAAGATGAACCAGAACAGGGAGGCGAGCTGCAGGCGCGACAGGGAGCGCGCCTGCACGAGCGCGGCTCCCGTTCCGAGCCCATCGAGCGCCTCGATGACCGTCCCGATCGCAACGACCAGCGCGGCGATGCCGACCTCCCGTTTCGTCAGGAACCACAGCACGACGAGGATGGTTCCGAAGTCGGTGACCTTGGCGACCACCATCGCCCCGCCGAGCCAATTGAAGCCGCGGCGCAGGTCCTGATGGTGCGTGTCCATGATGGCTCGCGTGATCGGCGGCGCTTGCGGAACTCCGCGACCGGCTTCAGAGCCGTCCCGCTGCGAGCAGCTCCTCGGCTTTCCGCAGGCTCGGGGGATCGTCGACATCGATCCAGAGACGGCCCTGCACGTCGAAGACGCGGGCCTTCTCCCAGCGCGCGAGCACGTTCATGGCGCCCGAGATGCTGTCATCTCCTTCGGCCTGGCTCGCCTCGAGCGCCTTGAACAGGATCGGGTGGCACAAGAAGACTCCCGTATCGAGGGCATTGAAATCGGCTAGCCCCTTGCCGATTCGCTCGATGGCGCCGTTCGAGCATTTGACGCGCGTCACGTCCTCGAGATCGTTGATCGTGCTTGCAACATTGAAGTCGACGGCGAGGGTGACGGTGTCCGGCGGCGCAGAGCTCGAGAGCAGTGCGCGCAAGATGTGCGGGTCGACGAGGTGATCGCACATGCTGAGCAGGAACGGCCCGTCGAGATGCGGCTGCGCCTTGAGCACCGAGACGCCGTTCGCGCGCTGCCAGCTGTCGTTGACGATGTGCACGAGCTCGAGGGATTCCTGCGCGCAGTACCGATCGAGGTGCCTGCGCACGTCCTCTCCGCGGTAGCCGGTCACGACGAAGAATCGATCGACCCCGGCGGTGCGGGCCCGTGCGATCACGTGTTCGAGGAGCGGCACGCCCCCCACGCGGACCAGCGGTTTCGCCGGACCGATTTCGCGCAAGCGTCCGCCCGTCCCGGCCGCAATGATAAGGCAATTCACGGGGTGAGCCGCTTCATCCGAGCGTCTTGCCATACACTCGATAGGTCTTGTAGGCGCGCGCGCCGAGCCGCTCGAGAATGTGGCGCATGGGGCGGTTGTCCTCGAGGATCCACGAGAGCTCGACTTTGCGGAATCCGAACGTATCGGCGCCGGGCTCCAGGGCGCTGATCAACGCGATCGGCAAGGCGCTGCCGACCGCGGTGCCGGCGAGGCGCTTGCGCACCCCCATGAGCGGAACGCGCGCCGATTTGACGCGCCGCATCTTGAGGCGCCAGAGCAGCTTCGCCCAGCCCAAAGGAAGCAGTCGCCCGTCGAGGTCGGCAATGGCCTCATTGACATTCGGCAGCATGACGATGAAGCCGACCGCCTCGCCCTCGATTTCCGCGAACCAGACCAGTCGGTCATCGAGCAGCAGCCGCATGCGCTTCGCCATTTCGTCGGCCTCGGCATTCGTCAGCGGCACGAACCCCCAGTTCTCACTCCATGCGTCGTTGAAGATATCGACCATCCTGCGTATCTCGTTCGCGTAATCGCGAAAATCGAGACGGCGCAGCCGGACGGTCTTCGCGATCCGCCGTTCGAACAGTGCGCGCACGGCGCTCGAGAGCGGGGCGGCATCGCGATCGATGAGGTACGCGTAGACGTCCTTCTCCTTGGCATATCCAAGCGCCTCGAGATGGCCAGCCGCATAGCGCGGGTCATGCCCCATCATCATCATCGGGGGAGTATCGAAGCCGTCGATGAGCAGACCGGTCTCCTCGTTGATGGACAGGCTGAATGGACCGAGCGCGCGCTCGACTCCGCGGCTTCTCAGAAAATCCTCCGCCGCCCCGAGTAGGGCCGCGAAGACCTCGGGGTCGTCGACGGCGCTCAGGCAGCCGAAATGGCCGACCGGCGCCTGTCCGTCCCGACGGGCGAGCGGATCGATCTGGGCGCTGATGCGGCCCACTTCGCGCCCGTCGCGCCGCGCGATCCAGAAGCGCGTTTCCGCGCGGCGCACGAACTCGTTGGTCTTCGCGCTGAAGGCTTCCTTGCGCTCCATCATGAGCGGAGGAACCCATTGAGGGTCGTCTCGATGGACGGCGAAGGGGACGCGGATGAAGCGTCGCAGTTGGGCTCCGTCGGCGACCGGGACGAGCTCGATCCTCATCGGGCCGCGATCACGCCGAGCTCGCGTCCCACGGCAGACATGATGGATACGGCCCGATCGATCTGGACTTCGGTGTGCGCGGAGCTGACGCTCGAGCGGATGAGGGACATGCTGCCCGGCGTCGCCGGGGGCAACGCGAGATTGACGTAGACGCCCTCATCGATCAGCCGGTTCCAGAACAGAGCGGCGCTCGCCGGGCTCGGCATTTTCACGGCGACGATCGGATTCGGCTCCGGTCCGACCGTAAATCCCGATTGTGCGAGCGCGGTGTAGAGCCTGCGGCTGTTGGACACTGCCCGGGTCGTGAGCGATTGGTCGGTCGAGAGCCGTCGAAGCGCAGCCATCACCGAGCCGATCACGGCCGGCGGCAGCGACGCGGTGAACATGTACGGGCGGCACACGATGCGCAACAGGTCGAAATCCGGCAGATCGGATGCGGCGAAGCCTCCCACCGCTCCCAGGCTCTTGCTGAATGTGCCGACGACGAAATCCACGTCGGCCTCGACGCCCACCGCCTCCGCAAGGCCCCTGCCATGCTTCCCCAGTATGCCGAGCGAATGCGCCTCGTCGACGATCAGCGAGGCACCCATCTCGCGCTTCACCGCCGCTATCTCGCGCAGCGGCGCCGTGTCCCCGAGCATGCTGAAGATGCCCTCGGTCACGATGATGCGGTTGCCCGGGCGATGCTTCAGACGGCGCAAGCGATGTGCGAGGTCCTCCGGGTCGTTGTGCCGGAATCGAATGACCTCCGCCGTGCTCAACTTGCTCGCATCGTAGATCGAGGCGTGGCTGTCTGCGTCGATGAGGAGGTGGTCGCCGCGTCCGGCGAGCGTCGAGATCAGACCGAGATTGGCCTGATAGCCGGTCGAGAAAATCATGGCCGAGCGCTTGCCGAAAAACTCCGCAATGCGCCGCTCGAGCAATGCATGATCCGAATATGTGCCGTTCGCGATCCGGGAGCCCGTCGTTCCGGTACCCGCCTCCTCGAGCGCGCGCATGCTCGCCTCGACGCAGGCGGGGTCGAAGGTCAGCCCGAGATAGTTGTTGGTGCCGAGCAGCAGAACGCGCCGCCCGCCGAGCAGCGCCTCCGTAGGCGAGAGCACTTTATCGAAACGGACATCGAACGGATTGCGAGCGCTCCCGAAGAGCGACTCGATGCCTGCACGAATCGGGTCGAATTTCGCAAACAGCGACATCAGCCTGCATCTCTCATCAACTTGTCAATGGCGCCGCTCAGATCGGAAATGGTCTGCACTTCTGCCACCCTGTCGAGCGGAATCGAAACGTCGAACCGATCCTCCAGGTCCATGATGAAGTCCAGGATGGCGACCGAATCGAGCCCCAGGCCGCGCAGAATCTGCGTCTCGGACGTCACCTGCACGCCTTGGGGAACGCGGCCCGACAGCATCGTGATGATCTCCGCCTCGATCCGGCCCCGGTCGAGAATCGAGCCTTGCGCAGCCAAGTCCGCACTCCGTCAATTCGAGGAGCTCGTTCGGGCCCCTGGACGCATTTCTTCACCCGGCGGCAAGTGCCGGTCCCGGTACCAGGATAAAGTATCTCGCAGGCCCCGAGCGAGCCCGATCGCGGGGCGCCACAGCTCGCGGGCCGGCTGGCGGTCCAACGTCGAGCCCCAGTCGGCATGGAGCATCTCCCGGACTTTGCCCGGAGTGAGCATCGGCGGCCGATTCATCAGCCATGCAGCGCCCACATTCAGGAGGGCCGCCGTCCGAAGGACCGGCGCGGGCAACGGCAGGCCGATGAGCCTGCGAGACAGGGCCGCTTCCGCCGCCGAGATGATGTCGTCCCACGTATACCCCTCGATGCGCTCGTCCGCGAGCTCCAGAACGGCCCCGGCCGGTCCGCGGGCCGCCAGGGTCACGATGGCCGCCGCGGCATCGGAGGCGTGGATCAGGGCGATACGAGCATTGGGCACCCGCGGCCGAGGCACGACACGAACGGCTGCGCCTCGGAAGATCGCGAGCGTTTCCCGGTCCCAGGGCCCGTAGATGACACCCGGCCGAACAATCGTCCAGTCGGAGCCGGGCCCGAGGATCGCCCGCAGGCGCTCTTCGCCGGCGCGTTTGGTCGCGGCATAGGCTGAAAGCTGGGGTTCCCGAGCCGCGAGGGAGGAGACGAGGAGAACGCGCGCCCGGGAGTGGCCGCCGCAGATCGCCGTGGCGAGATTGGCCGTACCCTCGACGTTCACGGTGCGGAATTGACCGGGGCTCGAGGCTTTGATGAGCCCCGCCGCGTGAATCACGATCTCGGCGCCGTCGACAAGCGCCGCGAGTGCAGAGGGGTTCGACAGATCCCCCGGAACGAGTTCGAGCGGCATGCCCGAGAGCTGGGGATGGGAGGCGGGCCGACGCGCCAGAAGCCGCACACGCCAACCCGCGGCCGTGAGCGCGGTCACGATGTAGCGTCCGAGAAACCCGGTTCCGCCGGTGACCGCCGCGAGGCCGGGCATCGCTCAACGCGCCGTGGCAGCCGCCGGAGGGTGCTCGGTTTCCGTGCTCCCGGCGCCGGCGTCCGCGCGCGCCTCATCCAGAGAGGCCAGATACATCTCCCGGGCCCGGGTTCGACTGAGCTTTCCGGAGGATGTGCGCGGCAGGCTATTGGGCGAGACGAGCGCGACGACGCAATTGAGCCCCGCCGTCGCGCGCACCACGTCGGCTACGGCGCGACGCAGCTCTTCCCGTAGCTCCGTGACCGCGGTCCGGCAGACGACGAGCAGCACGACGCGCTCGCATTCCGCCTCATCGAGCGAGAAGGCCGCAACGTCTCCCGGACGCACGCCATCGATCTGGTGCTCCACCTCCCACTCGAGGTCTTGCGGCCAGATATTGCGTCCATTGACCAGGATGAGATCCTTGCTGCGGCCTGCGACCACGAGCGAGCCGCCGGCGATGTAGCCGAGGTCACCCGTATCCAGCCAGCCGTCGATCATCACGCGCTCGGTCTCCGCCGAATTGTGGAAGTACTCCTTCATCACGCTCGGGCCGCGGATCAGTATGCGCCCGACCTCACGCTCCCCGAGAACGCGGTCGTGCTCGTCGCGGATCTGCAGCTCATGGTCGACGACGACGCGACCGCACAACGTCAGCTCGCGCACGTTGCCATTCGCGCCATCCGCCGGGACAGCCCGGCCCTGGGCTCGCAGCTGATCGAGGTCTATGCGATCCACCTCGAGCCCGCGATCGAGCGGTGCGAAGCTGATGGCGAGCGTCGCTTCGGCCATTCCGTAGCTCGCCACGAACGCTTGCTTCCGGAAGCCGCAGCCCCCGAACATATCCGCAAACTGCGTGAGGACATGCGGACGGATCATGTCGCCGCCGATGCCCGCGACGCGCCACCTCGTGAGGTCGAGATGCCCGACCGGCACCTTCATCGCGCGTCGCGTACAGAGTTCGTAGCCGAACGAAGGGCTGTAGGAAATGGTCGCGCCGTTGCGCGCGATCAGGGTCGGCCAGATGAGCGGTCGACGGGCGAACTCGTCCGTCGGCACGTAGTCGGCCGACGCTTGGCCCGAGAGCGGCGTCAGAATGAACCCGACCAGGCCCATATCATGATAGAACGGGAGCCACGAAGTGGCTCGGTCATCGCTGCGCGCGTCGAGGGCTCGCAGGATCGAGCGCAGGTTCGCGAGCAGCGCACGCTGAGTGACGGCGACCCCGGTGGGAGAGCGTGTGCTGCCGGATGAGAATTGCAGGTATGAGAGATCATCCGCGCCAACCCGCGGCAGCTCGATCCCGTTCTCGGGCAGACCGTCGAACTGCTCAAAGGTCCCGAGCGCCTTCGGCTCGAGCACCCCGGCCGCCTGCTGCACCAGAGGCAGCAGAGGTCCGGGCGCGAGCACGGCGGCGGGTCTCGAATTCAGGAGCATTGGCCTGAGATGCTCCACGTAAACGTCGCGTCCAACGAACGCCGCCGGAGTCGGCATCGGTACGGGAATGAGGCCGGCATACTGGCAGGCGAAGAAGGCGCGCATGAAGGGCGCGCCCGTCTCGGCCACGAGCGCAACCCGCTCGCCACGGGCGAGGCCGGCGCGCAGCATCCGCCGAGCCATCGATATGGCCTGATCCCGCAGGTCGCGGTACGGCAGGACCTCGAGGAGCTCCTCGCGGGAACTGTAGAAGTTGAATCCGGCACGCCCGAGCGCGGCATAATCGAGCGCTTCGGCCAGTGTCGCAAAATCCGCTGGACGGAGTTGACAACCGGCAACATCCGTCGGCTCTCGTCCTGCGGTCATTCCACTGTTCACTCCCACACCGGTCGAGACGGCCTCCGCGGCCGGCCACGCGGCTGGCGCAGTATAGCGAGGTTCGAGCCAAAGCCCAGCGGCCAATCGACGGACCGACCGTTCAGACTTTGTTGAAGAAGGCTCGATCCGACACAACAATGGCACCCCCGGGAGCAGAAGCCGTGCCTGTCAAGACCGAAGCTGCTCCCGGCGCCTTCCGTTCTATAGCGTCCCTGCCTCCTGATGAGCTAGCGTGATGAAGATTCTGTTCGCTTTCGAGAATCCGTTGCCGAATGCCGAGGCGGACGCGGAAGTCTTCACGGCTACCGCGCGGCACCTCGTCCCCTTCGCCTCGCACGCCTGGCTGCACGTCCCGGCTTCGGATACCGCACACGGTGAGCTCGCCGCAGCGCTCACCGGTATGCCCGTTCTCCGGGCCCATGCACCGCTTCGGCCCGCCGCGCTGCGGCACCTCGCCTGCAGCGCGAGCCTGGTATCCCGCCGCGAATTCCGGCAAGCGGACCTCGTCTATACGCGGAACCTCTGGATCGCCCGGGTCGCGCTCAGCGCGGGGCAGCGGGTCGCCTTCGATCATTATCGTCCGTGGCCCGACCAGATTCCGCCGCTCAGGCCGTGGATCCGCACGATGATGTGCAATCCCCGCTTCCTCGCCCACATCACCCATTCAGAGTACACGAGAACCCGCTATCTGGAACTTGGAATTTCGACCGACAAGCTGATCTGCGTGCACAACGGCTTCGACCCGCGCAGATTGGAAGGCATGCTCGCACCCGCCGAGGCGAAGCGGCATCTCGGCATCGATCCGGCCCGGAAGACGATCGTCTACACCGGACGAATCAATCACAAGAAAGGACTCGAACTGGCGGTCGAGGCGGCCAAGCGCCTGCCGGATCACCTGTTTCTGCTCGTCGGGTCGTACGGAAACGGCCCGATCGAGGCGCTCGCGCGAGATGTCCCCAATGTCCGGGCCATCCCCTGGCAGCACTCCCCCGAAGCCCTGCGGCAATATCTCGACGCCGCGGACGTGTTGTTGATCCCCCCGTCCATGAAGCCGCTCGCCGAATTCGGCTCGACCGTGATCCCGTTGAAGCTCTATCTGTACATGGGCGCAGGCCGCCCCATTCTCGGCGGCGACACGCCCGACGTGCGCGAGATTCTCGAGGACGGCAGGAATGCTCTGCTGTGCCGGCCCGATAACGTCGAGGCGCTCGTGCACGGGATCGCTGCGTTGACCGATGGCAGCCCTCTCGCGCAGCGTCTCGCCGCGAGGTCGCTCGCGGACAGTCGCGCGTTCACGTGGAGTGCGCGCGCCGCACGGATCGCCTCCATCCTCGAAGCGCGGCTCGGCTCGGCTCCGATCGCCAGTCCGGCCCGCAACCGAGAGCCGTTCGGGACCTGGGTCGAACAGTCGCGGCGCTGGGTGATTCATTTGATTCGCAACCGCTCCTGGCTCCTTCCACCGCGAGTGGATGCGGCCGCACTCACGCCGGCCGCCGCTGGGCGGCAGCCCCCGAGTGCGAGCGGGTAACGCGCAAGCCGATGGCGATCCCGGGTCGTGCACATTTTTGCTGGATCGGGGCGAGTCTGCCCTGGGCCTACGTCTTCGCGATCCTCTCGGCGGCGGAGCGGAGTGAGCTCGCCGAGATCGTTCTGCACCACACGGACCCGATCGAGGCCGATCCGAAAGTGCGCGTCCTCGAGCGTTGCCCGCGCGTGCGGCTGTCCCGGCTCGATCCCATCGACTGCCTGATTCGGGCGGGCCGGGCGTCGGGGGCCGGCGCGGAGTTGGCCGACATCTACCGCGAGATCGATCGGCCGGCGATCCGCTCGGACCTGCTGCGGGTCGCGCTCCTGTATTTGCACGGCGGCGTGTATCTCGATCTCGATACCGTCACGACGGCCTCGCTTCTGCCCCTCCTCGATTCACCGCACTTCGTCGGCTGCGAGCGTATCGTCTGGCCGCATTTCGTGCGCAGCTCCCGCTCGCCGGCCCTGTGGTGCCGGTCCATCGCGCTCGACTTGGCGCGCAAGGCGATGCGCCGCGCCCCGCGTGGTTGGGCCGCGTTCCGGCGCGTGGAGAGCCTCTATTACCGGGGAATCAACAATGCCGTAATCGGCGCCGAGCCCAACTCGCGGCTCTGTGCGCTGTATCTTCGGGCGATGGTGGCGCTTCCGACGCATCGGCGCGCGCAGCTCTATGCGCTCGGCCCCGATCTGCTCCAGGAAGTGGTCGATCGGTCCGCTATGGACGATCTAACGATCGCCGAGCCGCAGGTCTTTTATCCGCTCGCACCGGAGATCTCCGAGCATTGGTTCCGGATGAGCCGCCGCGTGCGCCTCGAGGCCGTGCTCACGCGCGAGACGCGGGTCGTGCACTGGTACGCCTCGGTCCGGACCCGGTCGAAGGTCGCGGCGATCGATCCGTCCTACGTGCGCAGGAATCGCGAGCGGCAGTTGTATAGCGCGCTGGTGTGCGCCTGCGTTCGCAATCTGCCGAACGCGGCGTGAACCCTCCCGAGGGGCATTTGCGCCGCTCGCTGCACCGCCCCTCAACCGGCGGGGGCGATCACGGCAGCGAGCTCGAGGGACAGCCTGCGATAGCACGCGTACTCGTTCGCGATCAGCACGGCGAGCAGCGCGCTGAATCCGAATATCTCGAACCAGAAGTAATACTCCGGGACTGCGAACAGGGCACAGATGAAGATCCCGAGGGTCCGGTAGTTCGCTGACAAGATCGACCAGCGGCGAACGAGCGGCGCGAACACTCGCCGGTACCTTTCGCGGACGCGAGCCGCGCAATCCGGCGGTCGGTCGAGCGCGGCGCTCATGGTCGCGCGAATTCTGCGGGTGATATCGGCCGTGGGAAAGCTCAACCCGAAGTAGAACAGCCGATCGAGAAACGCGAACGATCGGTCGATCACCGAGGCGTGCGAGCGGGAGCTCTCCGGTGCCGCTGCACCCGGGTCGCGGAGCTCCTTCCGCCCCCATCCCCAGCGCTCGTACTCCTGCCGCTGCAGTTCGTAGCTCGCCGACTGAATCGCGTGAAACACCGCGGAGAGGCTGACGAGGGCGTACGCGCCACCGCCGTATTTCCGAGCGAGGGCGAGCGCGAGCGCCGTGTAGACGGCGAGGAAGGTGGCCGAGTCGGAGATGCCGTCGAGGACCTTGCCGAAGTGCGACTGCGACTGCGTGAGGCGCGCGAGCTGGCCGTCGGCGCCGTCCATGATGTGCCAGCCGATCATGAGGACGAATCCGGCGACGACGAAGCGAGCGTCTGGATACCGATAGTAGGCAAGCCCGGCGAGGAGACCGAACAGCATTCCGGTCAGGGTGAGGGCGTTCGGCGAGATGCGAAGTTTCGCGGCGAGCGGCACGAGACGGCTCGCGAGCGGGTGAATGAATCGGAGGTTGGTGATCTCCTCGATTTCAGCCGTTCGCCGCACCGGCTCGCGGCTGCCGGCTCGCGGAGGCGGGCTCAAGGCGACTCACCGGCGGGAAGCACGCGTACGACGACGCGTGCGACTTGGGGGTGCTCGCGCCGAAGCTCGGGCTCGAGTTCCGCCATCGCATAGCGCACGCGCACGCCCCAGCCAGCCGATTCCGTGAAGATGACGAGCGCTCCGTCGCGTTCGACGATGCCCGTGATGCGAGTGCGAAGCGCCTCCGCGAGGCGACCCGCGATCCACTCGCGCCACACATCGCGTTTTGCGGTCTGTTCTGCGATCCTTCCGAGGACCGGGCCGGAGCGCGCGAGCAGGCTTTTGACAGAATCGAGCTTCTTGACAGAATCCGGGCCGGGACGGTTTCGTGCTACTCGGCGTCCCGAACCGCGACGGTCGTTCTTGTTCCGCCCACGCTTATTAGGCATATTCGGGGTGGCCCGGAGTTGCTGCCACGCTTTTTTGCCGCGGAGCCTTACTCGGGAGCGCGCAGCAGATGAGTCTTTTCATATTCAGCCAGGGTCGCGGGGGCCGCACGCGTCAGTTCACACTCCCGCACCCGGTGGCGTGGGGCCTGCTCGGCGCGCTTGTCCTCGTGATCGTCGGAGCATCGTTCGGCTTCGGCATCGAGCTCGAACAGCATAGCGAGCGGGAGCTCGGCCCGCACGAGGTTGCTCACTGGTCGCGCATTCTCGCGGCTCAAAAAGCCGAGGTGGCCGAGCTGAAGCAGCGCGTGCGAGAGCGCACCGATGCACTGGGCATCCGGCTCGCAAAACTCGATGCGCACATCGTGCGCATCGACGAGCTCGGCAAACGCCTGGCAGCGATGGCGCACATCGACCGCAGCGAATTCAATTTCGACGAGGAGCCGGCGGTCGGCGGCCCGGAAGGGAACGATATGGGCGGGAGTTCCCGCGTCCCGGACCTCACCACCTCGATCGATCAGCTGGGGCAACGCATCGAGCTGCGTGATGCGCAGCTCGCCGCGCTCGAGAATGTTCTGCTGAAGCGCAGTCTCGATGCGGCCGTCCATCCCGAGGGACGGCCGGTGCTGAAGGGGTTCATCTCCTCGTATTTCGGTCCGCGCGACGATCCGTTCACCGGGCAGCGGGAGTTTCACAAGGGTGTCGACTTCGCGGGCTCCGAGGGCGCGCCCGTGGTGGCCGTGGCGGCCGGAGTCGTCACCTGGGCCGGTGCCCGCGCGGGTTACGGCAACCTCGTCGAGATCAGCCACGGCAAGGGCTACGTGACACGGTACGCGCACAATGAGCGTGTGATCGTGAGCGTCGGGCAGACGGTGACCCGCGGTCAGGAGATTGCCCTGATGGGCTCGACGGGCCGGTCGACCGGGCCGCACGTGCACTTCGAGGTGCTGCACGATGGCACGCAGGTCAATCCGCTCAAGTTCATCGGGCACTGAACTTCTTCGCAGTCCGGCCACGATTGCGGACCGCTGATCCGCGCCCCAGCGTCCCCGCGGCCCCTCACAACGCAGCACTCACGTCGCGCTTGATCCTGCCGCGAGGGACCCTCATTTCGGGGGGCGGAACCCTTTGGGCGGCCTTCGATCGATTCAGTACAATGGCCGGTTTCGACGGGTAAGCGGTTGTCGAGGCCTCGCGGCGGCCTCATCGAAGGAAACAGGACAGGAAATTCAAGTTGCTCAAGCTTCTCCAGAGCCTTTTCGGCAGCCGCAACGACCGGATGATCCGCCGCTACGCGCAGCTCGTGCGAGGGGCGAACGCCTTCGAGCCACGCATCCAGGCGCTGAGCGATGCCGAGCTGCGCGCGAAGACCGACGAGTTCCGCGCGCGGCTCAAGGACGGTGCAGCGCTCGATGAGCTGCTGCCCGAGGCTTTCGCGGCGGTGCGCGAAGCTTCGGTACGCACGCTCAAGATGCGCCACTTCGACGTGCAGCTGATCGGCGGTATCGCGCTGCACCAGGGAAAGATCGCGGAGATGCGCACCGGCGAGGGCAAGACGCTGGTCGCGACGCTGCCCGCGTATCTCAATGCACTGCCCGGCGAGGGCGTGCACATCGTCACGGTGAACGAGTACCTCGCGCAACGCGACGCGGACTGGATGCGCCCGATCTATGAATTCCTCGGGCTCACGGTCGGGGTCGTCAAGAACGCGCAGACACCCGAGGAGAAGCGCGCGGCGTACGGCTGCGACATCACCTACGGCACGAACAACGAGCTCGGTTTCGATTACCTACGCGACAATCTCGCGTTCCGCCTCGAGGAGCGCGTGCAGCGGGCGCTCGCCTACGCGGTGGTCGATGAGGTCGATTCGATTCTCATCGACGAGGCGCGCACGCCTCTCATCATCTCCGGCCCCGCCGAGGAGAGCACCGAGCTCTACCTGCGCATCAATGCGCTCGTCCCGCGCTTGACGCGCCAGCAGGACGAGGAAAGCCCCGGCGACTTCCATGTCGACGAGAAGCAGAAGCAGGCCCATCTCTCCGAGGAGGGACACGAGAAAGTCGAGCAGCTGATGGCCGAGGCGGGACTGCTGCGGGAGGGTGAAAGTCTGTACGACCCGGGCAACATCCGTCTGATGCATCACCTCAATGCCGCGCTGCGCGCGCACGCGCTCTACAAGCGCGA
>Ga0335074_10009439_pt1 | contig 13630 bp, 15 predicted proteins | sample Lox_Sample_23_FD_206715 | JGI IMG/M metagenome (GOLD analysis project Ga0335074, IMG submission 206715) | Soil microbial communities from Loxahatchee National Wildlife Refuge, Florida, United States - Lox_Sample_2.3 | ecosystem: Environmental > Terrestrial > Soil > Wetlands | place: USA...
GCAACCCTCTTTTCCGGCAGTCTATGTCAGTGCTCAGAGTGCTGGAGATCAGCTCCAACTCAATAAAGACAAGTCATTTTGGTTGCGGGAAAGTGGACAGTCATATCACGGAAGCTTCGAGGTGGACGGTGCTAAGTTGAGGTTGAAGATCAGTGAGACGGATGCAACTACCGAGATCACGCTACAGAACGGGGGCCTGCTGGACGCCGCAGGAAACAAGTGGATTCTTCAGCAGCAGAAGAACAACTAGTATCGGGGACGTAAATGTCCACGGCGCCCAATATGCTGAGTAAAGCGCTCAAGAGAGACGGCCATGTTTAGACTTCCTGTTGTAGGTATCGCCAGATTTATCGCATTCGTCGCAACTGCGCTCCTCATCCTCCTGCTTATCTCATTTATATTCGCCAGTCAGTTCGTGTTTACGACAATCGGTTATGTAGTCGGGAGCTTGGCAAATCGGTCTGGCGTGAGCATATTCCTGGTCCGCTCCCTAGTAATTCTGTCCACAATTCCGTTCTTTTGGGCCGTCGCGCAGTTCACCCGATCTATATTTGGACTTATAGCGCTTGGCTGGAATCCAGTTGCATTTTACAAGAACAAGTACGGCGTGATTATCGTCACCTACGTAGCCGTCTTCTATGGCGCCATGTATTGGGCATCTCAAGATGCTTATGCATATAAACTCTGTGCTGATACCCCGGAAGGAATCTCCGTCTCCGATCAAGCTGGAAAGGAGCCCGTTTACGGAACAGAGTTCAAACCGTGCACGGTGGCGCAAATCGAGGTGCTGCGTCACAGCAGCGGCAAATTGTCAGCCCCTCAGGAGATCAAGATTGCCAGTCCCGGCGACTACGAATGGTTCGACGTTGCCGGTCGTCCCCTTGTGTGGTACGCGTTGGAGTCCGACGGGAGCTACCGGTTCTTCGATCATGCGGGGATCAACCCGAGAACCGGTAATGCACTGCAACCTGTTACTGAAGGTGTAATTCAACAACTGAAGCAGCAAAGAGCCGCTCAGGAGGCAAGCAAACAGGTTGCTGTTACCCAGCGAGCTGCCGAGGAGACCAGAACCCAGCAAAAGACAGAAGTGCGCGATCTAGCAACGCAGGCACGGAACCAGTTTGACGCTAAGGATTACAGGGGCGCCTTCGAAAGTTGCAGTCGCATCCCACCGGGATTACACAGCCCAGAGTGTGCCACGATTCGTCAACACGCATCCGTAAAACTGGCACAACAGCTCGTCAACCAAGGACAGTCTCAGCTGGAGAATGGCGATCTGGATGAGGCCATCTGGACCGCTGAACAAGCCATAAAACTCGATCCTGCTAACAGGACCGCCACCAAATTAAAACTGCTTGCGGTGCAACTCAAGGCCCGATCACCAAACTAAGCACCACCTCTTGAGGCGCTGTCTTCGGCGGCTCAAAAGGACGGGATTCGACCGATTCCATACTTAAGAGAAATGAAGGGAATGGAATGAATATTTATGAGATTTATATCGTGACCGCAATCCTATGTGGAGCTGTCGCTGCTTGGATCGCGAAAGAGAAAGGGCGCTCACCGGTTATCTGGTTTTGTGTCGGGGCTGCCCTCAACGTGCTTCTTGTGACGGTATTCGTCATAGCGGCCGCACGCAAGAAGCAGCGCCTCGTAAGTTAAGTAACCCATGTTGAGCAGCGCTTAGGGAGGAATAGTCGATCGGCTTCCGGCGGTGACCGTCGCGGCCGCTAGCAAATAAAGCGACCAGCCTGTCTGTCCTGTTCACTCGCCCCAAGAATCTCAACCACCGGTGCTTACGACCATTCTGGACATGAGCACCTAGAAGGTTCAATGCACCTGTTTACCGACACGCGCCGCAAGCATGTGTAGCTGGCCTAGTCTCCCGGCGACAGCAACGTAAAGGCCACTCGGCTTTTTGGACCGCACTAGCGAGGCTTACGACGGGGCATCGCAACCACACTTTTTCGAGGTGGCCGCGGTTTCGTCCTTTCCAATAGGGTGTTGATGCTGCCGATAGCGGCTAGTTCTTTTTTGTGTTCGTATCGGGCCAGGGCTTCGGAATAAAACTCCGCTAGGCCGGAAGGCACGGGAGTCCGCGTAGAGTCATCGAAGCTGCTGCGGTTCTCACGGTTCAGAGCACATTGCTTCAGCAACCTTCTGGCAAGGTCTTGCTCGCCTTGAACATAAGCGATGGAAACCAGCCTCAGCATCGACTCTGCGTCGAGATTTGCGTTCTGGAGCGCAGCTTGTAGATATTGGGTGAAGTTGCCCAGTTCACTCCGACCGGAGCGCGTCAGACTAAAGCGCCGGCTGCTCCTGGGGCCGGGCTCAGCTTCCCGCACCAGGCCCAGGCCAGCGAGACGCCTGACACTCGGCAACGATGCGCCGGTGGAAACGGCAGCTTGACGCTGCCACCTGTAGGGTGTGTCAAGACCGTCTGCGATCAGCGCCAGAAGGAATAGATCAAGAACTTTGAGCACCTAGCTAAGTTACCAGCTAACTCGGTGCTCACGCTGAGAATTCGGCTGGGATTTAGACGCCGCTCGTGGCGTATCCGACTATTCAGCGGCAGCTCGCTGAGGTGCGCCTGTGGTGACCCTTGCTGCTCCTCACCACGACCTACGCTTTGGGATACGGATCTCCGTCTTCTTCCACGCCCTGTACTTTTTTTCGTTTCGGAAGACCATCTACTATCGAAAGGGCCCTCCTCATCAGCGGCAGCAGCATCGGCATCTTCTTTAAGACTGCTCAATATGATTTCTTGGTACGTTTCGAGCTTATGGATGCGCTTTTCCAACTGCTGAACTGAGTTGGTCAAGGGTTCAATCTGACGTTGAAGGGCCTGGAGCTTTGCGTCGACTGCAGGATCGGGGCGAGATTCAACAGTCAACTTGCCAGCGTTGGGTGCGTGTGAATTCTTTGCTTCTCGCGGATCACTACGGGTAGCCTCCGCGCACTTCTGCAGATTCTGTTGCGCCCGCAGGAAGGAAACTGCACTCGTACCCCGCGCGATTTGTGCACGCTGTTCGGCAGGTAGCTCCGCAATGTGTCGGCAGCGGCTGATCGTTTTTGGGTCTGCGTTGAGCGCTTTTCCCAGCCCGTGGTCGCTGCAGCCCGCCTTCTTGAGTGGTTCAAGCCGGACCCCGCGCTCGACCAAGTCAAGGTCACCCCATTCAGCAACGAGCTTGTCCAGCAGTGCGCGTGTCTTTGGGTCTTCGAGCGCACGCTCATGCTGCGTGCGCGATTTTGAATTCTTCACCATTATGACTCCTATTAAGGTTGTTGCCTTTCTGTTTCCGATCCTGTTTTGCCCAGCTGTCCACAATGAAGTTAGCTATGAGCAGCCGAGTGAACGGCGTGGGGTCTGACAGGTCTCGCACCGAAAACCGGATGCGTCCGCGGCGGCTGTACGCTAAGAACCTGCGTATCAGCGGTCTGATTTCTGCAGGCGTTGTGTCCGGATAGCCCATCTCATCCAGCCCCCGGCATGCAAGCTTGCATGTTTCATCAACGATCACAATAAACAGCTTGCGTATGCTTCGAACCTTGCACCATTTTGGAAGCCAATGGAAAAGCTGCGTATAGATTCCATCGCGGTAATCGGCAACAAATAGGTTGAAATCGATGCTCGCCCCTATGCCGGCCGCCGCCTCGAATTGTCTTTGCAGTTTTCGGCTCAGATTCTCAATCCGGCGCAGCAATCGCGATCGGCGCAGATCCATATCGCGAGTGTTGTCTATCGACGATGGTGGATCGGACTTGCGTTTTCGCCTGCCGAGCCGGAGGGCGATCGCACAGAGTCGTGCTTCGAACAGGTTGAGAGAAAACCGATGCCGCTCTTGATTCCCTCGTTGCGCGATTGCGTTCACACGACGCCAAAAATTAATCAATGCGATGTGGGGGTGTTTTTGTTCCTGCTCCAGTTCAAGCTGCTCAGCACGCCGCTCAGGTGAGAATCCCGGCGGGTCGGCAAAAGACCTAGAGTTCAATTCCCCGGTCAACGATCCGCAAACGAGAGGCTTCAGGTCTGCAATCTGAAGCGCTAGATCCCTGTTCGAGAATCGCACCCGTGTCGATGGAAGATCGCAACATCTCGTAGCCATAGCCCTAATTCTTGTTCAGCCGCCTTCCATTTTTATTTAGTTTTACATTTCTAATTGACATCTAGCACATCTTACGATTACTATGTACTCATAGTCAATGTGTAAGCGAGGGATTTACATGGTAATGCATACAAATAATCAAGTGACCTCTAGCAAAGTGAAATCTAAGGATCCATACGATGTTGGATGTCTCCTCAGATACCACCCTCTCGCCCCGGTGATGACCAATATCAATGAGCAATTGTCCCTTGTCGAGCGTCGCGGAGATTTCAGGCTTCATGGAGTCCTGGGTTCGGAAACACTGGATTCTCGAAGATGGATCGATCCTCCCCATAAGGCTCTCGCAAATCTGCCTGTGCTGCCTTTCATCGATGTGAAACCGGTGGAGGCTTTTACTCTGCGATACGGCGTACTGCGCTTCGACACGCCCCACCGGGCTTTCGGCCGTGAGGTGATGTTGTTGTCCGACGAGAGCCAGGTGCCAGGATTCGACAGTACCCACGAGACGGAATTCGATGCCCGTGAGAGACATGCTCCTGGCCTGATCGATGCCGTGAAATTCGTCCCGGGAGCGGAATTTTTCGTGGACTCAGAGGAAATGCAAATGGCGCAACACACTTTGCGGGAAGCCTGGGATGAAAACCCCGCCGCTCTCAAGAGGATTCAGGACGACGCCGTCGGAGACATGGAACTCGTTCCTGTACACGGCCCCGGCCGCGGAATGCGAAGAGGAGGCTTCGAACTGCGGGCCAAGAATCTCTGGAACTTTGTCTGTGTGCTGTTTCTGCACGACCGTGCCCTCGGACGGCTAGGAAAGTGTCTCAATCCTGGATGCCCGGCAAAGTATTTTGTGAAGCGCCGACGGTCGCAGAAGTTCTGCGAACTGGGACCCTGCACCGGTTACGCGCAGCGGAAGTACGCGCTGAAGTGGTGGAAGGAGGTGGGGCAACCACGGCGGGCTGAGGAGAGCCTTCGTCGAAGTAACTCCAAAGAGAGGAAACGACGAAGACGATGAAACAAAAATCAGAAACAGACAAATCGGTAGGGCGCGTCGGTGCACCTCAAGCCCTTCTGTTTGCCATGCCAGCGAAAGACGCTCCCGATGGCCGCCATTTGGCTGAGCCAATACTGGGCGGGACGGCAAACGGTTCTCTTCTCAGCCCCCGGTTCGCCCCGGCGGTGCTCGAGGAGCCTGTAGAGGCCGACGAAGCGGCGCGCTTCGTCCACATGTCGCCGCAGCACTTGAAACAGCTGGCGCGTGAGGGAAAGGTTCCTGCGCATCCCCGTGGCGATGGTCAGCGCCGTCGCTGGCTGTTCTTTCTTTCCGAACTTGCTGTTTGGATTCGTGGCCGCGTAAACTCGGCCTGCGACCCGTGCCGTGCTTAGGAGCTAACAGTGAGCCAATCACGGCAACGGTATCAGAATGGAAGTTTGATCAAAGTGCCGCGCGCGCATGGCCCAAGCGAATGGGTTCTGCGCTATCGCGTGACCCTCGGTGATGGCCGCCGCGCACATCGGCAGGCCATCATTGGGACTACCGCGGAATACAAAACCACGTCGCAGGCCGAGAAGGCTGCGGACAAGGTGCGGCTGACCATAAACAATTCAACCCCGTCGGCCCAGGCGCCGACGGTAGGCATCGTAGCCAGGCATTTCAGGGAGGTGGAACTGAGCGACGCCAACGAGCGCCGCTCCTGGTCCACGAAGCAAAACTACAAAGAGATGCTTGACCTGTTCATTCTGCCGCGGTGGGAGACCACGCGCATGCTGGACGTCAAGTCCGTCGCCGTCGAGGCTTGGCTCGGCGCGCTGGTGAGCACCAAGAAAGAGAGGAAGCCGCTGGAGAACGGAACCAAGCAGCGTATCCGGAATATCCTCTCCGCCTTGTTCAGCCATGCGCAGCGTTACGAGTTTGTGCCTATCGGGCATAATCCGATCAAGCTCGTGCGCCAGAGCGGGAAGCGAAGCCGCATTCCCGATATCCTGGAGCCGAGCGAGATTCGCGCGCTTTGGGATAGTTCCGAGGCGCGGGAGAAGGCGGCAATCGCCCTGAACTTCGGCAACGGATTACGCCGTAGTGAGGGCTTCGCGTTGAAGTGGCACGATATCGATTTCGTCAACGGCACCGCCTCAGTGGTCAGGGGTATCGTAAAAGGGCATGTCGGGGACGTGAAGACAGAAATCTCCAAAAAGCTCGTTCCTTTGGATCCTTACCAGCTCGAGTCTCTGGCAGCATGGCGGGCAGTATCGCCGTATTGTGAGGACAGCGACTGGTTGTTTGCTTCCCACCTAAAGCATGGCCAGAAGCCTTACTGGCCTGACATGATCCTTCGTCGCCACATTCAGCCACTGGCCAAGAAGCTCGGCATCAAGAAGACCATCGGCTGGCACACGTTCCGGCGCAGCTTCGCGTCGATCCTGAAGGCAAACGGGGAAGACGTTAAGGTCGTGCAGGAACTTTGCCGGCACGCCAATCCGAGTACCACCATGGCCCTTTATGCGCAGGCCTTCAGTGAAGACGCCCGGCGGGCCCAAGGCAAGGTCGTTGAAATGGTGCGTCGGGCACCAGTTCCATCCCAGAAAGCCGTTCGAAAAAAGGCGATTGGAGCTTAATGTGCGCTAATGTGCATGAGCATCCGGCTCGAAGGGCTGGAAGTGATTGAAAAGATGGTGGGCGCTACAGGATTCGAACCTGTGACTTCCACCGTGTGAAGATGGCACTCTACCGCTGAGTTAAGCGCCCGAAGTCGCGGTATTTGCATTGTAGCAAAGCAAAAGCAGCGCGTTGCGGCTATCCCGGTGCATGGGGGCTCAGGGATCTCCGATCATTTCCGCGTGGAGGAGCCTAGCAATGTGATTTTAGGATAGTGCCGCGCCGCAAGCTTGCAGCGCAGCGGTCTTCTGTGTTCATCTAACTGCGCATGGCTCTGGAGGAATACCAGCGCAAGCGCGACTTCACGCAGACGCCCGAGCCGCCGCCGAAAATTGGCAAGGGCAGCCAGCAGCGCTTCGTCGTGCAGAAGCATCGTGCCACCCGTTTGCATTACGACTTCCGGCTCGAGATGGATGGCGTCCTGAAGTCATGGGCCATCCCAAAAGGGCCGTCGCTGGATCCTGCCGACAAACGCCTCGCCATGCAGGTCGAGGATCATCCCGTCTCCTACTTCGATTTCGAGGGCACCATTCCAGAGGGGAATTATGGTGCGGGCACCGTCATGGTCTGGGACGTAGGCACTTGGGAACCGCAGGGCGATGCACATCAGATGCTCACCAAGGGCGATCTAAAGTTTCGCCTGAACGGCGAGAAGCTCAAAGGGGATTTTGCCCTGGTTCACATGAAATCGCGGCGCTCCGGCAGTAAAGGGACCGAGTGGTTGCTGATCAAGCATCGCGACGCTTACGATGAGCCGGGGTACAACATCGACAAGTACGACTACTCGGTGCTGACCAAGCGTTCGTTGAAGGAAATTGCGGGCGATGAGGGCTCAGCCGAGTGGCGGAGCAGTCGCCAGGCCACGACGCGCGGCAGTGTCAGCAAGAACGCCTGGCTCGCCGAATCGATCGCCAAAGCTGATGCCAAGAAGGTGAAGTCTGCAAAGAAGTCGGCAGCCGCGAAGTCATCCACCAGCGCTGCCTCGAAACGTACTGTAAAAACCGCCAATGCTCCCACTGCGGCTACGGTTACGGTAGAAAAATCGAGCGCCGGCAAAACCCCCTCCCGGTCTGCTGCTGTAAAAAAAAACCGCAACCGAGGAAGACGGTGTAGCTCTCGACACCTCCCATCTGGGCCGCAAGGCGGCGATGGCGCACGCGATTCATCCTATGCTCGCCATCTCCGTCGACAAGCCGTTCGACGATGACGATTGGCTTTACGAGATCAAATGGGACGGCTATCGCGCGGTCGCATTCCTCGGTGGCAAGTCACTTCGCCTGGTTTCGCGCAATCAGAACGATCTGACCAAAGCTTATCCCGAGCTACAAGAGATCCCCCGTCATATCAAGGCGGGCACGGCAATTCTGGATGGTGAGATCGTCGCGCTCGACGATGAGGGACGCCCATCCTTTAGCCTGATGCAACAGCGGACGGGAGTCGGCGAAGGCGCGCGCCACATTCGCCGCACGCGTGACGACATCCCGATCGCATATTACGTCTTCGACCTGCTGTATCTCGATGGCTACGACCTGATGCAAGCCGATCTCGAGCGGCGCAAGAGGCTGTTGGCGTCCATCCTAACGCCCAGCGATCTATTGCGTTACTCGGATCATTGGATAGGCACGGGAACGGCTCTGTTCAATGCGGCGGCGCAGCGAGGGCTGGAAGGCATCATTGCCAAGCGCCGCAACAGCTGCTATCTGCAGAAACGCAGCAGCGAGTGGCTGAAAATCAAGATCACCCAGCGGCAGGAGTGCGTGATCGGCGGCTACACCGACCCGCGGGGTTCGCGCGAGAACTTCGGATCGGTTGTGCTTGGCCTCTATGATGACAAGGCCCGCTTGATTCCCGTCGGTCAGGCGGGCAGCGGCTTCAATGAGCGAACCCACGCGGATATGTGGAAGCGCCTGCACGCATTGGAGACGAGCCACAACCCTTTCTTCGGAGAAGTTGAAAGTGATCGTCGCGTGCACTATGTCAAGCCTGAACTTGTTGCTGAAATCAAATTCACGGAATGGACACATGAAGGACAGAGCGGCGCCGTCAAAATGCGAGCTCCGGTATTCCAGGGCTTGCGCTTCGACAAATCACCAACCGAGTGCAAGTTCGAGCGGGTAGCCAGCGCAGACCGCCTCCATTGAGAGCCATGCAACGCTACTTGATTTCCTTGACTGGGAGCAGCGAACCGTATTCGTGTCCACTACCGTCTACTGCGCGCGCGATGATCGAGTTGAAGGCATCGCGGAATTCGGGATACTTCGCGACCACTGCCTTGATCAGGGCCATGTTGTCTTGGAAGGCAACTCCGGAGTTCCCAGCATCGGGATTCTGGTAGCGAATCCGCAAGTCGAGATTGTTGTCGACCGGCACGGCCGCGAACTCCGTAATTTTGAATACCTTCCCGTTCGCGGAAATATTCAGCGGAGCGTTGTCACTAGGCAGATCGCTAGGCCGCGCAGTTTGCATCTCATCGGCGATTTTATCCAGCAGCGGGGTGCTCATGAAGTTGACGGGAGCCGTCAGGTCCCATGCTGTCTGATAGTAAAACCAGGCGTCACGCGAGTATCCTTTTGCTGTGTACTCGCGCGCCTTGGCGAGATACCACTCGCCGTCGTGACCACCGAGGGCGTCGAGCCGCGGGTAATAACCCGCCAGCTTCCACGCGCCGCCAAGGTTTTGCAGCACAAGTGTGAGCGTGATCGGGTCTTTACCATTGACCTTCTGGATCGCGATGGCATAGCGTCCCGGCGGCAGGTTGGGAATGAAAAAGGCCAGTCGTTCCGGCGAATTGTAAATTCCACAATAAAATTCTGCGCGCGGCAGCGGAGCTTTGGCCTGAGAGGCGTCAAGCAGGTAGGTACCGGTAATTGTCACTTGCCCGTCCACGAGGTATGGCTTGTTGGTAACCACCGCCTGCTCGATTGATCCAAAGTCGCTGGCGAGTTGCGGGATCGCGTTGGCCTTCAGTCCCGCCACATCGCCGTTTTTCGACATCTGCAGGTACTGCGTAGCTGCATTGTCGATGGCGCTCTTAGTGGACCCATCCAAGTCGGAGCCGCTCGAACAGGTCTGCGCCGGCAGGGCGTGTGGAATCGCCCAAACCACGATCAGAAACAGTGCCACTCGGGAGAGAAAGCGAGAGACCTGCAAGAATACGTGCGAAATGCGAATCATGGCGCCATCCGGATCGCCGCGACGGCCCACGGCGAGCCTCAATCGCTAAGATGCCGATTTCGCCGTACGAGAGCAACTCGGCCCTATCTGTTTTGCCGAAAACTGCTGATTGAGGCAGCAGGCAAAGCGGTCGCGGTTTAGAATAGTAGCGACGGCCAAACGATCGAGCGGCTTCGCCGTCCAACTCTTATGGTACGCCTTGGGAAAACTTTTGCGTGCACCATGCTGGCTGTGGCCGCTCTTTTGATGCCGTCGGTTGCAAGTAGCCAGGCAACCGCACCCACAGCCCCAGGACAGGTAAAGCCTGCAGCGAATCCCGCTTCCCCAAGGCCGCCTTTGACGCAATCTGCGCCCGCAGTCGCAACGACTGTTCAAAGGCAGGCAACAGCGTCCAGCAAGTCGGGGTCTGCGACATCACAGGCGACAAAGCCGCACGGGCGTCGCTCGAAAGCCGTGCCTGTCGCGGAATCTACGTCAACTCCGCCTCCGCCGCCTCCCACGCTTGAGCAATCGCCGCCAATCCCTCCGCAAGTCACTCTGCAAAACGGTGAGCTGACCATCAATGCTACCAATTCCACGCTGGCACAGGTTCTCCATGCCGTGCAGGCGCGGACCGGCGCATCCATCGACATTCCATCGAGCGCCGGCAATGATCGTGTCGTGGCGCAACTTGGACCGGGACTCCCGCGCGATGTGCTGAACACGCTGCTGAACGGCTCGAAGTTCGATTACGTCATCCTGGGCGTAGCCGGCGATCCCGGGGGGGTACAAAAAATCATCCTCACACCGCGGCAGGCCGGCTCCGCGGTGGAAACGGCGCAGAATAAGAATCCTCAGCCCGCGCAGGAACAGGATTCTGGCGATGAGCCGGTTGCGGACACTTCGGAGAACGAGTACCAGAGCCCTGAGCAGCCCGTCCGGCCGCCCAATGGATTCCGCCGTCCCATCATGCCCGGAGGAGCGCAGGTCGATCCCGGTGAGCAGTACGGTAGTGGCGAACAGGAGAACGGACCCAAGACTCCCCAGCAGCTCATGCAGGAAATGCAGCAGTTGCAGCAACAGCAGCAGATGTATCAGCAGCAGCTGAATCCCGCCAACCGGCAGCCGCCGCAATAATCAGAAGAACTGGGGCTAAGCGCTGGTTTCCGCAGGAGCCAGCGCGCGCAGAGACTCAGAATAGGGCGCGCGCACCACGCCGCGTTCAGTGATGATCGCCGCCACATACCGATGGGGCGTCACATCGAAGGCCGGATTCTCGACGCCTACACCCTCAGGAGCGATCTGCTTCCCGGCCATGTGGGTCACTTCTTTCGCCGAACGCTGCTCGATGGGGATTTGGCTGCCATCCGGGGTATGCAAATCGACGGTTGAAAAGGGGGCTGCAACATAGAATGGTATTCGGTGCTCTTTCGCCAGGACTGCCACGGTGTAGGTGCCGATCTTGTTGGCGACGTCGCCGTTGGCGGCAATGCGGTCGGCTCCGACAATGACAGCGTCGATCCTTCCCTGCCGCATCATGGCGCCTGCCATATTGTCGGAGATGACGGTGGTGGGAATGCCGTCCTTCATCAACTCCCACGCTGTCAGGCGTGAGCCCTGAAGAAACGGACGTGTCTCGTCGGCAAACACGTGCAACTTCTTGCCCGAATCAACCGCCGCGCGAATGACGCCCAGCGCTGTTCCATACCCGCAGGTGGCCAGTGCACCTGCATTGCAGTGCGTCAGAATACCACCGCGGGCGGGAAGCAGAACGGCTCCATGCTTGCCCATGGATTGGTTGGCTGCGATGTCTGCGGCTAACATCTGCTGCCCCTCAGTCACAAGCACTTTCTTGATTTCCGCGATGGGCTTGGAACTCACCTCTTCGAACTTAGCTTTCATACGGCGAATCCCCCAGAACAAGTTCACCGCCGTCGGCCGTGTCGCCGCCAGCACATCGCAGATGTGATCGAGATCGCGCTTGAGCGTAGCCAGGTCCCGCGCCTGCGAATCGCGCACGCCGAGCGCGACCCCCATCGCGGCGGTCACACCAATGGCAGGCGCGCCGCGCACGATCATCGTTCGGATCGCGTCCGCAACTTCCTCGTAGCTCTTGCAGGTGACGTAGGTTTCTTCCGTCGGGAGCTTCGTCTGGTCGATGAAGCGTACTCCCGCATCCGTCCATTCCACGGTCTTAATCATGGTTGAAGAAAGCAATGAACAACTAGCAATGAGCTCATAGCCTGAACTCTCGGCCCTACGGCCGATGCACCTCACAGCGATTGCCCGGGACATTGGTCACCGCCGGCCGATCGCAAAAATCGCACCTCGCACTCACGGCAAAAATTGCAGGTGCGCCTGATTTTTCGTGCCTGCCTAGCCTAATATGTTCCGCGCGAACATCGTTCGCAGTGAACAGCGCAACCAATGGCGCAGGCGAGGCAGCTTGCTCGACGTTAGCGCGGCCATTATCCTGCTGGCGATCCACCAGGCACATAACACCCACGATCTCGAAGCCATGCTCGCGCGCTGCTTCTATGGCTTGCACGGTCGAGGCTCCAGTGGTGCAGACATCGTCGACAATCGCCACGCGTGCCGGTTTCTCGCGAAAGCCCTCGATCCGCTGGCCGGTCCCGTGCCCTTTCTCGGCTTTGCGTACGAGAAATCCGTGGATCGGTCTCCCCTGCTGCGTGCTGACTATGGAAGTCGCCACCACGATGGGATCTGCGCCCAGCGTGAGGCCGCCGATAGCGTCAATCTGCCAGCCTTGCCTGTGAATCTCCTGCAGCACCGCTTGTCCGGTAAGCAGAGCGCCTCTGCCGTCGAGGGTTGTCAGACGGCAGTCGATGTAGTAATCGCTGGTGCCGCCGCTGGAAAGCTTGAACTCACCCAGGCGGAAGGACTTCTCCGCCAGCATGGCCCGGAGTTGTTCGCGTGCGTTTGCCGCCATACTTGTCACAATATCACTGGTTCGATTACGCGGTCCGCTCCAGACCCGGCCCCACTTCGTGCTGCCGCTGGGCGAGTTGGGCCGCAATCAGCCGGTGACCTTCTCCAGATGGCGGTAATGATCGCTGGCCATCCATAGCGCCGCAAACAACGCGAGGTTGTAGCCGCAATGCATGAGAAAGGACGCGGCAACGGAGTTGGTGCGGACCCTGACCACCGTAAAGGCGAGTCCAACTATAAAAATGCTGAGCACCGGCGCCCAGGCGTAACCGAGCTGCGCACCATGAATGGCGGCGAAAGCGGCTGCGGTCAGTATGACGCCAGCGATTAACCCAAGCCCGCGGCGCAATACCGGATACAAAAGCCCGCGGAAGAACAGTTCCTCCAACAGCGGCGCCAATGTCGTGCCGAACGCAGCCATCATGTAAGCGCTGCTGGCATCGCGGAAATAGGTATCCATTGGCAGCGACTTTGGTATCGGCAAGAATCGCGCCAGGCTCTCGATCACCAGCGCCAGAACGACCCCGCCAACAAGGAATGCCGGCGCCAGCACGCCCGGCCAATTCCACTGAATGGCCTTACCAAACGGCTGCTTCGACCGCGAGCGCACCAGAACAAAGATGAACAACAGCACGATCGGATAGGCAGCCGTTTGCGCTCCAATAACAACCGCGGCGCTCGTGGCCAGGTCAGTGAATGAGGCGTTGCGATACTGCGGGAAAGCGCGTGCGATAAACAACGCTGCCAGCGTAAAGACCAGGATCGCAACCAG
>Ga0335074_10009441_pt1 | contig 13629 bp, 6 predicted proteins | sample Lox_Sample_23_FD_206715 | JGI IMG/M metagenome (GOLD analysis project Ga0335074, IMG submission 206715) | Soil microbial communities from Loxahatchee National Wildlife Refuge, Florida, United States - Lox_Sample_2.3 | ecosystem: Environmental > Terrestrial > Soil > Wetlands | place: USA: Florida...
CCGCCGCGGAAACGAAATCAGTCTTCTGATTGAGGCGTGCCCATTGAACCGCCAGATTGCCCAGTGTTGAACTCTCGACCGAACCACGTTCCACCGGGAGGCCCGTCTCGTTTCTCGTCAGCGCATTGAGATATTCGTTGCGACTTCCGCCTCCAACCACATAAATGGACTCGGGTTTGAGACCTGTCAGTTCGCCAATCTTGGCGATCGCGGCTCCGTAGCTCGATGCCAGGCTGTGGAAGATGAGGTTAGCATAGTGCGGTGCCGCGGAGCTGCCATCGGCCAGAGGAGCCAGCCCACGCTGAAGCCGCTGCGCATTGATGCGGGACGGCATGTCGCCAGGCGGGAGAAAGGCGGGATCATCGAGATCGAGCACCGCATCCGGAGTGGGCAGCGCTTGTGCCGCCGAGATCAGATCTGGCAGTAGCCACTTCCGGTTGTCATCCCAACAGTTGAGGCACTGCTTCAGAAGCCACATACCGGCGAGACCGCGATGGAAGAGCACGCCGTCAGGGGCAGCTCCCAGGTTCGTGAAAGCCGATGCGAAGACTTCGGGTGTGCGATGGCTCACCGGAAGCACCGTACCGACCAGAGACCATGTGCCCGAGCTGATGTAGGCCCAGTTGCCCACAGAGCACGGAATACCGGCGATTGCTGAGGCGGTGTCGTGACAGGCAGACGCGATGAGTTGGGTGCCGGCGAATGGGGGAAGGCTGCGCAAATCGGCGCGAATCGGCCCCAGAGCAGTCCCGGTGGGAACAAGTTGGGGCGCGCAGTCAAGGTCGAGTCCGAGCAAAGAAAAGAGCTCGGCCGACCAGGACCGGCTCTCCGGATCGATGAGTGCCGTATGGGTAGCGTTGGTGTATTCAGCGACGCGCGGCGCACCGAGCCAGTGGAGAATGTACTCCGGCAACATCACCCAGGGCGCGACCGGCGCCCCCGCGAGCTTATCGGCGTAGAGCTGATACACCGTGTTGATGGGCTGAATCTGCACACCGCTTTTCGCGAAGAGCCGCGCGCCGGGAATGATGGAGTGAACGGCTTCGAGAGCCGCGACATTGCGCGGATCTCGATAACAAAATGGCGAGTCAAGGGGCAGTCCGTCGGCGCGGAGGCGGACATAATCGACACCCCATCCCGTTAACCCGATGCTGGCAATGCCTTCGGGAGCCTGATCTGCGCAAAGACGCAAACCGGTTTCCAGTTCCCTGCAAATGAAACTGAGGTTCCAGCGTAGTCCGGAAGTTCCCTGGTCCCATGGACCATTGGGAAAACGATGGACAATAGCGATCGACGGATTGCCCGATGCGTGAGAGCCGCCGCGTGTCCAGCTGAGAAGGGAAACGCGACAGCTCTCAGCGCCCAAATCGATGGCGACCAGGGCAGGAGGCTTCACCGCAAAAAGGCCTCTGGCAGACCACCGTCGACCGGGAAAAGATGGCCTGTGGTGCAGCGAGTCTGAGGTGCGGCCAGAAACAGAATCGCACGTGCGCAATCGTCAGGCTCGATGGGTTGATTGGTCAAGGTTCTCTTCGCATAGAACGCCGCGAGACAGTCGCGGAGCTGATCGTCGGTTGCCGACGGATCGAAGTCGATAGTGTATTTTTTCAGCGAGGTAATCACACGGTCGCGTGGAAACATCGTTGAACCTTTTACCACGGTAGCCGGGCTGATGCCGTTCACGCGAACTCCCGGGCCAAAGGAAATGGCCAGTTCGCGGATCAAATGGCTAAGAGCCGCTTTGCTGACGTCGTAGGCTGCGCTTCCTTTCTTTGGCACGACGGCGTTGGCGGAACTGGTAAAAACAATGCTTCCGTCAAGCTCCTGCGCGGCAAAAACATCTGCCGCCTCGTCCGCGAGCAGATAGTTCGCCGTAACGTTAACATCCAGAGTCGCAGCCCAGACAGCATCCGGGATCGCGCTGGTGGTGGACAACGGGAAGATTGCTGCGGTGTTGATGAGAATATCGAGGCCGCCAAACTGCATTACCGCATCGTGGATTGCGGAAGCAATCGAGTCACGGTTACGAATATCGACCGCAGTTGCGAAGATGGCCTCTTTGCCAGCGGTGGCGCGCAGTTCGCCGGCGACAGCTTCGGCTCCGGCCAGATCCCGATCCGCGATCACGACGTGCGCGCCGCGTTCGGCAGCCAGCGCGGCCGCTGCACGACCAATGCCGCTGGCTCCGCCGGCCACGAGCGCAATGCGGCCGCCCAATTCCTTTTCCGGTGGCCGTCGGCGAATCTTCGCTTCTTCAAGGGCCCAGTACTCGATCCCAAATGCCTCGGCCGGCGGCAGCGCCACGTAGTTTCTGTGCGTCTGAAAGGCCTCGCAAGGAGCGGCCGGACCTGCCTGGGGAATGTCGGCAACAGGAGAATCACCGGCCAGGGCGGTCGCGCCCTCCATGACGTGAATGGCATTCGTGTAGAACTCGCCGGTGATACGTGCTTCTGATTTGCTCTTTCCAAAGGAAAACATCCCGATGCCCGGGATCAGCACGACTGACGGACTGGTATCTCTTATATTTGGGGAATCCTGCTGCGCGTGCTTTTGGTAATAGGCGAGATATTCTCTGCAGTAACGCTGCACTGCGATGACGATCTTTTCCCTCAGCGTGGCGGCATCGTCGCCTGCCGCCGCCGGTACATACAATGGGCGAATCTTTGTGCGAATGAAATGATCGGGGCAACTGGTTCCGAGATGCGCTAGTGCCTCCGCATCTTTGGAGTTGACAAAGCGGAGCACCTCCGGGCACTGCGACCAGCTTCCAATGAGCCGATTTTGTCGAGACACACGACCACGGACAAAGGGCAGCAGTTCGAGCGCCAGTTGTTCTCGGTCGTCGCGCGGCGCCATCGCAGATCCGCCAAATAGATCTTCGGGTTTGCGGTCCAGATGCTCCTGAATAAACTGTCCCAGATGATCGATCATATGGAGGGTGTTTAGATAGCACTCGCGCTGCGTGTTGCCCCAGGTAAACAGCCCGTGGCCGCCCAGCACCACGCCATCGCATCCACGATTCTCAATCACAGCGCGGCGCATCATCATCGCCAATTCAAAGCCCGGGCGCTGCCACGGCAGCCAGATCAGCCGATGGCCAAAAATGCGGTTGAACTCTTCCATCTTTTCTTTGCCGTTGGCCGCCGCTGCCAGAGCGATGCCCCAGTCCGGATGCAGGTGATCCACGTGACGAAACGGAAGAAATCCGTGCAATGGCGTGTCGATGGATGCAGCAACCGGATTCGGCCCGAACGTGCAAAGGGGATACAGCCCGACCATGGCATCTTCCTGGCTGACACCGCGATAAAGAGATTCGAGACTCAGCACCTTTTCCTGGTACAGTGTTGCGAAGCCGGTTCGCTTAATGCTTCCGAGATCGCCGCCACTGCCTTTCACCCAGAGCACATCAGTGGGCTGACCGGTAAGAGGGTCGGGCTGAACAATCTTCGAACTCGTGTTGCCACCGCCGAAATTCGTAATTCGCAGATCGGCGCCCAGCAAGTTTGAGCGATAGCGGAGCAGATCAGGCTCGTCCAGCGCGGACGATACCTTGTCATCCCAAAGGTCCTGTAGAAAATGCAAGTTTGTGATTGTAGCCATTGAATCCTCTGCACAAATATTAAAATCAATAGACCAACAGTTTCAATAGGCACAAAAAATGAAGCAGCCCGTTCGACGCCAACTAGTGACAAGCTCCTCAAGCGCCAGACTTACCGACCGCCGCCGCATCCGTGGTCCAGACCGCAATCCGTCCGTCCAAATCTGCGTCCACGGCGCGATACGTGTCTCCCCCGCTCAGGCTCGCTAGCAGCCGCGGTCTACGCTCCAGCGAGTAAATCGAATACGTCGCGCGCCAGTCGTCCGCAGCTTTGCGAATCTGAAAGGCCGCCGCCGGACCCGAAACCCAGGTCCGCGCCCATGATATCGAGGTCGATCTGACCGGCGGTCGCCACCTCCAGCACGGGCTCGCCCTTCCAGGTCAGGCTGGCTTTGCACGCGCGCGACGCGAATCCGCCCTCGGCCACCGGCCCCACCGTGACCCCGGCTCCCTCCTTCAGTTGTGCCGTGAAATGGCCGTCTCCGCGATCACACAGCGCCTGCTGATCCTGAGCAAGAGCTGGGTATGCGCTAACCGAACTCGCCAGTACGCACATGAGCAGCCCGCGCGACGCCTTCCGAATCGACAAAGGTGGACTCAGCCAACAAGATCCAGCAGCAGCATTGCTAACTGACGAGCAGTTCATAAACCCTCCACGTCATAAGGACCCTCAGGTTCGAAAACGGCCCGTCTCAAACCCGCAGTTTGCGTATGAAACTTGAGATCGCGTCGCTTTTGACCAAACGGGATTTTCTTCCCTGTTGCCCCGATCAGGCGGGTTCCTGGTCGGGTAGCGGCGGGAATAGGTCTCAGGAGGTCCCATGTTTTCCCTCTCAGCCGCCCTGCGCACGCAACTCGTATCGGTGAGAATGCGAACCCTGTTTGAGGGCGCGGGAGAAGGTTTTCACCCTAACACGAATGTGATTCGAAAAGGAAACTAGTTCCTGATGGAATTGCCGTCAACCGTGAGACCCCAACGGGGAACTCGGTAGCACCTCGAACTGCCGCCGCTCTTGCGCCAGGCACTTGATCACCGGGAGTTCCACCTACTCACTGAGCTTTCGCCGCGCTCCGATCCACCATAATCCGACAGTCTGGGCGGCTCAGCACCTCGGCCGCGCTTAGCAGTCTCAAATTGTTCTTCTGAAGGGGAAATAGAATTTCTATTGAAATGACGCTTCGAATGCAGCTAGACTCGAATGTTGCTCCCAGTTCTACGAGGTCATCCATGGATTGGTCTGGTATTCCCGATCACGCCGCCAGGAATCTCGACAGTCTGCAAATCGAGATTCCGTCATGGGGTTTCGCCAATACCGGCACCCGTTTCGGCAAGTTTCTTCAGCCCGGTGCCGCTACCGCTCTTCCGGAAAAATTTGCCGATGCATCCGAGGTCCACGCGCTGACCGGTGTCACGCCGCGCATTGCCCTGCACGTCTTATGGGACTTGCCAAATGGCGCTGCGGATGTTGCCGAGGTTCGGCGGCTGGAAGCTCAATACGGCGTTCGCTCCGGCTCCATCAATCCCAATCTCTTTCAGAATCAGGAATACAAACTTGGATCGATCTGCAATCCAGATCCCGCCATTCGACAAATGGCGATCGACCATTTGATCGACTCGGTGGAAATTGCAAAAACCCTGAGATCTACCGACATTTCACTCTGGTTAGCGGACGGTTCAAACTATCCCGGTTCGCAGAGCATTCGCAAACGCATCCTTTGGATGGAAGAAGCTCTGATCCTCGTTCATGACCGAATGCACGAGGAGCAACGGCTGCTCATCGAATACAAGCCCTTCGAGCCCGCGTTCTACCACACCGATATCGCCGACTGGGGAATGGCGGTGCACCTTGCCAGGACCGCGGGCCCTCTGGCCCGCGTTCTGGTCGACACCGGTCACCACTACCAGTCGCAGAACATCGAACAAATCGTGGCATGGCTGCTGCACCTTCGCCTCCTTGGGGGCTTCCACTTTAACGATCGCCGCTATGCTGACGACGACCTTGTCATCGGGTCCATCGATCCTTACCAGGTTTTTCGCATCTTCGTCGAGATCCTCGGCGAGCCCGATCGCACAGCTATAGCGGATATCGCCTACATGATCGATCAAAGCCATAACCTGAAAAACAAGATGGAAGCCATCGTCCAGACGGTCATGATCGCGCAGGAGCTGTTCCTCAAGGCGGCGCTCGTTGATCGCGAGCAGCTCTCGGAGTTGCAGGAGGCCGGCAAAATCCTGGAGGCGGAGGAGTGCCTGCGCAGCGCATTCTGGACAGATGTCAGACCGAGCCTCGAAGAGTGGCGAATGAGCCGGGCATTACCTCCAAATCCGCTCAGGGCGTTGCGCGAGAGCGGATATGTCGAACGCATTTCCCAGGAACGCGCGATGAGGAATGCTGCTCAGCTTTCCACCTATGCGTAATACCCCTGATCCGGCAGTTGCGTTCCAGGGCGGACTCTCCATCGCCAAAGCGCCGTGATGGGTCTGCGTTGGCTTCGGCTTTTACTTTTCAACATCCGCCATCCGGTTCGCGAGGCTCGTGAGGGTTTGTCGGTAGGTTGGTCAGGCCATGATTGTGGGCGATGCGATGCCGCATACTCTCGCGAATCGAGCGAAGCCTCGGAACCGGTCGATCTTTCCGTCTTCTGGCGTTTCCGATGTGAAGCAACAAGTTCTCTCAATGAAGCGCGTGAGCGGCATCTCACCGTCGTCGGCGAGTCAATTCCCCGCTATTAAAACGTTCCAGCTGATTGGTTTCCGCTGATTCGTCCGCGTCGCCAACAAAGTGCGGCTTGACCATCTTTCTGTTTCAAAAGATAAACAAAGTTCCTCTTGACATTTGTAAAGTAGTGCGCGTAATGTTCCGCCGAATTAAGAAAACGGACAAACAGGCAATTACTTTTCCCGAGCGTTTGTCCTGCGAAGAACCCGTAGTAAGCCTTCCTTCAGGAGACCGATCATGCGAGCACTGCGAATAAGCCTGGGGCTATTCTTCCTGCTGTGTGCACCGAATGCGATGTTCGGGCAGGCAGGAGCGACGGGAACGATCCTGGGTACTGTGATGGACAGCACGGGGGCGGTCATTCCCGGCGTCAAGGTCACCATCACCAATACAGCGACGAATGTTCCCTTCATCACAACCACGAGTTCGGCTGGTGACTACCTGGCGCCATCCCTGATCCCGGGCAGCTATTCGGTCACGGCGGAGATCAAGGGATTTCAGAAGTCAATCACGACCGGTCTCACCCTGACCGTGGATCAGAACCTGCGCGTCAACGTTACTCTGAAGCCGGGAGAAGTCACCCAGACGGTTTCCGTGGCAGGCCAGGCAGTGACGCTGGATACGGACAGCGCCGCGTTATCGCAGCTGATGAGCCAGAACCAGGTGCAACAGCTTCCGCTGAACGGGCGCAACTTTATGCAGTTGCTGCTGGTGGGCGCCGGAGCGGTCACCGTGGGCGGTGAACAGGGCACGATGCGCCAGGGGGAGGGCAATGCGGTCAGCATCAACGGCGGCCGTCCTGAAGGAAACAACTATACGCTGGACGGGTTGATCAACACCGACCAGGCGCTGGTCACGCCCGCGGTGATTTTGTCCCAGGATGCGATTCAGGAGTTCAAGGTGGAAAGCGGTACGTACTCGGCCGAGTACGGGTTCAGCGCCAGCCAGATCAACCTTGTTAGCAAGAGCGGAACGAATAGTCTGCACGGTTCTCTCTTCGAGTTCAACCGGAACGATGCCTATGACGCGAAGCCGTTCCCGACGATTAACGACTATAACTCGGGGACTCCGACGTCGAACCCTGTCCTGCGCCAGAACCAGTTCGGCTTTGTGGCGGATGGCCCGGTGTACATCCCGAAAATTTACAACGGCCACAACCGGACGTTCTGGATGGCCAATTATGAGGGTTGGCGGATCATCAATGGCGGCAAGCTCTATGACCAGGTCCCGAATCCTGCGGCGCTGCAGGGCAACTTTAACAGCGAAACGACTGTGACGGGAGCGACGCTGCCCCTGTACGGCACGGCCGCGTGCACCGCTCTGCTGGCACTGAATCAGAACTGCATGCCGGTCGATCCGACCACGGGCCAGGCGTTTCCGCAGAATCAAATCCCGTCCAGCGAGATCACGAATCGGCTGGCGCTGGTGGCCCTCAAGTACAACTTTTTCCCGACGCCGACGCTGGCCAATCAGGGCGAGGGCGTCACGAATTACATCGCAAACTATGGAACGCCCCTGAGGACTAATCAGCAGACGTATCGTATCGACCAGAACCTCGGAAAGCTGGGGACGATCTTCGGACGTGGCACTTACTCGACCTACCAGAACGCATCTCTCTACAACAGCAACAATCTGGTTTATGGCATCGAGACACAGTTCGAAACGCAGAAGAACTGGGAAATCTCGCACACTCTTAACATCGGCAGCTCCATGGTGAACAATTTCCGTTTCGGCTACCTCGACGCTCAGGCGCCGGAGGGTGCTCCCGCGCCGCCGTCTGCGGCCGTCAGCGAACTAGCTGAGACCGGCACATTCACACACTTCACCACATTGCAGCAGAGCTGGCCAACACTCAACCTGTCACAGTTCAATAACCATGGTGGCTCTACTAACGCCTATACCGGGTCGGATAACCCGGCGTGGGAGTTCGCCGATTCGTTCACGCTGATTCGCGGCCGTCACAGTCTCGGATTTGGAGTCGATTACCGGCACTGGCACCTGGCCCGGAACCTGGATGATGACTTTTACGGAGAGTGGACGTTCTCCGGGCAAACCATTCAGAGCAACGGCACCAACTGCCCGAATGCGACTGGTCTTTGCGGCACAGGCAATGCGATCGCCGACATGCTGCTTGGCTATTACAACAGTGTGGGTGGCTTCTTCCCCGGACCGCTCAGCCCTACCACCCAGGCGGGGAACCCGCAGAACCACGTCTTCAGCTATTTCGCTCCCTATGCGGAAGACAGCTGGAAGGCGACGCCCAAGCTCACCTTGGATATCGGCCTGCGCTGGGATTACCGTGCCGCAGCCTATGAAGCCAGCAACCACTTCTTCTGGCTGGACACGACGAACACGCAGGGAGGGCTGTGCTTCGCCGACCCGCAGCTGAAGACGGATGGCGTCGCTCCCGGCGCGGGGTACAACGGTGGACCCATCCTTCGTTACTGCGGATCCGTGCCGCATCCTGGCCTCAAAACACCGTTTGCGCCGCGCTTTGGGCTCAACTACCGGCTCACCGACAAGACCGTACTTCGCGGCGGTTACGGCATCTTCTTCGACTCCTTTGAGGGCCGGGAGATCGACGACTCCGCCGATATCTATCCTTACAGCATCCGGCTGTCGGAGGTCCCGACCAGCAATTCGTCCCTCCCCAAGTTGGGCAACCAGATGTTCCCCGCGTACGGGACCCTGGGACCCTTCCCGGTGTCCACCCTGTCGTTCATCGCTGTGATCGAATCGGAGAATCCGTTGGATCCCTATGTGCAGTCGTGGACCGGTTCGGCAGAACGCCAGCTGACCAACAACACGACGCTGGAAGTGAACTATATCGGTACCCACGCCGTCCATCTGCTGGACCGGCGCAATATTGCTCAGCCCTACGATCTGCCAGCCGCTGACGTGTCCTTCTGCGCGACGAATCCGACGGATACGACGCACCTGTGCCCGCCCACCAGTCGGCTACCCTATCCGAACTTCACCCAGTACTACATCGACAGCGATTTCCATGGCTACTCCCACTACAACGCCATGAACATCAACCTGCAGCATCGCGCGCACGACTTGGCCGTCACCGCGGTTTATACATGGGCGCAGAGCAAGGATGACAAGTCGGCCGCCGCCGGCGTGGGCGCTACCGGCGGTGGTTATCAGGGCTTTATGGATAACAGTCGTCCGCAACTGGACTACGGATTGTCCGACTTCGATGTGAATCAGCGCTTCGTCGCCAGCTACATTTACAACCTGCCTTTCGGCCGTGGAAAGAAGCTGGCCAGCGGGGTCGGTCGCGCAGCGGATGAGGTGGTGGGCGGCTGGCAACTCAGCGGAATTACTACCTTCCAGGCCGGCTTCCCCTTCAGCATGGGCGCGGCGGATGCCGATAACCTGGATGTCACGCCTTCACAGCGGGCCAATCTGGTCTCGGGTTGCGATCCGACCCATGGCCTGACTCAGAGGTTCCAGCGGCTCAACACAACATGCTTCTCGCAACCCGGCCCCGGCACCTTCGGCGATTCGGGACGTAACTTCCTGCGTCAGCCCGGGATCAACGACTGGGATATGGGCCTGACGAAGACGTTCCCGATCACCGAGCGCACCAACTTTGGTCTGCGCTTCGACACCTTCAACACGTTTAACCATCACCAGTACTACCTCAATACCGGCGCATACGCGACAGGCGGCTCCGGTGGCGGATCGTCCATTGACGACAGCATCAGCGACGCCACCGCTGGTTACATTACAAGCTCGGCGCCCGCCCGCATTATTCAGCTCAGCGGCAAGTTCATCTTCTGATTTTGCCTCCCTGCCTCCAACCCGCCACGCTCCAAAAGCGTGGCGGATTCTTTTGAACTGGAGCTAGACTGCACAACATGAAGGAAGGCGGGCTGGGATTGTGCTTGTTGATCATGTTGTGGGCTGCAACAGCACTGGTGGTGCCTGGGCAAAGCCAGAGTGTCAGCTCACCGGAGGCTTTGGCTGCCGCAGGCCAACAGGCGATGGCTCACGGCGACTACGCTGCGGCCGAGGAGAAGTTCGAACAGCTTGCGCATCTCGAGCCGGGCATCGCCGAGATCCATGCCACGCTCGCAGCCATCTGCTTCAAGCAGCGCGAATATGAACGTGCCATCGCGGAGATTCGAGCGGCACAACGGCTCAAACCGAGCTTGCCCAGGCTGGACAGCCTGCTCGGGCTGTCGCTGGCCGAGGAGGACAAGTTCGCAGAAGCGCTGCCCCATCTGGAAAAGGGCTTTCATCAGACAAGTGATCCTGAAGTGCGACGCCAGTGCGGCTTGGAGCTGCTCCGCGTCTACAGCAATCTCGGCAGGGATGCAGATGCCGTTGAGACGTCATTGGCTCTCAACAAGGCATACCCGGACGATCCTGAAGTTCTGTACCACACAGGCCGGATATACGGGAGCTACGCCTATACGGTGATGGAGAAGCTCCATGACACTGCGCCGGGATCGATTTGGATGCTGCAGGCGCAGGGAGAGGCGAATGAAAGCCAAAAGAACTGGGACGCAGCCATTGTTGCCTTCAATCACGTCCTCGTAATCGACCCGAAGCGGCCGGGAATTCATTACCGGCTGGGACGGGTATACTTGGGGCGCTTTCGCGATTCGGGAAAGACAGAGGACCGCGATGCCGCAATGCGCGAGTTTTCCGAAGAATTGATGCTTGATCCAGGCAACGGCAACGCTGCCTATGAGCTGGCCTATCTCGAAGAGGAGAACGGCAGAGTGGAGGAGGCCGCTCGGGAATATGAGCTTGCGCTCCAGCGGCACCCTGACTTTGAGGAGGCTCTGGTTGGGCTGGCGGGAATCGACGTGAACAGCGGCAAGGCTGCCGATGCGGTGCCCCTGCTCGAACGCGCCACTCGGCTGCGTCCTGACGATGAGGTTGCCTGGTGGCGCTTGGCGCAGGCGGACCGGGCGACGGGCAATCGCCAGGACCAGGAGAAGGCACTCGCGATGTTCCAGAAGATCCACCAGATTATCCCCGGTACACTGCGCAACACCAGTGCTGCAGACGAGGTAACGCCGCAGCGAATTGAAGCTGATACCCATCAGTAAACGGCTGCTGTTTTGAGGGACTCATGACAATCCATCGAACAAGATCGTCTGCCGCTTTGCTGTCCGGTGCGGCCCTCCTGGTGGTGTTGCCGGGGATCTTCTTCCTGCCGGCTCACGCGCAGGACCGGCCACTGAATCCAGATCTTGTGGCCGCGAGGTGGAAGGCGAACTGGATTGCCAGCCCTTCGGCCGGGGCAAAGGCGCCCGGGGTCTTCTATTTCCGCAGGGAATTGCCGCTGAGCAGCCAGCCGCAGCACTATTGGGTGCACGTGAGCGCCGATAACCGCTTCGTGCTGCATGTGAACGGGCATTATGCAGCGGAGGGACCGGCGCGAGGCGATCTGTTCCACTGGCGTTTTGAGACTGTCGATCTGGCTCCCCTGCTCCACGAGGGCAACAACGTTGTGGCGGCCGTAGTGTGGAATTATGGCGAATTGGCTCCGGTGGCGCAGATGAGCAATCGAACCGGATTTCTGATGCAGGGGGACACGGAGACTGAAGCCGCCGTGAACACGAATCAGCAGTGGCTTGTTCGCGAGGAACCGGGCCGCGCCGCGTTAGGCCATTCCGGCGTCCACGGCTATTACGCCGCGGGTCCAGGGGAAAAGATCGACGGCAGAGCCCTGGATTGGAACTGGGATCAGGCCACTCAGGACACCGCGGGCTGGGAAACGCCCAGGGAACTGGGTCCCGCCGCGACGCGCGAGGCGCCGGACGCGCCCAACAACTGGGAGCTGATCCAGGACCCACTGCCGCCAATGGAACACCGGGTGGTGGATGCCGGCAAGCCAGTGCGGGCCGAGGGGTTGACGAGGCTACCGGCGTTTCCAGCTGAACCGCTCGAGATCCCCGCCAACGTTCACGTCACTTTGCTCCTCGATCACGGAGTTCTCCAGACCGCATACCCGGAACTGACCGTGAGCGGAGGGCGCGACGCCACCATCGCGGTCACATACTCTGAGGCTCTTTATGATGCGCAGGGGCACAAAGGAAACCGCAACGAAATTGCTGGCCGGCACATCGAGGGCATCACAGATGAGTTCATCGCCGGCGGAGGCGACGGGCGTCGCTTCCAGCCACTGTGGTGGCGCACCTGGCGCTACCTGCAGATCGATGTCACCACAAAGGATCAACCTCTCCGCCTCGATTCGCTGCGCGCCTGGTTTTCGGCATATCCTTTCGACGCGAAAGCCGCCATTGCAGGCGATATCCCTCAGCTGGATCAGCTGTGGGACACCGGCTGGCGCACCGCTCGCCTCTGTGCCCACGAAACTTACATGGACGCACCGTATTGGGAACAACTTCAGTACGTCGGCGATACGCGCATCCAGGCGCTCATCTCCTACGTCATGACTGCCGACAGCCGGCTCGCGCGCCAGGCGATCGTTAACATCGACGACTCCCGCATACCCGAGGGAATCACCCAGAGCCGTTATCCGTCCGGTTTGCCGCAGTTCATTCCCCCCTTCTCGCTCCTGTGGATTGGTATGCTGCACGACTATTGGATGTATGTGGACGACGACTCTCTTGTTAAAGAGACACTGCCCCACACGCGTACTGTGCTGGACTGGTTTGGCGCACAACAACGGCCCGATGGTCTGCTGGGAAAACTGAAGTGGTGGGAATTCGGCGACTGGACAGCCGATTATCCATACGGCGTCCCGCCCCAGGAGGCCGATGGCGGATCGGCTTTCCTGACCCTCCAGTTCATCGAGGCTTTGCGCGACGCGCAAGAGATGGAATCTCTCTACGGGAGCCATGAGCGTGCCCAGGAATACGAGGCACGAATTCGTAAGGCCGTGGCCGCTCTGAATACTCAAAATTGGGATGCACGCTACGGCCTGTATGCCGATACGCCCGCGAAGAAGACCTACAGTCAGGAGGCGAACATACTCGCTGTATGGCTCGACGTGGCGCCGCGCGCGGACCAGGCCGCGATTCTGCGGCGACTGCTCGCTTCCGATCCTCACACTGCGACCGAGGTCGATGGCAAACCGGTGCCCCCCCTCTCCACCCCAACGTATTATTTCCGCTTCTATCTCAGCCGAGCGCTGGAGCATGCGGGTCTGGGGGATTTGTATGTGACCCAGCTGGGGCCTTGGTACGACATGCTCGGCCTCGGGCTCACAACCTGGGCGGAGAACCCGGAACCAACCCGCTCCGATTGCCATGCATGGAGTGCGAGCCCGAACTACGACCTGCTGACGCTCGTGGCGGGCATACGGCCCGCCGCGCCGGGATT
>Ga0335074_10009442_pt1 | contig 13629 bp, 10 predicted proteins | sample Lox_Sample_23_FD_206715 | JGI IMG/M metagenome (GOLD analysis project Ga0335074, IMG submission 206715) | Soil microbial communities from Loxahatchee National Wildlife Refuge, Florida, United States - Lox_Sample_2.3 | ecosystem: Environmental > Terrestrial > Soil > Wetlands | place: USA...
GAAACCGCGAAACTTGACGAACCCCTGACCTCGAAACCATCATCCACCCGGGTCAGTTCTCAATGGAAATCCTGGGTCAGTTCTCGGCGGAAATCGACATTCTTCGTGACGGCGGACGGCGCCGTGCTGACCAAGTCCCATGTTGTCGAGGATTGCTCGGCGATCCACGTAACGTCCGACCAGGAGGCGACGGCTGTGGCAAAGGTCGTCGCGCGCGACGCTCGCAACGACTTGGCGCTGCTTCAAACAGGGCTGACGGCGAAGAAGAGGGCGGCGCTCCGGACATCCATCCGCCTGGGCGAAGCCGTGGAGGCTTTCGGCTACCCGCTCGCCGGGGTGCTCTCGAAGTCGGGAAACTTCACGCTCGGCAATGTCTCGGCGCTGGTCGGGCTTGGCGACGATAGCCGATATCTCCAGATTTCTGCGCCGGTGCAGCCCGGGAACTCTGGCGGGCCCTTGCTCGATCAAAACGGGAATCTCGTCGGCGTCGTGTCCGCCAAGCTGAACGCGCTCAAGCTGATGATGGCCACCGACGGGGACATCGCCCAGAATGTCAACTTCGCCCTCAGGTCCTCGATCGTTGCGAGCTTCCTCGAGGCCAACAACGTCAGCTACGCGACCGGGACCGCCACGCAGCCAATGCAACCCGCAGACCTGGCCGACCAAGCGAAGGGAATCAGCGTCTATATCGAATGCCAGTAGGCTCGACAGGGACCTCACATCGGTCTCCGAGGGATAGGCGCGTCCCGATGTGCAAGGCCGAAATTGGCACAACCTACGCCTTCAGCCGAAGTTCATCGCCTCCAACCTAAGGTCGCCTTCGGGTCGATTGATCCCTTCGCCAAGCTGTCAACGAATGGTCGCCCAATGCGCGCATTTCGACTGTCTGCCGAACAGGGCGGCGTTCACTTTCCGAGCAGCTTCGCGCGAACGTCGCGTTTCAACACTTTGCCGATCTTCGAGCGCGGAAGGTCGGGCCAGATATCGACCTGCTTCGGCGCTTTCACACTCCCGATCTTCGCCTTGACGAAGGCCAGGATCTCTATGGGGTCGGCCTGGCGGCCGGCGTGGAGCTGGACCGCCGCGCAGACGCGCTCGCCCCACTTATCGTCCGGCAGGCCAAAGACCGCGGCGTCCATGATATCCGGGTGTTGCCGCAGCGCGTTCTCCACCTCGATCGAATAGACGTTGAAGCCGCCGGTGATGATCATGTCCTTGGCGCGATCGACGATGAAAAGATAGTTGTCGTCATCGAGGTAGCCGATGTCGCCGGTGTGCCGCCACCCGAATTGCGAGATCTCCGCGGTGGCGTCGGGGTTCTTGTAATAGCCCGCCATGGCGAGCGAGCCCCGGATGACGATCTCGCCGCGATCGCCGCGCGGCAGCAGCTGACCGTCGTCGCCCATGATGGCGAGCTGAACGAGCGGGGTCGGCCGCCCGGCCGAACTCAGCCGTCCGCGTGCGACAGAGCCGTCGGCGGTGAAATGGTCGCGCGGCGCCATGGTGGAGATCATCATCGGCGCCTCGGTCTGGCCGAAGAGTTGGCCCATCACCGGGCCGATTTTGATAAGCGACTCCTCCAGCCGCGCCGCCGACATCGGCGCCGCGCCGTACCAGAAGCATTGCAGCGACGAACGATCCGTCCCGGGCAAGGCGGGGTGCTCAAGCAGCATGTAGATCAACGTCGGCGGCAGGAACGTGTGGGTTACGCGCCGGGTTTCGATGAGTCGCAGGAACTCGCCGATATCCGCCTTCGTCATGATGACGATGCGGCCGCCAAGCGTCATGATCGGCAGGCACAGCACGCCCGCCGCATGGGTCAGCGGCGCGAGCGCGAGATAGGTCGGACGCCCCTCGAAAGGATAGCTCATAAGCGTGAGCGCCGACATCGCTTCGAGGTTGCGGCCCGAGAGCATCACGCCCTTCGGCTGCCCCGTCGTGCCGCCAGTGCCCGCGATCATGACGATGTCGTCGATTGGCGCGACCTCAATGAAATCTTCACTCTGGCCGCCCAGCCATTCCTCCAGCGAAGGGGCGAAGGAGGTGCGGTTGTCGAGGCAGACGAGCGTGGCGAGCTTCGGCAGGTCAGGAATCATGCGCTCGACCAGCGCCTCATAGGCGCTATGGAAGATCAGCGTGCGGCAGTCGAAAGCGTCAAGCACATAGCGGTTCTCGGCAGCCTCGTTCCGCGGATTGATCGGACACCAGACGGCGCCCGCGCGCGACAGCCCGAAAACGCAAGCGAAGGCGACAGGATCGTTGCCCGAGAGCACAGCGACTTTCTCGCCGGGTTTGATCCCCGCCATCTGCAGCGCCCGCGCCACGCGATAGGTCAACTGCTGGACCTCCGCATAGGAGAGGTTCGCTTCGCCTGTCGTGAAGCACGGCGCATCCGGGCCAAGAGACGCGCCCTTGTCGAGATAGTCGATCAGTCGCATTGGAGGGGCTTTGGTTTGGTGCCGAAGCCGCCGTCATCCGGCGATTTGCGCCGTCCTCCCGAGCGCCCTCTTGGGCGCGCGAAAGAATGCTTCGGGTGAGGATGGCTCCTCGCAAGCAGCGGTCGCGCAGCAGCTTCCAACAAACGAGCATTGCGCACTTCCTCACTCCTGCATGGTGACGACCGGGTTCATGACGAGCCCGAAGCTGCGCAGCTGGCCGAGCAGCGTTTGATGCCCGAAAGCCTGGCAACCGGAAGCGAAGCCGACGCGGTTCGGGGCCTGCTGCGTCAGATGATAGGCCGCATAGGCCTGCAACATGCCGGTCTGCTTGTAGTTGCAGTTGCCGTGAATGACGACGTGCTTGCGGCCGAGCGGGCCGGAGGCATAGACCGAATCCACCGACGTGTTGATGCGGGGATTTTCGCGCGGCGGCATCGAGGCCTGCAGGGTCGCGGCGATCTTGCCGAGCTCCTGCTCCTGCTGATCGAGCGACAGCGGCTTGATCTTCTCCTTCACCATCTGGGTTGTCGCGACGACATTTTCCATCACGGGCCGCGAGAGCACGCCGCCCATCGCCTTGCAGTTGGCGACGCGTGGATCGTTGCGGAACCAAACGGGATGGGCGGTGCCTCCCCACGGCACGGCGATCGCGGTCTCATGCTGGCCGGGAACCACGACGTCGGCCCTCGCGACGACGTCCCATTCCAGGAATTTTTTCTGTTCCATGTAGTACCAGTTGGCCTTCAGGATCGTGAAGATCGTCTGCGTCGAGGCGTAGGTCGGAAAGCCCTTCCAGAACACAAGGATGTCAAGCGTATCGAGACCGGGCGTCTCGAGCGCGATGTTGGCGGCGATCTCGCCGGTCGTGTACATCTGTGCGAGGTTTGGCGAAAGTAGCAGACCCTTCTTGGCGAAAGCTTCGCCCCAGGTGTCCGCGCATTTGAGCACCCAGTCCTGCTCGCCGGTCGTATCCGTGTAATGGCAGCCGGCGTCGAGGCAGGCCTCGACCACCGGGTCGCCGTATTTGATAAACGGACCCACCATATTGGATACGACCTGCGCGCCGCGGAAAAGCTCGGCGAGCGCAGGCCGGCTGTGCTCGACCTCAACGACCTCGCAGTTCGCGGTCTCGACGCCGGGGATCTTGTCGACGACATCCTGCACGCGCTTCTTGTCGCGTCCGGCCGCGATGAAGGGGATGTTGTATTCGCGCAAGTATTCGCACACGAGCCGGCCGGTGTAGCCGGAGACGCCGTAAACGACGACGGGTTTCTTGTCGGGCATAGCTTCCTCCCTTGCCGTAAGTTGTCGTGAACGAGGCGGACGTCAGGTCCCCATTCCGCCCTCGACCGGCAGGCCGACGCCGGTGATGAAGCGCGCGGCGTCTGAGCAGAGGAAGACAACGGCGTCCGCCATATCAGAGACCTCGCCGAGGCGGCCGAGCGGCGTCTGTTCGATGACCGAGCCGACCGCCGCCTCCACGCTCGGGAAAAGCCCCGCTTTGACGACGTCGCTTGCGAGCTGCATGCCCATTTCGGTCGGCACGAGGCCCGGATAGATGCAGTTGACGCGCACCCCGTAGCCGAGCTTGCCCGATTCCGTCGCCGCGATGCGCGTCATCCGGTCGACCGCGGATTTCGTGCCGGAGTAGCCCGCGATCCCGGGGAAGGCGATGGTGGCCGCGACCGACGAGATGTTGACGATCGCACCGCCCTTGCCCACCGCGCCCCCTGGTTTCATAGCCTGGAAGGCGTGTTTCATGCCGAGCCCGGCGCCCACGACATTGACCGCGCACATGCGCTCGAGGTCGGCAGCCTTCACGTCGATCACGAGCGAGGTGATCTCGACTCCGGCGTTGTTAATCAGGATATCGAAGCCGCCGAGCTCGGAGATGGTCTCGGAAACTGCCTTGATCCAGCTCGATTCCTGGGTGACGTCTAGCGGAACGAAACCTGCCTTGACGCCTTTGCCCGCAATCGCCTTGGCGGTCGCTTGGCCGGCGTCGGGCAGGATGTCGCCGATCATGACCGAGGCGCCGGCGTCGGCGAGCGTTTCCGCCATGCCCGCGCCGAGCCCGCGCGCGCCGCCCGTCACGAGCGCCTTGCGGCCCGTGAGGTCGAATTTGCCCATGTGATTCCTCCCGACTTTTCTTCCTACGTTTGAACTTTATGCGGCGCGAATGCGTGATTGCCGGCGCAGGACGTTGAACTTGCGTCAGGCGGTCATTCCACCGTCGACGACCAGATCGGAACCGGTGACGTAGCTCGCCGCGTCCGAGGCGAGGAACACGACGGCGGCGGCAATTTCGTCGGGGCGGGCAAATCGCCCCATCGGGATGCGGGCCAGGGTCGCGGCCGTCGCCGCTTTTGCGGCCTGGTCGCCGAGGGCGGCGAGCGCATCGGAGACCATCTGCGTCTCCGCGAAGCCCGGGCAGATGCTGTTCACGCGGATGTTGTACCCGGAGCGCGCGCAAAGAATGGCGGTCGACTTGGTGAGGATGCGCACCGCGCCCTTGCTGGCGTTATAGGCCGGCAACGCAGGGTCGCCGATCATTCCCTCGATCGAAGCGACATTGACGATCGAGCCGCCGCGCCCCTTCATGCGCTCGACGCCGATCTTCGTTCCAAGAAACATCCCGTTGAGATTGACGTCCAGCGTCTTCGACCAGCGATCGAACGTCATCGTCTCGATTGTCTCGAAATGCCCGATGCCCGCGTTGTTGACGAGAATATCGATCGCGCCCAGGCGGGCGACCACTTGGTCCATCACGCGATCCCATTCCTCGGGCTTTGTCACGTCCTGAGCCAGGAAAACGACATCGTCGCCCAACGAGGCCACCGCGCGCGCCCCTTCCGCTTCCAGCCGGTCCGTGACTGCGACTTTCGCGCCTTCGGCCTTGAAAGCCTTTGCAGTGGCGAAGCCGAGCCCCCGCGCCCCACCGGTCACAAGGGCGCACTTCCCCGTCAACTGACCCATCGGTTTCCTCCCTCGTCGCCCTGTGTTGGCATGAGCGGTCCACGGAACAGAGCGAATATTTTGACATACGTCAAGATCCTGTCTATACGATTGTCAAAAAATTAGTTCGCGAGTGTCCAGGGCGCGCCGCTTGGACGCGGGCGCACGCGTATGGTCCTCTCCGATCACCGAAGAGCTTGCAGGTGGGAATGACGACGCGAGCGGTAGAGAGACTGGACAGACTTGCGCGGCGGCCGGTCGAGAAATTCACTGAGCGCCGCGCCGAACTGGCGGAAGCGGCCCTGCAGACACTGTCTGAGCGTGGTTACGCCCGGACGAGCGTGCGCGAGATCGCGCAAAACTCGGCTTTCAGCCATGGCGTGCTGCACTACTACTTCAATGACAAGGTCGACCTCATCCTGTGCAGCGTGCGCCAGTACAAGGCGCGCTGCGTCAAGCGCTACGACGCCGTCGTAGCGCAGGCCCGAAGCGCCGACGAACTGGTCGACGGGTTCCTCGACGCCCTGGGGCGGACGCTCCACGACGAGGCCCATTTGCACCGCCTCTGGTACGACATCCGGGCGCAGGCTTTGTTCGACGCCTCTTTCCAGGCCGATATCGCCGATATAGACAAGAGCCTCGAGGACATGATCTGGCGGATCATGGAGCGCCTGTTCGCGCTCGCCAGTATAGCGCCGACGGTCTCATCCTCGGCTGCCTACGCCATCATGGACGGCTTGTTCCAACAAGCGCTGCTGAAATATCTTTCAGGCCAGACGGACGCCGTCCCGAATTTGCAAGCCGACGTGCGCGCCGTGCTCACGCACATCGCCGGGGTTTAGATCATCCCTTAGGCCATCCTTGTTTCGAACGCACCAGAGGAGGGCGCCAAATTGACACGAGCCATCGTCGCGGGCGTCGGCATGATACCTTTCAAGAAGCCCGACGCGGCCAATGTCTATGTCGCGATGGGATCGGAAGCGGCCCGGCGCGCGCTCGCGGATGCGGGGCTCGCCTACACGAACATCCAGCAGGCTTACGTGGGCTATGTCTACGGCGATTCCACCTGCGGGCAGCGTGCGCTTTACGAGATCGGTCTCAGCGGAGCGCCCATCATCAATGTCAACAACAACTGCTCCACGGGATCGACGGCGTTGTATCTCGCGCGCCAGGCAATTGAATCGGGCGCCGCGGATTGCGTCTTGGCCTTGGGCTTCGAGCAGATGAAGCCGGGCGCGCTTGGAACTGTCTACCAAGACCGGCCGAGCGCCTTCGCCGAATTCGACGCCGAGGCGAACAAGCTCGTCGATGCGCCGGGCGTTCCGCTGGCGCTACGCTATTTCGGCGGGGCCGGTCTCGCGCATATGAAGAAATACGGCACGACGCTCGACGCCTTCGCAAACATTCGCGCCAAAGCCAGCCGTCACGCCAAAAACAACCCGCTAGCCCTGTTTCGTAAGGAAGTGTCAGCCGACGATGTCCTCAACGACACGCCGGTCTGGCCCGGTGTGATGACGCGGCTCATGGCTTGCCCGCCAACCAGCGGCGGCGCGGCCGCGGTGCTCGTTTCCGAGTCGTATGCGAAGCAGCACGGTCTCGATAGCACGGTCGCCATCAGGGCTCAATCGATGACCACCGACACCTCATCGACCTTCGAGTCACACGACATGATGCGCCTCGTCGGCTACGATATGACGAAGGCGGCCGCGGCGGACGTCTATGAGAAGGCCGGAATCGGTCCCGGGGAGCTGAAGGTCGTTCGAGCTGCAACGATTGCTTTGCCCATAACGAGCTGATCATGTACGAGGCGCTCGGACTCTGTCCGGAGGGCGGAGCCCAGGAATTCATCCAAGCGGGCGACAACACCTACGGCGGGCGCGTCGTAACGAATCCGTCTGGCGGCCTCCTGTCAAAAGGACATCCGCTCGGGGCGACCGGCCTCGCACAGTGTTACGAATTGACGAGGCAGTTGCGCGGCTCGGCCGGAGCGACCCAGGTCGAAGGCGTGCGGCATGCGATGCAACACAATCTTGGCCTCGGCGGCGCCTGCGTGGTGACACTTTACGAGCGAACCTAAGGGCGGATCGTTATGAGGCTTTGGAAGCGGCGCCAGCGTCAGCGCGCGGTCCGTTGTACCGCAGAGGTCGGAGGTTCGAATCCCCTCCGCTCCACCAGTCCGCCGCTGCTTGCCCCAACATATGCCCCAATTTTGGCGTCGCCAAGCGCGGTCATTCGTTCCGGGGCGACCGCCGAACTCGCTGAAATCGATCATGGCGTCAGTGGCCTTCCCGGCGTTTCTCCTCGATCACGAGCCCACGCGGAGGATCATCTGCGTCTCCTATTCCGGCGACCTCGCAAGGAAACACGCCAATGATTTTCGGGCGCTCGTGGAGGCGCCCTGACGGCCTATCTCCTGAGGCTGACGGGCGCGAATATTCCGATCATGGTCGCCTGGCGCGAGCACCTTCTCGCCGGCCTGCGCAAGGCCGGGATGCCGGAGGAGTGAAATTGAGGCTCTCTCGAACCAACCGATGATCGGCGTCGCGACTCGCAACGGGCGAACGGCGGCTATCCGCCGAGGCTGTGCGAAAACTCCGCGACAGATTTCCTATAGCGGCGCAGAGCAAGAATTTTCCCGATTTTTCTCGCTCTGCGAGCCGATAGCCCTCGAAATTTGGAGGTGCCGTGGGGCCCTAAGAGTTTTCGCATAGCCTGCGCCCAAAGCCGACATTGCCTCCCGTTGCGGCCGAGGGGGCAAAGGAACCGGTCAATTCGCCCCGATGAGCAGGCGGTAGCGGAACTGGTCGACGATGACGGCGAGGATCAGCAGCACGCCGAGCAGAACCATCTGCATGTACGAGCCGATCTGCATGAGGTCCATGCCGTTCTGGATGAGCACGATAAAGAACGCGCCTAGTACCACGCCTTCAACGCGGCCGATGCCACCGCGAAGGGACACTCCGCCAATGACGCAGGCGGCGATCGATTGCAGCGCAATGGTTCCGCCCAGATTGGCTTCGCCCGACTCGACGCGTGCCGTTAGCAGCAAGCCATCAATCGACGCGAGGAGGGCGCTCGCGGCGTAGGCGATCAGCAAGGTCGCCGTGGTGTTGATTCCGGAGAGCTTTGCGGCCTTCACATTGCCGCCGACGGCGTAGAGATGCCGGCCGAATCGGCTCCCGTACAGGAAGATCGCGACGACAGCGATCGCCACAATCGCGATGGCGACGGTGACCGGCACGCCGAAAACGCGGCCAAAGCCGAACGTGTCGCCGAACGCGTGCGGAAAGCCGGTCACAGGCACGCCGCCGGTGAGAAACAGAGCGACTCCCGCGCCCACGGATTGAACGCCCAGAGTCATAATGAAGGGAGACACCCCAAAGACCGCCACTCCGACCCCATTGATGAGGCCGATCAGCAGCGCAACCGCCATCGCGCCGAGGCAGCCGGCGGCGATGATGAGCCCGACGGAACCGGGAACGGCGCCCATGACCGAGATCATGATCATCGCAGAGACGACCGACGTGAGAGCGATCGTCGTTCCCACCGCGAGATCAAACCCGCCCGTCAGCAAGACGATCATCTGACCGAGCGACACGAGCACCAGATAGACCGACTGGCGCGCGACGTTGACGATGTTCTGCGCGGTGAGAAATTGCGCCGAAGCGAGGGTGAAGACTACAAACGCCGCGACAAGAAAGAACGGAAGCACACCCATGCGTATGAGCATGAGCTTCGCCGCGGCGGCCACGCCACCAAAGCTCGTGCGTACAGAGGTTGTCGTTTCGACGCTCATGCGGTCGCCTTCTTGCGCTCGAAGAAGCGCGGAAGCACCGCGGCCTCGTTGATCTCCTCGCCTTCGAGCTCGGCGCTGATCTGGCCCGCGGAGAAGACCAACAGCCGGTGTGAGAGACTCATCGCCTCTTGCAGATCCGAGGAGATGACGACCACCGCCTTCCCGCCCTCCACCAGCGACTTGACCACACGATAGAGCTGCGCCCTCGTGCCCATGTCGACGCCCACGGTCGGCTCGTCGAAGACGTAAAGCGCATAGTCGCGGCCGAATCCCTTGCCGAACATAACCTTCTGCTGATTGCCGCCCGAGAGCTGCGACGCGAGGCGGCGAAGCATGTGGGGATCGAGGCCAACCGTCTTGGCGATCCTGGCGATCGCCTCGCCCACGCGCCGGCCGCGCAGCCTGCCGGTCCCGAACATGCCGAGTGCGATATTGTCGGACGCGCTCGCCGCGAGCACCAGCCCTTCGTCCTTCCTGTCAGGTGGGAGGTAATGCACGCCGGCCGCGATGACCGCCCCCGTGCGCGCGCCCGTCATGTCCTTGCCGTTGAGGACGATCTTGCCGGCCAGCGTACGGTTGAGGCCCATCAGCGCGCGCCAGACCTCCGATTTGCCTGAGCCGACCAAACCTGCGAATCCGGTCACCTCGCCCGCGCGGATCGCGAAGCTAGCGCCAGCGACGCCAGCCGCTCTGAGCCCCTCGACCCTGAGAACTTCCGGACCGCTCGGGCGGCCGATTTGCGGATAGATCGCCCCCATGACCCGACCGGTCATCATGGCGAGCAGCTCCTCCTCGGACAATCCAGCGGCCAGAACCGTGCCGAGACGGCGCCCGTCCCGAAGCACAGTGATCCGGTCCGCGATGCGTTGAAACTCGTGGATCCTGTGGGAGATGTAGATGACGCCCACGCCTCTGGCCTTGAGGCGCGCTATGAGTCCGAACAATGTCTCCGTCTCGCGATCGGTCAACGACGCGGTCGGCTCGTCCAGGATGAGGACGCGCAAGTCGCTGCGCATCGCCTTGGCGATCTCGACGAGCTGCTGCTCGCCGCGCGACAGTTGCGAGACGCGCCTGTCGAGATCGACGCCGCGGTCGAGCGCGGCGAACAGCGCTTCCGCTCGGCGCCGTTCCTCGCTCCGCCGAAGGAAGCCGGCCGACGCCAGCTCCTCGCCGAGCACGAGATTCTCGAGCACGGTTTGAGTGGGGACGAGGGAGAATTCCTGGAACACGGCCGAGACGCCGAGCTTGCGGGCGTTGCGAACCGTGAACACGGTCACGGTTTCGCCGGCGATTTCGACCGAACCGCTCGTGGGAGTCGTCGCGCCGGCGAGGATGGAGATCAAGGTCGATTTGCCAGCGCCGTTCTCGCCGAACAGCACATGAACCTCGCCCGCTTCGAGGGCGAAGTCCACATGGTCGAGCGCAACGACCCCCGGATAGAGCTTGGTCAGACCGTGCGTTTCGACGATCGGTTTCTGAAGATCGGCCATGACCAGCGAAATGCCTGGACGCCCACCCGGGGGCCGGCGTTCACGAAGGATGAGCCCGCTCAGTTGACCTTGAACACGGCCTTGAAGCCGTCTGGCGGCAGAATATTGTCGTGCGGCACGGTCTTCAGGTTCGACTTGTCGACGACGAAGATCTTCGGTCCGACATGCTTGATGAGGTCCTTGCCTTCGAGGAGGCGCGTCGCCTGGTCGATCGCGATGCGGCCTTGGATGACCATCGAGTCCGCCGGCGCCGCCGTGATAAAGCCGCGTGCAATTCCATCATAGACGCCAGGCGTCATGTAGAAGGCGAGCAGGCCGATCTTGTCGATCAGGCCGCGCTCGCGCAATAGTCCGATCGCGGCCTCGGCGGTGACCGCGGTTCCGGCGATATATTTAATGTCGGGGTTGGCTTGCAGGACATCCTCGACGAGCTTGAGCTGCACTTCCTTGCCGGTGTCGCCGTATTTGGGCGGTAGCACCTGGACCGCGGTCCCCTTCACGGCGTCCATGAAGCCCTTGTTGGCGGCCTCGACCCACCCGGCGCCGGCCGGACCGGGGAACCAGCCGACCTTCACCGGCGCGGACCCGGCCGGATGCTTCTCGGCGAGATATTCGCCGGTGGTGTGACCCATCGTGTAAAAGGAGACGAGCGACTTCGCCGAGATGTCGGGCGAGTTAATGCCGTTGATCACGTCGATGACCGGAATCTTCTTGTCGTGCAGCTGCTTGACGAGATTGTTGAGGCCGTCGGCGGAGATGGCGCCGATGACCACCGCCTGCGCGCCGTTCGCCACGCAGTCCTCGATCTGGGAAATCTGCTTGTTGAGCTCCGTATAGCCGCCCGCCTCGACAAGATTCATCGAGACGCCGAGGCGCTTGGCCTCCTCGACGACGCCGTAGTCGACGCCGAGCCAGTAGGCGTCCTTCATATGAGGGAAGGACACGCAAATCTTCCAGGGCTTCGAAGCTTTCTCGAGCGGCGTGTACTCGACCGACGAAACCTTGCCGTTGGGGTCGAAGGGCGGAGTGACCTGCTCGGCCTTGTAGGGAAACCACTCGTCCGCTGACAAAGGTGCGGCCGTCGCGAGGGTCGCGACGCCTGCGCAAATGGCGAATGCAAGCGCTTTCATATTATCTTCTCCTCACTCAAAGGACGGCCCAACCGTTCTGGAAGTCCCCTTCCCCACTCGCGATCAAGAAAGGCTCTCCTTCACCTGACCCGCCATGGCTTTCCGTTCGGCACGCGCTTTCAAGGCGGCTTCCATATCGACTTTGACGAAGCGCGTCGGCTGGTGCGGTTGCAACTGGCCGATGAGGTCCATGTCGGCCGAGATGACAGTTCCGAGCATGAAATATCCGCCGCCCGACACCGCGTCGCGGTGAAGGACGATGGGTTCCGTGCCCCCAGGAACCTGGATCGATCCGTATGGATAGCAGCTGTCGACGATGTTCGAAGGGTCGGAGCCGGCGCCGAACGGCGGCCTCCTCGGCGCGAACGAGAGCGCGCGGCCGCCGCGGAAACGATATCCGATCCGATCGGCTTCGGGCGCAACCTTCCATACATCTTCGAAAAAGGTCTTGCGCGCCTCTTCCGTCAGGCGGTGCCAATAGAGGCCGGGAAGCACGCGCAGTTCGGGCGCGCCGCGGACCTCGAAGCGCAGTTTCGGGGGCACGCTGCGGCCTAGCTTGGCGCCCCGGGACTCGGTTCCCACTTTCACGCGATCGCCAGCTTTCAGAGCGCGGCCCTCGAAGCCGCCGAGCGCGCCCTTCCAGACGGCGACGAGGCGGCGGGTAGAGCCAGCGCGCATCGGGTGTCTTGTTCCCAAAGCCACCAAACCTGGAGGCGCGAGCAAATCGGCACACGCCCGCACAGCGACGCTGCGGAGGTTGCAGATAGCCTCGGCAACGCAACCATAGCGACCCCCGACAGCGTGGGTAACAGGTAACGTCCCTAAAGGGAGACGTTACTGTTACCTAGGAGCCCGTCCAGATAGCCGTCTGGACGGCGTGAGGATTTGAGATAGGCGCCCTCAGATCGCCTTGGCGAGCTTTGTGATGTTGTGGGCGGTGCAGATCAGCGCCCACTCTGCCTGCACTGCCTCAAGGCCACGCAGCAGAAATTGTCGAAATCCTCGTGCCTGCTTGATCTGCCCGAACACCGGCTCCACGATCTGCTTTCGCAATCGGTACCGGCTGCGATAACCGGCGCGCTTCAGCTTCTGCCGCATTTTCTGCGTCATCTCGCCGCCGACCTTACGCGTAGTCTCGGCCGGATGCTTGGCTCGCCCGGTGGCGACATAGGCGTAGATCTTCCGGGTCGCGAGCGCCAAAAGATTGTCCTCACTGAAATAGCCCGCGTCCGCCGAAATCTCCCTCGGCTTGCGTCCGAGGTTGGCCCGGACGGCATCGACCAGGGGAACAAGTTGCGGACAGTCGCTCATGCTCTGCGTCAGTCCATGCGCCACGATGATTTGCTTGGCCCCGTCGACCGCCGCTTGCGCGTTGTAGCCCTGGATGAAGCCGTCCTTGGTCAGGAGCACCCGGCTGTCGGGATCGGTAAAGTTGCGCTGCGCCTTGGGATCGGGCTCTTTTGAGGGCGGGCGAGGAACCGGCCCCGAGCGCTTGCGGTTCTCCGCCTTGCGTTTCTCCTGCGCCGCGCATTCGGCTTCGGCTTTCGCCGCCGCGGCAGCTGTGGCCTCCGCCTCGAGCGCCTCTCTGGCCTCGCGGATTTTGACCAAGCGCTTCTGCTTGTCGGCGATCCAGCCGGGCATTTCGTCACCGCGACGGCTTGCGCCGTGGAGTTTGTCCTCTTGCGCGTCGGCTGCTTGCGCAGCTTCAAGCCAGCGATCCACTTCGGCGCGAAGCTGCGTCTCCCGCGTCTTCATGCGTTCGTAGCTCATCGCCTTGTGTTTGGAGGCGTTCGCCTTGATCTTCGTGCCGTCGAGCGCGA
>Ga0335074_10009443_pt1 | contig 13628 bp, 8 predicted proteins | sample Lox_Sample_23_FD_206715 | JGI IMG/M metagenome (GOLD analysis project Ga0335074, IMG submission 206715) | Soil microbial communities from Loxahatchee National Wildlife Refuge, Florida, United States - Lox_Sample_2.3 | ecosystem: Environmental > Terrestrial > Soil > Wetlands | place: USA: Florida...
CCCTCGTCCTCGTTCCGGCTGTCATCTATATATTCGCAATCGCAAGCACAACTAAGGCCGTCCTGTTTCTACTTTGGTGCATCATGGTCGGGCTTATCGACAACGTGCTCAAGCCCTTGCTGCTCGGGCGCGGTGTAGCGGTTCCCATGGCTGTGATCTTTCTGGGAGTCATCGGCGGGTTTCTGGCCATGGGCACCATCGGACTCTTTGTCGGCGCCATCGTCCTGTCAGTGGGCTATAAACTCTTCCTCGCCTGGCTCGAAGGTCCCGTTGCCGCAAAACATGAGATCTGATCGCGTTTGCAATACACCGCTTTGCAATAGCCACGCGAGCAGTCTTGAGTGACTGCGATCACCAAAAGAATCGATCTCAATATGCTTAACTGGGCCAAAGACCACCCTGAATGACAGCGAGAGGGTGAAGACTAATTGCCGCAATCTGAAGATGCGGACTCTGCCTGAGATGAGCAGGTGCCCCGTGGAGCAACTACGAAACGGTCCCTTGACTGATGTCCGCACACACAACGCAACGGGATTCGTCATGCCGTCCGTTACCGGTGAAAATCACGCTGCGGTTTCGGGCCTGACCAGTCAGGAGGCAAAAGAGCAGCTCGACCGCTTCGGACCGAATGAACCCACGGCGGCTCAACGCAGCTCGATACTCTTCGACCTGTGGCACGCATTGACCAATCCCCTGGTATTGATCCTGGTCATGGCAGCAACTCTGTCGGCGTTTCTGGGCGAACGAGTCGACGCTGTCATCATCGGCGTCATTGTCCTGTTGAGCACCGCCATCGACCTGAGTCAGACCTATCGCTCGCAGGGCGCGGTCGAAAAGCTGCGGGCACAGGTTGCTCCCACGGCGACCGTCCTGCGCGATGGCGAATGGAAAGAAATTCGGCGCCGTGACGTAGTCCCTGACGACATCATCCGCCTTTCCGCCGGAGATCTGGTTCCCGCGGACGCGCGCCTTCTGAGCGCTCGCGACCTTTACGTTCAGCAGGCCGCGCTCACCGGTGAGTCTCTGCCTGCTGAAAAAGATGTAACCGGCGATCCCCCTTCAACGGCAGCCGGCGCGCGCAACATGGTCTTTCTGGGCACTTCGGTTGTGAGCGGGAGTGCGACTGCAAAGGTCGTGGCCACCGGTGCTCGGACGGCCTTCGGCGACATCGCAGCGCGCCTCAGCGCACGTCCGGAAGAGACAGCCTTCGATCAGGGCTTAAGAAGATTCAGCCAGCTTCTCGCCCGCACAGTTCTGTTCCTTGTTCTCTTCCTCATCGTCGTCGGCGTAGCGCGGCGCCAGGATCCGCTTCAGTCTTTGCTCTTCGCGGTTGCGTTGGCAGGGGGATTGACGCCCGAGTTCCTTCCCATGATCACATCGGTGACGCTTTCGAAAGGCGCCGTGGCAATGGCGCGCAAGAAGGTCATCGTGAAGCATCTGTCCGCTATCGAGAACCTTGGCAGTCTGGATGTTCTGTGCAGCGACAAAACAGGCACGCTGACTGCCGGAACAATGTCGCTGAATCGGTCCCTCGATCCTTTTGGAACTCCCTCTCCGCGCACGCTGGAGTTGGCATATCTCAACAGCAGGTTTGAAACCGGCATCCGCAGCCCGCTTGATGACGTAATCCTTCGTCAATCATCAGCCAACGTCGATGATTACACCAAGTGCGACGAGATTCCATTCGACTTCGAGAGGAGGAGGCTCTCGGTCGTGGTTGAACGAGAGCACCGGCGGATGCTCGTCACAAAAGGTGCGCCGGAGGGAATCTTCCCGCTGCTTTCCGCCTATGAAATCGAGGATAAGCCCGTCCCCGTCAGCGCCGACGCCATCGGTCGCATGCGGCGGGTTTGCGCCGAGCTGAATAGTCAGGGCTTCCGGTCGCTGGCCGTGGCATATGTAGAAGTACCTGCGCGCTCCGGCTACTCAACGAAGGACGAGTGCAATCTGATTATGGCTGGTTTTCTTACCTTTGCTGATGAACCGCTGGCCGATGCCGCCGAAGTCCTTGCGTCGATGAATCTGGATGGCATCCAGATGAAGGTTATCTCCGGCGATAACGACCGGGTCACCGGTCACGTCTGCGTGCAAGTGGGACTTGACCCCGGCCAGATTATTACCGGCGAAGATCTCGACCGGATGACAGATCCGGCTTTGGCACATTCGGCGGAAAAGGCACACGTTTTTGCACGTATTTCCCCATCCCAGAAGAATCGCATTATCCACGCCCTCAAACGCAGGGGCCACGCCGTCGGGTTCATCGGCGATGGCATCAACGATTCGCCATCGCTGCACGCAGCCGATGTTGGCATTTCAGTGTCCACTGCCGTCGATGTCGCTCGCGATGCTGCCGATGTGGTTCTCGTTGAGCCCGGTCTTCGCGTCCTGCACGATGGCATCATCGAGGGGCGCAAAGCCTTCGGCAACGTGATGAAGTATCTGCTCATGGGGACAAGTTCAAACTTCGGCAACGTACTTAGCATGGCTGGAGCTTCCCTGTTCCTGCCTTTCCTGCCCATGCTGCCTACTCAGATCCTGCTTAACAACCTGCTATATGACTTCGCGCAGCTTACCATTCCAACCGACAATGTGGACGAGACCTATCTCCGGAGACCGCAGCATTGGGATATCGGCCTGATTCGCAGTTTCATGCTGTATATCGGACCGATTAGCTCGATCTTCGACTTCCTCACCTTCTATGTTCTGCTGCGTGTCTTTCACGCAAACGAGGCGCAGTTTCATACCGGCTGGTTCGTGGAATCCTTGGCCACACAAACGCTGGTACTGTTTGTCATCCGCACATCGAAGAACCCGCTGCGCAGCCGTCCCAGCGGTCCACTGATTGCAACGTGTCTCTCTGCCGTCGCGGTCGCGATCTATCTGCCGTTCAGTCCGCTCGCCCATATGCTGGGCTTCACGCCGCTGCCGCCGCGCTACTTCGCTTTTCTCGCCGTCGCAACGGGTGTTTACCTCCTGCTTGTTGAGGCCGCCAAGCAGAAGCTTCTCCGCAGGGTTTCCGCAGCAAAGCCGCCAAGCTCATGCCGGTTGCGGCCTAGACTTTCCTCTACGCCCGCCCCAAGGCCCGAGCGTCGACCGACGTATACGTGGCCGCATTGACTCGGAACAATAACCCAGGTCCTTTCCTTCGAATAGCCTGCGGCATAACGTCTCGAAGTCCTTCAAAACACTACTTTTTGGGGGTATGGAGAACTGAGCTCGTGGCTATACTCGACATCGGGGATAGGAAATGACTCTTGCAGACCCCATCAGAATTCTGTCAGTGGACGACCATCCCATTGTTCGCGACGGAATCAACTTCGCCATTCAAACCCAGCCAGATATGGTCGTCGTGGCGGAAGCCTCCAACGGGCAACAGGCGGTGGAGCTATTTCGAGATCTTTCCCCCGACGTCACACTTATGGACCTGCAGATGCCGCTGATGAACGGCATCGACGCCACTTTTGAAATCACGCGGGCTGCGCCAAACGCAAAAATCCTTATATTATCGACGTATTCCGGGGACATTCAGGCCGCGCGCGCGCTGGAGGCGGGAGCGGTCGGCTATTTGCTGAAGGGGTCGCTTCGCACCGAGCTGGTGCAGGCCATTCGTGCGGTTCACCGGGGAAAGCGATGGATCCCGCCGGAAATAGCAGTGGGCATGGCCGAGCACTGCACCGGCGACAGGCTTTCGCCCAGAGAGACCGAAGTGTTAAGAAAGGTAGCCGCCGGCTGTTCCAACAAGGTCGTTGCCGATCAACTGAACATTACGGAAGAAACCGTGAAGGGACACATGAAGAGCATCCTGTCGAAGCTGCAGGCGAATGACCGCACACATGCCGTCCTGATCGCCATCAAGCGAGGCTTTCTTGAGGGTTGATCATCGGCGAGTCCTGGACCCGTCGCGAACCCGGATATAGCAATAAGGCATTTCCGAAAGGCATTTCCGAGGGCCGAAATGAAGAACGCGAAAATAAACGGGCCATGCCGGCGATCCCTTCGATATCGCCTTCGTTTGTTTATTCTTCCCGTTCTGTTCGGCACCTGCATTGCGTTGGTGAATCCTGAGGCGACGGCACAGCGCTGGCACGCGGATGCAATGGGTCAACCTTCCCGGCAGGCCGCGGCTCCGCTCGAAGATATGGCACACATGAGCTGGGTGCGTCGAGATGGCGCGCCGAGTGACATCACGGCTCTTGCGCAAACCAAGGATGGCTATCTCTGGATCGGTTCACGGCTCGGCCTCTTCCGATTTGATGGCCTTGAGTTTTCTTCCTATCCCTTCACGCCCGCCGACCCAAAACTGCCCTCTTCCGACATCAACGCTCTTGCGGCGGACCGCGCTGGAGGGCTGTGGATCGGGTACCGGATGGGCGGCATTTCCTACCTTCATGGAAAAACCAAAGTCGATTACGACAAGCGTAGCGGTTTGATCAGCGAAGCGACTGGACAACTCGTCTGCCGCGCGGACGGATCGGTCTGGGCGTTGGCCGACGGACGGCTGATGCATCTGACAGGTTCCACGTGGGAAAACTACTCGGCGAAGCATGGACTCCCTTCGGACGGACTATACTCCCTCTTCTTCGATCGCGATGGAGATCTCTGGACGGCGTACAAGGAACATGTCTTCGAACTGAAGAAGGGTGCGGATAAATTTGTTCCCGTCCTTATCCCGAACCAGGCAGTCAGTCAGTTCGGACAAACTCCGGACGGCACGATCTGGATCAGCGACGCATGGCATAGTGTCCGGCCGCTAACAGACAACAAAGGACTTCAAGCAGTACGAATCCCCGGAGTGCCGCTGCTGCTAGTCGCCAAGGATGGAAGTATCTGGCTCGCTCACGACTTTGGTGGCATTACCCGCATCAAGCCATCCGGCGCGGCGCCAGAGGCAGAGAACTACAGCACGGCTAATGGTCTCACCGACGGGCAGACCCGCGCCATATTGCAGGACAGGCAGGGAACGATCTGGGTGGGAACGGCCGGCGGGCTCGACCGCTTTCAACCTTCGCCGCTGGCCCAGTTCCATGGTGTCCATCTCGATTACTACCCTGCCCTGCTCGCCGACAGAAAGTCCGGCATCTGGCTGGACGACATGGATAAGCCGCTGATGCGGCTAAGAGACGGAAACCTATCCTTCTTTGGCAAGCGGCATGGGAGCAGTTCGCTCTTTCAGGACACCGACGGAGCCGTCTGGCTGCACGATCCGATTACTCACGAATTTTTCCGTTACACCGACGATGGCGCGGACCCCACTCGCATACCGGTTCCTTCCATCGCCACGGAGGTGGAAAAGTGGTGCATTGGCCGAGATATACAAGGCGCGCTGCTCGCCTGCTTCGAGGGCCATGGTCTATGGAGGTATTCCGGAACGTGGGAGCAGGTGACTGCGCCCGGCATGCCGCAGGAGTCTCCCCTTTCGCTGCTTCGAACTGATTCCGGGCATTTGTGGATTGGCTATCCGCACAACAAGATCGTCCTCCAGGACAAGACCGGATACCACATCTACGGCGAAGCCGAAGGCCTCGAGATCAACACCGTTCTCACCTTCTATGACGCAGATGGATTGATGCTCGCTGGTGGCTCCGATGGACTGGCCTATTTCGATGGCCAGCGTTTTCATTCACTGCATCTGCGCTCGGCCGGCCTGATGCGCGGCATCTCTGGAATCGTCAAGGATCGCTGGGGTGACCTGTGGCTCAACGGAGGATCCGGAATCCTCCGTCTGCCGGCAAACGAGTGGCAGGCTGCCTTGAAGGATCCGCATTACGCGATGGACTTTCAGTTCCTCAACGAGCGCGACGGGCTATTCGGCTCACCGGCGCAGAGCAAACCCACGCCCTCCGCAGTGGTGGACACCAACGGCACACTCTGGTTCGCCACCTCCGGCCACCTCGTCTCGATTGATCCGGCTGTCGTCAGAAAGGATCGCGCCGCACCAAACGTCTTGCTGCAGGCGGTCCTGATGAACGGTTCTCCAGTTCAATTCGACGTAGGCGCTCCAATCGTCATCGACTCTCGGCAGATAAAAACTCTGGAGTTCGATTACATCGGCATCGACCTCAAGTCACCTGACCGTGTGGTCTACGAATACATGCTCGAAGGGCAGGACAAAGACTGGCAGGAGGTGGGAGGACGCCGCCAGGCCTATTACACGAACCTCTCTCCCGGTGCCTATCGTTTCCGCGTGCGGGCAGTGAGCGGTACTGGGCAATGGAGCGAACTGCAGTCTGGCCTCGCGTTCACCGTCGCCCCCGCGTTTTACCAGACGAAGTGGTTCTATGTCTTATGCGCGCTGCTGCTTGGGGCAGTGCTGTGGCTCATCTACCGGCTGCGGCTGAAATATGTGACCGCGAAGATGCAGGAGCGCATGGAGGAGCGTGCCCGGGAACGCGTGCGCATTGCGCGCGACCTACACGACACGCTGCTGCAGGGCATCCAGGGACTCGTACTTCGCTTTCATTTCGCAACCGAGCAACTTCCGCCCGAAGAGCCCGTTCGACAGATGCTCCGCACCGCTCTTGATCAGGCCGACGAGGTCATCAGCGAAGGCCGCGAAAAGGTGAGAAATCTGCGCGCGGAAAGCACTTCCGAACGCGACCTGAAAGAAGATCTCGCCAACGCCGCATTTGCGCTGCAGGACGACACCGATGCGCAGATCTCGGTAACCGTTACCGGGGAAACGAGACCTTTGCGCGCGCCCGTACGCGACGAGCTTTACTGGATCGGGCGTGAAGCACTCACCAACGCCGTGCGCCACGCCCGCGCAACCCACATCATTGTGGACCTCACATACCAAGCGAAGAGCTTCAGCCTTCATTGCCGGGATAACGGCTGTGGAATCGTTCCTGAGATATTGCGCGACGGGCGAACGGATGGCCATTGGGGCATGATCGGCATGCGAGAGCGCGCTGTGCGCATGGGCGGAAACCTTGAAGTCTCCAGTAGAGGCGGCACAGGCACGGACCTTGAAGTTCGAATCCCGGGTTCTGCAGCGTACACCGACAATGGTCTGTTCGCACCTATCCTGCGCTTTTTCGAAAACTTACGGTTGCACCACCTCGACGTGAGTCCATCTGCGGTCTCCCGCGACGCTGCACGGACCGATTCACAGGCCGAGAGCTCTGTCGCCATGCATCAGTGATAGCACCGTCGCCTGTCGCTCCTCTCCAATTCTTCTCCTTCACATGCTTCGAGCCATTGTGCGACTCTCACCGGTGACTATTGAACCGCGACGAACCACGATTGAGTATAAAAATCTCCCTCGAAAGAAGGGTGGTCAAACAGTGCTATCTGGGGCTTTCAATTCGTTCCTTGTCGCCTATCTTCAATAGCAGAATGTCGCACGATTCCAGGAATGAATTGGAGAAAACATGACTGCACTGGCTGACAAACAGACTGTGACCCCCTACGATGTCACTTTCCATTCCTTCAGACCTCAACATTTCAACGACGACAATCTGTTGGTGGAGCGCGCCAGGCAAGGCGATGTAGAGGCTTTTGGACTACTGGTGGAACCGTACTTGCAAAAGGTGTTCAAGAGCATATGGAAGATCACGCGAAATCGCGAAGACGCCGAAGACGCTCTGCAGGAGACCCTGCTGAAGGCATACACGCACCTTGATCAGTTCCGGGGCGCCTCTCGCTTCTCGACATGGCTCATCACTATCGGAGTCAACCAGGCTCTCATGAATTTGCGCACCAGGCGTAAGAACCTCATTTCCCTCGACGCGAATGAACCCTCCTCAACCGCTGCACCTTCTTCCTATCTTCCCGAACCGCGGCTGAACCCCGAGCAGCAGTATCGGAACACGGAATGGGCGGAAATCCTGGACAGAGTCATCGATACCCTCCCGTCACCTTTTCGCGCGGTCTTTGAATTGCGCTATGTTCATGACCTTTCGAATGAGCAGGCCGCCATGGCCCTGGGTATCAGTATCGCTGCGGTCAAGACTCGCGCCCTCAGAGCCCGTCGTCACATAGGAAGACGCCTGGGTGAAAGATGGAAGAGGGACTGCCGTTCCATCAACGGAGCTGTCCCGATGTCAGCCGCGGCAGTCCGTTAACCAAACTCCCCTCGCCGCGATGCTTTTCTTCACCAGGCTCCCTGCTTGCCGCCGTACCACCAGACAAGACCGAGTGTGGTCGTGTCCTGATGGCTGGAAGGCAAAGCAGGATTGCTTGTTATGAAATACGGGCGGTTGCTCCAGTCCCGCCGGTATTCAAGAAATGCTTCGAAGCCGTCGCCAAAGTTGTATCTGTACGTCCCCGTGATCTCTTTTAGTGCCTGGGTGGTATTCGAGAATAGGCCGCCCCGGTCAGAGAGATATTCTCCGCGTGCTGCCAGATAGCTGCGCGAAGCCAACTGATACTGGACATAACCCGCTCCGCCATCCGTGTGTGAGGGTGCGGAGGATTCGCCGGGAGCAGCATTGGCCCACTCTCGCTCAATTACGTAGTCAGCCTCACCTTGAAGGGTCAGTTTTGGACGAATCTGCCACGTCGCATAAGTGTCCACGATGTGCAGTTTTCCGTTCGGTGCTGGATTGATCGGCGTGAAGCACAAGCCGGGCTGCACGGGAACGGTACAGTTAGTCGCTTGAGCGGCGTCGGGATGTTCTTGTCCCAGGTAATAGCTCGTAGTCCAGGTTAGGGTCTTCGTTGGCTGTACTACAAACCCGAAGAGTTCATCTTTGTACCCGTTAGTCGGCTCCGACTGATTCGTCCCGTTTACCACCCAGTAGTTAAGCGCAAGTTTGTCGTTTAGGTGATACGACGTGCGCACCCCGGTGTGATAGAAGGGCAGGAAGTAATAATAAAAAGACCGGGAATAGTTCATCTGATCTTTTGTATAGTTTCCTTCCACTCCCAGGGAGCTCGCCCATTTCCCGAAATCGACGTTCAGGCCATGGCCAAGGGGCACTACGTATGTGCCGTATACCTGGAAGATATTGCGATATATCTCCGGACGCGGCTCGACTGCGGGATTACCCTGCAGGGTCTCCGTGGCCTGACCGAATTGTAGATCGAAGCGGAAGCCGTACCTTCTGTGCGCCGCAAGGTCAGGTTCGAAATCAAAAACAATGTCGGCCTGATTGATGCTGAAGACGTTGCTGAGAACATCATAGGCACGAAGATCGTTTGCTCGTCCGGTTGGCTGATTGAAGTTGTATTCGTAATATCCATCGAACAGATAGTTCAGGGTTGCTCCGCCCGGCAAATTCGCTGGAAGAATAGAAGCGACCTGCGACGATATCGGTGATGCGGGACGAGTGATCTGCATCGTCACAGGCTGAGCGGACGTCGTCCCTCGCATGTCGGCGGAGGCACTGGCCAGCGCCACTGCGTCTTCGGCACCGCCGGCGCTATCCGCTGTGTGCGGACCATGCAACTCGGCATTCTGCTGCTCGAGAACAGCCACGCGCGATTGCAGGTTCAGGACCATCTCCTTCAACTCCTGGATCTCGTCGCTTTCTGCCTGCCGCTGCGCGGCGAGCGGCAACGGCAGAGCGGCAATCAACATGGCCATGGCAACTACTGCAAAATGCGAAGCGAATTGCTTTGCTGGCATAAGGCTCTCTCCTTCGCGGTCCCGCGACCTTTCGCCGGGGGCATTTATGGCGCAACTCTACGCATGGAGCGCATCCGTCGACAGATCGTTTGACCTTACTGCGAGACCGCCGTGCGTGACTCCAGAATCGTCTGGCGCGCCCACAGCTCTTTCATCTCGTCCGGCCCGAGTTTCTCAGCACAGCCGGTAACAGTGCGCAATCCGCGGTCGGCAAGCCCCCGGCGGAACTCGGGATCGGGTGTCGTCGCAGCTATGTCGTTGAGCGCGCGCAGCAGCCTGAGGCTTACCGCTACATCGGTCTTCGAATACATGCGGATCTGTTCAAACGCAGCATCCAATAAACGTTCGAACCGGATCCATCCAACGCTCACCCGAACGACGCCCGGAGGGTCATAAAGGAATTCTTCAGGCGTCTGCCGGGAGGCGAAGCGAATCATGACGCGGCTCAACTGATCGACGCAGCTGATCGCCGTCGTCGGGTCGTTGACCGCCGGCGAAATTGCCTTCAGTGCAATGTCGACAATTTGCAGAACTCCGAACTCGACATCCTGTTGCAGGGTTCGCGTCGGCCCAAAGTCGAAGGCGGCCAGCAGACGGGCAGACCTCTCTGGCGAAAGACGGCTGCCCTTCGAAACAATCATCAGTGGGATCCCCGCAGGCACGAAATGACCGACCCGGCGGAGAACCTGAACTCGCACATGGTACTGCTTCGCAAGCGCCAGCAGCCGTCGCGTATCGATGAAGCGGATATACCCGGATTCATGGTTCAAAATGGTGACCTGATCGGGATGTGACTCGAATGTGTCGGCCTGTTTCAGCCTTTCAGGCTGGTGCGGCCAGGGCATGATGTCGTCGATCATGCTTTCGGTCTCTTTTGCGATTCTGTCGACGATGTGGTTGACGCTGATGGCCTGAGAGATGTGGTGTATGAAAAAGAGCAACCAACCGACACACAACAGGGCCAGTAACATAGCGCCCAGAACTGTCGCAACCGGCGCAAAAGGATGGGGAAGCGAACGCGCCGCCGGCAGGGCGGCCATGCAATACGAAAAGGTACCGAGAAAAATTCCCAGGGTCCATTGCGTCACCCGGTCTTTGGAAAAACTGACGATGATGCGCGGCGAGAACTGCATGGACGCAAGCGTGAGCGTCATCAGCAGAATGGCGAATACGATTGAGACGACGGTCATCATCGACGCCGCGATTCCCGCGAGAATCACCTGGGCAATTTGTGGATCGGCATGCGACGGAAAGATAGTGACGGGAACCCACGAGCTGATCGCGGGATACTCTTCTTCCATCCACGAAAACAGAGCCCCCGCCCCGCCCAGCACCACGGCAATAATGAGCGGGCGTACCAGGAAGCCGCCGCGAAGGTTGTACATCGCGCGGCGAAGAAGAATTGGGAGGTTTTTCCCCATGGTGGTGTCTGTGAAAGTATATGTGCCGAACTGCGCCTCTTACCCAATCGAGTTATGCCAAATCAGGTTCTGTTTGTGCCAAAAGCTGCAATTTTCGGTTATCGTGTGGCCAGAGGGCTTTCCGCCGACAGCGCGACGAGATGACATTCACAAGACAGTTCGTCCAGATTGCGGCATTTATCTGCGTCTCCACGATTCCCATGCTGCGAGCCGCGGGACAGGTTGCAGCCCCAGTTCAGCCACAAGCTACGACGGTCCCAACTACTGCCGCAGGTCCCAACAACCCTCCCGCAGTGGACACAGAAGTATCCGCTCCCGCACCCTTGTTCGACTTCAATGACTCAGACATCAAGTTCAACCTGCAGACATTGATGAACATCCTTCGTGACGAGCGGCACGAGGGCTGGGTGCTCGCCGCGTATCCCGATCCCAATACTCACCGGCCGCTGATCGGTGCGGGATTCAGCCTCGATGTCCCGGCAACCGAGCACCCGCAGCTTGATCCTCTGAACCCGCATCCGTTCCTTGAACCGTCCTCAGCGCAGCTTTGGCAGGCGGCGGGACTCGATCCCGCGCTGCTGCAGAAAATCCTCGACCGCTTCACCCATGATGCGAATCTGTGGACGACAAGGCAATACCGCAGAAAGATTCGGATGCACGCTCTCGAACCCGAGCTGACCGAAGAGGAAGCGACAAAGCTGCTACGCATCTCCGCCATCCAGGCCGTCTATAACGCCAAAGCGTATTGCCGTAATTTCGACCAGCTGACCGGACCGCAGCAGATGGCGCTGAGCCAGCTTGTGTTTCAGATGGGCGTAAACCTCGAAGAGTTCGTGCAGTTTCTCGGCGCGATCAACGGGGACGCAATCCACGGCGACGGGATTCCGGGCGTCGTGATTCAGAATGTTTCGCTCAATAACAGCAGCGCAGGCACCGACACGGATCACTGGCGGGCGGTGCAGACAACTCTGATCGAGAGCCAGTGGGCGCGGCGATATCGCGGCCGGGCCTCCACCGTAATCGCCATGTTCGACCCCGAATACCTTGACGATCCCAGCGGAGCGGAGCGGCGGGTGAATGCAGTGCTGCATCCGCCATCAAAGCATCGCCGCAGCCGGCACCAGGCACGAGTCGTTCGCACCGCGAGCAGCAAGACCCCGAACGGAAAGACTGCGGGCAGGCACGCCGGCGCAGCACGCAAGCGAGCCTCAGCCTGAAATCAGGCGGCCTGACTCCACAAGATCGTGCGTGCTCAACTCTGCTGTGTCTTAAATACACGGCGTAGCGCTCTCCGAAAATCTTGTAAAGAGGAACAATCTCATGGCGCTCGCCTGAGAAAAATTTCTCTCCGGCGCGAAATCCGTGGTGACCCGCTCCCTTCGTCATGTCAGGGCTGAGTTTCCGTATCCGGCAACACCACAAGGAAAAAAACAATACCGATGACCGTGAACATGCGAAAGGCCGCGTCCTGCCCGTTCCATATCTTCGATTGCCACATCAGAAACCACTCGCCGCCCACGCTGATGAAGGCGACAAACCACAGCAGCATGCCGAGCGCGAGCGCCGCAACCGAAAAGCGCTTGGCAGAATTAAATCCGGCCGCAGGCGCGCGGAGCGCGCGCAATAACTCCGCGACGCCGATCCAGGTCAGGATCATCGTTACAGCTTCCCAGCAGATGATGCCGTCGTAAAAGACGATCTGAACGATCGGCGGATGAATCGCACGCCACATGCCGTGGTTGCCGGGAAAGGTCGTATCCATCAGCAGCACGTGGTGAACGAACTGATAATTTGAACCGTAATCGGTCGTGTTATTGAAGACGATAAGCGTGTAGAGAAAGGCCACCGCGGCGACCATGAGAATCTTGGCAAGGCGCAGCGTCATTTCTGCGCCGCCTTGGCTGGAATCACTTGGAAATAGGCGATGAGCGCGGCGAGCGTCGTGTCATCGTATTCGGGAAAGCCGGGCATCTCCGCGTATGCGCTTTCCGATTCAGGATCCTTGACATACGCCTTGAAGTATTCGGGCTTCGTCGTGGCCAACTTGCCCAGCACGCTCCAGGAGATGCCAGCCTTGCGCCCACCATACGCACCCGCGTTATGGCAGCGGAAGCAGTTCTGCTGCGCGATGAGATAGCCTTGCATCTGCGGCGAGCCAGCAGCGAAGTCTCCGCGCGGCTCGATGGCGTGAAACACCTCATCTTCCTTTTCGAAACGCAGTTCCAACACCCCGTTCGGAATCTGCGCTTCTTCTTCATGCGCAAGTACTTTGTACCGTGAAGTGAATGACGCATGGGAGACGAGATACGGTCCGTAATCGCCGTCCTCGGCCGTGCGCCGGGTCAGATGGAGCGGATGCCCGTTCACGGCTAACACCAGGATCGGATGGTGAGCCGCCCGGTATTCCGCCGGATAGTGCCCTTCATATCCGTCATCACAGATAGCTGCGATAAGCATATTTGCGCCGGGAATGCCGAACGCGCGCAGCAATTCCTCGAGATAGATGCCTTTGATCTCCGCTTTCCCATGGAAATTCGAATCATCTGTAACAGTGAACGTGACTTGTGGCAGCTTCAGAAGTTCGCTATAGGCCACGTAGCGCCCCGCATAATCGGAGGTTCCCGGCACGTCGCCGGAAA
>Ga0335074_10009444_pt1 | contig 13627 bp, 12 predicted proteins | sample Lox_Sample_23_FD_206715 | JGI IMG/M metagenome (GOLD analysis project Ga0335074, IMG submission 206715) | Soil microbial communities from Loxahatchee National Wildlife Refuge, Florida, United States - Lox_Sample_2.3 | ecosystem: Environmental > Terrestrial > Soil > Wetlands | place: USA...
TGACGCAGGGCTGACGCAGTGCAGGCGAGGCTGACGCTGGCACGCGGCACTCGCAGACGCGGACGCAGTTACCTGGCAAGCCCGACATCGTCCGATGCGTCTTCGCGACACGCCGGGCCGGTTGTCCACCAGTGGTTGACCTGGGGATGCGCGCAACCCTACTGTCCCTATCAGTCAGCAGCTTGACATAACTCTAAATCTCAAGTTGAGGGTGAGGGTTTGACAGCGCGGGTTTGACACCAGGCTGGACAGTGCCCGGGCCGGTGAGCGTCAGCTCGGCGGCAGGGCTCGGGGGGACTCCGGGGGTCGCCCTCCGGATGAACAGACGAGCGGAAGGGTTTGCTCCTCGTGGCAGCACCGCAGAACTATCTGGCGGTCATCAAAGTCGTCGGCATCGGCGGGGGCGGCGTCAACGCCGTGAACCGGATGATCGAAGAAGGACTCCGAGGGGTCGAGTTCATCGCGATCAATACCGACGCGCAGGCGTTGCTGATGAGCGACGCCGACGTGAAGCTCGATGTGGGAAGGGAACTCACCAGGGGACTCGGCGCAGGAGCCAATCCGGATATCGGGGCCAAGGCAGCCCAGGACCACCGTGACGAGATCGAGGAAGTCCTCAAGGGCGCTGACATGGTCTTCGTGACCGCCGGCGAGGGCGGCGGCACCGGCACCGGCGGTGCTCCGGTGGTAGCCGAAGTCGCCCGCGCACTCGGCGCGCTGACTATCGGCGTGGTGACCCGGCCGTTCGGCTTCGAGGGCAAGCGCCGTGCGGCGCAGGCTGACTCGGGGATAGAGAAGCTGCGCAGTGAGGTCGACACCCTCATCGTGATCCCGAACGACAGGCTGCTGTCCATCTCCGACCGGCACGTCAGCGTGCTGGACGCGTTCAAGGCGGCCGATCAGGTGCTGCTGTCCGGTGTGCAGGGCATCACCGACCTCATTACGACGCCCGGCCTCATCAACCTTGACTTCGCCGACGTGAAGTCGGTCATGTCCGGAGCCGGGTCGGCTCTCATGGGCATCGGCACCGCCCGCGGCGACGACCGGTCCGTGGCGGCCGCCGAGATGGCGATCTCCAGCCCGCTGCTCGAGGCGAGCATCGACGGCGCTCACGGCGTGCTGCTGTCCATCCAGGGCGGCTCGGACCTCGGCCTGTTCGAGATCAACGAGGCCGCGCAACTGGTGGCCAACTCGGCCGCACCGGACGCCAACATCATCTTCGGCGCTGTCATCGATGACGCGCTGGGCGACGAGGTGCGGGTCACCGTGATCGCGGCCGGGTTCGACGAGCCGAGCCCGGGCCGGGCGCGGCCCCGGACCACCGCGTACAGCGCAGCCCTTCCGTCAGCGGAGCTAGCCGCCGCTGCCGCAGCGTCTTCATCGGCATCCGCTTCGCCAGCCGCCGCGCCCGTGGCCGGCGGCCCGGCGAGCTCGGACTGGCGTCCGTTCCAGCTTGGCGACTCCAAGCCTGCTGCCCCGGCAGCTTCCGCTTCCGCCGATGCCGGCGGCGAGGGCGCAGTGAGCGCAGCGGCGCCGGGCGGGTCCTCGCCGGGCGCGGCGAAGCTCGACAGCATCCCGCCACCGCGCTCCGCCGGCGGTGAAGATGCCGCGAGCTCAACGGAGGGCCAGCCGGGCTCGAAGCCCGCCGGCAACGGCCGCGTGGAATCGGCCGGCACCCGGCGCAAGTCCGTGGTCTTCGAGGAAGACGACGAGCTCGACGTTCCCGACTTCCTGAAGTGACCCTGGCTGCGTCCGGCGCCCTGGCGCTCACCCGCCCCGATCTCGGGCCGGGCGTCGGCGCGGCGTTCACCAGCCGGGCCGGCGGCGTCAGCACTGCCCCGTACGACTCGCTGAACCTTGGCCTCGGCGTCGGCGACGACCCGGCCGCGGTCAGCGCCAACCGGGCGGCCGTCGCCAGCGCCTGCGGCCTCGCTCCGGCCGGGCTGTCCTTCATGCGCCAGGTACATGGCGCCGACGTCTGCCACCTAGGCCCCGGCCTGGCAGAGCCGCCCGGGCCGGTGGACGCCATCGTGACCGGCGTGCCGGGCCGCGCGCTGTGCGTGCTCGTCGCGGACTGCGTACCGGTGCTCGTCGCCGATCCGGTTGCCCGGATCGCGGGCGCCGCCCACTCCGGGCGCGAGGGCATGGTCGCTGGCGTGGTGCCGTCTCTGGTGGCGGCTATGACACGGGCAGGCGCGGAGCCAGCCAGGATGCGTGCCGTCATCGGCCCGGCTATCTGCGGACGCTGCTACGAGGTCCCCGCCGCGCTCCAGGACCGGGTGGCGGCAGCCGTGCCGCAGGCTCGCTGCGCGACGTCGGCCGGGACGGCAGGGCTCGACCTGTGCGCCGGGGTGCGCGCCCAGCTTGAAGCGGCCGGCGTCGGCACCATCCAGGCGGACGGGCGGTGCACGCGCGAGTCGGCCGAGCTGTTCTCCTACCGGCGGGACGGCACGACTGGCCGCCTCGCGGGACTGGTCTGGCTGACCGCCTGATCGGCCGAGCGCCGTTAGCGCGTAAAGTCTGCGCGCTATGCACGCGCAAACTCTACGTCTTGGCGCTGAGGTGGCCCGCAGCGGTCGCCATAGGGTAGGCGCCATGAGTTCCGCCGAGAGCGAGCACCGGCTAGCGGAGCTTGCTGTCAGCCTCCGTGCCGTCACCGAGCGGATCGGGGAGGCCTGCGCGGCCGTGAGCCGCGATCCGGCCGGAGTGACGCTGATAGCCGTGACGAAGACCTTCCCCGTTTCGGACATCATGCTGCTGTCCCGGCTCGGCGTCGCGGACGTGGGGGAGAACAAGGACCAGGAGGCCGCGCCGAAGCACGCCGCGTGCGTGGCGGCGGGCGTGATGCTTCGGTGGCATTTCATCGGGCAGCTCCAGGTCAACAAGGCGGCGAGCGTCGCCAGCTACGCGGACATGGTGCACTCGGTTGACCGGGCGCGGCTGGCCGCGGCGCTCGGGCGGCGGGCCAGCGAGCAGGGGCGGGTGCTCCAGTGCCTGCTCCAGGTCAGCCTCGATCCTGGCGGCGAACGAGCGGACCCGGCAGACCGGGGCTCGGGCCGGGGTGGGGCCTCCGCGGCAGCGGTTCCGGAGCTGGCGGACCAGATTGCGGCCACGCCCGGGCTCGAGCTGGCGGGGGTCATGGGGATCGCGCCACTGGGCGAGCCGGCCAGGCCGGCCTACGCCCGGCTGCGCGAGATAGCCGAGACGGTGCAGGCCGTGCATCCCGGCGCCCGGGTGATTTCGGCTGGCATGAGCGGTGACCTGGGCGATGCCATTGCAGAAGGCGCGACACATGTGCGCATCGGTACGGCGTTGCTCGGCGGCCGGCGAGCCTTCGTCAGGTAATGTCCGACGCATAGCACCGGCCCGATGACGCCTGCACTGAGCCGGGCCGCCTGGGCTGCATGACGGAGGACAGAAGATGGCCAGCGCGATGCGCAAGATGGCGGTCTATCTCGGCCTGGTAGAGGACGACAACCGCTACGACGATCAGTACTCCGACGAGTACGGGGACGAGTACGACGAGTACGGCGCCGAGCTCGTGCAGGACGAGGACCGGCCCGAGGCGCAGCTGCCCGATGCCCCGGCTGGGAGCCGGATCGGTGACCGTCGGCCCGCTGGCCAGGTGCAGACGACGGACCTGGCGAGGATCACGACCTTGCATCCGCGCACATACAATGAGGCTCGTACGATCGGAGAGCACTTCCGTGAGGGCACTCCGGTGATCATGAACCTGACAGAGATGGTCGACAGCGACGCCAAGCGGCTCGTCGACTTCTCGGCCGGACTGATCTTCGGTTTGCGCGGGAGCATCGAGCGGGTGACCAACAAGGTGTTCCTGCTCTCCCCGGCCAACGTGGAAGTCGCGGCCGAGGACAAGGCCCGGATCGCGGAGCGAGGCTTCTTCAACCAGAGCTGACCTGCAGCCCGGCCGGGCGGCAGGCCAGGGCAGGACCTGTAACCTGCGAGACCCCTGAGGCAGGGCGCGTGAACATATTCAGAGATGTTTGCTTCTATGTGCTCTCGGTCTACCTGGTCGTGCTCATCGCGCGGATGATCTTCAGCTGGATTCAGGTCTACTCGCGATCGTGGAGTCCCTCTGGCGTCCTGCTTGTGGTAGCTGAGGGTGTTTACTCCGCCACGGATCCGCCACTGAGATTTCTAAGGCGCTACATTCCCACCGTCCGTCTCGGTAGTCTGGCTCTTGACCTCAGCTTCATGCTGCTGTTCCTGGTGGTCTACGTGCTCTGGGAAGTCGCCCGGTAACGGTAGGGTCATCAGGTAGCGTCCATAAGGGACAAAGCTCCAGGGAGAAGAGATGCCACTGACGCCCGCGGATGTGCGGAACAAGCAGTTCAGCACGACCAGGCTCAGGCCGGGCTATGACGAAGAGGAAGTCGATGCCTTCCTCGACGAAGTAGAAGCAGCGCTTGACGAGCTCATCCAGGACAACGAGGAGCTCCGGGCCAAGCTGGCGGAGGTGCTGCGCGGCAAGCCGCCGGTCTCGCTGACCCCGCAGGCGGAGGTCCCCGAGATGATGCAGCCCGAGCCTGTCCGGCACGAGCCCGAGCGCCGGCCCGAGCCAGTCGCGCTCGCGCCCCAGCGCCCGGTCGAAGACAACATGGACACGGCCGCGCGCGTGCTCGCGCTCGCGCAGCAGACCGCGGACCAGGCCATCGCCGACGCGCGCCGTGAAGCCGACGAGACGCTCGGCCGCGCCCGCCGCGAAGCCGACGACATCCTGACCAAGGCTCGCCGCCAGGCCGAGCAGGTCACCAGCGACGCTCGCGCCCGGGCCGAGAGCCTCGAGCGGGACGCGCAGGAGCGCCACCGCCAGGCGATGGGCTCGCTCGTCCAGTCCCGCGAGGAGCTGGAGCGCCGGGTCGACGACCTGCGCGCGTTCGAGCGCGAGTACCGCAGCCGGCTCAAGGCGTACCTTGAGGGCCAGCTCCGCGACCTGGAAGCCGGTGCAGCCGACAGTGGCGTGTTCCCGGCCGTGGGCACGGGGCCGCAGGCATCCCCGGTGGGCGTCGGCGTGGGTCGGCTGGACATGCGGAACGGCAGCCAGAGCAGCGGCTACCAGGGAATTCCCGAGCCAGTCGCGCACAATGGCGGCGGTTTCCACCCCTCGGACGCAGGCCAGCACGACCGGCGGTAAGTCCTGATCCACTGCCTGCGCTTGACGACTAACGGAGCCCTCTGGTGATCCGGTTCGGCGCGATCGTGTCCGTCGTGGCCATCGCGATCGGTCTGCTCATCGCGGGCGCGGTGTCCGGCGAGCTGACTCTCGTCTACGTCTCGATCGGGCTGGCGGCGCTCGCGCTCCTCATGCTGGTCGCGGGCGTCGCCATCTGGCGAGACGAGGTGTTCGGCCCGACGAGCGAGGCGCCTGCCCGGGCGGCCAGACCGGAGCTGGCGCGGGGGGCTGCCGAGAGCGGTTCGGCAACCGACAGCCGGTCCGGCGAGGATTGTCGGCCCCACGAGGACAGTAGGCCCCACGAGGAAACTCGGCCCCACGAGGAAACTCGGCGGCGGGACCAGCTTGAGCCAGCGGCCGCAGGATCCGGCCGTGGCGAGGCTCGTCGGGGCGGTACAGGCCGGGGGAGTGCAGGCCGGGGGAGTGCAGGCAGGAGTGCCGCGGGGCTGAGCGCGGCTGGTTCGGAGTGGCCGAAGCAGCCGCCGACGCGAAGCGCGGCCGGGCCTGAGGCGGTCCGCGCGCCGGGGTCCTCCAGCGACCGCGAGGCCCCCGGTGGCCGCGAGGCCACCACCGGTCGTGAGGCGACTAGCAGCCGGGAAGCGAGCAGCAGCCGCGAGCCGGCAGGCCGACGGCCTTCCGGCGTTGCCCCCGGGGACGCTCCTGCGGTGCCGCCCCTTGCGGCTCAGGCATCTGGGGCCCCGGCCCGAGCGGCACAGCGTTCGGCAGGGCGGGGCTCGGCGGCGCAGAGCCCCGCGGGGCAGGGTCCGGCGGGGCAGAGTCCGGCAGGGCAGAGTCCCGCAGGGCAGAGTCCCGCGGCACGGGCCGCCCGAGCCAAAGGCACCGAAGCACAGCCACCGGAAATGCAGCGTCCGGCGCCCCAGCGTCCCGAGGGCCAGCGTCCCGAGGGCCAGCGTCCCGAGGGCCAGCGTCCGGCGGCAGCTTCGCGCGCCGGCCAGTCGGTTCCACCGTCAGCTACTCCGCCGTCAGCCACTCCGCCGTCAGCCACTCCGCCGTCAGCCGCTCCGCCGTCAGCCGCTCCGCCGTCATCCACTCCGGCATCGCCTGCTGCTCCGCCTCACGAGGCGCCGGTTACGGCCTCGGCGGAGGCCGTCCAGGCCGCGGACGACCCAACACGGCTGGCGCGGCGCCTCGACTCGGCTGCTGAGGTCACGCGAAAGACCGGGTCGGACGTCTTTTCTCCCGCACCGCGCTCCAGTGAATCTGCCGGATCGCCAGCCCGCCCGGCCGCGGGTCCGCTGTCCGGACGACCCTCGGGGCGAACCGGAGACGACGCCCTGACCGGGCCATCGCCTGCGAGTCCGGCTGGTTCAGGCCGGACGCGACTGCAGAAGGAAGCCGAGGCGGCCGCCACGGCCAGGACCACCGCAGCGGAGCGGCCGTCGCCATCGGCCGCTGAGCCTGACCGGCCTACCACCGCTGGTGCTAAGCCGGCCGCAGCGGCTCCGACACCTCCTACAGCGAACGCGCCGGCGGCGTCAGCTGCTCCGAGTGCGCCGACCGCCTCGTCGCCGGCCGCCTCTTCGCCGGCCGTTCCGTCCGCTGCCGCTCCGGAGCCTTCGTCACCAGCGCCTGAGGCGCCTCCGAGCCCGGCCAGCCCGGCTGCGGGCGCACCGGCCTCTGCCGAAAACCCCGGCACCAGCCGCGCCGCTGCGAGTTCCTCTTCGGCTGCCAGTTCCTCAACTAGCAGTGCCGGCTCCAGTAACACGGGCGCCGCAACCGCCGGCGCTGTGTCCGGGGGCACGGGGGCCGGGGGCACTGTGTCCGGGGGCACGGGGGCTGCGGCCAGCAAGGAGGCCTCAGCCGGCCAGGTCTCCGTGGTGCCGGGCATCGCCCGGTATCACACGTCCGACTGCATCCTGATCCGGTTCCTCAGCCCTGAGGATCTGGAGACTCTGAGCATGGCCGAGGCAGAGGCTTCGGGCTGCGTGCCATGCCGGGCTTGCCGGCCGGAGAAGGCTAGCGCCTGAGTGCCGTTCTCAACCTGCAGTCGGCGCTGACTGGCACCGTCCTTGTCAATACTGCCGCGGCCCGGTCCTACTCCTTCCGGTGACCACCTGCTCGGACCCGCGGGCATTCAGCAGCGACTAGGCCTGGTCATGGACACAGCCGGCGCTGCGAGCGGGCTGGACCGCACGCGTGTCGTCATCATCAGGAACAGCCGGGTGGCGGCCATCGAGCGATTCCGGCACGGCCGGAGGTACTGGGTGCTGCCCGGCGGCGGTGTCGAGGCCGGGGAGACGATCGCGCAGGCGGCGCTACGCGAGACTGCCGAGGAGCTAGGCCTCGACGTCAGGCTCGGCCCCCTCCGGGCAGTGGTCTACGGACTGGACGCAGCCGGTGCTGTCCTACGGCACTGGTGCTTCGACGCCAGCGCCGACTCCGATGACATCGGGATCAGTGGCGGCCCGGAACTGATCAGCACGGCGGAATCAGGCACGTACAAGGCCGTCTGGCTAGATCTGGCCGAGCTTGGAGAGCTGCCGGTCTGGCCGTCAGCACTAGCCCGGCTCGTCGCGGCCACCCGTGGGTCCTGGCCCGACGATGTCCTGGAGATCAGCGACGACGACTCGTGAACGTCCGGCCGCCGGTTAGCGCCGGCAGATCCAGAACGTCAGCGCGAGTTCGGCGTTCTCATGCCGGACCGCATCTGGATCGGCCGCTTCGTCGGCCGCGTCCGCTGCGGTGAAAGTCACAGCCAGCACCTCGCCGCTGATCAGCGCACTGTGCTCGGTGAGCGCCGCGGCGAGGTCCGGGTCGGCCGTGGCCCAGTGCGCGGCGATCCGGTCGGCTACGTCCAACCCGTCATTCTTCCGGGCGTCCTGAATCAGCCGGATGACCTCGCGTGCCAGTCCCTCCCGGCGCAGCCCGGCGGTGATCGTGACCTCCAGTGCGACGGTTTCGCCACCATCGGTCGCCACCGCCCAGCCTGCTCGCGGTGTCTGAGTCACGATGACGTCGTCCGGTCCGAGGGTCACGCTCTGGCCGTCGACCACAACCTCTGCGGTTCCCGCGGTACGGAGCTGGCCGGCCAGCTGTCCCGGGTCAGCCGCCGCGATGGCCGCCGCCACCGGCTGAGTTCCGCTGCCGAACCGCTTCCCGAGAGCTCGGAAGTTCGCTTTGACCGAGTGGCTCACGAGCTCGTCGTCGGATCCGTCGAGCGGCTCGAGCACCCGGACGTTCAGCTCCTCCGCGATCTGCGCGGCTAGCTCGACCGGGAGGTCGGCGAAGCCAGGTGCCGCGACGAGAGCGCGGGCCAGCGGCTGCCGGACCCTGACGACCGCGCTGGCGCGGGCGGACCGGCCGAGCTCGACGAGGCGGCGCACCAGGTCCATCTGCGCAGCCAGCCGGGTGTCGATGAGGGACTCGTCGGCCGCAGGCCAGGAAGCGAGGTGCACCGAGTCCGGCATGTCACCGTCGCGCAGCACATCCCACAGGTAATCGGTAAGGAACGGCGTGATCGGGGCCATGACGCGCGTCAGCGTATCCAGCGCACTGGCCAGGGTCGCGAACGCCGCCGCTCCGTCAGCACTCGCCGGTCCGTCCCAGAACCGGCGGCGTGACCGGCGGACGTACCAGTTCGACAGGTCGTCGATGAACCGGCCGATCCGCCGTCCGGCCGCGGCCGAGTCGAACGCCTCAAGCGCCCCGGTCACCTCGCGCACCATCAGGTTCAGCTCACTCAGCAGCCAGCGATCGAGCGCCGGCCGACCGGCCGGAGCAGGTGCAGCGGAGGGCAACTCCTCGTTTCTGGTGTGTCCGGCGTAGAGCACGTAGAAGGACACCGTGTTCCAGTAGGTCAGCAGTACCTTCCGGACGATCTCCTCGAGAACTGCGGGGCTGATCTTCCGGGTCGCCCACGGGGAGCCGGAGACGGCAAAGAACCATCGCACGGCATCGGCGCTGTGCGCCTCGAGCAGGTGCATGGGCTCGAGGACGTTGCCGAGATGCTTGCTCATCTTCCGGCCGCGCTCGTCCACGAGCAGGCCGAGGCAGACCACGTTCTCGTAGGCGGGCCGCCCGAAGACCAGCGTGCCGACCGCCATCAGGGAGTAGAACCAGCCCCTCGTCTGGTCGATCGCCTCGCAGATGAACTGGGCGGGGAAGGAGTCGCCGAACTCGGCCTCGTTCCGCTGCGGGGCGCCGAACTGGGCGAACGGCATGGAGCCGGAGTCGTACCAGACGTCGATGACCTCCGGAACGCGCCGTGCGGCCTCGCCGCAGTCGGGACAGGTGATCAAAACGTCGTCCACGAACGGGCGGTGCGGGTCCATCGCGGTCAGGTCGGACCCGGCCAGGGTCGACAGCTCGGCCAGCGAGCCAACGCAGGTGACGTGACCGGCTGCGCACTGCCAGATGGGCAGCGGAGTTCCCCAGTACCGGCTGCGGGACAGGGCCCAGTCGACGTTGTTGCGCAGCCAGTCGCCGTACCGGCCGTGCTTGATAGTCGGCGGCTGCCAGTTGGTCGCCTCGTTGACGGCGAGAAGCTGGTCCCGGATCGCCGTGGTGCGGATGAACCACGACGGCAGCGCGTAATACAGCAGCGGCGTGCCACAGCGCCAGCAGTGCGGGTAGCTGTGCTCATGCAGATGAGAGCCGAACAGCAGTCCGCGCGCGGCCAGGCTCTCGATGAGCCGCGGGTCGGCCGCCTTGAAGAACAGGCCGCCTACCAGCGGGATCTGATCCTCGAAACGGCCGTCCGGCGTGACCGGGTTGACAACCGGCAGCCCGTGTTCTCGCCCGGCGGCCATGTCGTCGGCGCCGAACGCGGGAGCAAGATGGACCAGGCCGGTTCCGTCCTCGGTCGTCACGAACGGGGCGGTCACAACCCGGTGCGCGTCCGGCACGTCGATGAGGTCGAACGGCGGCTCATACGTGGCGCCGGCCAGCTGGGCCCCGGCGAAGCGGTCGACTACGTGCCAGCCTTCGCCGAGGACGCGGGCGAACAGCGCGTCGGCGACGATAACGCGGTCGCCGACTCCCGATTTGCGGGCGAGGACATAGGTCTCGTCCGGGTGGACGGCAACCGCGGTGTTCGACACAAGCGTCCACGGGGTGGTGGTCCACACCAGCAAGTCGGCGCCGGCCAGCTGAGCCGGTGCCGACGGCGGGAGAGAGCGCAGCGGGAACCGCACCACCACCGAGGGATCGGAGACGGTGCGGTATACGTCCGGCTGGCCCATCTCGTGATCGGACAGCGGGGTCCCGCAGCGCGGGCAGTACGGGCTGATGCGGAAGTCCCGGACGAGGAGGCCCCGGTCGTAGATCTGTTTCAGCGACCACCAGACCGACTCGATGTAGCTGGGGTCCATTGTCCGGTAGGCGCGGGACAAATCGATCCAGTAGCCCATCCGCCGCGTGAACTCTGCAAAAGCATCGACATGCCGCAAGACGGACTCGCGGCAGCGCGCGTTAAAGGCCGTTATCCCATATGCCTCGATATCGCGCTTTGAGGTCAGGCCGAGCTCTTTCTCGACCGCTACCTCCACGGGCAGGCCGTGGCAATCCCAGCCGGCCCGCCGGGGCACATGAAAGCCCTGCATGGTCTTGAACCGGGGGAAGGCGTCCTTGAGCACCCGGGCCTCAATGTGGTGGACGCCCGGCATGCCGTTCGCTGTGGGCGGACCCTCGTAGAAAATCCAGTCCGGGCCGCCTGCGGTCTGCTCCAGGGAGCGTTCGAAGATCTTGCCGTCCTGCCAGCGGCGCAGCACCTCGTGCTCAAGAGCGGGCAGGTCAGCGCTGGTAGGAAGGGCGGAGAACGAGCTCGGCATGGTGGCCACAGGATAGCTGACGGGCTGGCGCGGCACCGGGTCCGGCGTGGCTTCCGGCGGCGCTTCGACGGGCGGGGAGGCGGAAGATGACCAGTTGCCCAGGCGCCGCCGGCGGGTACGTTTGCGGATTGCGCCAGTCACCACTTATCCTCCGGTGACTGTTTGCAGAGACGATCGAAAGCCCGGCCACACCGAGGGAGGCGGAAAATGACCGCTACCGCGCATTCTGGCGCTGCCGCCCTTCCGGTGCGGAAGGGGGAGAAGCGCTGGACCGAGACCGAGGTCACCCAGCTGCGCGATGAGCTGGCCGCCGAAGTCGCTGCCCTGAGGGCCGACATCGACCGCGCGGAGGCTGACGTCGCCAGCCGGCTCGGCGACTCGGTCGGCGATGCCGGGGACGACCAGGCCGACGTCGGCGCAAAGACTTTCGAGCGCGAGCACGAGCTTGCGCTGACTCATAATGCCCGTGAGCTGCTTGCGCAGAACGAGCGCGCCATCGCCAGGATCGAGGCCGGCACCTACGGCACGTGCGAGTCCTGCGGTGAGCCGATTGGCAAAGCTCGGCTCCAGGCCTTTCCGAGGGCTACCCTGTGCGTGACATGCAAGCAGCGCGAGGAGCGTCGCTGAGCGGGCCGGCGGCGGCCGGCCAGCAGGACAGCGAGGTGCAGAACCCGGTCGGGCAGCGGGCCGGTGGCCCCCGTCGCCGGGTGGTGCTGCTGGTGGGTGTTGCCATCGCGGTTCTCACGCTGGACATCGTCACGAAGGTCATCGTGGTGGCGACGCTGTCCGACCGGAACCCGATCCGCCTCCTCGACGGCTTCCTGCACCTGCGCGTGGACCGGAACCCCGGCGCCGCCTTCAGCTTTGCTCCTTCTCTGACGATCTTGTTCTCGCTCATCGCGATCACGGTGATCGTGGTGATCCTGCGCTCTTCGCGGCGCATCCGCAGCGCGCCGTGGGCAGTGGCGCTCGGCCTGCTGCTCGGCGGGGCGACCGGCAATCTGGTCGACCGGATCTTCCGGTCACCGGGGATCTTCCGCGGCTGGGTCGTGGACTGGATCCAGATCCCGCACTGGCCGGTCTTCAATCTCGCGGACTCGGCGATCGTCTGCGGCGGCATCCTGGCTGTTCTGCTGTCTGCTCGCGGCATCCGGCTGGACGGTCAGCGCGAGCGCCGATGAGCCAGTCCCGATGAACCAGTGCTGATGAGCATGTGCCGATGACCACGTCGGGGGCTCGCCGCGTGCCTGTACCGGACGGCCTCGACGGTGAACGCCTCGACGCGGCACTCGCCCGTATGTTCGGGCTGTCCAGGACACAAGCCGCAGACCTGATCGGAAACGGGGCAGTCCTGCTCGGCGGCCATCCCGCGGCCAAGTCGGACCGGGTGCCCGCCGGGGAGTGGCTGGAGGTGACTCTGCCGCCGCCGCCCGCGCCGCTGGTGGCTACGCCGGAGCCAGTGCCGGGAATGTCGGTGGTCTACGAGGACGCCGACATCGTGGTCGTTGACAAGCCCGTCGGGGTCGCGGCTCATCCGACCCCTGGCTGGACGGGCCCGACGGTGCTGCAAGGCCTGCTGGCGGCCGGGTACGCGATAGCGACCAGCGGGGCAGCCGAGCGCCAGGGCATCGTGCACCGGCTGGACGCGAATACCACCGGCGTGATGGTGGTGGCCAAGAGCGAGCATGCCTACAGCGTCCTGAAGCAGGCCTTCCGCGAGCGGACGGTCGACAAGGTCTACCACGCCCTCGTCCAGGGCCATCCAGATCCCCTGCGCGGCACCATCGACGCGCCGATCGCCCGGCACCCGTCGGGGGACGGCCGGTTCGCTGTCGTCTCGGATGGCCGCCCGTCGGTAACGCACTACGATCTGCTCGAGGCGTTCCGGGCGGCGAGCCTGCTCGAGGTCCACCTGCAGACGGGCCGCACTCACCAGATCCGCGTTCATATGGCGGCCATCCGGCATCCCTGCGTCGGCGACCGGCTCTACGGGGCTGACCCGGTACTGGCCGCGCACCTCGGGCTGAGGAGGCAGTGGCTGCACGCGGTCCGGCTTGGTTTCGCCCACCCTGCCGACGGCACGCTGGTGGAGTTCGCCAGCCCCTACCCGGAGGATCTCCAGCACGCGCTGGACGTGCTCGAAGCCGAGTCCTGAGCGGCGCCGCTGTCGCGAGCACGGGCTGGCGCCGGCCGCGGCGAAATTAGTACACTTTCGGCGTCGGACGCCGCTGTCGGAGCATGGCCCTCAACGGGTGCCAGACCATAACGGCAGGCCGGGTGAGCAGGCAGGGAGACGGATGACCGAGCTCATCGTAGGCACTCATGAATCCGACACGCATCAGAAAGCCCTGCGTATCAACCTGGATCCGCGCTGGTACGGCACCATCGCCGAGATCGGCGCCGGCCAGGAGGTCGTGCGCTGGCTTTTCCGGGTGGGCGGCGCCGCGGGCACCGTCGCGAAGTCGATTTCCGCGTACGACATGGCTGTCAGCGACGCCGAATACGGCAAGGCAGACAGATACGTGTCCGCTGGCCGGCTCCAGGGCATGCTCGACACGGAGTTCCAGCTGAACGTGGAGCGGCTCGGTCATAAGCGCGGTGACGAAAACTGCTTCTTCGCGTTCGCCGACACGGTCGTGGC
>Ga0335074_10009445_pt1 | contig 13626 bp, 12 predicted proteins | sample Lox_Sample_23_FD_206715 | JGI IMG/M metagenome (GOLD analysis project Ga0335074, IMG submission 206715) | Soil microbial communities from Loxahatchee National Wildlife Refuge, Florida, United States - Lox_Sample_2.3 | ecosystem: Environmental > Terrestrial > Soil > Wetlands | place: USA...
GTTAAACTATCTGAGTCGCGCGTGACCCACCCACGCGGAGGGATGTGTGAGTGGTTGAAACAGTCGGTCTTGAAAACCGATGTACGGGAAACCGTACCGGGGGTTCGAATCCCTCTCCCTCCGCCATTACTTTTGTTATCTAGTACTTGCAAGACGGTGATACCTATACTGATCCCGAGTTGGGTTGGGAGGTGTCACCGATGGCCAACACGCAATCCCGCGAAGTCAACGTCACCAAACGAGTCCAAACCGCGAACGGACTGCGCTACTGTCCTGTCGTTTTCTCCCCAAATGGCCGCATAAAGCCTGATCTTGTGCTCGTGAACGGACAACCCGAAAGGCACCCGGAAGGGGCCTACTACATTGAATGGCGCGAGCACGGCAACCGAATCCGCCTGTCTGTGGGTAAGGACGCACAGGATGCCGCCGCGCGTCGGCAGCGCAAGGAAGCCGAGCTCAACGCTCTAAACAATGGTGTAAGCGTCGTTCCTGACGACGGCAACAACGGGCCTCGATCGGTTGCGAAGGCTGTCGCCGATTTTCTCGAAGAAACCGAGCTGACGAAGAAACCGAAGACGTTGGCGGGATATACAACTGCACTGAACTACTTCACAGAATCCTGCTCCAAGCTCTACCTGCAGGACATCAGCCGCCACGATCTGCTGAAGTTCGCCGCATTTTTGCGCGACGAGAAAAACCAGGCGCCTCGCAGTTGTTGGAACAAGTTTGCCACTGTGATCTCCTTCCTAAAGGCAAACGAAATTCGGGGGTTGGCGAAAAAGAATGACTGGCCGCGATTTACCGAAGAGGAACCTGAGATCTACGAGCAGAGAGATCTTGAGACGTTGTTCAACACCTGTGACCCGGAGGAGCGACTCTGGTACGAGTTCTTCCTGATGAGCGGGATGCGGGAGCAGGAGGTCATGTACACGTACTGGTCGGACGTGAACTTCGCTGCCTCCACGGTCCGCGTCACGCACAAGCCCGACCGGGGATGGACACCAAAAGCATACAAGGAACGCGAGATTCCCATCCCGGCAAAGCTGGCAAAGAGGCTGAAGGCATGGAAGGCGAAGGCGGACAAGGCGTGCAATCTGGTCTTCCCGACTGCCGGATGCAATCCGAAACTGAATTTCCTCGATGATCTCAAGGCTGTTGCCGAGCGCGCGAAGCTCGACCCGGAGAACTTCTGGCTACACAAGTTCAGAGCGACATTCGCAACCCGGTGCCTGTGGGCTGGCGTCGATCTGCGGACAGTCCAGCAATGGCTCGGACACTCCGATATGGAATCGACGATGCGGTATCTGAAGCCGTCACGCAGCGAAGAAGTGCGGGAGAAGGTGAACGAGATTTTCGCGTAGGAGTGAGGCTGGCGGGGTTTAGGTGAAATCCGATTTCACCCAAAACCACGAGAGCCCATTTTGAGTGCAATCGAGGCATAGCTGCCCCAAGCTACAATTTTGAATCGTAACTAAATAGCATTGGGCTCAGATAGGAATCACTGCTGAATTTGCTATCGTTATCTCTAGGTGAATTCTTCCGGGTCAGACACGTCCATGGTACGCACTTCTCGACCGCCGTAGCTGCGCTGTATGTCGGCGGCGCTGTTAATCGCGGCTTATCCGTGCGCGGGCAGGTTCCCCCCGGCAGCACAAAAAAGTTCTTGCCCAGGTGTCGTCTTTTGCCTAGAATTTCTGATCGCCTTAATAGAGAGACGGAGACTTCCTCTCGGGGCGAGCACGATTCCGTCACGATATTTGCCCCCGCGTGACGAAGTGGGCGACACGGTCGGTGGAAACGTGGCGGAGCCTCGGACTTCTAGATGCCACGTTTCGGTGCCCATAGATATGACGAGCGCGCCGCCCAGTTAATGAGATTTCTCTCCGGCGAGCTGCAGGTTGCGCAACGGCTTCCCGGCGCGTTGTTTCGGCCCTATTAAGCTAACCCAGGTTTGCGATCCCCCGGAGAAAGAGTAAGTTGCCTCAGAATGCCAGGTGCGTGTCTCGTGGGGAGCTTCTGGTATCACATATTTCGGGCAGATAAGGTCTTCGGCGGGCCGCCGGTATTGGATAGCCTCCAGAAAGCCGGTGTGAGCCGGCGGTTCTGTGACGGCGCAACCAGCGGTCCCGGTGTCGTACTGGTCGGGGAGACAACCGATCAGGTTTACAGGTTCCTAAGCGATACGAGTGACCGTGGGCGAAAGCGGATACTGGTCCTCGTCCCCAACAGTTCGACCTCTAAGAATGGAGAGGTTTGGCGGCTGCTACAGGCCGGTGCGTCCGATGTCTTGGTTTGGGATAGGCTCCTGAGCCCCTCCCTCGATATTGCCGAACGACTTCAGCGGTGGCAGGCGGTTGAAGATATCCTGTCGTCCGCGATGGTCAAAGAGAACCTCGTGGGAAAAAGCCCGGCCTGGACACGAGTTTTGCGGCAGTGCATCGAGGTTGCGAAGTTCACAGACAGTTCCGTCCTAATTACTGGGGAAAGCGGCACCGGGAAGGAATTGTTGGCCCGGCTGATTCACACGCTTGATGGTCGCCCAGACAAGCGTAACCTTGTGGTGCTCGACTGTACAACGGTTGTTCCTGAGCTTTCGGGGAGTGAGTTCTTTGGTCACGAGCGCGGCGCATTTACGGGTGCCGTTTCGTCTCGTGACGGTGCCTTCGCGCTCGCTGATGGCGGCACCCTGTTCCTGGACGAACTCGGAGATCTGCCGCTCGGGCTTCAGGCTCAACTGTTGCGAGTGATCCAAGAGCACGTTTATAAGCGCGTCGGAGGCAATGAGTGGCTGAAGACCAATTTTCGGTTGGTCTGCGCCACGAACCGCGACTTCAGCGCCGCGCTGGCGGCTGGGAATTTTCGCTCTGATCTCTATTATCGGGTCGCGGTTTGCATTATCGAAGTTCCGCCGCTAAGAGAGAGGCCGGAAGATATCCTGCCACTGATATGTCACTTCCTTCGTCAGCATTCGTTGAACTCCGATCCACCCAAGCTCAGCGATGAAGTGCGGGATCTACTCTGCGGACGCGAGTATCCCGGCAATGTACGCGAACTCAAGCAGATGGTAACGCGTATAGCGAATTGTCACGTGGGAAGCGGCCCCATAACGGTTGGCGATGTCCCGGGAGACAAGAGGCCGCAGCTTCAGTCGAATGAAAATCACTGGTGTGATCACCACTTTGAGGACGCAATTCGGCGAGCGTTGGTTAAGGGGGTCGGACTAAAAGACATTGGATCGGCCGCCGAGCGGATTGCAGTGGACCTTGCAATTTCAGATGCGAACGGAAATCTCCAGCGTGCCGCGCAGCGGCTGGGAGTCACTGATCGTGCTTTGCAACTGCGCCGCGTGGCCAAGCATCAACTCGCGAGTTGAGCTCCAGCACAGCAGTGGCGCATGAACTGCCGTGCAGCGCGATTTGAAAACTTAAACTCAGGCTGCCGGCACGTTCTTATCACTCCATGGATCTCCTAATTCCGACTCCGTCCACGCGGCACGAAGAGATAATGTATAGCCAGTCGGCTCACTGCGCGCACCGGCTGTGAGCCGAAGGAAATTACGACTGAGAACAAGCTCCTCCTCATCTGCCTGCAATCCCAAAAGCCGGATTTTCACCAATTCGATTCCTGGATGCAGCCAGGGCCCATCCGATCCAAACAAAATCTTCTTTGCTCCGGCACGTCGGACAGCTTGCTGCAAAAGATCGAATCTTCGAATTCCGGCTGTGTCGGTGTAGACATTCGGGTGACGTACGAGGTGATCAATGAGCGCCAATTGAGCACGCCAATCGTCGGCAAAGCTCCCGAGATGGGGGATGATAAAGTTCACGTCAGGATACTCACGCGCAATTAGCTCCACGACAGAGACCTCGCCCATAACGTCGTATAGCACCGGAATGCCGAAGGCTCGCGCGACTTCGCAAATTTCTCGAGTTATTCGCCCATCGTAGCGGTGAATCTTAATGCCTCGAAACCCATAACCTTGGACCGTCTCCTTCACCATGTCGAACACCCGTCCGCGGTCGCGCTGCGGATGCACGAAGGCAAACCCGTAAAAATGCTCCGGACGACTGGCCACGATGGTCGCCACTGCGCGATTCGCTACCCTATAGTCGGAATTAAACGCCGAAAAGAGAACGGTACGGTCGATGCCTGCTGTGGCTGCGCGCCTAAGATACTTGTCCAGAGGCGCAGCAGTATCCCATGGGCCCGTGAGCCCATCGCCTTTCCCTGCATGACAGTGGCTGTCGATTATCATTGGTGAATCTCTGGGCGAATCATCTGATCAGGTGCACACACTTGTGGCACTAGATTTCATTCCAGCAGTCCTCGAAGAACGCAAAAATCGCCAGTCCCTGGTCAATTGCTCGGAACCTACGACCAGAGCAACCTCTTCTGTGCAAGGCTGAGTTCGTGCTGTACCGGTGCCGCCAATGTCCAGCCACCCTCGTTACCCCAACCCTCCAGATGCCCAAGTTTCCAGCCGCAGCGCTCTGGTATATCGTGGCCTGAAGTATGGATGTTCGCGCCGGGCCAGACCTTATCGTTGCCGCACCAACCGGTAGCAAACGACTGCCAGAACCGAGTCGCGATTCCTTGTGCGTGGCACCAATCGACCACGCACCCGCTTCCATAAACACCGATCAGATAGTTCACCGCCGGCTTATGCTGCGCTTGCATATCAGTTAGATACTGATTGAATCCATCCCGAACTCCCTCGAGATATTCCTCCACAAAGTGGCGCTGATTATTGTTGGGATCGGTGTCGATAGCGAAATAGATTGGCGTGTCCGCAGGCTGTCCCAGCGCCTGCGCCTGGGTGAAGCCGCGCCTTCCATCGTGCTGACCCTGCGCGCGTGTGAAGCGGGTAATAGGCGGGTCCTTCGCGTTTTCCTCGAAGCAACTGACAATCTGGAATCCGGCATTAGATAGTGCCACAGCCTCAGCGTGTGTGAGGTTGCGCAGGTACCGTTGCACAAAGGTGATCGCTCTACCTTGATCTCTCAACCCTTGAAGGCAATGAATAATTCTGGTTGTATTATCCGAAGCTTCGACGCCCGAGGTGGTGGAAGCAAGGGCGGGTCGGACGAGGCTGTCACGGATCTTCAGCCACTCCTGCACTAAAAGTTGCTCGTTTGCTTGCAGACGGCGGCCATGGCGCTCCGGATGCCGGGTGCTGAAAATCATGTCGGTCAATTGATTTTCGTCGCGGTTTCCTTGTTGGATCGCCCGCTGAATCGCGGTACCCTCATCCGCGACCTCGCCCAACTCTTCCTCACTCAATTCCATGGGAGCATCCAGGTCCAGGTCTACGACGATCTGATCGTCCTGACGATACCATCGTCCCGACATCGCCGAATTCTGTTTACGCCTACCGGCGCTAATAGTTAATGGATAGAACCTTGATTGGGCCATGAGTTTCTCCTTGGGCCGGTTGAGCCATTCTCACGGATAAGCTTCTAGATTTCCTTGAACTCTGAAGCGCCCCTCTGGAACCTCACAGGCAGCTATAAACACTTTTCGGGTCGCGCTGTCTGGCTCCGATCCAGTCCTTGATGGCAACATAGGAATAGTGCATCGAAGAACTCCCGCCGATCCCGCTATTGGCCCACGCTCCCAAACGGTCAATTGCGTTAACGACGTCATCATGAAGAGTCCGCAGGTTTTCCAGCGGTAAAGTTGTCATCTCTTCTGAAACGACGATGCTCGATTTCAGATATGTAATGATCCCCAGTGACGGGCCGGCTGAGTCGACATCCGCTAGGGTGTGAATAGCCTTTTCCAGCTCTTCAACGGCAATGGGAAAGCCCATTGATATGTCGCAAGGCCCAACACCAGGCGGTTTCACGATAGGGCCGCGTGGACAGATGCGATGCCAACCAATGACACGGTCATCGGCGTCGCGGTTCTGGAGTTTCTTGATCCAGCATTGATATCGCCATTTGCGGGGATCATTACCCGCGTTTACTTTTGCCGCGAGCTTGGTTAATGCTGCGGTGAAGCGAGGTGTTGCCGATGCCGGAAGTGGAGAGCTATACCAGACCGTAGGGAGCGGCGGCTGGGCCGGCGAACTGGGCACCGGCAAAAATCCGCGGAGCGCGGGCCGCACCAGGCGATCCCGAATGTCCAACCATTGCTGTATCAGCTCGTGCTCGTCTGGCCGCAATCGCCGGCGATGCAATTCTGGGTGGGCCTGATAAAAGATCGTGTCGGTCAAGCGATTTTCATCGCGCTCTCCCTCGGCGACCCAGAGCCCGATGGTCGGCCCCCAGGAACTGTCAAAGAGCGGCTGCGCGGCGGACGGAGCCGCGGTGGGTCCTTCAAACTCGTATTCAAAAGGTTCCGGTAAAAAGATCGGGTTGTACATAGCTGACTCCAGAATCATTCAATCTGCTAATTTCGCTGCTGGCCATGACAAGAGCCTGCGTCGCTCTATCAACATCTCCAGAAGAGTGTCTCGCGGTGATCAGGAAGCTCAGCAATCCGGCGCGAGTGGGTCCACCGGAGCGCAACACAGCGGATACCTGAGCGGCCAAGAGCTCTCTATACAGCGCAATGACGTCGGTGTTTTCAGACGTTATCAGAGTCTGCACCGGAAAAAGATCTCCGATGAATCGGAATCGCGCGGCTGCCATCCCTTGGCGGAATCGCCTGACCAAGTGCATCAAGCGCTGGCGCAGTCGATCGCCAAAACTCGAGTTAATCTCCAACGCGTGTGCCAGCGCATGAATTACGGCGATTGAAGGCGGACTACAGTGCATCCGCGTTTTGCTGCTGTCTTCAAACGCGCGGATCGCAGAACGGCTGCCCGCCAAGACGGCGATCGGGACTCCGAAAGCCTTCGCCAAAGAACTTACGACCAGCACGTCAGGCCCGTTAATCTTGCTCCAGGGGAGCATCCCGCCTCCTCCTACTCCGTAAGGAACTGCCGGGTCCGGCGCCCTGCCGAAAATTCCGAGCGCTTGCGTGTCGTCCAGCACCAACGAACCACCGAAAACGCGTGCATGCTGCAAGTACGTGGAGAGCGGAGCAGGGCTGCCACAACCCGGACAAAAGCCGTCGGTAACTACAACCGGACTGCCTCCGCTGGCGGCACTACTCCTGAGCTGCCGCCACAATGCATCTGCATCGTGGTGAGCAAAAGTTGTAGTGCGCACGCCGCGCCCTGCAGCTCGCTCGACGCCCCAGCGCGCAATCGGGTATGTTCCGGCGTCCACGAATATCGTGATGCGCCCTTGCGCCAGGAGACCAAAAAGGTCCCAGAAGAGGTGCAAGGTTGAGGCACCGAGTGTGGCAGCTTCGCATCCATGAAGCTGCGCCAGCTGCTGGGCCGTAGCGGTTGCGCTCGCCGGGGAGCGCAATACTGCCGGCTTCCCCATGGTGAACTCGTTCCAGGGCTTGAGCGACCAGCTTGGATGCCGCAGCCCCAAGTACAACGCCGAGGCGAAATCGAGCATGCCTTCTCACTTGTCTAACGAGTAAGAGCTGGACGCTGCGCGGCCAGGCGTTTCAACAGCAAGACCGAGGGCAGAGTCGCGTTCACGGGTTCCATGGTCAAATCAACCCCGGTCGCTGCGCGGTAGGCGTGTATATACGCCTGGATCTCCGGGCGCCAATAGCGAGCCCAATTCGCGGCCTGTGTCGGACTGTTTGTGACACTCCATGCGCCATAGCGAATGGAGAGAACAATCTGCTCGCCATACACGGCCAGATCGCGGAAGTAGATGATGCTGACATCGGTCCACCCTTTCATGTGTTTCACCGAGTCAACGCGGTCCATCCAATCCTCGGGATAGGGCACCATGATCTTGCCGCCGAGGAATTCACGCATCTCGGGCCTGGCCAGCAGCCACTGCTGCATGAGCATCTCCTGGCGGGCCGTCGCCGGCAGATCCCCGAACTGATTGGAAGCGCCCGCTGCCAGGATGTAGTGAATTTCCCTGAGTGCGTTCAATACCGGGAAACCATCCGCAACAACCGTGGTGTCATCGTCTTCTTTGAAGAAGATCGAGCACAGGTAGAGCAAGTTATGGAAAGCTTCCAGGAACTTCGACCGGCTGTCCGAGGGCCTGAGTGCACGCACGGCCTTACCTTCCAGCGCAAGACCATATTCGTGGCTATACTCGTAGGCTCGCCGCAAAACAGTCAGCCTGTGTTGTTCGTCCTGAACGTAGCCCCAGAAAATGCTGTTCAAAGCGCGCAAAGGATCAAGGTCGAGCCGCGAAAGAGGATCGTTATCGCCAGCACCGCGCAAATTCTGGAATCGGCGACTGATTGCGTTGAGGGCCTGTACGAGCATGCCCTCTTCCATCCAGTACGACCAGATCAGCTCGATGAGACAAGGATGTACGAGTTTTCGCCGCAAGATGCCGTAGCACGAGAGACCCCAGCCACGGTCAACGACTGGCAGCTCCGGCAAACGCGCACGGACCAACTCCAAATAGGGGAGCACCTTATCCGTGTTCAGATCGGGCTTTGCCACTTGCTGGAGATAGCTGCCCCACCATTGCGAAACATCTGAAAAGAGACCCGCCGGAGTAGTGTTCAAACGAGACGCTTCATCAGCTGCGATGCTCTGCTCTTCAAGCAGTGTCGTAAGGTTGCCCTGACTTAGATAGACTCCGCAGTTCATCATCAGGAAACATTCCGTGGCGACTTTAAGGATGCGGTACGCGTCCATGTTGGGGAATGGGAGCACCCGGCGCTGGCTGAGTGGAGGCAAGTCGCATTTGTTCGGGGGACCGACGCTAAGAGGGCTAAACTTCGGTGACGGCTTACAGGCGTCATCAAGGGTCCCCGGACAGCACATGACATTGTCAACGTAGTCGACATACTTTTGAAATGACAACGCATTCGTGCTCTCTCGAATGACTATCCACAATAACTCGTCATTGGTCGGAGCCTCGGCCGTGCGCGTCATTGTGACGGGAATAGGCTGCGCTCCCGCCGAAGTGCTCACGACTGGTCCATGACCGCGTTCGACGTTGGCCACATCGATGTTGGCACGGTCGCTACTCTCGGCTGTAGCGGTGACGGTTGTATCCATACGACGCTCCTTGGTCGCACTGGCCTTGCCAGATACACTTTCCGACGAAGCACTGCTCACGTGCATTGCTTCTGCCAGTTCGACCTCTTTCTCGACCTGATCCGATTCGCTCTCAAGCGAATCCAGATCAATCTCCGCCTTGATCTGCTCTTCGGCGATCCTGGTCGACTTCTTGGCCTTTTTTTCTGCCGCCATTTTCATTCCTCCTCACTGAAAAGTCGTAGTCAATCCTCTACCGAGCGCCGGTGGTTGCTCGAGCCTTACGCGCGGTTGGGTTGCACAAATCGTGGAAGTATCCAGAGCGCTCCGCAGCGCCCAGTAGCTCAACAAATCGGCCAACAAGCTGCCCTCGACTTCGGGAGAGATTCTTCCGTCCGCCTTGGCCTGACCGATGACCGCGAATACCAGCGACGGCGGCGCCACCCTCATCCTCGCAGAAGATCCCTTCCAAGCTTCGTAGAGTGACGCCAGTCGCCAAGGCTGACGCTCTTGTAGAGGCATAACCTCCTTAAGCGACTTGCCGCGTAACGTCCTTGGACGATAGTTCGTCAACATCGCAACAAAGTCAGGGAGCGTGTCCTGCAACATGGCAATCGTTGTCCGGACTTCCGCACTCGCTTCCGACAGCGGATAAAAGGACTCCCAGAGTTCTGCCAACGCCTGCCATTGCGGAGAGGGATAGAGCGCGTCTCCTATTGCACAGCTCAGCTTCACTCGGATCCACGGGGTTGGGTGCGGGTCCTGTAAGTCGACTCGGAAAATGAAAGGTTTGGGAAGGCTTACCAGGCTCATTAATCCCAGCGTAGAGGCAACTCCCACCTTTGCAACGCCCCAGAAGTCGGCGACGATCTCCGAGATCCAGCGTTCCCAAAGTCCCCAGGCGAGCGCGGATTCGCGGTGTGCCTTCTGCCGTTCGTGGATAGCGGCGCGCAGGGGATTCATCAGGTCGAGCAACTGCGCCGCTTGATGGCCGGTTTCGTGAACTAGCGAAGATGCGATGCCGCTGCCGATGAGTCGCTCATGGGGAATGCGAATGACGGCTACTGGGTTGCGATCGCCACCAGGCAGCCTTGTTCTCGCGCGGCGTATCGCCCCTCCGTGACCGCGATCTACGTAGCAGATCACAGGTGGTGCCTGGTAATACCCGCCGGGCAGAGAAAGAGCGTCTGCCGCGAAATCGTCCAGTCCTGCGATCCACACGCCAGTGCCCTGTTCGCTGCGTTGGGTCAATACGTCGGAAAAGATGTAGAACTGTGCGATCACGGCATTGAACCTCAATCTCAGGAAAACGATCCGGCTTTGCGCTTCGGCCGGGTCTGCATTGCGACCGTCCCCATGCAACCAGCGGAGAAACTCGATGATCTTCAGCCGCAGGTTGCGTCGGGCATCAATGATGTGGTTTTCGATCGCGGCCTGCGCTGCAGGAGGAAGCGTTGCAGCTGGAACCATCGGCGTGAGAAGTGCAAACGGCCTGAGGCGCGAAATACGCGCAATCAGTGACCGGGCCTCCTGCTCGAAAAACCACATCGCACGCCCGTTGGGGTTCATGGCTCTTCATACTCCAAGCAGGACGATGTGCCGGCCGCGCCGAATCCACCTGCCCTGGCGGCCGCGATGCCCCTCTGCTCCGCCACAGTTGACGCATGGCTGTTGGGAATCGCCCATGTGTCGCACAGGTTTGACCTGCGCGCCAGGTGTGGATCCCGCGTGCGCACCGGGCATCGAGGCTGCGGGCGTCAGCAGACCAGGAGCATGTGTTTTCGCAGCCTCAACGATAGCGGCCTTCGCGGTGGCATGCGGATTCGCTGTTGGTGGGGCTGCAGCCATTCTTCGCGCCGCGTCATGGGCAAAGCGAACATAACGCTTGGCGACTTCGAAATCGCTGTCCTCGCCACTCAGTCCTTCCGTTTCAAGTCCAAAAGCGTCGCCGGCCATGGAAGCCAGCTTGCCGCCCAGAGCCCCGCCAGCCGGTCCACCGATGAAAGTACCCAGCGCACCTCCAGCGATCGGCAATGCTTTCTTCGCCACCTGCTTCAGCATTCCGCCCAGAGCTTTCCCTGCAGGCGAAGCTACAAATTTGCCGATCCCTCTTGCGGCTTTGCTGATGAGGCTGCCCAGGAAATGGTCGAGTTCCTGATCGTTGCTGATTTCAAGAAATTCGGAAGCCAGTTCGTCTTCCATGAGTTCTCCCATGGAGCCCCCACCATATTCATAGCCGCTTTCCCAACTCCCCTCGCGCTCTCCAGTGATGACTTCAAGGACTGTGCCAGATGGGCCGAACTCCGAATATTCAGGTAATTCACCGTACTCGGAGAATTCTGAGCTGTATTCCAGTTGCGTGCGATCCACGTCGTGCATGTGTCGTCCTCCTGTCCTGCCTGGCCGCACGTCAGTTTGCACGGCCACCTGCAATGCATGATCCTTATGCACGACTAGGGCCAACTCTAATCTGTTGTGATTGCGTGACAAGCGGCGAAGCGTGCTTCGTTTCTAGCCCCCGCTCCGCCCGTTTCGCCGAAGCGTGCTTCGTTTCAAAGAAGGTCTTTAACAGAGGGGCAGATTCGGGTCCTGAAGTCTGAGCGGACAAGCTTCGGAGAAAATTGAATAAGCTGGGTACTCGCAATCAGGGCGCTCAGCGGCAGCCGGAACAGCCGCAAGCAGCCTAAATTAGGCACAGCGCAAGAGCACGTATCGTTGTCGCTCAGCGCGCGCGGAGAGCTAAAGCTAGGGCGAATGGCGGGCGGAAGCAGAACGTCGCCCGCACGCCCAAGGGAAAAACTCTGTCCGCCGTCGCAGAAGAAAATTGCCGCAGCGCAACGTGCGAGATGGGCTAAGGTCCGGGCGAAAAGGACGCGAGATCACTTCAAGAGCGGCTCGGCCTAATCCGCCCTGGAAAGGGTCGTGATCCACTCGTCATAGTGTGGCAGCTGCGGAAGAAATAAGACCTCTAGTCTGGCAACTCAATTCTGTCGCAGTGCTTTTGCCCCCGCTCGTGTTCCTCAGCAAGAACCTTGTCGAGCCAGTGAGCCTGCCGCGCAGCAGCGGTTTTGTCCACCAAGAGGGAATCGTGATAGATGATGAATTCCTCCCCGCAGCTATCGCAACGAAGCGTCCCCATCTCGACTGGGCTAAGCATTTTCGGTTTCTCTCGCAATTGACCTTTCTTGATGGCTACTCGCATGGAAAAATTCTATCGACAACGAGATAATAGTGCCGCTCATGTGTGGACGCTACCTGAGTTCGCAACGTTTCTGAATCAGTGGGTTTGTGTCGGAGATGCTGGGGTTGTTGCTGCCAAGGTGGAACAAAGCAAATATCGAGCAAGCAAGAAGCTGCTTGATCATGTTGCGCAGCTGATCAAAGGCAAGCCTGAATACGTACTGCTCGATGAACAGTTGGTGGTCTACGACAAGGTCATGCAGGCGGCAGAAGAGGGTATCAAAGCCAAAAAGAAAGTCGTCATTATCGTGCGGGGCGGTCCAGGAACGGGCAAATCTGTGCTAGCCATGAATTTGCTCGGCAGTCTGTCGGCGCGGCATCTCAATGCTCACTACGTGACGGGCTCTCGGGCATTCACCTCGACGATCCGCGAAATTGTAGGTTCTCGGGGGGCAGCACAGGTGAAGTACTTCAATAGCTACATGACTGCTGATGTAAACGCGATTGATGTAATTGTCGCCGACGAGGCCCACCGAATCCGAGAGACTAGCAACAATCGCTACACGCCAAAAGCGAAACGGAGCAAGGTCCCGCAGATACAAGAGTTATTGAAGGCCAGCAGGACTGCGGTTTTCTTCATCGATGACAATCAAATCATCAAACCTGGGGAAATCGGCTCCGCCCAATACATCCAAGACGAAGCGACAAGATTGCATTGTGACATTCGCGAGTTTGAGTTGGAAGCTCAATTTCGCTGTGCCGGCTCCGACGCATTCGTGAGCTGGGTAAACAACACTCTGGAGATTGAGCGCACCGCTCATGTGATATGGAATCAGGCGGACGAATTTGACTTTGAGATCCTGCCCAGCCCCCAAGCCTTGGAAGATGTGATTAGGCAAAAGCTGGAAGAAAGATTCACTGCTCGGCTTACAGCTGGGTTTTGTTGGCCGTGGTCCAGGCCCCTGTCTAGCGGACAACTCGTGACCGACGTGGTCATTGGCGACTATAAGCGGCCTTGGAACGCCAAGTCTGGGAAGTGGCATCTCGCACAGGGGATACCTAAAGAGACCTTGTGGGCTTACGAGGAGGGTGGCGTGAACCAGATCGGGTGCATATACACGGCTCAGGGATTCGAGTTCGACTACGTAGGTGTGATCTTTGGCCCTGATCTGGTCTATATCCCCGAAACGGCCAATTGGAAAGGGGACAAAACTAAGTCCCACGACCGCGACGTGAAAAAATCAGGTGAACGCTTCACCCAAATGGTGAAGAACACGTATAAGCCGCAACTTGACGGTGATTCCAGATTCGACTAAATTGCCAGCTACCTGCCTTGACTACACCCATAATCCGCGTTCTGGTCGTAGACGATTACGAGCCGTGGCGTCGTTTCGTCTCTTCAAGACTGCAAAAACTGCCGGACT
>Ga0335074_10009446_pt1 | contig 13625 bp, 12 predicted proteins | sample Lox_Sample_23_FD_206715 | JGI IMG/M metagenome (GOLD analysis project Ga0335074, IMG submission 206715) | Soil microbial communities from Loxahatchee National Wildlife Refuge, Florida, United States - Lox_Sample_2.3 | ecosystem: Environmental > Terrestrial > Soil > Wetlands | place: USA...
TGCTCTCCGATGAGCTGCCGTACGTGACCGGCTCGATCGGGCTGCTGGGCACCCGGCCGAGCTACGAGATGATGATGCACTGCGACACGCTGCTGACCGTGGGCTCGAGCTTCCCCTACACGCAGTTCCTGCCGAAGTTCGGCCAGGCGCGCGCCGTCCAGATCGACATCGACGGCAAGTTCATCGGGATGCGCTACCCGTACGAGGTCAATCTGGTCGGGGACTCGGCCGCCGCCCTGCGGGCGCTGATCCCGCACCTGAAGCGCAAGGAGGATCGCTCCTGGCGGGAGGCCATCGAGGCGGGGGTCGTCGGCTGGTGGCGGTCGATGGACGCCGAGGCCGAGGTGGCGGCCGATCCCGTCAACCCGATGCTGGTCTTCCGCGAGCTGTCCGCGCGGCTCCCGATGGATGCCATCGTCACGGCGGACTCCGGCTCGTCCGCGAACTGGTACGCCAGGCAGCTGCGGTTCCGCGGCGACATGCGCGGCTCGCTGTCCGGGAACCTGGCCACCATGGGTCCCGGCGTCCCGTACGGCATCGGCGCCAAGTTCGGGCACCCCGACCGGCCCGTCATCGTCTTCGCCGGGGACGGGGCGATGCAGATGAACGGCCTGGCCGAGCTGATCACGGTCAAGCATTACTGGGAGCAGTGGACCGATCCCCGGCTGATCGTCGTGGTGCTGCACAACAACGACCTCAACCAGGTCACCTGGGAGATGCGGGCGATGGAAGGCGCCCCGAAATTCACCGAATCCCAGCGGCTCCCCGACGTGTCATACGACGGCTTCGCCCGCAGCCTGGGCCTGGCCGGGATCCCGGTCAGCGAGCCAGGCCAGGTCGGCGCGGCCTGGGACCAGGCCCTGGCCGCCGACCGGCCGACGGTGATTGACGTGCGGACCGACCCCGACGTCCCGCCGATTCCGCCGCACGCCACCTTCGAACAGGCCAAGAACGCCGCCATGGCGCTGCTGAAGGGCGACGAGGACCGGTGGGGCGTGCTCAAGGAAGGCCTGATGACCAAGGCCCGGGAAATCCTGCCCGGCGGCGGTAATTGACCGGCCGAGATCACCGTCGCCCGATAAAGCCGGCGCCAGCGGTTTGCGGGCTCACGTGAGGGTAGCTGGGTCGAGACCCAATCTCGACGATGGCGCCGGGAAAGTCATTCACAATCGACGCTGGGCGCTGCCAGGAAAGGAAATCCGATGTATATCGGTATCGGGACGATAGTCGTCATCGTGATAATCGTGCTAGTCGTTCTCATGCTGCGCAGGTAGTTATATTGCGCAGCTGGTGGCGATCCCGGTCGCGGCGGCCATCGGGCTGCTAGTGCGCGGGATCGCCATCTGCCGGCTCGACAAGAGCTGAGCCTCCAAGGCCTAGCCGGCCGTTTAAGTTTGTGCGGCCGGGTAGGGGAAGCAGATCTAATGACAGGAGGATCTGATGTCTACCCTGATATGGGTCGTGATCGCCATAGTGGCGGTGATCGCCATCGCGCTAGTCGCAGTGGGGGCCAGGAAGCGCAACAGTGCGATGCTTCGTGACCGCTTCGGCCCGGAATACGACCGGGCCGTAGAGAAAAGTGGTGACCAGCGTGCCGCCGAGGCCGACCTTCGCGCACGTGAGAAGCAGCGGGCTCAGTTCGACGTAAAGCCGCTGCCGGAATCCACCCGGCTGCAGTTCGCGGACGAATGGCGCGACGTGCAGGAAAACTTTATCGATCAGCCGGCGCAAGCCGCCACTGCGGCCGATATCCTCATCACCCGCGTCATGGAAGCGCGGGGTTACCCGATGAATGACTTCGATGTGCAGGCCGATCTGGTCTCGGTCGACTATCCGGAGACGGTCGAGAACTACCGGTTCGCGCACGCCGTCCAGGAGCGCTCCCAGACTCAGCAGGCCAGCACCGAAGACCTGCGCGAGGCGCTGCTGCGGTACCGATCCCTGTTCGACGAACTGCTCCGTCCAGACGGCAACAACGACGCGGCAAACGGCACCACCGGCCAGGCGCAGCCAGCCAGGGCCAGCAGCCGTCAGCGGGGCACTGCCGTACCGGATCCACGAGACCCGGGAACCAGCGCCATCGGGCAGACCAGTGAGTCGGCTGGCATGGGCAGCGACGGCGCCGGTCCCGCGCCGGGACCGTGACGACATGGCGCAGTGCGGGTACCAGAACACGCACCTCAGCTCGTATCGTCGGGATCCCGACCGGCTTCCGGCTGGCTCGCTGACGGTATATCCGCGTCCAGCAGCGTGGTAGATCCGGCCGGGCGCGTGACCGCATTCTCGGTCCGCTCCCGCAGGCGCTCGAGCGATTCGCCGTCGCCGCGCGGGACAGTGGCCTCCATGCGCTGGTAGTCGTGTACCCAGACCGTCGCGCCAGGCGCCGCCTCGGCGGCCGCCGCGACCGCGAACGACCGGTTGACCGCTACGTAGGCCTCCCACCACCGGCGCTCGAACTGCGGCGAGGCGCCGCGGGAGTACCTGCCGGGCGTAGAACTCGAAGAAGCCCTCGTGCTCGCCGCCGACCTGGCCGATGTAGACCTCGTCGAAGCCGGCGTCGGTGTAGGTACTTCCTCGGGCCGAACCGCGAGATGCCCCGCTGGCGGTGGGTCAGCCCCGGTGGGCTCCTGGGCACGGCCATTTTCCTGCTCGCATCGCTCGGCTTCTCGTTCTATGTGGCCAAGTTCGGCTCGTACGGCAAGACCTAAGGGGCGCTCGCCGGAGTAGTGATCCTCATCTTCTGGCTCTACCTGGTGGGGCTGGCGGTTCTGCTCGGCGCCGGGCTGAACGCGGAAACCGAACGCAAGGCGGCCGCGCTGGCGGGCCACCAGGGCGCGCAGAGGAGCGCCGAGGAGCTCCAGAGCGGGAAATCACCCAAGCGCTGACCTGCTGCGGTTGGTCAGTGGCGGCGGGCGAGCGGGAACGCGAACCACAACAGGCCGAACAGGCAGGCGATGAAGGCGGTGATCAGGCCTGCGGTCAGGCCGCCACCGACATAGCTGGTCACCAGCAGGACCGCGGCCGAAACGGCCAGGGCGACCGCGGCCAGGCCGGCGATGGCCATCACGCTGGCCGCCCGCACCAGCCGTTCCTTCTGGCCCCGGCGGAACACGAGCCGGTGATAGGCGACCGGTCCGACCAGCAGCGCGGTCGCGACCGCCGCCAGCACCAGGCTGGCCAGGTACAGGTCTCGCTGGCCCGAGCTCAGCCGGGTGAACCGGTTGGTGAACGGCAGCGAGAGCAAGAACCCGAACAGGACCTGCACGCCCAGGCCCGCGACCCGCAGTTCCTGGAGGAGTTCGAGGAGATTCCGGTCGTCCCGCTGCGCCTGCGACTCATCCCGCGGATCGTGGCGCCTGTCAGTTCCCGCCGCAGGCCATTCGCCTGGTCCCATGAGCCGCGAGCTACCCGGCCTAAGGAGACCGAAACTGGGAGCACGACCGCGACGGCCCGGACGGAAAGCGCAGGTTGCCGCTAGAGGTCCGGGGCTGGGCCTGGTGATCGGGTGACGCGCTCGAGGAGCTGGGCCAGGTGCCAGCCCTTCCGGCCGGTACGGCCGGCGGCCAGCTGTGTACGGCACGAGAATCCGTCTGCCAGCATGATGGTGTCCTGGTCCGCGTCCCGCGCGGCGGGCCACAGCCCGCGCTCCGCGCAAGCCGAAGACACGTCGTAGTGGCCGCGCTCGAAGCCGAAATTGCCGGCCAGGCCGCAGCAGCCGGAATCGAGCACCTCGACATCCAAGCCGCACTTCCCGAGCAGCGCTATATCGGGGTCGAAGCCCATGATCGCGTGCTGGTGGCAGTGCACCTGCACGACCGCCCGGCTCGGAACGCCCCGTGGTGGCGGCTGCTCCCCCAACTCGTCGAGCAAGCCCCGGGGTGTCCAGGCGGCTTCGGTGAGCAGTTCGGCCAGGGTCTTGGTCCGCGAGGCCAGCAACCGCGCGTCGTCCGAGCCGAGCAGTTCGGCGGCGTCGGACCGGAACACCGCGGCACAACTCGGCTCGAGCACCACGACCGGCACGCCCGCCCGCAGCGCGGGCCGCAGCGCGTGCAGGGTGCGCCGCAGTATCCGGGAGGCCATACCGAGCTGACCGGTGGAGATCCAGGTGAGCCCGCAGCACATCGGCCTGGTGGGCACCTCCACCTGGAAACCTGCACGTTCGAGCACGGCGACCGCGGCCCGGGCGACCTCGGGATTGAAGTTGTTGCTGAACGTGTCCGGCCACAGGATCACGCGGCGCCCCCCCGGGTCACCGCGGGAACGGGAGGCAGCCCACCGGGTAAAGCGCTGCCCGGCGAAACGCGGGATGTCCCGCTTCGGGTCGATTCCCCCGGCCCGTTTGGCCACCCGGGAAAGCCCTGGCGTGTGGGTCACGGTGTTCACCAGCCCGGGCAGGCGGGGGACGGCGGTCACCAGCGCGGAGATGAGCGGCAGCCAGCCCATGGAGTAGTGCGCGGCGGGGCGGAGCCTGCCCGCGTAATGATGAGCGAGGAACTCCGCCTTGTAGGTCGCCATGTCCACGCCGACCGGGCATTCCTTCCGGCATCCCTTGCAGGCCAGGCACAGGTCCAGTGCGTCGCGAACCTCCGCGGACTGCCATCCGTCGGTGATCACCTCGCCGCGGATCATCTCCATCAGCAGCCGGGCGCGGCCCCGGGTGGAGTGTTCTTCCTCCCGGGTGACCCGGTAGCTCGGGCACATCACCCCGCCCTCGTCGCCGCGGCACTTTCCGACGCCTACACAGCGGGACGCGGCGCCGGAGAACCTGCCTTTGTCGTGCGGATACTCGAAGAACGTCCGCGGCTCCGGCGGGAACCAGCCGCGCAGCGTCAGGTGCTCGTCCAGCCGGTACGGCTGGATGACCTTGCCGGGGTTCATCCGGTTGTCCGGGTCGAACAGGGCCTTGAGCTCGCCCTGCGCGCGCATCAGGTCCGGGCCGAACATCTTCGGCAGCAACTCCCCCCGGGATTGCCCGTCGCCGTGCTCGCCGGACAGCGAGCCTCCGTAGGAGACCACCAGGTCGGCTGCCTCTTCCGCGAACGCCCGGTACTTCGCGATGCCCGCCTTGGTGCGCAGCTCGAACGGGATGCGGGTGTGCACGCAGCCGTGCCCGAAATGCCCGTACAGGGATGCGCCGTGGTAGTCGTGCCGGGCCAGCAGCACGCGGAAGTCACGCAGGTAGTCGCCCAGCCGGTCCGGCGGCACGGCCGCGTCCTCCCAGCCCTCGTGCGTCTCGTGCTGGCCCGGCGGGTAGGCGGTGGCGCCCAGGCCCAGCTCGCGGACGGACCACAGGTTGTCCTCCACGGCCGGATCCTCGAGGTAGGCCACGTGCGGCCGGGGATGCTCCCCTTCGGCCTGGACCGTCTCGATCAGCGCGTCGGCCCGCTCCTTCGCCTCCTGCTCGGTGTCGCCGCCGAACTGGATCATCAGCCAGCCCGATCCCTCCGGCAGCTTGTCCAGGGCCGCGCCGGCCAGGTGCTCCTCGCGTTCCAGCGAGATCAGCACGTCATCTAGGCCTTCGCAGGCCAGCGGCTGGTGCCGGACGACGAGCGGGACGACGTCGGCGGCCTGCGCGATGTCCGGGTAGCCGAGGACCACCAGAGAGCGGAACTTCGGTATCTCCACCAGCTTGATCTCCGCGGTCAGCACGGTGACCAGCGTGGACTCGCTGCCGACCAGGGCCCGGGCCACGTGGAACTGCTTCTCGGGCAGCAGGTAGTCCAGGTTGTAGCCGGACACCCGGCGCGGGATGTCGGGGTACCCGGTCCTGATCTGGCCGAGGTACTTGTCGCGGATCGCCCGGAGCCCGGAGTAGATCTCGGCTTGACGGCCGCCCTTAGCCACGATGTTCGTGTAGTCGGCGTCGCTGGTCAGGCCGGTCCACATCCGCAGGCCGTCGTAGGTGAGGATCTCCAGGCGCTGCACCGAGTCGGCCATCTTGCCGTAGGCCTGGGCCGTGGAGCCGCACGAGTTGTTGCCGATCATGCCGCCGATCGTGCAGCTCACGTGGGTGGACGGCTTAGGGCCGACCATCAGCCCGTACTTCTTGACGGCGTCGTTTATCTGGTCCAGGGCTATGCCCGGCTGCACGGTCGCGGCGCGGCCGCCCGGGTCGACGGAGATCACCTCATGGCAGTACTTGGTCCAGTCGATGACGACGGCCTCATTGCAGCACTGGCCGGCCAGGCTGGTACCGCCACCCCTGGACAGCACGGGAACGCTGAAACCCCGGCAGACCTGCACGGCGGCCGCGGCGGCGTCGGCCGTCTTCGGCACGACCACACCGATCGGGGGCTGGCGGTAGTTCGAGCCGTCCTGCGCATAGGCGGCGCGCGAGCCCGCGTCGAACCGGACCTCGCCGTCGACGGCTTCGGTGAGCGCGTGCTGGAGTTTGCCGGTGTCGAAGCGCGTCATGGCGCGCCTGCTACCCGGCCGGCCGGGGATTACTCCGCCGCAGCGTCCCGTGCTGAGAAGGGTGGCGAGGCGAGACCAGCGCCGCCGAGCCGGACCTGGATCGTGCCAGGGCGGAGATGATCCAGGGACTGGCTCCAGGTGCAATCCGGCCAGTGATAACTGACCGTACCTTCGGCCGGGCGGTACTCGGCGGTATAGAGGGTCCCGAAGCCCGCACCGAAGCGGGTGGCGTACAGCGGCGGCCGCAGGCAGGCCGCGACGATGCCGGGGCCATCCGCCCCGGCCGCCACCAGTTCCTCCAGATGCTCCTGCCGCTCGACAGTCCGGATGGCCGCGGCGTACGGCGCCCATTCCACCGTGCCCTGGTAGTTGGTGGCCACGGCCAGGCTGGTGACCCGAGCGGGCCGGTCCGGAGCAAGGTAAATAGTGGCCCGCCGCCCGTCCCGGTCGACCGCCGTGACGTTGTAGGACATGTGCACGGGGATACGGCGCAATGTCCGCACCGCGTCATCGGCCGTCTCGCAGGTCTGCAGCACGTAGCGGATCACCAGCGGGATCCCGAACCCCTCGCCGACCTGCGGCCGGCCGCCGAAGGTCAGCGAGACGGCCAGGCCCGCGTCGTTAACCCCGTCCAGCAGCCCCCACAGGCAGTCGAGCATGCCGAGCACCTGCCGCCCGCCATACCCCGTCCTGGCCACCACCGCCTCGAACAGCCGGTAGTCCCAGTCGTAGTTGCGGACGAGCGCCGGGCCGCCGGGCAGCACCGCCGCCTGCGAGCAGCCGGTCAGGAACGGCGGGGGGTTCCACAAGGCCAGCGCGGCTGCCGCCTCGGGGTCGTCGCCGAGCATGCCGGCCAGCCGCTGCCACGTCGGCACGAGCTCGGGCATGTGCTCCTCGAGCCGCGCCCGGGCCTCTCGGGCTGTCGGGCGGGTCGCGCCCTCATGCCACCATTCGCGGAAGGCTGGCCAGGCTGCGGCGAGATGCTCGCCGATCCGGTCACCCGGCTCGTCTTCGCCGAACGCCCGCAAGGTCAGGGACACCTCGCCGGCCGGGGAGGCCTGATGCCAGGGAGCGCCCGGCCACGGGCCTGCCGTCCAGTCCGTCGAGGCGACGCGCCGCAGCCACGAGCGCCAGTCCGACCAGTCGACGTCCTGCACCCACCGCTGCCAGTCCTGCCAGCTCGAAGGCTGTGTCCTGGGCGGTTCAGCGCCGTGCTCGCGGTCCGGCCCGCTCCGGTATTCCGTCATTCCGTCATTCCGTCATTCCGTCCCGCCGGTTCGCCGAGCAGCCGGTCCTTAAGGTGGGCCAGCGCCCGGCTCAGCAGCCGGGACACGTGCATCTGGGACATGCCGAGGCGACCGCCGATCTCGGCCTGGCTGAGGTTGCCCCAGAACCGCAGGACGAGGATCCGCTGCTCACGTTCCGGCAATTCCTCCAGGTGGGAATTGACCGCTGCCGTGTTGATGGCCAGCTCGATGGCCTCGTCGTCCTCGCCGAGCAGGTCGGCGAGCTGCATCGGGTCCTCCCGGTCAGACAGCGGGGCATCGAGGGAGTAGGCGCTGAACACCTGGCCCGCGCGCCGCGCCTCGTCTATGTCGTCCTCGGTGACGCCGAGCCGGAGCGCCAGTTCGCCGTCGACGGGGGCCCGGCCGAGCTGATGCGTCATCTCCTCACTCGCCTTGCGCATCTCCAGCAGCAGTTCCTGCTCCTGCCGGCCCACGTGCACCTGCCATCGCTTGTCGCGGAAATACCGCTTGATCTCGCCGCTGACACACGGCCGGGCGAAGGCCGACAGGCTTTCCCCGACCGCGGGGTCGAAGTTGTTGATCGCCTTCAGCAGGCCTACGTATCCGACCTGCATCAGGTCCTCGGTCGGCACGGGGCTGCCGCGGTACTGGCGCACGCACGACCGGACCATCCCGGTGTACCGCTCAACCAGGATCTCGCAGATCACGGCGCGCTCCGGACTGCCTTTCGCCAGCGGGCGCAGCTGCGCCAGCAGCACGGTATCGGCAAGATTCCGCAGCTGGGCACGTGGTAGCAAACGCTGTCTCCTACGTTCGGGAACGACACACGCCTAGCCCAGCCGGGCGAAGGTAAACATTGACGATCGTGACGTTCGTCACCCGGAGCGCGTTTGAGCGCGGCCCGTGCTGGTAGCAGTCGGCCAGTAACGACGGAACATGACGCGAAGGGGTTCACGCGTGCGCGATGACGAGCCGATCGTGCGGGAGATCACGAGCACCGCCTATGTGATCCCGACAGATGCGCCTGAGGCGGACGGGACGCTCGCCTGGGACAAGACCATCATGGTGATCGCTTCGGCCCGGGCCGGGGCGGCCCGCGGCATCGGCTGGACGTATGCGGCCGCCGCGGCCGGCGGCGTCATCGCCGACGTGCTGGCCGGCGCCGTGGTCGGCCGCAGCGCGATGGACCTGCCCGGAGCGGCCGAGGCCATGGCCCGCGCGGTGCGCAACATCGGGCGCCCAGGGGTCGCGGCGACGGCCATCTCCGCGGTGGACATCGCGCTATGGGATCTGAAGGCACGCCTCCTCGGCGTCTCGGTGACCCGGCTGCTCGGCCGGGCGCGCGACAGCGTCGCCGTCTACGGAAGCGGCGGTTTCACGAGCTACGACGAGCACCAGACCCGCGAGCAGCTGGCCGGCTGGGTGGAGAAGGACCGCATCCCGCGGGTGAAGATCAAGATCGGCGAGAGCTGGGGCACCAGGGAGCGGCGGGACCTCGAGCGGGTGGCCCTCGCCCGGGACGTCATCGGGCCTGACGCCGAGCTTTACGTGGACGCCAACGGCGGATATACGGCCGGGCAGGCGGTGCGGGTCGGCCGCCGGGTCGCGGAGTACGGGGTGAGCTGGTTCGAGGAGCCCGTTTCCTCGCAGGACCTGGCCGGCCTCGCCGCGGTGCGGCGCCAGGTGCTACCCGACGTGGCGGCCGGGGAGTACAGCTGGTCGCTGGCCGACTCGGCCCGGCTCATCGACGCCGGCGCGGTGGACTGCCTGCAGCTCGACGTGACCCGCTGCGGCGGCATCACCGAGTTCCTGCGCGGTTCGGCCCTGGCGGCGGCGCACAACCTGCAGGTCTCCGGACACTGCGCACCCAATCTGCACGCGCGGGTGGGGGCCGCGGTGCCCAACCTGCGGCACGTCGAGTACTTCCACGACCACCAGCGGATCGAGCAGATGCTCTTCGACGGCGCCCTGGATCCCGGCGGCGGGGTCATGACGCCCGACCCGGACCAGCCGGGCCTCGGCTTGACGCTGCGGGACGCCGACGCCGAACCCTACCGCCGTCACTGACCTCGCGGACGGACCACCGGTGCACCGATCGACGCCGAGAACCCCGCGGCGGCGAACGCGGCCTCGGTGAGCGCGTCGGTCAGGGCGGCACTGCGGCCGGCCCGGCTGACCGCGGCGAGCAACAGCATCGACGCGGCGTGCACCGCATCGACCTGCCAGCCGATCGCGAACACTCCGGGCCGGGGCGCGGCGGCGGTCAGCGCGGCCTGCGCCAGATGCCTGACACCGAGCACCTGCGCCACCCGGCGGGTCCGCTTGCCGGGGACGCGGCCGGTGGCGAGGAAGATCGTCGTGCCGGGCATCAGCACCAGCGCCGCCCCGTAGCCGACCCGCAGCATCTGCAGCTCACGGCCCGCGGCCGTCCCCGCGGCCGGCGGCGTCACCGGCGGCGTCCGAGCCACCCGGCCAGGAACGCCGCGATGACGGCCACCCCGGCGACCGCCCCGGCGGACACGCCGGCGTGCTGTGACATCCACAGCTGCGGGCTGCGGTCGTGCGACCTGTCGTCGAAGGCGCCGTGCGGCCCGAAATCATGCCCGCTGCCGCCGTCGACGGGCTGCATCAGGTTGTCGGGGCGGCCGGGCTCGGCGGGCTGGGCCGTCTGCTGGGCGGCGTAACCGGTCCGGGCCAGGTAGCGGTCGAGCACGGCCGGCACCACCCGGTTGGCGAGCAGGGTGGCCGCGGTGCTGGCGCCCACCCAGTACTGCCTGCGGCGCGGATGGTCCGCGGCGTACAGCACCCCGCGCGCGGCGACCTCGGGCTGGTAGATCGGCGGCACGGGCTGGGGATGATTGGGCAGCCTGGAGCGCACCCAGGAGAACTGAGGCGTGTTGACGGCGGGCATCTGGACCACGGTCACGTGCACGCCGGAGTCCTCGTGCAGCAACTCGCAGCGCAGCGAGGACGTGAATCCGTTGATGGCGTGCTTGGCTCCGCAGTAGGCCGACTGCAGCGGGATGCTGCGTTCGCCGAGCGCCGATCCGACCTGCACGATCGTGCCCCGGCCCCGGGGGCGCATCAACGCGAGGGCCGCCATCGTCCCGTGCACGAACCCGAGGTAGCTGACCTCGGTGACCCGCCGGAACTCCTCGGCGGGGATTTCGCGGAACGGCGAGAAGACCGAGGTGAACGCCACGTTGACCCACACGTCGATCGGCCCGAGTTGCTCCTCGACCTGCCTGGCCGCCGCGACGACCTGATCGTAATCGGCCACGTCGGCGCTGATCGCGAGCGCCGTGCCGCCGGCCTCCTTCACGTCGCGGGCCGCACCGTCCAGCCCGGCCTGGCCGCGGGCGATCAGGGCGACGCGGGCGCCGCGCTGCCCGAACAGGCGTGCGGTGGCGCGCCCGATTCCGGCGCTCGCACCGGTGACGACAACGGTCTGGGATTCCATAGATACGCCTTCCTGGGCCGCAGGGATGTCGAAGCCGCTGCCCGGCGAGGGGCGGGCTAAACGCGCCGAACGGCGTTTGGACTGGGCGCTGCGGGACAGCAGGGGCCCATGACCGGATCGTTCCACCCGCATGTGCTGCGTGAGTACGCGCTGATCGCCGACGGGGAGCGCGGAGCGCTCATCGGACAGGACGGGGCCATCTCGTGGTTGTGCGCGCCGCGGTGGGACAGCCCGGCGGTCTTCAGCGGGCTCCTCGGCGGCCACGGCGCCTACGCCGTCGCGCCGGCCGATCCGTGGCATGTCTGGGGCGGCTACTACGAGAGCGGCAGCCTGATCTGGCGCAGCCGCTGGGTCGGCTCATCGCGCACCGAGTGCCGGGAGGCGCTGGCCATGCCGGCCGACCCGCGCCGCGCCGTGGTCCTGCGACGCATCGAGGCGGTCGACGGGCCGGCCCGGGTGACCGTGCTGCTCGACATCCGGGCCGGGTTCGGGCGCAGCAAGATGACGGAGCTGTCCAGGGCTGGCGGGTGCTGGACCGGCCGCAGCGGCCGGATCTGGTTCCGGTGGTCCGGCGCGGCCCGCGCCCGGGCCGCCGCGGACGGCCTGGCCCTCACCGTGACGCTCCCGGCCGAGGGTCACCACGATCTCGTCCTCGAGCTTTCCGACCGGCCGCTGGATCGCCCGCCGCCCGATCCGGACGAGGCGTGGGCGGCGACCGAGGAGAGCTGGTCCACGGTGGTGCCCCGCTGCGATGACCTCATCGCGGCGCGCGACGCCCGCCATGCCTACGCTGTCCTGCGCGGGCTGACGGCCGGCACCGGCGCGATGGTCGCGGCCGCCACCACGTCGCTGCCCGAGCGGCTGGAAGCGGGCCGTAACTACGACTACCGGTACGCCTGGATCCGTGACCAGTGTTACGCCGGCCTGGCGGTCGCCGCCCACGGCCCGCACCCGTTGCTGGCCGGGACCGTCCAGTTCCTGACCGAGCGGATCCTGGCCGACGGTCCTGATCTCATGCCGGCCTACACCGTGACCGGGCAACCCATTCCTGACGAGCACGGGGTGCCGTTGCGCGGGTATCCGGGCGGGACGACCCGGATCGGGAACCGGGTGGTCGGCCAGTTCCAGCTGGACGGGCTGGGGGAATGCCTTGAGCTGTTCGCCGCGGCCGCCGGGCTGGACATGCTCGCGGAAGAGAACTGGCAAGCGGCGGCGGTGGCCGCCGGGGCGATCGAGAAGCGCTGGTCCGAGCCCGATGCGGGCATCTGGGAGCTCGGGAACCGGCACTGGACGCATTCCCGCCTGGCGTGCGTGTCCGGGCTGCGCTCGCTGGCCGCCGCGGTCGGGGGGCCGCCCGACCGCCCGGGGCAGCGGCAGGCGGCCCGGTGGAGCACCCTGGCCGACGCGCTGCTGGCCAGCCTCGGCGATGCCGTCCATCCGACGGGCCGCTGGCAGCGCTCACCGCAGGACGCGCGGGTGGATGCCGCGCTGGTGCTGCCGGTCATCCGGGGAATCCTGCCGGCCGACGACCCCCGCAGCCGCGCGACGGTCCGCGCGATCCACGACGAGCTGACCGAGGACGGGTACGTGTACCGGTTCCGCCACGACGCCCGGCCGTTGCACGAGAGCGAGGGCGCGTTCCTGCTGTGCGGGTTCTGGATGGCGCAGGCCGCGCAGGCCTGCGGGGACGCCGCCGCGGCGGCGCGCTGGTTCGAGCGCAACCGCGCGGCGTGCGGCCCGGCGGGCCTGTACACCGAGGAATACGACGTCCGCCAGCGGCAGTTGCGCGGCAACCTCCCCCAGGCCTTCGTGCACGCCGGGATGCTGGAATGCGCCGCCCGCCTGTCGGCCGCGCCGTCGGGGCCTGGGCAGCTGGGTGGGGCCTGATATGCCTGGTCAGGTTTGCGCGGGCGAGGAAGGGTAGTCGGCTGGCATGCCAGACCGTGGCCCGCTCGCCGGGGAACCGAGGGAGCGGAAATACCACCGGCCGGCAGCCGCCCGGATCGGCGCCTGGCTGGTCTGGTGGGTGCTGCTGATGTCGTTCTGGGTCATGCTCGACGATTCCCTGGCCACCGACGAACTGCTCGCCGGTGCGGGGGCCGCCGCGATCGCGGCGCTGCTCGCGGAGCTGGGCACCTATCAGGCGGCGACGCGGTTCCGGATGCGGATCAGGTGGCTGGTGCCGGCGCTGCGCCTGCCGGGACAGGTGGCCGCGGACCTGGTGACGGTGTACGCCGCACTGTGGCGCAGGCTCATCCGGGGCGAGCAGCCGGACAGCGCGTTCGTTGCCGAACCGGTCCGCTACGGCGATGACACGACGGCCGGCGTGACCCGCCGGGTGCTGCTGATCGGCGGGCGGAGCCTCGCGCCGAACGCGTTCGCGCTCGGCATCGACCGCGGCAGCGAAACGATGATTCTTCACCAGCTGGTGGTCAAGGGGGGCGACTGACATGGTCGTTGCGTTCACCGCGGCGGCGATCGCGATGCTGGCCTGCATCATCCCG
>Ga0335074_10009447_pt1 | contig 13625 bp, 8 predicted proteins | sample Lox_Sample_23_FD_206715 | JGI IMG/M metagenome (GOLD analysis project Ga0335074, IMG submission 206715) | Soil microbial communities from Loxahatchee National Wildlife Refuge, Florida, United States - Lox_Sample_2.3 | ecosystem: Environmental > Terrestrial > Soil > Wetlands | place: USA: Florida...
CAGGGCCGAACGTCGCAACGCAGCCTGGCTAGCGTTCAACCAATTCGAAATGGCTTGCGTTGTAAGTCCAGCCGCCGTGCAGTGTTGCGCCAGGAGTTCAGGTGTCTCCAGTGCGGTTTCAGGGAAATACTCGGACAGAACGTTCGACACCCGTGCATGAAGCTGTTGTCGCTTGCTTCGCAAAAGCGTGCTGTACGCGGCGTCTCTTATGAGCGCATGCTTGAATTGATAGACGGCGTGCGGCGGCGCACCGCGTCGTGACAACAGGCCGGATCGAAGTAACTCATCGAGTGTCGAACTGAACTCCGGCTCGGGCAGTTCCGCGACTAAGGCCAAAAGCGCATGCGAAAACTCCCGACCTATCACCGCGCCGATCTGCGCCACAGCCTTCGCGTTGCCGAGCCGGTCGAGACGCGCCATCAACGAGGCGTGTAGGCTGGCGGGGACCGCCAGTGCGGGCAACGGGATTGACGCAAGTGCGCGCGTCGCTGCGCCTTCGCCCTCGGCCTCCAGCACCGCCTTCGTCATCTCTTCCACGAACAGGGGTATTCCGTCAGCGCGCTCGACAATGTCGTTCCGGATATTTGTAGCCAGTGGCTTGTCGCCGGCGACCTGGTCGATCAGCGCCATTACTTGAAGGGGAGCCAGCCGAGTGATCGTCAGCGAGGTCACGTGCGAACGCCCGAGCCAAGGTGGCGCGAATTCCGGCCGGAAGGTCACGAATAATAGAGCCCTCATGGCATCGATTTGATCCACTAGCCGGCCCAATACTTCCAGGCTCGAAGGATCGGCCCAATGCGTGTCCTCGAAGATCATTAGGACCGGTGTCTCGCGTGCGCTCGCATCAATCTGCCCGATCAGCGCCTCCAATGTCTTTTGCCGACGCTGTTGAGAAGACAATTCCAGCGCGGGATAACGTCCGTCGTTGGGCAAAGACAGCAATTCGGCCAGAAGCGCGATGTCCTCGCGAGAGGTGGCAGGCGTCGCGACGAGCGCGTCGAGCTTGTCGAGCTTCGTCTTTGCGTCGTCGTTGCGCGCGAACCCAGCCGCCCGTGTCATGTGAGCGATGATCGGATAGAGCGCGCTGTCAGTATGCTGGGGCGAGCAAAAATAGCGCATGCGCACATGCGGCTCACCGACCAGGCGTTCGAGGATAGTCGCCGCCAGGCGCGACTTGCCGATACCGGCCTCGCCAGAGAGCAGCACTACCTGCCCCTCGCCCGACTTCGCCTTGGCCCAGCGATGAAGCAGAAGTTCGCTCTCTTCCTCCCTCCCCACGAGGGTGGTCAGCCCGACGGCGTGCAGCGCCTCGAAGCGGCTCTCCTGCGCGCTTTCCCTCATCGCGGCGAAGGCGCGAGTGGGTCCGGCGACGCCCTTAAGCTCTTGCGCGCCGAGGTCCCGGAACTCGAACAGGCCGCCGAGCAACCCACGCGTCCGCTCGGCGATGACGACGCTGTCGGGTTCGGCGATCCCTTGCAGTCGCGCGGCGAGGTTCGGTGTATCGCCGACCACGCCCCGCTCTTGCGACTCCCCTGAACCGAGAAGATCGCCCACAACCACGACCCCGGTTGCAATTCCAACGCGCACATGCAACGGGGTGCGTGTGACCGTTTGCAGCTTCGGTGCGGCGTCGGCGATCGCGAGTCCGGCCCTGACCGCGCGCTCGGCGTCGTGCTCGTGCGCCAATGGATAGCCGAAGTAAGCGAGCACGCCGTCGCCCATATATTTGGCGACGAAGCCGCCGTTGCGCTGGATCAAACTCGCGCAGCATTTATGATAGGCGGCGATGATCCCGTGCATATCCTCGGGATCGAGCCGTGCGGCGAGCGCCGTCGAGCCGACCAGGTCGCAAAACATAACGGTGATCTGACGACGTTCGGCAACGTCGTAAGTTGGAGGTTCAACACGGCTTGTTTTCGTGACAGCTGGATCAGCGGACGTCCTCGAAAGCTCGGCGATAGCGGACAACAGCTTCCGCCGATGTCCAACGGACGCGACACCGAGTTCCTTGAGGTCATCGCCCGTCAGGTTGCGGACGATCTCGCCGTCGATTTGATTGTCACGGAATGCCGACTCGTATTCGCCGAGCCCAAGGCTTCGTAGCCAGTCCCCCACGTCCATGTTAGCGTTTCCCCCAAAGGCTACGCTCAGACGACCGACCAAACCGGACATGCTCTCTAAGGACCCGTCAAATTGTTGTAGCCCTAACTCGGGCCACACCGATCGGGAGGCGAGAAAGCTGTCAAAAACCACAATATTCAAAACCACAATATTCTATGTGATCTCCGATGTCACGCACAGCGAGTAGTGTTTCAGTCTAGAGAAGCACCCCGGCTGCGTTCCCAAGGAACAGCTCCCCATCCCGGACGTAGCGCGAGAGCATGGCGTCGGAGGCGTGGCCGGTCTGCTGCCTGATCTTGAATGTCGAGACACCCATCCGGGTCGCGCTTGTCGCAAAGCCGGCGCGTAGGCTGTGGCCCGAATAGCCTTGAGGCTCGAACCCTGCGGCAAGCATCCGACCGCGAACGATCAAGGACACGGCTTCGCCAGAGAGGCGACAGGCCGAGACTCGCCCGTGTCGATCGATAGGGCGGAAGACGGGGCCGTTCTCAATTCCTGCGGCGGTAATCCAGTTCTCGAGCGCCCTGACCGGGCAGTGAATTGTTCGGCCAAACGGGATGCCGATCTTGCGCCCCACGCCCTCCTGGTCGGTCTTGGATCGTCGGATCGCGAGGATCAGCCCCTGCTGAACTCGGTCAAGGTCATCGCAAGTGACCGCAACTAACTCGGACCGCCGGAGGCCTCCCGCGAAGGCGATCAGCAGGAGCGCCTTGTCCCGCAGGTCCTTGAGGCGGTCTCCCATGGCGGCGAGGATGACAAAGAGGTCCTCCCGGAGAAGCGGCCGGGCCTGGCGCTGGGCAGTTCCGTGCTCCCGTCGGATCCCGCGCATGGTCGCTCGAACCAGAGGCGTGCGGACGGGGTTTGGCAAATCGCGCGCATCATGAGCGATTGAGACAGCCGCCAACCGCCGAGTGAGGGTGGAGACTTTCAGCACGCTGGCGTGATCCGCGAGGTAGGCGGCGACGTGAGCCTCGGTCGCGGGAATGGTCCCGCCCCACGCGCGGAAGTGGTCGAGGTCAGCGCGATACGCGCGCTTGGTCGCCGGCGCGATCCCCGCCTGGATATACGCCTCGACCTCGGCCTGCAACGCTTCATTGCAGGCACCTGCACTAACCAGGTCGCCCAAGCATTCCATTTGGGACCGCCCGGCGACGAAGCTCGTCCGCGAGGCCTCGTCAATCCTTATTGGCAGCTGAGTCATCGGTCGTCTTGATTTCGCCGAGCCGCGCGAGCAGATGCGCCAACAGAACGGGGGCGGGTCGCACGTCTGCCTCCTCATCGACGTTTATGTTGCCGGTCAGGACGGAGAAATATTCGATCAGCTGCATCAGCAGATCAGGCGGCTGGTGGTTCAGCGGAACCCCGGCAAACGCCAGCCAATTCCCCGATGGCGGAAAGGCAACGTCCAGCTCTTCGGTCACCCTCGTTGTTCCGGCCTCGGTCGGAACGATCCAAGGACCCGGCTTGCTCGGGAACCCCTCCTGACCGATGAATTGAGTGACCTCCACGCGGCGGCTGACGAGCTCCCGCTTGAGCAAGCCGTCGAGGGCAGGCGCGGCCCATGGCCCCATGCCCCATGAGGACACAAGGTCAGCCTCCGGGATGATGTGCGTCCGCACCACGCGGCTCAGCAGCGCAACCTCGAATGGAGTCAGCCGATCCTCGGCCTCGCCCCCATTTGTCCGTTTGATGTCCTTACTCATCTTCTCCACTCCTTTGTGCAGTTAACTGCAATATTCTCCTACGTCCCAGCTCTGCCTACTCGGAGTCCTCAGAGGCGTCCCGCCAGCTTCCCTTTGGGCGGCTGGACTTTCTCCAGTCCGGGCACCGCATTGCGCAGGGCGTTGATCAAGGCCTCTTCTTTGCCGACGATGCCGCGCCCAGACCGCTCGCCCCCGTTCTTGAGCAGGGCCTCTTCGAGCTCGGCGTACTGCTTCGGGCTGAAGTACATGAGCACGCAATGAGCGTTGTTGAGCGGCTCGTCGCCCTGCATTTTTCGTTCAAGCTGTTTGGTCTTCAATTGCTCGGCCAGGCTGACGAGTTCCTCGACGTTGTCCTTCGTCACGTGCTGGCCGATGATCTGGAGTTTCGTCCACCCGATCTTCTTGAGCCTCGCTCGGCTGATCGGCAGGGGCTCGAACTTCCGACTCACCTCGACCAGGTAGTAAGCTTTTCGGCGTCCGAGGCGCCCCTTCTTCACGATCTGCTGAAACAAGTCCGGGTCTCGGTCCAGCAGCCGCCGCAACGATCCCCCCAGCTCCAGGAACTTGTCCTCCACTTCTGAGGACAGGGCCAACGCTCTGTCGTAAAGCTCATCAATGGTCGTCATTATCCCCTCCTTGGGATGATGAGGCTGCCGAACCCACGTTCCGGTTGAAACCTCACTTGATAAACATATAACAAAATCAAATACTTAGCAATGTAAAAAATCGATAGCACGAGAGTAAATGTTTGAGTGTCATGCGTACTGGGAGCAATGCGTCGTTGCTTCTGCGCCGAGAACAGCCATGGCCCCTGTCGCCACGGGCGGCGCTCTCGACAAGCTCGCTGACCGTTTGCTCTGACCCTGAGCGGAACGAGGGGCTCGCCGGCCTCGCGTTCGTTGCCCGGATGAAGGAGTGGATGCTGGTTCGGCGGGGCTTCATCATGCGCAACGGAGATGGGAGTCGAGCCGTCGGCTGAACGTGGACACTTTTAGCGCTGCGGCGTGAAGGGCCGCTTTCGCCCGCTTTCTTGAAACTAATGTCCCTTCCGCCCGATGGGTGCGGACCAATATCAGACCGGCCCGTCGGGTCCCCTTCTTCGGGCATATCGTTTTCCGCCTCGAAAGCGGGCTGGTCATCAATCGACTACGCAGACGTCGAGTGCTCATATCCCGACTCAAGAGACGACATGGAAATCCTGGGACTGACACGGGCCGATCTGCGGCTCCTCGACGAGGTCAGGGCAGCCGTCGGCCGTCGCCAGCGGCCTTCGCCATGGGCTTTGACGTCCTATTTCTTGATAACACCCTCTAATCTAATCACGACGCACAATCGAGCCTCCCGGTGGTCACGAGCGGCTGATGGGGACGGGTTAGGACACCATCTCGCAACGGCCGCTGGAAAGCCGGCGTGTCGACCATCTCGCTTTTCCGCCCATCGTCGCACTCCTCCGGAATGGCCGCCGGCCAACGGCCAGCATGGCATCAGAGAGCTTAGAGAAGAATGCCGGCGGCGTTCGAACAGTTCCCCGTCCCGGACCAAGCGGGAGAGCATGGCGTCCGAAGTGTGACCGGTCTGCTGCCTGATCTTGAAGGTCGAAACTCAAGCGCGGGTCGCGCTGGTCGCGAAGCCTGCCCGCAGGCTGTGGCCGGAAAATGCCACGGCAGACCTGCGTCCTTAATGACAGAGAATTCGGTCGAGGTCTATGCGATAGGCGCGCTTGGTCGCGGGCGCAACCCCGCCTGCAACATACGCCTCGATCTCGGCCCGCTCTGTGCAGGCACCTGCACAATTCAGCATCTGAGTTGGGTGCGCCAAACCGCCCTTATCGGCCCCTCGCCGATCATCACGACTCTCGATTTTGGGTCTTGATAAGAGGGAGTTATCGCGAGTTAGGAGCGGATCGTCGGCCATGTCGCACGCTCCCCAAGACCTCGGCGCGGATCGCGTTGAGCTGTTCAAGATTGTCGCGAACCGCCTCAAGCACGGCACAGATGCCCTGGCGGCTCACTCCGACCTTCAGCATGTCGCTTTCCGTACCTAGGCGCTCCAGCTCGGCCGAGCCGTCCCAGTCGAAACGTCGCGCCACGGGGGCAGCGTCGGCGTAGAAGGCCGCCATGCAGGCCGCATCGTTGGCGCGATATTCGGGAACGTGAGCGGTGAGCACGCTGCGTACGGCCGGGCATTCGCGCGAAAAGCGGTGAATGGCGGCTTTGCCTAGCGCGGTGTGCTTGTCGAGGGCGTAGGCCGGCACTTCCCTGATCGTCGTCGTCGGTGGAACAGGACAATCGGTCACGTGGTGACCGCCGGCTTCCTCCGACACGAGCCAGATCAGTGGCGTCATGACCACGATCGGCTCACGAGTCCGCATGGCGGCGACGTGAGTGGCTGAGACAAGGTCTGACGGGACGCCAAGGTCGCGGAATGCGCTCATCAAGGCCGATAGGTCGCCGCGACCGATGCGACGCTCCTCGCCCCATTCGACGCCTGAGGCGTACCAGGCGGCGATCGCTCGCTTAGGCAGAGGCGAGCCCGCGTCCGCCACCAATGCGATGCGCTGGGCAAGCGACATCGCTCCGACCTCACACCGATCCGCTTCCATTGTCGGATGGTCGTGCGCGGCGCAAATGAGGTGGTCGGGGGAACGATCTTTGGGCGCTTCTGCAAGCAGTCGAACAACGAGGCGAAGCGCGAGTTCGTCCCCACCCACCCATAGTCGCCAGGCTGCGCTCGTGCACGCTTTGGTCGTTTGGATCAGGGCGTCGACGGAACCGACGCCGACGTCTTCAAAAGCGACGACGATCAAACGTCGCCATATCGCTTGGCCCCGATGCCTAGACAGCGTGAACGCAGCTCTCTCGGCCAGATCAGTATCGCCGCGCCGGATGGCCTTTTGAAGGAGCGACGATGCGACCCACGGGTCGATCGCTAGCGGTCGGGGTCTCGCCGCGCCTATGGAGCGGCGAAGGTCATTCTCAAACAAATGCGGAATTTTGGGTCCCTCGACCATGGCCTCTCCTTGGGCGTAAGGGGAGGCCAATAAACGTCAGACCCACCATAAGCATATGAAATAACGAGCAAAAGTAAAGTGGCTTGTGGGCTGCTGCTTGCGCTTCGGCGAAAAGGCCGCGCTCCGAAAGGATTGCGGCTGTGATCGACCTGCGCATGCAATGCGAAGTTTCGCCCCTTTACGGCCCGTTAAGATCGGGCACGAACCGGCGAGAAGCGCGCGAAAACGGTCTTTGGCCGAAGACTTAGATTGCCATTTCGCTGATGTCCTGCTGGACAGTCCGCCGCGACTGCACCAATATCCGGCGCTGGCGTGTGGAGCGCGGCCATGGATGTCGGCGGGTGGCTTCGCGGTCTCGGCCTTGGCAAATATGAGGCTGCGTTTCTCGACAACGGGATCGGGGCGGCCGTGCTCCCGCACCTGACCGTCGAGGACTTGAAGGAGATCGGCGTAGCGACCGTAGGCGACAGGCGCATGTTGCTCGCCGCGATCGCCGCATTGGCGACCCCGACCTCTGAACCGATCGGGCCGGAACCGTCTCCTGCACTACCCACTAAAACTCCTGAGGTCTCAGCCGAGCGCCGCCCAATCACTGTGATGTTCTGCGACCTTGTCGGCTCTACGAGCCTCGCTTCGAAGCTGGATGCCGAGGACTGGCGCAATCTCGTCAACGCCTATCTCGACGAGGCCTCGGTGGCGGTGACCGGACTCGGCGGCCATGTGCTGAAGAAACTCGGCGACGGCTTGATGGCGCTCTTCGGTTATCCGCAGGCGCAGGAGAATGACGCCGAGCGCGCCGTGCGCGCGGCGCTCGCGATCCAGCGCGCCCTAGCCGAGCTCAACGTCAGGAACGCCGGCAAGCGCATGCCCGAGCTTTCGGCGCGCGTGGGCATCGAGTCCGGACCAGTCGTTGTGGAGGCCAGCGGCGAGGTCTTCGGCGACGCGCCCAATATCGCTGCACGCGTGCAGGCCGCCGCCGAGCCGGGATCGGTGCTCGTCACCGGAAACCTGCAGCGCCAGATCGCCGGGCTGTTCGTCGCCGAGGAGAAGGGCGCGCATGAACTCAAGGGGTTGCCCGAACCGGTCAGCCTTTATCGCATCGTTCGCCCGAGCGGGGCGGGCCGACGGAAAGCCGCGCGGGCGCTGACGCCGTTCGTCGGGCGGGAAGAGGACCTGGCGAGGCTCGTCCGACGCTGGGAGCGAGCGCGGTCAGGCGATGGGCAGCTCGTATTGATCGTCGGAGAGCCGGGCATCGGGAAGTCCCGGCTCCTCGAAGAATTTCATGCCAAGCTCGGCGAAACGCCGCACACTTGGGTCGAGTGGACCGCCTCACAACTTTTGCAGAACACTCCGCTGCACCCGATCGCCGAATGGGGCCGGCAAAGGTTCGGCGATACCGACGTACCAGTCGAGCAGCGGCTTGCCGACCTTGAAGGCACACTGCGGCAGGTGAAGCTCGATCCCGGCGAATACGCAACATTGCTCGCGCCGCTCCTCGACATCCCATTGCCGCCTGAGCGCGCGGCAAGCCTCGCGCCCGAGGAGATGCGGCGGAAGCAGCTGGCCGCGCTCCTGGCCTGGATCATCGCCGGCGCGCGCACGCAGCCGATCGTGCTCGCGGTCGAGGACCTGCAGTGGGCGGACCCGACTTCGATCGACGTCTTGCGGGCGCTGAGCGAGCAGGGTGCGCAGGTGCCGATCTTCATTGTCGCCACGACCCGGCCGGAGTTCCGTCCGCCTTGGAGCATGCGCTCACACCACAGCGTGCTCTCGCTAGCGCCGCTCGATCATGCTGAGGTCGGGCGCATGATCGCCGAGCTTGCGTCCCGTCACGCGCTGTCGCGTGACATGGTGAAAGGGGTCAGCGAGCGGACCGCCGGCGTGCCTCTGTTCGTCGAAGAAGTGACCAGGCTCCTGCTCGAGCGAGGCGAACAGGGCGGCGCGCAGACGATCCCGCCGACGCTGCAACTTTCGCTCGCGGCGCGTCTCGACCGGCTGGGCGAGGCGCGCGAGATCGCGCAGATCGGCGCGGTGCTCGGTCGAGGCTTTTCCTACGCGCTGTTGCGCGACGTCGCCGGCGCGCCCGACCTCGCTCTTGGCTGTGCGCTGCAACGCCTCGTCGACGCCGATATCCTGTTTGTCGAGGGGCTTGCGCCGCAGGCCAATTACCGCTTCAAGCACGCGCTGGTCCAGGACGCGGCCTACGACAGCCTGCTCAAGAGCCGCCGGCAGGCGCTGCACCGCCGCGCCGCCGAAATCCTGACCGCCCAATCCGAACGCACGGAAGCCGAGCCCGAAGTCATCGCCCATCATTTCACCCAGGCCGGCCTCGACGACCTCGCCGTCGAATGGTGGGGAAAGGCGGGGGACCAAGCCTTGCGCCGCTCGGCTTTCCAGGAGGCGATTGCCCATCTCGGCAAGGCGATCGAGATGGCTGACAGGGCGGCTGGCGCCGGCGCACCGACTGCGCCAGGCCGCCGGCTGAAGCTCCAGACCGACTACGGTCAAGCGCTGATTTGGTCCAAGGGCTTTGCGGCCGGAGAGACGAAAGCCGCTTTCGAGCGCGCCGGGCAACTTACCGCGCCGACCGTCGCCGACACCGAGCGATACAGGAGCTACCATGCACAATGGGGTGGGAGCTTTATGGGCGGCGAATTGCGCTCGGCTCGCAAAACGGCCGAGTTGTTCCTGCTCAAGGCGGAAGCCGAGGGGCGCGCCTTGGAAAGGGCCGTCGCGCTCCGGTCGCTCGGGTTGACCTGTCTATTTCAAGGCGAACTGAGGCTTGCCCGAACCTATCTCGAACGCGCGTTGACCGACCAACAGCCCGATTGGGACATGGATGCGCGTCGCCTGTTCGGCACCAGTACGCAAATTCTTGCGACCGCTTATCTGGCGCTGTCGGCATGGCTATTGGGAGACGTCGAAGATGCGCGACGCGCCATCGCGCGGGCGGTCCGAGAAGCACGCGCGTCAGACCACGTGGTAACGATTGCGCAGGTCTATTCTTTCAGGGCGTATCTTGAGGGCCTTCGACACGATCCGGCCGCGACGCGACTCGCCGCTGAACCGGCGGTCGAATTCGCAAGAGTGCACGGAATAGAACTTTATGCGGCCCTGAGCAAAATATTTGCGTGTTGGGCGCACGGCCGCCTCCTCGACCGAGAGGCAGGCCTGAGGGAGCTTCGGGAGGCGCTGGCGGCCTATCTCAAACAGGGCAATGGAGTCGGGGCCCCTTGGTTCCATGGCATGCTCGTTGACCTTGAGGCCATAACCGGACGTTTCGACGATGCGCTGACCTCCGTGGAGGCGGGGCTCGCGCTCGCCAAAGAGGTGGGAGAACACTGGACAGACGCCCTGCTGTTTCGGCGCAAGGGCGAAATCCTGCTCAAGCGCGATCCTGCAGACCCTGTGCCCGCCGAAGAAGCGTTCCAGACCGCCATCGCCATCGCCCATCAGCAAGGCGCGCGCAGCTTCGAACTGCTCGCGACGCTCGCGCTCGCCAAGCTCTACCAATCGACCGGCCGCCTCGCCGACGCCCACGCCGTGCTCTCGCCGGCGCTCGAAGGTTTTTCGCCAACGCCGGAAATGCCCGAGATCGCCGAGGCTCAGACTTTGCTCGCGGCGCTGGCGGAGACCGAAGAGGTTAAGGCGTCAGAAGGGCAACGCAAGCGACGGCTGCATCTGCAAACGGCCTACGGTCAGGCGATGATGTGGGCCAAGGGGTTCGCCGCCGAGCAAACCCGTGCCGCCTCCTCGCGCGCGACCGAGCTTACGGCGAGAAGCGACAGTTTTGCGGATCGCTTCGCGGCGGCGCACGTTCAATGGTCATTCGCCGTCGTGCGAGGCGAATTGCGCTCTGCGCGGGAGCTGGCGTCGAGCTTCCTGAATGAGGCCGAGGAGACTGGTCGGCCCGTGGAAGCCGGTGTCGCTCGCCGCGCCCTTGCGGTCGCCTGCTGCACAGCCGGCGATTTCCTCGAGGCGCGGACCCATTGCGAGCGGGCGCTCGAGGTTTGCGAGGCGGATCATGACCGGGAGAGCCAGGAGCGGTTCCAAACCGCCACCGGCCCCCTCGCGATGTCCGTCCTTGCCGTGACCATGTGGCAATTGGGCGAAGTAGGACGCGCGCGCGAACTAATCGACCAAGCCATCCGGCGCGCGATCGAACTCGACCGCCCCGCCGCGATGGCCCATCCACTCTATTGGAAATCTCAACTCGAAGTCCTGCGCGGGGACGCGGCCGCCGCGCTGAGCGCGGCGGAGGTCCTGATGGCTCTCGGCCGAGACCATGGGATGGCGCATTGGCGCACCAGCGCGGAATTTACCGCAGGTTGGGCGCGGGGCCGTCTTCATGACGCTGCAGCCGGGGCGGCGGACCTTCGACAAGCGCTGACGGAGCGTGGCGATCAAGGCGCGAAGGCCGATCTGTGGTTTCGTACCAGCTTGCTCGCGGGGCTGGAGGCGGAGACGCTGGGCGCGGAGCGCGCACTGGCGCGCATCGACGAAGCCATGGCCCTCGCGCAGCAGGTCGAAACTCGTTGCAACCTACCCTTCCTTCATCTTCTTCGCGGCGAACTGCTGCTCAAGTGCGATCCATCCGATCTCGCCCCTGCGGAGGAAGCTTTCCGAACCGCGCTCGAGATCGCGAAGCAACAAGGTGCGCGAAGTTGGGGTCTGCGCGCGGCTCTGTCGCTCGCCAAGCTCTACCAATCGACCGGCCGCCTCGCCGACGCCCACGCCGTGCTCTCGCCGGCGCTCGAAGGTTTTTCGGCGACACCGGAGATACCCGAGATCGCCGAGGCGCAGGCGCTGATAAAGCGTTCACCTTAGGCCGCTCGCGGCGGTGAAGCCTATTTCGCGCTCGCAACGGAATGGCGGGTATAGCGCGGGATCAGGTCCTTCGTGAGACGACCCTCGTAGGCCCGCTCTCCGCCCGTCTGCGACAATCACAGTTAGCACTTTCCACGGGTTAGGTGGATGTGTAGGTGTTTAGCCGTACCGGCCCTAGTGGCCTTGGCTTCGTCCTTGGTCTCATGACGGGTGTAGCGGGACCTGCTCTCCTTGGACGTCGAAGTTCACAATCGTTGGCGGCGCGGTTGGCCATACGTCATATGAAGATCGCTCCATTCGTCATGGGAAGGATCGACATGAAGAACCGCCAGTGGCTGCTCGCGCGCCGTCCGCACGGAGCGATCCAGGACAGCGATTTCAATTTTGTCGAGACCGACGCGCCGACGCCCGGAGAGGGTGAAGTGCTCGTACGCAACCTGATGCTGTCGTGCGACCCGACGCAGCGGGGTTGGATCGCCTTCGACACGTATCTGCCGGCGGTCAAGATCGGCGAGGTTGTCCGCTCGCTCGGCGCGGGCCGGGTCGTGGCGTCGAACAATCCCGACTTCGCGGTCGGCGACATCGTGTCCGGTCTCACTGGCTGGCAGGACTATGTCGTGATGAACCCCAAGGGCCAACTCAACAAACTGCCCCCCGGAGCGTCGCTGGAGCTGGCGATGAGCGCCCTCGGGTTGACTGGGATGACGGCCTATTTCGGCCTGCTCGACGTGGGCCGCCCGGTCGCAGGCGAAACCGTCGTCGTCTCTGGCGCAGCCGGTGCGACAGGTTCGGTCGCTGGGCAGATCGCGAAGATCAAGGGCTGCCGCGCCATCGGCGTCGCGGGCGGGGCCGAGAAATGCCGCTGGCTGACCGCCGACGCCGGCTTCGATGCGGCGATCGACTACAAGTCCGAGGATGTCCAAGCGCGGCTGAAGGAGCGGTGCCCCAAAGGGATCGACATCTTCTTTGACAACGTCGGCGGCGACATCCTCGACGCGGCGCTGGCGCGGCTCGCGATGCGGGGACGTGTGGTGCTCTGCGGCGGGATTGCGAACTACAACGCGACCGAGCAGCCGCCGGGACCGAAGAACTACCTCAACTTGGTCGTACAGCGCGGACGGATGGAGGGCTTCCTCGTGCTCGACTACATGCCGCGCGCTGCGGAAGCGATCGGCGCGCTCGCTGGCTGGGTGCAGGCGGGCAAGCTCAAGAACAAGGTCGACGTGCAGCATGGCCTGGAGAACGCGCCGGCAACCCTGCGGAGACTCTTCGAAGGTCGCAACGAGGGTAAGCAGCTCCTGCGCGTCGCGGAGTAAATCGCGCCGGCATCGGCGACGTTCTGACCTGAAACCCGGTTAAGCTCGGCTCGCGCAAGTTCGAACCTTCGCTGGCTAGCAGTCGGCTCGACTCGGCTGCTTCGGTGCAGGCACCGGCACAAACGGCGTCCCAATTGGAGTCAGAGCAATCCCCTGTCGCCGACTCACGCAGCCACCTCCCGCGCCGCTCATGTCATCCCCAGCAACCGGGGTGCCGCCTCGCGCAAGTTCGAGCGCTCGCTGGTTGTCCGGCGATTTTAATTAAGCTCCACAACAAAACCTTCATCTGAGGGCAATCTTGGTTGCGTAAGGCTTTCGGACGGCGCGCGGAGCGGCCGAGTAGGAGTCACATCAAATTATTGTTTTGGTGCGGGCCTGGCGCAGTTCCCGACAAGGATAGGGCAAGCATGGCTGTCTATGATTTCGAAGTGCTAAAGGAGGACGCGGTCATTGCTGCGAAGCAAACGATCGCCTTGCCGGACACCAGCGCCGCTTGGCCGAAGATCGCCGAGCTGGCGAAAACGTTTGACGAGCCGGGTTACAAAATATGTGTCAAGGATGAAGCCGGCGGTATTGTCATCCTAATCGGCGTCGTCGCGCTTCGCCGCTACGATGCGGTTCCATCTGGCATCCTCTCCTGATTGCAGG
>Ga0335074_10009449_pt1 | contig 13620 bp, 13 predicted proteins | sample Lox_Sample_23_FD_206715 | JGI IMG/M metagenome (GOLD analysis project Ga0335074, IMG submission 206715) | Soil microbial communities from Loxahatchee National Wildlife Refuge, Florida, United States - Lox_Sample_2.3 | ecosystem: Environmental > Terrestrial > Soil > Wetlands | place: USA...
TAAAACCCCGCCCGCGTCAGCTTCTTGATCTGGTTGACGGTGTTGGGCGCGAGATCGGGGCGCAGCTGGATCACCACCCGGCCGAAGGCGAGATCCATGTAGAGCGTGTCCGCCGGACTGGCTGCAGGTTCGTCGGCGAAAGCGGCGGAGCCTATCGCGGCGCCAGCGATCAGAAACGCTGCAAGGAAGAGAACGCAGCGGCGCGTCCTCATCATCATCTTTCCCGCGAAAGCGGGAACCCATGGCAAGCGACAGAGCGGTTGCCCCTGGACCTCCGCCTTCGCGGGGGAGACGAGCGGAACGTTGAACCACATCGCACGCACCCCTAAGCCGCGTCGGCGGCGACCTGCATCTTGACGATCTTGTCGGGATCGACAACCGAGCCGCTGCGCGCGTCGCCCTTCTTGACCGCGTCGATATGCTCCATGCCTTCGGTGACCTTGCCCCACACCGTGTACTGGTTGTCGAGGAAGGCGGCGTCGGCGAAGCAGATGAAAAACTGGCTGTCGGCGCTGTTGGGATCGGAGGTGCGCGCCATCGAGCACACGCCGCGGACATGCGGCTCGGCCGAAAACTCCGCCTTCAACGTCTGGCCCGAGCCGCCGGAACCGGAACCGGTCGGGTCACCGGTCTGCGCCATGAATCCGGCGATGACCCGGTGAAAGACGATGCCGTCATAAAACCCCCGCCGCGCCAGCGCCTTGATCTGCGCGCAGTGATCCGGCGCCAGATCGGGGCGCATCTCGATCACCACGCGCCCGGCGGGCACGTCGAGATAGAGAGTGTCTTCGAGATTGGCCATTGCGTGTTCCTTGAGTTCAGGCGACCGCGCGCCGGCGGTCGTACCAGCCGCCGCGGCGGAAACGGTCGAGATAGGTCGGCAGGATCGCCTCGACTGCTGTCGGCTCGATCCCGAGCGTGCGCAGATCGAGCGCGCCGGACGCCACCACATTGTCGCGCTTCAGCATCTCGACCTGATCGGTGGTCAGCGGCGGCTTCGGCAACAGCGACATCAGGCGCGCCTGCAGGCTGGCGATGCCGAACGGCAGGTCGATGAAGCGTCGGTGCCGCTTGGTCTCGTGCAGCATCAACTCCAACAGGGCGCGGAAGGTGTAGACCCTGGGCCCGCCGAGCTCGTAGGTGCGCCCGGCGGTCGTCGGATCGTCGAGGGCGCGGACCGCCGCCGACGCGACGTCGCCGACATAGACCGGCTGGAACCGCGTCTCGCCGCCGCCGATCAATGGGACAACAGGCGATATCACCGCCATCGATGCGAAGCGGTTGAAGAAGTCGTCTTCGGGTCCGAACACGATCGACGGACGCAGGATTGTCGCGGTCGGGAACGCGTCCTTGACCGCTTGCTCGCCGGCCGCCTTCGAACGCGCATAGGCCGAAGATGAGCGCGGGTCGGCGCCGATCGCCGAGAGGTGAATCAGCCGTTCGACCCCCACTTCACGCGCCAGCCGCGCCAGCTTTGCCGGCGCCGAATGGTGCACGACATCGAATTTCTGCGCGCCGCGCTCGTAGAGGATGCCGACGCAGTTGATGAGCGCGTCCTTATCGGCGAGGAACGCCCGCAGCACATCCTCGCTGCTGTCGATGGCGAGGTTGACCAGCCCGACCTGGCCGACATCGCCCTTCAGTTTGAGGAACTTGGCGTCGGCCGCGTGGCGTCCGCCGACGGCCAGCACCTCGCCGCGCTCGGCCAGACGCTTGACGATGTAGCGCCCGATGAACCCCGAACCGCCGAGGACCGCTATTTGATGTCGCTTCATGCGTCGGGATTAGCACGAAATCCCGCCGGCACCAATTACCCGCACCACCGTCCTTTTAAATCTGATCGATCTCGGTCAAGTCGAACTCCGACCCCTGCGGATTTTCGCCGATGCGTATCTTGTTGTTGGCGATAAAGCGGTAGGGCGGCACCGGCAGATTGTACGGCGCCGGCACGCCGGCGAAGACCCGGCCGGCGAGATCGTATTTCGAGCCGTGACACGGGCAGAAATACCCGCCCGGCCAGCCCGGCCCCATCGCCGCCCCGTTGCCCAGCGGCTCGAAATTCGGGATGCAGCCGAGATGCGTGCAAATCCCGACCAGCACAAGCCATTCCGGCTTGATCGAGCGGTGCCAGTTCAGGGCGTATTTGGGCTGCTGCAGATTGGTCGAATTGGGGTCGCGCAAGAGGCGGATATCGGCCTGCGACTGCAGCATCTTGAGCTCGTCGGCAGTACGATGCAGCACCCAGATCGGCCGGCCCCGCCAGGCAACTGTGATCTGCTGACCGGGCTTGACCGGCGACAGATCGACATCGATGGGCGCGCCGGCAGCGAGCGTGTCGGCGGCGGGCTCAAGCGTATCGATAAAAGGCCACAGCGCCGAGGCGATGCCGACCGCGCTGAGGGCGCCGGCAACCAAGGTCAGGAAATCGCGTCGAGGAGTAGCTGGCCCATGGCCGGCCGGAATGATGCCGTCGCTCATGCTGGGTAAACATACGCTGCCGCTCCTACTCCCAAGGTTGCGGCAATTGGCGGCAGCGGCAACGTGTCAGTACAGGCCCGGGATCAGGCGCGCGGTGTGCTGGCTGTAGGTGGGGTAGTCGGCGGGAAAGGTTTGGCGCATCAGCGCTTCCTCCTGCCGGACCCGCACGAGAAATGCCAACACGATGAGCGCCAGCCCGAGGAAACCGGAAAGCGTTCCGGAGGCAAGCGCGGTCCCGACGAGCGCGAGCGTCATGCCGGAATAAATCGGGTGGCGCACCCAGCCATAAGGTCCGCTGGTGACCAGCGTGTGCCCGACCTTGACCATTACCTCGCCGCTCCAATTGCGGCCGAGATGAGCGCGCGCCCAAAAGGAAAGCAGCATCCCGGCGAAGACCAGCAAGAGTGCGAGGATCGCCAGGGGCGGCTGCTCATCCATGAGACGGTGGGTCAGCGCCGGGGGCAGGCGGCGGGGCATCCAATGCGGCAAAAGCAAGAGAAAAAAGCCGACCAGGATCGGCACGCGCTCAAGCAAGGTCGGGCCGAGCGGCTCCCGGCGCTGGGTCCGCTTCACGAAGAGGGCGGCGGTGGTCCAGACCACCATCCAGAGCGCCCACAGCAGCGCGATAAGCTCGTTCGAGACGACGACCGGACGGTCCATGCTGGCTATATAAGCTTGCCCACTCCTTCGATCACCGTGTCCCAGTCGTCGATCTCGCGGTCCTGCGGATGCACCATGACGTGCTGCACCCCAGCGGCTTCGTAGGCGGCGACTCGCTCCTTCATCATGCCGACATCCTTGCCGTCCCAATGGCTGCGCACCGAGATCGTGAATGATGGCTCGGGCCGGTCGCGGCGCAGGCGTTTGACGACCTCGCCCGCCTGCTCAGGCGTCACCTGGCTGCCGTGCCAGCCGTCGCCGATGCGAACGGTGCGCTTGTGCGCCGCCTCGGAGCGGCTGCCGTGCCACATGGGGATCGGCGAGATCGGCGCTGGCAACATCGTCATGTCCTTGATCTCGGACGCGATGTATTTGCTGTCGAAGCTGACCGGGTCATTCGACCACACCGCCTTCATCATCGCGATGCCTTCGTCCATGCGCCGGCCGCGCTCGTGGAACGGCACGCCAAGCGCCGCGAATTCCGGCTCCAGCCAGCCGACCCCGACCCCCATGATGAGCCGGCCGCCCGACAAATTGTGCAGGGTCGACAATTCCTTGGCGAGCGGCAGCGGGTGGCGCATCGGCAGCACCAGGACGCTGGTGCCGAGCCGCACCCGCTCGGTCACCGCGGCGATCCAGGTCAGGGTCAGCACCGGATCGTAGAACAGTGGCGAGCGCGGAAACTGCGCGCGCGGCACGATGATGTGCTCGCTGACCCAGACATCGCTAAGGCCCATCCCCTCGGCGCGCTGCGCATGGCGCTTGATCAGCGCCGGTGTCGCCTGGCTCCCGGCATGCGGCAGGTGCATCCCGATCTGCATCGTTCTTCCCGTCCCCTGATGTCTCGCTCCTCTAAGATGCCGCGAAGAATAGGGCGTCGGGAAGGGAGGAGGCCATGCGCTTCGACGGCAAGATCGCGGTCGTCACCGCTTGCGCCAGCGGCATCGGTCGCGCCACCGCCGACATCATGGCGCGCGACGGCGCGACAATCGTCGGCGTCGACAACAATCAGGAGCGGCTGGAGAAGACCGTCGCCGAGATTGGCGCGGCCGGTGGCCAGGCGCATGGCAGGCTGTGCAACGCGCTGAACAAGGACGAAGTCGATCGGTTGGTCGAGAGCATCGCGCGCGAATTCGGCCGCATCGACATCCTGGTCAACGCGGTCGGCGGCAGCACGATCATCCCGCGGCCGAGCGCGACGGTTGACGAACTGGCGCTCGACGAGTGGAAGGCCATCATAGATTTCAACCTCGACGGCACGTTCCTCTTCACCCACGCCGTCGTGCCGGTCATGAAGCGGCAGAAGAGCGGCAAGATCGTCAATCTCGCCTCAATCGCCGGGCGCGGCCGCAGCGTGTCGTCGTCAGCGGCCTATGCCGCGGCCAAAGGCGGCATCATCGCCTTCACCAAAAAGCTCTGCTACGAGCTGGGACCTTACGGCATCAACATCAACGCGATCGCGCCGTCGGTCACGTTGACCGAGCGCATCCGCCCGCATTGGGAGCGGCGCAGCCAGGAAGACCAGGCGCGCGAGATCGACAAGACGCCGCTGCGCCGCGTCGCCGAGGCGGCCGATCAGGCGCGGGTCATCTGCTTCCTCGCGTCGAGCGATGCGGATTTCGTCACCGGCGTTACCATCGACGTCACCGGAGGGGGTTGAGATATGGCGACATTTGTACTCATCCACGGCTCGTATCAGGGCGGCTGGATCTGGAAACCGGTGGCGCAAAAGCTGCGCGCCGCGGGACACGAGGTCTACGCGCCGACGCTTGAGGGTTGCGGTGAGCGGGCTGAACAAATCCGTGCCGGCATTACCACCGAAACCCAGGCTGACGAGGTCGCTTCGTTGCTGTTCTACGAAGACCTGGAGAACGTGGTGCTGGTCGGCACCAGCTCGGGCGGCATGGTCGCATGCCGCGTCGCCGAGCTGAACCCCGAGCGCATCGGCCGGCTCGTCTTTGTCGATGCGCTGGCGCTGCTGCCAGGCGAAAAGATCGGCGACATCGTCACCCGCTCGACCGCGGCCGGCACGCCCGGCGGCCTCACCCGCGGGCCATCGCGCGAGGATGCCGCCAACCGGCTCTTCGCCGACCTCGATCCCGACATGAAGGAATGGGCGCTCGCGCGCTACACCCAGCACCCGGCCGGCATCTACACCGACGGGGTGAAGCTCGAGCATTTCTGGTCGATGCCGTGGGAAGCGAGCGTCATCTGGTGCAAGCGCGCGCAGAACCCCGGCGAGGCGCACCAGCGCCGTACCGCCGAAAAGCTGCAGGCACCGTTTTACGAGCTCGATACCGGCCACTACCCGATGCTGTCGATGCCCGAGGAACTGACCCAGCTGATCCTGAAAGGGTGATTTTTCAATCGTCATCCCGGAAGTTAGGCGCACCCGGCTTATGAGCCGGGTGCGAGCCTTACTGTCCGGGACCCATGCACACCCACCGTGCAGGACAGGCGAAGCCGGTGTTATGGGTTCCGGGTTCGTCGCTGCGCGACGCCCCGGAATGACGAATTAAATTGCTTGGGTGACGCCAGGCTGAGCTAGGCTCGGGGAAGCGAATGGAGGACTGGCGATGCAGTACAAAGTGATCTCGGCCGACTGTCATGTCGATCTGATCTGGCTGCCGCCCGACCTTTTCACCGCTAATGCGCCGGCCGCGCTCAAGGAGCGCATGCCTTACGTGACCGAGGGCCCGCGCGGCCGCGAATGGGTCACCAAGAACGGCGCGTCCTTCGGGCTCGACGCCGGGATGGGCTCGGCCGGGCGCAAGTACGAGCCCGGCAAGATCCACCGCTCCGACCGGATGGCCTCGACCGGCCTCTATGACGCCGAGCAGCAGCGGGTTCGTCGCCTGACCGACCCCGATCTGCGGCTCAAGGATCAGGATCGCGACGGCATCCAGGCGGAAATCCTTTACGGCATCTTGGGCGCCACCAACCGGCTGAACGACGACGAGGCGGCCGGCGCGATGCTGCGCATCTACAATGACTGGCTCGCCGATTTCTGCTCGAAGCAGCCCGAACGCTATGGCGGCCTCGCCAATATTCCCAACCACGACCGGGACGAGGCGGTGGCCGAGGTCGAGCGCGTCGCCAAACGCGGCAATGTGCGCGGGCTCGAGGTCGCGCGCCGGCACGACATGACGCCGCTCTGGGACCCCTGGTGGAACCCGGTGTGGGATGCCATTGCTGCGAGCGGGCTGCCGGTGCATTTCCACACGATCGGCGGGCCGGGCCGCGACTTCTCGAAGCTGAGCGGCAAGACGCTGCTCGCCGCGCGCGCCGCCAGCATCACCAGCTTTCAGATGCACATGGCCGACGTGTTGATGTCGATGATCTTCGCCGGCGTGCTGCACCACCGGCCGCAGATGAAGATGGTGATCGGCGAGGCCGGCACAGGCTGGATCCCCTATATCCTCGACCGCATGGACGCCGAGTGGGAGGACCAGTTCAAGGAACTCGACCTGACGATGAAGCCGAGCGAGTACTGGCGGCGCCAGTGCTACGCGACTTACCAGTCGGACCCGATCGGCGTGAAGCTGCTCGACGAGTTGGGCGAGGACAACATCATGTGGGGCTCAGATTTCCCCCATCCCGACGGCATCTACCCGGATTCGCAGGAGTACATCGAGAAGGAGCTGGGGCACCTGCCAGCGGCGACCAAGCAAAAGATCGTCTGCGACAACGCGGCAAAGCTCTATCGCTTCGTGAACTAGCCAAACCCTTCGTCGTCTCGAAGGCGGGGACCAGGGCCGGCGACAAGGCGGTCACCCTGGATTTCTCCCCAGGGTCGACGCGGGGATGACGGAAAACGAACAGCGTCAACGCGGAAGGGAACGCCAATGCAGGTCATGGACGCCATCTCGGAGATCCTGAAGCGCGAAGGGGTCTCGACCCTGTTCTGCTTCCCGACGACGCCGATCATCGAGGCCGCCGTCGCCGCGGGGTTGAGGCCGGTGATCTGCCGCCAGGAGCGGGTCGGCGTCCACATGGCGGACGGCTGCGCGCGGGTGCAGAACGGCAAGCCGCCCGGCGTCTTCGCGATGCAGTACGGCCCCGGCGCCGAAAACGCCTTTGCCGGCATTGCCTCGGCCTATTCGGATTCGACGCCGCTTCTGCTCCTGCCGCTCGGTCACCCGCGCGAGACGGCGCATCACTTCCCGATGTTCAATTCGGTGCGCACCTATTCGACCGTCACCAAGCAGGTCGAGCCGGTGGTGATGCCCGAGCACACGGTCGGGGCGCTGCGCCGTGCGTTCAACGCGCTGAAGAACGGCCGCTCCGGCCCGGTCATGGTCGAGGTGCCTGCCGATGTGATGACCGCCGAGTTTCCCGGCAACGATATCCATTACGAGCGCGTGCGCCGCACCCGCTCGGCCGGCGACGAGCACGACATCGAGGACGCGGCGAAAAAGCTCCTCGATGCAAAGACGCCGATGATCATCGCCGGCCAGGGCGTGCTCTATGCCGAGGCCTGCGACGAGCTCTTGGAACTCGCCGAACTCATCGATACGCCGGTGATGACCACGACCGACGGCAAGAGCGCCTTCCCCGAGGACCACGCGCTGGCGCTGGGCTCGGGCGGCACGGTCTATACCGGTCACGGCCGGCATTTCCTGCACGCGAGCGACCTCATCTTCGCGATCGGCACCTCGCTCACGAAGCACAACATCTCGACGCCGATCATCCCCGACGGCAAGCGCATCATCCATGCCACCAACGACGCGCGCGACCTCTACAAGACCCATCCTTGCGAGCTGCCGATCCTTGGTGACGCAAAGCTCGTCCTGCGGCAACTGATTGAAGCGGTAAAGGACCGGCTCGGCAAGAAGACGCATTCGACCGGTGCCAGGAAGGTAATTGCCGAGAAAAAGGCGGAATGGCTGGCGCGCTGGGAGCCCAAGCTGCGCTCGCAGGAAGCGCCGATCTGTCCCTATTTCGTGATGTCGGAATTTATGCGGGTGATCCCGTCGGAAGACGCGATCGTCACGCACGACAGCGGCAGCCCGCGCGACCAGCTGTTGCCGATGTATGTCGCGAAAAAGCCGCGCGGCTATCTCGGCTGGGGCAAGTCGCACCAGCTCGGCACCGGCTTGGGCCTGGCGATCGGCGCCAAAATGGGCGCGCCCGACAAGATGTGCGCCAATTTCATGGGCGACGCGGCGTTCGGCATGACCGGGCTCGATTTCGAGACCGCCGCGCGTTCGGGCATCCCGATCACGACGATCGTCCTCAACAACTCGACGATGGCGATCGAGACACACGCGATGGCCTACAGCCACGAAAAATTCAAGACGCGCGACCTCGGCGGCAGCTACGCCAATCTCGCCGCCGATCTCGGCGGCTGGAGCGAGCGCGTCACGCGGCCTGACGAGGTTGGTCCGGCGATCCTGCGCGCGCGCAAGGTCAACGAAGACGGCCGCGCCGCGCTCCTTGAATTCATCACCAGCGCGGAGACAGCGTTCTCGCACCGAAGGGGCGCGGCCTAATCCTCACCGGTGCCGGCGTCTTTCAGCCCTCTCCCGCAATGCGGGAGAGGGTATCCGCCGCGACAGCGGCGGACGGGTGAGGGTCAGCCGGCCAGCGAATACTTCTGATCAGCCGCGAGGCACTGCGCCTCGGGCAGGCCCAGCTCCTTCTTCACTAAATTCGTGCCGAGCACCATCGCCACCATCTTGTACTGCGCGTGGCGGCGGCTCATGCCTTCGCGGCCCATGCCGCAATCGGACGAGATGACCACGCGTTCGGCCGGCAAATGCCTTAGCGCCTCGCGGACAATATCGGCAACCTGATCCGGTCGTTCGATCTGCAAGGTGTGGTGATCGATGACACCAACCACGACTTTCTTGTCCGTGATGACCTTGCCGATCGCTTCGAGGTCGCCGGTGCCCGACGAGCAGGTCTCGAAAGTCAGCGCATCGGCGTCGACCTGGTTGAGCGCGTCGAGCGTCGGCTGGTAGCTCTGGATGTCGCGGAAGATGCGCTGCTGCGCCGGGTTGCCCCAGCAGGTATGGCACCACACCTCGGTCTTGCCGCGCAGCCCCTTGACCGTATTATTGAAGAGCTTGACGAGTTCGGGGATTTCCAGCCGGCCGAACGGCTTGCCGCGCGCCGGCACCATGTGGATTTGCGGCTCTTCCATCTGGATCACCGGACAGCCGGCATCGGCGAGCGTATGAAGCTCCTGGTTGATCGCCTCGCTGAACGCCCAGACGCGCTCGACCGGGTCCTTGTAATATTCGTCGGTGACCGCGGCGGCGAGCAGCTCGGGCATGATCGTGCCGAACTTGACCGGGCGCGGGGTCAGGCGCTGCGCCACCTTCCACATCGCCGAGTATTGCAGATTGCCGGGCCCGACGGGCCCGACCAGCCGCGGCACGACGCGGGCTTCGAGCTGGTCGTGCAGGATCTGTCCGCGCGGCTGAGCCGCGTTGTTGACCGCCGGCACCGTCAGCTCGACCTCGGGCGAGAACCCGGCCATGTGGGTCAGCGGATAGCTCTGCCAGCTCCAGCCGCCGATCTCCTCGTCGTAATGCGCGTCTCCGTCGGTGCAGATGTCGAGTCCGGCGACTTCCTGCGCGCGCAGATGGGTCGAGACGGCATCCTCGTACTGCTCGCGCCAGCGCGCGTTGACCATCGCCTCCAAAAAGCTGCGTCGCCCGAGCTGCGCCGTGTGCCAGGCCGGACGCGGCAGCGAGCCAATGATCGAGGTCGGCAAGACTTTATCGGCGGTGGCTTTGTACATGGCTCTCTCCTCAGCCTCGGCGCTTCAGGAAATCGAGCATCGCGTCGGCCGATTGCTCCGCGTGGGTTGCGGCGACGTGGTACGAATTGCCCGGGAACACCACGAGCTCCGAGCCGGCGATCTGCTCCTGCCAGGCGCGCATCGCATCGACCGAGCCGAGGCCGCTGTCCTCGGTGGTGACGACGAGCGTCGGGCATTTGATCTTGGGAATGTCCGAGCGGATATCGGCGATGGCGATGGTCGGCATGAAGCCGATCTGGGTCGAGGCGGCGGTGCGCGCCATGTACTTGACCCAGAAGTCGAAGCCTTCCTGCGGAAAAGCGCTGCCCAGGCGGTTCGCCATGTTCTGTCGCGCCCAGTATTCGACGCCGTGATCCTCGAACATCTTAACGGTGGCGCCGACATTCGCCGCCGCTTCCGCGCGGAACGGCGGCGGTGTGCCGACCACGGTCAAGGTCTTCACCCGCTCCGGCCGGCGCGCAGCAAACGCGCGGGCGATGGTGCCGCCGATCTTGGCGCCGAGCAGGTGGAACCGGTCGATGCCGAGATGGTCCATCAACAGGCAGAAATCCTCGATCAGCCGGTCCAAGGTCCACGGGAAGTCGCGCGGCATCGGCGTCGATTGGCCAAACCCCCGCATGTCGGGCCGCACCACCCGGTAGTGCCGCGACACTTTCGGGACCCAGCGCCACCAGGCGAGCCCGCTCTCGGCATTGCCGTGCAGCATCAGCACAGTCTCTGGCGTGGTCCACGGGTCGGTGAAATCGTCGACCTCGTAATGCATGTCGAGATCGGGCGAGGGCTTGAAGTTCGGCATGTGGGTTCCTCCCGGTCGTTTGCTCTCGATCCTAGTCGAGAACTGGCATTGGCTCTGCTATGATTTGACCAGCAAGCCTCAAGGGAGGGACACGATGGGCGAAATCCTCGGTATCGGCGTCACCCATTATCCGGGCCTCATTCAGCCCGACGCGCAGATGGCGGGCCTGTTGAACCGTACGCTCAACAGCGACCAGGTGCCGGACCAGCTTAAGGACCCGAAGACCTGGCCGGCCCAGATGCAGCAGGAATGGAAGGACCCGGTCGCCTCGGCCACGGAGCACCGCGCGCGGTTGGTCAACGGCTTCCGCGAGGCGCGCAGGGCGATCGACGAGTTCAAGCCCGATTTCGTCGTGATCTTCGGCGACGACCAGTACGAGAACTTCCGCGAGGAAGGGGTGCCGTCATTCTGTGTCTTTCTCCAGGAGGAGACCGAGTCGCACCCGTTCAGCCGCTACATGGCGGGTTCGACCAACGTGTGGGGCGAGGGCAAGGAGACGGTGATCAAGACCAAGGGCCACAAGCCCGGCGCGTCCTATCTGGCGGCAAAGCTGATCGGGGAGGATTACGACGTCAGCTACGCCTACAAGATGCGCTACGAGAACGGGCTGCCGCACGCCTTTATCAACACGGTGATGTATCTCGACTACGACCGGAAAGGCTTCCCCTATCCGGTCGTGCCGTTCCACGTGAATTGCTACGGGTCGAGCGTCATTGCCAAGCGCGGCTCCACCGCGCATCTGACGGGCGACGCGGACCCCAATCTGGTCGATCCGCCTGGGCCGAACCCGCGGCGTTGCTTTGACATCGGCGCGGCGATCGCGCGCGTGCTGGCCGACAGCCCGTGGCGCGTCGCGCTCATCGCCTCGTCCTCCTGGTCGCACGCGTTTTTGACGCCGAAGAACCACTATCTCTACCCGGACAATGCCGGCGACCGCGCGCGCTTTGACGAATTATCGTCGGGCAAGCTTACCCGTTGGCGTGAGCTCACCACCGCGCAGATCGAGGACGCCGGGCAGCAGGAGTTCCTCAATTGGGTCACGCTCGGCGGCGCCATGCACGAATTGAAGCGCGAGCCCGAGATCATCGATTACGTCGAGAGTTACATTTTCAATTCGGACAAGTGCTTCGCTGTCTTCCGGCCGTAGCCCTTCCCTTCAAGATCGTCATGGCCGACTTGTTCCGGCCATCCCAAGGGACATCCGCTGGGGTTCCCCGGGACAACCCCGGGGATGACGAACGAAAGTACCCATGAACGACATCGTCCTCCCGCCGCCACGGGTCGACCCGTATCGCGGGCCGCCGCCGCACGAGAAGGGCCCGCTGGTTTTTCTCGATTACGACCAGATCGAGCTCGACGCCGCGTATGACCAGGCGGTCTATCAGCCCAACATCCTGCAGCTTAACAAGCGCTGGGCCTCGAACAGTGCGCGCACCCGCGCACGGCTCGGCGAGCCCGAGCGCCGCGCGTACGGGGACAGCGCGATCGAACGGCTCGACATCTTTCGCACCGACAAGCCCAATGCGCCGGTCTTTGTCTTTATCCACGGCGGTGCGTGGATACGCGGCGAGGCGAGCTCCTATTCGGCGCCGGCCGAAATGTTCACCCGCGCCGGCGCGCACTACGTCGTCCCGGACTTCATCAATGTCGCGGACGCCGGCGGCAGCCTCTTCCCGATGGCCGAGCAGGTGTGCCGTGTGATCGCCTGGATCTGGCGCAACGCCGCGAGCTTTGGCGGCGACCCCGCCCGGCTCTACATTGGTGGCCAGTCGTCCGGCGCGCATCTCGCGGCCGTGGCGCTGACCACCGATTGGGCCGGCGAGCACGACCTCCCCGCCGACATCCTCAAGGGCGGCCTCTGCACCAGCGGCATGTACGAGCTGGCGCCGGTACGGCTCTCGGCGCGCGCCAATTACGTCAAGTTTACCGACCGGATGGTCGAAGCGCTAAGCCCGATCCGCCATCTCGATCGCCTGTCGGCGCCGGTGATCGTCTCCTACGGCACGTACGAGACCCCCGAATTCATCCGCCAGGCGAAGGAATTCGCGGCGGTCGTGCGCGATACCGGCAAATTGCGCGAACTGATCGTCGCCGAGAACTACAGCCATCTCGAGCTGCCCGAGACGCTGTGCAACCCCTACGGCGTGCTCGGCGCCGCCGTGCTTGAGATGATGGGGCTCGGCGAGGGTTAGTTCGGCACCCAGGCGGCCGTCCTGATCTCGCCAAAGTCGCGCGCGATCTTGCGCCATGAACCGCCGGCATTCTCGGTGACATAAACCTCGCCGAAGAGGCTGAACGCGACGATGCGGTTGGGCTCGGCGGGATGCGTCGCGAGACCCCATATCGTGGCATTGGGCTGGCTCGGGAGGTTCAAGACCTCCCATCGCTGCCCGTAATCGGCGGTGCGCAGCACGTAGCCCGTTTCGCCTGTCGTGGTCTCGCCGCAGCCGGCGAACAGCACGCGGGGATCGTCGGTCTTGACCGCGAGACCGCGAGCGTAGGGCAGCGGCCATTTCTCCCGGATGTCGAGGGATTGCCAGGTATCGCCGAGGTTATCGCTGACGAACACCTCGCGCGCCGTGCTGGCGTAGACGCGCTTTGGCTCGGTTTGGGCGACCGCCACCGAATGGATGTCGGGATCGTAGAGACCCGTCTTCTGGTGGGTCCAGGTGTCGCCGCCATCCGTGCTGCGGAAGACCCCGTCGATCTCGACCCCGGCCCAGACCGTGCGATGATCGTCCGGATCGACGACGATTGCGGTCACGAAAGGCACGCCGATCGAGCACTCAAGCGCGATGTCCACAGCCAGCTTCTCCCACTGGTGTCCGCCGTCGCGCGAGCGATAGACCCCGGCCGGGCGCGTGCCGGCAAAGAGGGTGTCGGGATCCACGGGATCGACGGTCAGCGACCAGATCGT
>Ga0335074_10009450_pt1 | contig 13620 bp, 9 predicted proteins | sample Lox_Sample_23_FD_206715 | JGI IMG/M metagenome (GOLD analysis project Ga0335074, IMG submission 206715) | Soil microbial communities from Loxahatchee National Wildlife Refuge, Florida, United States - Lox_Sample_2.3 | ecosystem: Environmental > Terrestrial > Soil > Wetlands | place: USA: Florida...
TCTTCTACTTCCTATTCTTAATTGTCTATAACTTATATTAGTAGAAGGGGTTTATTGTATTATCTAAGTAATAGGTTGTTAGCTGCTTTTCGTAGTCGGTCTAGTAAAAGGACACAATAAACCTTTATAGTACTAAGCAGATCTACTTTAAAAGAGTTGCCTACCTGCTATAAGATTTTGTATGAGCTAGCTATTTAGTAGTCTAGCTTTCAACTAGGCTGCTAGGTCTTCTAATTCTTTATTGATACTCACACTTTATCTCCTACTTGAAAATCTACTTTTTAACAGTAGCAATTTACATCTTGCTCCTTCTTCTTTTAAGCTTACTTTATAATTGTCTTTGCTGTCTCTTATATATAATATATACTTTTAGTAAGCGCTTATGCTTCCTTTTTATTTAAGTGCTTGTAGATAGTAGCAGGCTCCTTTAAAGTCTTCTAGTTAAAAGACGTTTGTAGTTTAAATTTGTATAACAGCTCAAATAGGGACATCCTTATACTCTTATACTAGTTTGTAAGCTGCGCGTAGTCTATTATTAGCAGCAGCTCTAACTAATTGTCTTAGTAGTAGTTTATAAAGGGCTTAAGACGTTAAGCTAGATATTAATTTATAATTTCTATCTGTCTATCTGTCTGTAAATAGAAAGCTATAAACAGCTTCAGTTTAATTCTTAATATCTAATAGAACTCCTCCTAAAAATTAGATATAAACTGTAGTTTACAGTTTAAGACGATTAATTTAGGAGCACTTTAAATATAGTAGATATATTAGATGTACAAGCAGGCTATCTTCTTAGTAGTAGTAGTCTTAAAGTATAAGATAGAGATAGATTGCTTGCTTAGTCTGTTTATAACTACAAAGACTACGTTATAGCCTTAAAAGTCTTTAAGCAGAAACTGGAAATTTATAGTAATATGTTGCTAAAGACAGTTTAAGATTAGCAATAAATATAGTAAACTTAGCGTACAATCTTATAGAGCATTAGCTCTTTTATACGCATAGTAGTTGCAAATATATTGCTTTATACTAGCAACTAATCCTTTCTAATAGTAGCAGTCAGCTAGTAGTCGTATAGTTTTAGTCCGACTTAGATAAGCTGTAAACAATTACTTATAAGCTTCCCTAATTAAGTTTGTATGCAAGTTGTTTGTATTAGGGACAATTAACTTGCCTTAATAAAGCAACAAGCTATCTTCTAACTGCAAGTTTGTGTTACTTGTACGCGCTTAAACTTAAAGGGCTTTAAGTAAAGCTGCTATATAATGTAGAGGGCTAGGGTGGGTGTGCTGTCGCAATGCACGATTATTAGGGCGATAGGTGGGTTAGCGTGCTCTTAATAAGGTGCTTAGTAGAAGGAATAGGACCTAAAACCACATAATAAGTAGCCAACACAAAAAACAACTGCATTTTACGTCTGTAAAGTCCTATAAACCTGCAAATACTATGCGGGTGTCTGTAAAGCTCAGTCTATGTCTGTAAAACTGCCTGTAAAACTGCCTAAACCTCTTATAGACAGCTTTGTACGTCCGTCTGTAAGTTCCTCACTAATCCTCCATCTAATAATAATCCTTCCCAGATTCCTTAGATGATGCCTCCACAATGTCCTCCAAACCAGCTATATACATTAAGGTGCCCTAGTATGAGAACAACAATTACTTAGATTAGCTGACCTAACCCAACTCAACCTCGCTTAAACCATGTGATTTTGTAGGGGACTATAGAACCCTACCACAATAATTTGCAGTAATAATTTGATTAATTAAACTAACAAACTCGTTTAGCTTCTTAATAGCTAACAACTTAATATTAAATAACTTATTTAATATAGCAAGATCTAATTGATCTAGCTGCAATAAAGTACGCGTTTAATATTAGGCTTTAAGCTCGTCTTAAAGTTTTACATCTTGCTTTTATCAAGTGAGAGCATTAGCTTAAACGTTCTATTTCTCTAAGTAGTATATAATTGTAAAAAAGAATTAGAAGAGTATCTCAGCCTATTAGGCCTATTAGCTAGTAAGCTGCTTTGTTGTTATAAAGTACTTTAAAGCTTTATAGTCTATATATATTTAGACTTTAAAGCTTGTTCCTTAAAGCTTTACTTTCTATTAAGATAATAAGCAGATAATAGCTAACATCTCCTTGTTGTAGATCTTATAGTTGCACTTAGCTAAAGCTATAGTTTTAAAGAAGTAGGCTATAAGGTGCTAGTCCCTATTAGAGTAGAACTGGGAGAGTACGCTTGCTATAACACTATCTAATACATTAATCTTAATCTTAAATTTAAAGTTAGGGTTGTAGTGTTAAAGAATTAGAGAGTTTATTAGTTGCTACTTAAACTCTTTAAATGCGTCTTAGCAGCTCTAATTAAACATAAAGGGAGTATTGCTCTTAGTAAGGCGAGTTAGAAGCTTAGCAATTACTTTGTAGTCTCTAATAAATTGCTAGTAAAAATTGTAAAAGCCTAAGAAGGACTAGATTCCTTTTACTATAAATAAAGGTGCTTAGTCCTAAATGACTTTAACCTTCTCTAAGTCTACTTTAATGCTACTAGTACTAACAATAAATTTAAGGTATTTAGTACGCTTTACCTCAAACTTGTAATTTTTAATGTCTGCTTGTAAACTTATATTATAAAGGCAATTTAAGACCTTTTTCATATAAGTTTCATGCTCTAACTTGTTGTTAGAGTATATTATAATGTTGTTAAGGTAGGCGGTGTAGAAGTCGTTAAGGTAGTTGAATAGTATATTGTTTATATAGTATTAATATGTTGCTAAGCTATTTGTAAGTTTAAAGGGTAAGACCTTATATTTGTATGTTTTATATTAAGTCTAAAAGGTTGTAAGGTCCTTTAACGCTAAGTCTATTTGTATATAGTAAAACGCTTAGTAAATATCTAGCTTTATAAAGATCTTTGCTTTGCTTAAGCAGGTTAAGGTCTTATTAATTAATAGGAGAGGGTATTAATTCTTATAAGTAATTACATTTAACTTTTAAAAGTTGATATAAAAGCATAAGCTACTATTAGCCTTTTTTACAAATAAAATAGGGGATGCAAATAGAGCTTGGCTATAGTTAATAAACCTTTTCTTTAAGTTTTCTATTATATACTACTTTGTAGCTAGTAGTTCCTTTAGAGATTGCTTGAATAGTATAAAGGGTTAAGGTGGGTGTGCTGTTATAATACACGATTGTTAGGGCGATAGGTGGGTTAGCGTGCTTTTAATAAGGTGCTTAGTAGAAGGAATAGGACTTAAAACCACATAATAAGTAGCTAACACAAGAAACAACTGCACTCTATGTCCGTAAAGTCCTATAAAACCTGCAAATGCCATACAAGTATCTATAAAGCTTAGTTTATATTTATAAAACCGTCTGTAAAACTGCTCAAACCTGCTATAAACAGCTTTATGCGTCTGTCTGTAAGTTCCTTACTAATCCTCTATCTAATAATGCCTCTACAATGTCCTTTAAACTAGCTATATACATCAAGGTGCCCTAATATGAGAACAACAATTGCCTAGATCAGCTAACCTAATCCAACTCAACCTCGCTTAAATCATATGATTTTATAGGGGACTATGGAACCCTATTATAATAGTAGGTGAAAGTTTAAGTTGTTGTCTGCTTCAAGCTAGATTTTATAGTTGTACAATTAATATAAAGGTAGCTGATTTAAAGCTACTTTAAAGAACATATTAATATGACTTTTACATATAGCTAGAAGTTGTCTCTCAATCTCTTCCTTTATCTTCTTATCTTTGTCTTAAAAAGCTTCTTTGATTAAACAATCAATTTCGTACAAACTAGTTGTAAAGACCTTAATGTCCTTTTTATATATATTATAGTAAAACCTTATAGCGCTAATCTCTTTAATGTTAATAGCTAGGAGTGTTTGGTATGCTAGAAAGCAGGGAGCTTTAGCTTAAAAAGGAACTACAATAATCCCTTTTAGCTCCTAATCCATCTTTTAGAGACTGTCTTGCAAATCCTAATTGTAAGTACACTTAGGTCTTCTAATTTCAGCTATTTTAAGGACTTTGTCTTATTAAGTAAGAATCTTAATTACTAGCAGCCTGCATGCTCTACTACTACGTCAAGCATCCTCTTATAATAGGGCTTAATCGCATACTTCTATATCTTGCTAGTACGCTCTATTTACACTTTTAAGCATTAAGGCTTATCTTTAAATTTTAACTTCCTTTTAGAATAAGGGGGGAGATTGTCTGCTCTTATTGTTAGGCTAGACAAGCGTCCTTCTATAAGGGTCTAATTAGACGTTAAAGTAGTCCATCCATTTTAATTTAAAGATAATATTATAATTCTTAAAGTTTAAAATGCAGAAAGGGATATTAGTTTGTTAGTGTCTATTAATAGAAAGGTATAAGGTAAGAATGTAAGTTACTATGTGCCCCTACTTGCTGTCAAACCCTTTTATAGCAATAAGCTCTTTAAGTAGAATTGCTTTAATGTTTAAGAACTTAGCTGTGTTAATAGTACATGTAGTATTAATAAAAGCAAATCTATTTGCTTTAATGTTAGTAAGGGCATATAAATTAATTTTATATTTATTGCGTAATATTATATATAAGATAGTAAAGTGCCTTCTACTTATCAACTAACTTAAATTAATTATATGCAAATTAGTGTTACACTCTAAGACGGAGTCTTCTTTTAAGGTTCTTCTTTTTCTAACTCTAACTTAGCAACGTCTTCGTCTGCTTCTATCTCCTTAAAGTTGGTCTTTTAAGGTTCCAAATAGGACGCAGCAAAGTGCCTTAGTTTGTAGTAGTTGTAGTATGTGACTGCAGCTTTAAGAAGGGTAAGAGCAGGTGTCTTCTAATATGGTTTTAGATTGCGAGGGGCTTTAGATACAATTTAAGTGTGTAGTGCTAAATTAAGGGGGGACGAACTTACTCTTATAAATACTAAAACAGCTAAGGCTAATAGCTTGTCTTAAAAGCGTCTCTGCTATTCCTTTTATACTATAATCCTCCTTAATTCTATGTTTAGAGACAAGCAGCTAGCTAACAGCTTTACAAATATATTTAGGGTTTAAAGTTGAGCTGCAAGCTTCTCTTAGAGCTAGGCTGTAAGCCTATCAAATAAGTTTAATTGTAAGCTTTTAGTAGGGATTTGCGCTTTGCCTGCAAGGTGTAAGAACTATGTTTAAAATTTTATAAATGTCTAGCTAGTACTTATAATAAGGCGATTGTAGTTGTATTTAGTATCACACAGCTTATTTGAGTTAACATAAATGGATTCTAAGTGCTTAAACATTTCTTAAATACAAGTAAAACGCATTAAAGACTCATTATCGTATTAGGGCTGTAAGTGCTTATTAGTATTACTAGTAGTACAATTAAAGAAGTAAAGCATTTTGGCCTCCTCGTCTTTGTAGTAGTCCGCGTTCACTTGGAATTTGCTTTGCATTTAAAGCTTCTAGCTCTTAAAGGTAGGATTAGCTCTATCAGATAGAGGGACTAGGTCAAGCAGTTTCTTCGAATATCTTTAGGATCTAATAGTAGAAGTGTCATTCCGCTTAATAGAGCGGACTAGGTAGGTGTTTAGCTGGGCTGCTTGTACTGCAGCTAGTATAACAAGTTGCTTTAAGACCTGTCTTAAAGTCTCCTAATCATCCTTACAAGCTTAAATTAGCATATGTATTTGCTCTCTTAATTGAGCGACATCTGCTCCGTCTAAGACATTATTGTCGTCTAAATCAAGTAGGGGGTTTATTTGCGTATTAGCTTGCGTTTAACTTGTATTAGACGTATAAGTTGGTAAAGCGTTTCAGGCTCCTTTTAGTAGTATTTTTTGATAGATTCAAATAGGGTTGTATCCTTAATTGCCTGTATAAGACTGTACTTGCAGTTGAAATTAAAAGATCTTCTTAACTCTCTATAAAGCTTTATAGCCAAATAGTTAAAGACGCTAAACACCAAATAAATAGCGCAGAAAGAGGGTGGGATATTATAAAGGCCTTCCTAGGCAGAGTGAAGGAGAGCTTAGTATAATGTGATAGCACATATAAGAATGCTATTCAACAAAGGATAAAAGGAGCTTTGTAGATTGCACTTATTAAAGATATTAAGCTAAAGAGAGAAGAAAAGGATAGAAGAGGAGCAAAGAACTATTTATATATACAAGCTATATTTTGTAATAGTACAACTATAAACAACGCTTAATGCAGTTAGCAGTTTTAAGGGTAGTTAGCGGTTTTAAGGGCAGTTTGATATAGTAGTTGTTGTATATATAAGACGAACTGTTATATAAGGAGGGGTTTTTAAATTGCTTTTATTATTATCAGCTTCCTTTTTAATAAGGTTTCCTATATTGTTATTATTAGAGTTGTCTTGCATCTTACTTTAAATGCCTTTATAAATAGTATTCTATTCCTTTATAATAACATCTTATATGTAAATGATCTTGTTAAGCTAGAAGTCTTAGAGCTTGTACTAGTTTAATCTTATATAGCCTAATAAACAGCATATTGCAGCTTAAAGCTTAAATTTGCCTCTTTAAAAAGCTTTTAAGATTAACACTTAGCTTTTACTTTTAATAATATAAAAGTAAGCTAAGTCTAGCTTCTTCTTAAAGATCTTCTTAAATAGCGTCTTATTATTAAGGAAGCTGTATAGCTACAAGTTCTTTAAGTAAGTAAGAGTTCTAGTAACTTCATATTAGAGACTAAGAGGCAGTTTAGCATCTTTAAGGACACTTACTATATAAAAAACAATATCCTTAAATGCCTTTTTAGCTACGCCTACTTAATTGTATGTGTAAGTAACAGTAAGTTGCAACTTAATCCTATTTGTCTTTTATTCAAACTAAATCTTTTTTAAGATGAACTCTCCCTTATTGTTAGAGCGTATCTATTTAATAAGGATTTTACTCTTCTCCTTATCCTTATAATATCTTAGGATTCTAGCTAACTACTTGTACTAGGTCGCCTTAATATCTTTTAACTAGAGCTTGTACACTTACAAATATTAAGTGTAATTATTTATAATAATAAGGAGATACTTGTAGTAGCTATTTAAAGCATTTTTAAGCCTTATTAATAAATTTATATAGATTATTTTAAACAGCCTTAAACCTTTTTAGTTTGTAGGCTGTCTTAAAAGGAATAGTTTGGCCTTTATTTAGCTTATTATATACTTATTATAATACTTATTAGCATTTCTAACTTTATAAGCGTCTATCCCTTTCAAGTTTATTCTTATAAATATCCTTCTAACTAACTTTTTTATTAGTCTTTTACTAATATAACCTAGTTGACAATGTATTAAATTAAGACTAATCTCCTAGTTTGCAATATTAATATAATACAAATTAAAGGCTTTAAAGTAGTCTAACTCTTTTAAGCAAAGCTCCCCTAACAAGCTAATTGATATTATAGGAAGTCCTAACAACCTATCTGCTTTAACAATCGTCCTCTTAGTCGTACTATTAAACAAGTAATAAGGGATCTAGTTAGAATACCTAACACAATTATTGCCTTTAAGATGCTTTGTAGATAATATATTAAGTTTTAAATTTAAGATGTAAATTACGTTTTATAAGGCTAACTTATATTCTCTTACAAGTAATTAAATCCTTCCTACTCTTTTCAACTTTAACCTACTCAATCTAGCTATACTAATATTAGTTACTAGTTCTTTGTAAGTCGTATACTATTCTTATTAAGTGTAAAAGTAGTATAATACCCTTAAATTAATAATCTACTTATTAGTAGTATTACTAATATAATCCTTAATATTCTTTTAACTTAAACTTATATAGCAAAAGCTGGGGATAAGGTTTTAAGTAGGAGGAGGAAGTTAATTATATTTAAAGTCACATTTGCATTTATAATAGCATTTGTAATTAAGTTTGTAATTAAAGGTTTATATACTCTGTTTATATAGTTATTTCAACTTTCTTTTAAACGCTTTAATCTTATCCTTATTCTTCTCTTTTTAGCTTAAAGGTGCTATCTTAAGCTTTACTAAGTAGCATTATCCTAGTTCTTTAATAGGGTGTTTCCTGTTGTATAATAAGCACTTAGGCTACTCTGTAAGACTGCTAGTCTTATAGGGTCTCTAGTAGGAAATCAATACAAGTTATAGTATGATACACTAATATTATATAAGTGATTATAGGATGCAAAGATAGGTCTTTAGAATAACAGTAATATTTAAAGAACTACTTGCTACCTTTTCTATTTCTAGGAATGTCATTCTTTAAGTATGACTAGCGTTAGCCAGCTAGAGAAACCACGCTCTATAGCGTTCTAACATGTACAGCAGCTTGAACTATACGCTATACGTTCTAGCGCCTAACATGATACCTCTCCTTATAGTAGCCTGTCTTTAAGTTACAAAATAAGGGATGTACTTGGTAGTAGCAGCCTTACTACGCCTAATATGATGTTTAGTATGTACTTCATTAAAATAGGACAATTTAGGTAGGAGGAATAAATATGGGTCTCCCAACTTAAAGGCTGCAGTAGGGCGCTTAGTATGCATTAGGGATGCGTTTTCACATTTGTAGTATACCTGTAGTATAAAGGGCTAGGGTGGGTGTGCCGTCGCAGTGCACGATCGTTAGGGCGATAGGTGGGTTAACGTGCGCTCAATAAGGTGCTTAGTAGAAGGAATAGGACCTAAAACCACATAATAGGTAGCTAACACGAGAAATAACTGCACTGTATCCGTAAAGCCTGATAAACAACCTGCAAATGCCATGTAGGTGTCTGTAAAGCTCAGTCTATGTCTGTAAAACTGTCTGTAAAACTGCCTAAACCTGCCGTGGACAGCTTCGTACGTCCGTCTGCAAGTTCCTCACTAATCCTCCATCCAATAATGATCCTTCCCGGATTCCTTCGATGATGCCTCTACAATGTCCTCCAAACCAGCTATATACATTAAGGTGCCCTAGTATAAGAACAACAATTGCCCAGATCAGCTGACCCAACCCAACTCAACCTCGCTTAAACCATGTGATTTTGTAGGGGACCATAGAACCCTACCACATACGTCCCCCCCCAAGAAAGTGGTCGTCCCCTAACTATAACTGCTGTCCCTAGATCCCCTTTTACAGACGCTTTACAGGTCTGTACAACCTTTACGGGTCCATAAACTGCTTGTAAACGTCTGTAAACTACAAAATAGAATGTAAAGAAATGCAAAAACAACAAAAAGAGCGCTGCAGCAAGACAAATAAAACGTGTCAGTCTAAGTCCTCCACTTCTATAGCAGGTTGCCCTCATCGTCCTCCTCAAACCTTACATACCCTCTCCTCTACTCTTCGGTTAGTATTAGAGGCACTATTACCAACCTTCCCGGCCTAGGTGCGTCCTGCATTAAGGTGTCCACTTCAATCTGCTGTTGCTGCCAAGCATTTTGCTGGATACAGGCACTTCTACGAATAGGAGCTTCTGTCTGCAGTAGCAACTCTTCATCCTTACCACTTTCAGACTCTTCCAAGCCGTCACTGTCTTCACTTTCAACTTCCTCATCTGTAACTAGTCTGTAAAAGCGATTTCGGACAACAAACTTCTTTAGACAATTATCCGAGTAGGTGCCAGCTAGCTGCATCCCGTCGAATTCCTTTAGAATGTATGTCCCTTTCTTAGGAATGGCTTTACGGACTCTATACGGACCCAGCTACTTATAAGAAAGCTTCCAATTTCGTAACATGTCAACCTTAGCGATAGAGTTGTACTTTAAGACAAAGTCTCCTTCCTTAATTTCTATCTAGTAGATCTAATAGGTCCAGTCAAAAGACTCCTTGCCTTCCATTCGCTTTCTCTGCTTCTACAAGCGCACTTCTTCGAGGTCCTCATCCTAGCCTATCAACTGTCTCGTATGGAGCGCTAAAAGCTCTACTCAGCCTGTAACCTTCTCCCATTCTAGCACGTGCTAGGTCTAGAATTTCAACTGGATTAGGAGCACTACCTCTCATCTGCAAACCACCTAAAACGGTGTCCGCCTAGTAGGTTGATGAATAGAAGTCCGGTCTGCAAAGAGCATAGTAGAAAGGTTCCTTACCCAGCTTCTAAGTCCTCTATCTATAAGCTTGGCTAGAGCGTCCGTAATAGGCTTATAGCCCCACTCTATCATCCCATTTGCTAGTAGGTGGTACGCAGACACTTAAACCCGCTTTATGCCATACTTCTTAGTAAAAGCCTTAACCCATCCCTTATTCTTAGGTCCCCTATTAACGACTAGTCTCCTAAAGCATCTATAACAGCAAACTACGTCTTCCCACAGAAAATCGGTAATTGCAGCTAAATTGGCACTTAATAGAGCTCGCACTTCTACCTATCTGCTAAGGTTGTCTCTAGCTACAACAAGGTAGTTCTTCCCTTTGCAAGGTGGCATGTGGATTACGTTTAGACCTATCTTCTCAAACAAGGTGCTCGACTAAGTTGGACACAAAGCTTCCTCCAAACAATAAGGGTTATAGAGTTAACACCTATTACAGCTTGCAACAAATTCCTAGACGTCCTTGTAGCAATTGTCCTAATAATACTAGTCTGCAACTCGTCTGTAAGTGCTTTCCCTACCCTTATAGCCAAACTCCTTATACAATTCCTTTAGGATTTCTGCTTTATAGACGTTTAAATTAATAACTAAGCGCTAAGGTAAGGTTTTACCTGCTCTCCAATATAAGTTCCCATCTGCAACTGCATATTAAAGAGCCCTTCTCCTAAAACCTTAAAATTCTAATTTATTTATGCCTTCCAGCTTCCTTAAAGAGGTTAAATATCAAGCAATCTTTTAAGAGTCTTCTAAGTAGCCGTCTTCAAGTAGGTCCTTGTCTGTAAAACCTGTAGGACTAGTAGAACTTCCTTTAGCAACTATTAGGGCCATACTAAAAGCATTAAGCTTAGCATTAATAAAGTCTTTAATGTCCACTTCATTTGCTTTATCAATGTCGTCCGATTCCGTTTAGGGTCTTTAAGACAACCTGTCTGCTGCAGTATGCTTGGTCCTAAGCATATAACGCACTTCAAAGTCAAAGAGCTAGATATAAGCAATCCACCTTGTAACAAGAGCTCCAAGTAGGTTTGTAGCTAAGCGATTTAATTGAGCTACTAGGACACTCGCATCCGTTTCAAGCACAAAATGCACTCTATAGAGCTAGTAGTAGACCTTCCAAATAGCTTTTAGGACACTATAACACTCTCTCTTTGTAGCATTATAATTCTACTCAGCCTAGTTCTAAAGCCCACTCTCATACTAGGTCGGATGCCTCCGCTTGGAATCGTCTAATTGCATTAATACAGCTCCTCAACCTTTAAGACTTATATTAACAGCTAGGATGATCTCCCTAGCTCCTTCTATATAAACAATCTTAGTTAGAGCTAGTGCGCTTGTTAGGGCCACCTTAAGGGTATCTATCGCATTGTCTTACTCTGCTCCCTACTGCTAGGGCACTCCCTTCTTGAAAAGACGATATATAAGCTCCATAATAGTAGAAAAATCCTTAATCTAGATCTAGTAATAGACACAAACCCCTATAAAAGCCCGTGCTTCCCTAATGTCCGCGTAAGGTTTCTATTTAAGGATCTTAATGACCTTCATACTATTTAGAGTCCTACCTTCTACTCTACAAACAAAACCCACAATCTTAATCCCATCCATGTAGAACTGTAATTTCAAGCTAATAGTGCACCTAGCTCTTTCTAATCGTATGAGGGTCCTATTTAGGGCTTAAATATGCTCTATCACAAACCTCCTAATACCTAGAAGCGCTTCCTTATTATTGTACGCAAATAGTAGGCCTTTAACTCCTATATCGTCTAGAAAAAGGAGATAATCCTTAAGGATTAAGTCTTTAAGAATCTTAGTTACAATTCGTACGAACTAGGCAACTAAGTTTGTAGCACCTTATAGAAGCGTAGTTATCCGTAAAAGTCTAATAGGTGTCTAAAAGCCTGTTAAATCCCTACTCCTAACATCCAGCTCAATTTGGTTGTACCTAGAGAAGAAATTAATTATTAAAGCCATCTAACAACCTGCAAATTCTTTAGAGAACTCGTTTACAAACGGAGGGAGGTTGGCATCCTATATGGTGCGCCTATTTATCTCCACAGCAGCGTTTATTAAGTAGTACGCCTTGCTCTTCTTCTCTACTAGGAACTATAAGTTTCTATACGGACTATCGTAGTATTTAAGGACTCCATTCTTAAGTCTCTCACGCAGCATCTTAATAGCTATAGGCTGTAAAGCTCTAGGAATAGGGAAGCTGGGGACCTACCACGCTTTATGCTCAACTGTCTTAATAACTTAAGGTAGTACCACTTCAAGTCTGACCTTCTTAATATGTAAGAAATCAAATGCAATAGCCTTTTCCCAATTATAGAGCATTTCTAGGAATAGCTCCCTTTCCCTTAGCTAGAGATTGTCTCCTACAACGAGGTCCTTAATGTGCTTCTCTGTAAGACGAGAACCCTTTTGCACACTAGAAAACTTAGGGGTAATCTAGTCTGAAAACTGCCCTGGATCTTGGTAGGGAACATCTTCTGCCTTTAATTTTTCAAACCAGTCTAGACACCCTCCAAGCTTGGAACCATCTGTCTTCCTAGGGTCTACCGGACGGACCTTATTGGCCTTCGTCTTATATGCAGTCACCACATAAAACCTTAGAAATTGCCGTTTGAAATAGGGGTCCTAGCAGAAAGAAAAGTCGTCTACGATCCTTAACAGTCTGTACCCACCCGCACTAAGCTCTTCCATTCTAATAGCCTTTAAATAGAACACATAGATAGCCCCCACACGCTTTATAGGTCCCTATAGCTCTTTATAGGTCCTTACAGGTCTCCTTAAGCCCGTAAAACCTGTAAAACCTGTAAAACCTGTAAAACCTGTAAAACCTCTTCCCGTCCGCAAGCCACCTGTAAACCCTCCTTCCACCCGTAAACCTCCTGTAAAGTCCTTATAGTTACCTGTAAATTAATTTCCTCTGCTAGACGGGTGAAATGGGCCAGCGAATCGCACGCGCTTCCCTAAGGACTTTAATGCCTAGCTAGTGCGCTGCCTTGCAAGCGTACTAGCTACTCGTTTCCCTCTAACTCCAGCTCCATCCTTCTCTCTTAATCCTACTTGCTCTGTAGAGCACACACTCAGACTGTAGCTACCCTTTCCCAGTCCTCACTTAGTAACTTTGCATACTAGTTCCTAGAATCGTCATACTCAAACGTGACTTAAGCATTATAAAAGAATAAGGCTCTAAGTATAAGGGTGTGCTCGCTCTTATTAAGAACAAGCAGCGTCTGGTAATTGACTACTCCTCCAATGTCAATCTCTACATCTTCACATGCCCTGTCAAACACCCATATGTCCTTAGAAACTGCCTTTAATGCTAAAAGGAGGTCTGTCCGGACTAGAAGTCCTAGCTCGTCTGCTGCTGCCCGGGTTATAACATTGACTTTAGCTTTAATGTCCAGCATCGTGCGAGTAGGTGCTCCATCAACTTTTACTAATAGCTTGGGTGTCTTAGCTGTATAAGTCTTTTCCTTCCTGTACCAGACCCTAATAGATCCTACACTTGCAGCTGGAACATCTGCTGCTTCCCTTATAGAAACTCCCTTAAATAGCAACTTAGCAAACGTAGGAGAGCATGCAAGGA
>Ga0335074_10009453_pt1 | contig 13618 bp, 10 predicted proteins | sample Lox_Sample_23_FD_206715 | JGI IMG/M metagenome (GOLD analysis project Ga0335074, IMG submission 206715) | Soil microbial communities from Loxahatchee National Wildlife Refuge, Florida, United States - Lox_Sample_2.3 | ecosystem: Environmental > Terrestrial > Soil > Wetlands | place: USA...
CAGGGTCGCGAATCCGGCCGCCGTCAGCGCCTGGAACTCATGCGACCACTGGTAGCCGTACTGGGTGCCGCCGCCCTGGAGGCAGAGCAGCAGCGGATACGGAGCGCTCCAGCGCTCCGGATCGGGCCGGGTGAGCCACGCGTCGAGGGGCGTCCCGTCGAGCGCACGTACTACCCGGTGCTCGGGGGCATGCAGGTCGCGCGCGGCCGCTGCCGTCGCGCTCGGATCCAGCAGCAGTCGTTCCCGGCCGTCGTCCTGCTGCGCCAGCAGTCGCGGTGGCTGGTCCGGGCCGGAGCTGACAAATACCAGAGTTCCGCCTCGCCGCGCCAGGCTGGAAACCCGCCGGTCGCCCCCGAGGATCAGGTCCGGCCGGCCCGGTCGCCGTGGATCAAGCCGGTAGGCGTGGATTGCGCCGCGGTCCTCGACCAGGACAGTCAGCTGTCCCTCGCCGTCCCACACTGGCCCGGTCATGCCGGACGACGGACTGTTGCAGTCGCGGTCCAGTCCGCCGGACAGCACAGTGACCGGGCCGCCGGCAGCCGGGACCACGGCTAGATCGGCGACCGACGGGAAGTGCGGAATGTCGGTGGCCGTGAACGCGACGAGCTCGCCGTCGGGCGACACGCGGGGCTGCGCGCACGCGACGTCCGTCCTCGTGAGCTGAACCGGCGGGTCCTCGCTGTCAACGTCGGCGGCGAAGAGGTCGTTGATGACCGTGTGATCCGCGCCGGGCTGCCGCTGCGAGACGAACACCACGTGCCGTCCGTCCGGGTGCCAGCCGAACTCGGCGTCGTCGTACCCGCCTCGGCTGATCTTTCGCGGTGGCGAGCCGGGTGCAGCCGGGACGAGGTAGGCCTGACGCGGCCGGTTGACGGTCCAGCCGATGCCGTCCTCCTGGTACCGCAGCGTGGTGAGGCGCAGCGGAGGCCGCCGGTCATCCGGCGTCTGGAACCAGGTGCGGTCGGTCGGCTCCCGGGCCACGAAGAGCAGCCGGTCACCGGCGGGCGACCAGCTCAGCTCCTCGATCGGGTCCGGCCAGGAGGTGATAACCGCGGCCGCGTCGTCATCGTCCGCGCCCGCGCCCGGCGTCGCCAGGCGGCGGATCCAGATGCCCCATCCGCTGTCGTCCCGACGGACGGTCGCGAGATCGCGGCCGGACGGCGCCCAGGCGGGCAGCACCTCAGCCGTGCCAGTGGCGGCCAGGGCGCGCAGCGGCGTGCTGCCGTCGGCCGGTCCCGCGAAGACAACCCGGCGGTAGCAGTTGGCGGCAACGTCCGGCGTGGATACGACGGCAGCTACCAGCGATCCGTCGGCCGACAGGCAGACGGAACCGATGTCAGCGAATAGCCCGAGATCGTCTGCGGTGACCGGCTCGGGCCCGCCGGCCGCGCTCAGGTGCTGATCAGCAGCCAAGAGCGCGGCCGCCTGTCCGGACGGGCGTCACCATGTCTCGGGCGCCAGGTAGCCAAACGGGTTGTTGGAGTACCCGGACATCCCCGAGGCGCTTGCGACCTCGGTTCCCTGGGTCGGCGTGAACAGGATGCCGGGCAAGTTGGTCGCGATGTTGTCCTGGTAAGCGTCCAGGGCCTGACTCTCCTGGGCAGCGCTCGTGGACTCGACGTCCTCGACGAGCTTGTTCGTCGTGGCGTTGTTCCAGCCGCCGTAGTTCCCCTCGGCGCCGGTCGCGAAGAGCTGCTCACCGCTCGGGTAGCCGCCGTAGACCCAGCCGCCCCAGTTGAGCAGCTGCCAGGCGCACTGCGTGCTCTTGTTGCCCGGCTGGCAGATCGGCACGACTGAGCCGGTCACCTGGGAGAACGGCGCCGACGACAGCTGAAGGTCGATCCCGGCCTCGCTTGCATTCGAGGCCAGCGACGTCATCTCGTTGCCGAGAGCGGTGTTCCCCGAGACGTACAGCAGCTTGAACTTCAGCGCTTCGCCCTTGGTGATCCCCGGGCCGCACTTGGCCGGATCCGCGCACGTCGTCGTGCCGTTGGGCGTCACTGTCCAGCCATGCGACGTCAGCAGGCTCTTGGCGTCCGCGATGCTGAACGGGTACGGGTTCGTCCGCTCGAAGCTGTCCGCGAACGAGTTAGGCGGCTCGAGCGGCACTGGCCCGTACGTCGGCGCTGCGATCCCGCCGTTCAGCGACTTGATCCAGGCGGGCTGATCGATGAGATGCTGCAGCGCCTGCCGGATGTAGAGCTGCTTGAGGATCGGTCCGACCTGCGGGTTCTGCATGTTGACCGTGATGAAGTCGAAGGCGCTGTCGTAGGCGGCGCTGGTCTTGTAGCCGTTCGGCGTGATCCGGGCAGCCTCTGCCAGGTCCTGCGGCGGGATGTACCCGACGGACAGGTCGTTAGCCGAGTTGCTCGCGCTGGCCGCCAGGCTGGTCGACCCCTGCGAGGACAGCAGCTCGTTGAACTCTGCCGAGTCGCTGGTGAACGGTAGCTCGGTGAAGGTCTTCGCGCTGTTCCCCGCGGGACCGCTGTACTCCGGGTTCCGCGCGAACGACGCGAGCCCGCTCGAGGTGAACTGGGTGAGCTTCCACGGTCCGTCGATGACCGTCCACAGCGGGCTGGTGAGGTAGTCCGAGGTGTGGGCGGCCTGGCCCTCGAGGAACTTCGCGACCGCGACGGCGCCCGCCGTCGTGGCGTCGGGCAGTGCACCGGAGGGCTGCGCGGGGAGCTTGCCGGACGTGGCCGTGACCCCGCTCGGGAAGCTCGTGATGTCCCACGTCGTGGGCCACGGCGTGATCTGGGTGAGCTCGTTGTAGAGGAACCAGCTGGGGTTCCAGCTCTTGTTGAGCGTGATCGACACTGTCGTCGCGCTGGTGGCGGTCATCGACGTGACATCGTCCGGGAAGCCACCCGGCGAGTACGGCTCCCAGTCGACCTTGTTGGCCTTGATGAGGTTGTAGAAGAACACGACATCGCGGGCTGTGACCGGGCTGCCGTTCGACCACTTGTACGGCTTGAGAGTGATCGTCAGGGCTGTGTCGGTCTTGTTCCAGACTGGCATGTCGGCGAGCGAGAGACTCGGGTCGATCCCCAGCGTGCCGTTGTCGCCCAGCCAGTACAGCGGCCGGTACATGAGGTTCTGGAAGCTGCCGGCATTAGCGACCGTCTCGCACGTCAGCGGGCCCAGCGGGAAGATGCAGTTAGGTGCCGATGCTGGCTGCTCCGCCCAGGTGATGCCCTCGACCTTGGTGGCGGCCGTGGAGGCGGAGGATGAGGTAGGTCCGCTCGACGCTGAGCAGGCGGCAAGTGTGACGGCGAGAGCCGTGATGATAAGCGGCGGCCCGGCGAGCCGGGCCCTTCTGGTGAAACCCGCCTTGCGGATGACTTTTGCCACTGCGCGTCCATCTCTGACCGGATCGTCAACGGTTAATATTGCGTATCGGTGACGATCGCAGACGATACTACATATGCTGCTCTAGCAGCAGAGAAACCACGCGAAGTACTTGTTCTGGGTAGCTATCTCCGGAACATAAACGCGCATAACGGTCTAAGACATTGGCCGCGCGTCCCGGGCAGGGGAGGACAGCCGGATGCAGCCGGGCAGGCAGCCAGTTCTCGAGGTGACGGACCTGCGGACTGAGTTCCGGCTGCGGCACAGGTCCGTGACCGCTGTGGATGGCGTGAGCTTCTCGGTCGGGCCGGGGGAATGCGTCGGGCTCGTCGGCGAGTCAGGCTGCGGCAAGAGCACCACCGGCCTGTCGGTGATGCGGCTGCTTCCAGCTGCGGGTCACATCACTGGCGGCAGCATCATGCTCGGCGGCCGTGATCTGGTCACGCTCGACAGCGCTGAGATGCAGGACGTCCGCGGCGCCGAGGTCGCCATGATCTACCAGGATCCGATGACGTCGCTGAATCCGACGATGCCCATCGGGAAGCAGATCAGCGAGGCGGTGAGGCTGCACAGCGACGTGACGTCAGCGCAAGCGCGCTCTCGTGCGCTTGAGCTGCTGGGCCTGGTCGGCATGCCGAAACCTGCCGAGCGGATGGAGGACTTCCCGCACCAGCTGTCCGGCGGCCTGCGCCAGCGCGTCATCATTGCCATGGCGCTGGCCAGCGAACCCCGGCTGCTCATCGCGGACGAGCCGACGACGGCGCTGGACGTCACGATCCAGGCGCAGATCCTGGACCTGCTCGACACGCTGCGCGCGCAGCTGCGGATGTCCGTCATTCTCATCACGCACGACATGGGGGTCATCGCCGGCCGCGCCGACCGTGTCATGGTCATGTACGCCGGGAAGATCGCGGAGTCAGCTGGCACTGGTGACCTGTTCGGCCAGACCCGGCACCCCTACACCGAGGCTCTGCTGCAGTCCGTCCCGCGGCTTGACCATGACGCTCGCCAGCGGCTGCCCAGCGTGAGCGGCATGCCGCCCGATCTCAGCAGCCTGCCGCCCGGCTGCCGGTTCGCTCCGCGCTGCCGCTACGTGCAGGCAGACTGCCAGGTGAGCGAGCCACCGCTGACCGGTCCGGAGGATCATCAGGCGGCCTGCTTTCATCCGGTCGGCGAGCAGCCGCACGCTGCGGCGGAGGCTCTCGTGCCGCAGCCGCGCGTCAGTGCTGCAGCCGCCGGGACCATGACGACCCGGGCAAGAAACGAGGCCACCGGCGCCCCCGCCGACGTCGCCGCGCTGCTTGCGACCGAGGAGCTGGTAAAAGAGTTCCCCGTGCACGGCCGGGCAGGCGGGCGCACAGTCAAGGCCGTCTCCGGCGTCTCCCTGACGGTGCTCCCCGGCAAGACGCTCGGCCTGGTGGGCGAGTCAGGCTGCGGGAAGACCACGCTCGGGCGCGTGATGGTCGGCCTGCAGCGGCCGACGGGCGGCACGGTCCGGTTCGACGGCCAGGACGTGACGCACCTGAGCGGCAAGAGCCTCCGACTGCGGCGCCGCGACCGGCAGCTGATGTTCCAGGACCCGTATTCGTCACTGGACCCGCGCATGCGAATCGGCGCGCTCATGGCCGAGCCGATGGTGGTTCAGGGCATCGGCACGCGGACTGAGCGCAGCGCGCGTGTCAGCGAAATGCTCGGGGAAGTCGGCCTCGGCGACCGGATGGCTGACATGTACCCCCACGAGCTGTCCGGCGGGCAGCGCCAGCGAGTCGGGCTCGCCCGTGCCCTGATCCTCAACCCTCGGCTGATCGTCGCGGACGAGCCGGTCTCGGCACTGGACGTCTCGGTCCAGGCGCAGGTGCTGAACCTCATGCGGTCGCTGCAGGACCGGCATGACCTCAGCTACGTGGTTATCTCGCACGACCTTTCAGTGATCCGTTACCTGGCGAGCGAGATCGCGGTCATGTATCTCGGCAAGGTTGTGGAGATCGCGCCGGCTGGGGACCTGTATGAGCGCACCGTCCATCCATACACGCGCGGCCTCATCGACGCGATCCCGATCCCTGACCCCGAGCTTGCGCGGAGCCGAGACCGGATCTTGGTCTCCGGCGAGCTGCCATCCGCGATCACCCCGCCGTCGGGGTGTCGTTTCCGCACGCGCTGCCCGCTGGCACAGGAGATCTGCGCCGAGGAGGAGCCGCCGCTTCGCGTTTTCGGAGCTGGCCACCGGGCCGCATGCCACTTTCCGCTACGCGCTCCGGTCAGCCCGGCCGCAGACTCCGCCGCGACTGCCGGAGCAGAGGGTTGACGGCGCGCGCCGGGCAGCCAGCTCTGGTGCGGTTCCACGAGGGCGGTTCCTTCGAGGCGGAGGCAGGTTACTCCCGGGCGGTTCGGCTCGGGCAGCTGATCGCAGTCAGCGGGACGACCTGCAGACCGGAGGTGGCTGGACTTGGCACGCACGCTCAGGCGGTGGACTGTCTGCAGCGCGCGATCGCCGCGGTGGAGCGACTCGGCGGATCACGCGCCGGGATCTACCGGACGCGGATGTTCCTGGCACCGGATGCTGACTGGCGTGGCGCGAGCGACGCGCACCGTGACGTGCTGGGCGACATCGCGCCCGCCAACACGACGCTGTTCGTCCACAGCCTGATCGGCGATGGCCTGCTCGTCGAGGTTGAGGCGGAAGCCTGGGCGCAGGATGGCTCGGCAGCCGCCGGCCGCGCAACGGACGCGACATGACAACGGGAGGATCAGCCGCCCCTGGCGAGCATCTCGTGCGGACAGTCAGCTTGCGCCTCAACAACGACCTGTCGGTGCGGGAGTTCACTGGGCTCGCCGCCGCAGCCGAGGACGCCGGCTTCGACCAGCTGTGGGTCTCGCATGACTTGTTCTGGAGGTCCGCCCCGGTTCTGATAGCTGCCGCGGCGGCGGCGACGCGGCGGATCATGCTGGGTATCGGCATCCTGAACCCGTTCTCGGCGCACCCGGCCGAGCTTGCGATGCACGCGGCGACGCTTCAGGAACTCAGCGACGGTCGCTTCCTTCTCGGTATCGGCTCGGGCGCCGAAGAGTTCCTGGCCTGGGCGGGCATGCCGCGGCCCCGGCCGCTGTCTGCGGCCAGGGCGGCCATCCTGGCCTGCCGCGCGCTGCTGGGCGGCGGATCTCCGGCGGCCGATGCCGAACTTGCCGGGGCGGGCTGGCAGCCTGAGGCACGGCTGCGGTGGAGCGGTCCGGCCGTGCCGATGTACCTGGGCGCTATGGGTCCGAAAATGCTGGCACTGGGCGGCGAGCTCGCCGACGGCGTACTCGGCCTGTCCTTCCCTCCGGAGCGGGCGGCACAGTCCGCCGCGCTGGTACGCGCGGCCGCCGCTGGGGCTGGCCGCACTCCGGAATCCGTCGACGTCCCGGCGTGCTTCTGGTGCTCCTACGACGACGACGCTGAGCGGGCAGCTGCGCCACTCGCGGAGAAACTGGCTTACTACGGCGCCTCGTTCTCGCCGCTGCAACTGGCAGATGCCGGACTGGCGCCCGCCGATTTCGCTCCGGCGGCAGCTGCTCTCGAGCGTGGTGACTCGGCAACTGCGCGTCGGCTCATCTCGCCAGCGATGCTGCGCCTGGGCATTTTCGGCGATACGGCTACCGTCATCGCTCGGTGCCGCGGTCTGGCTGAGGCCGGGGCGTCGCACCTGTCGTTCGGGCCGCCGCTTGGCCCTGATCCGGTCGCTGCTGTCGGTCGCCTCGGCCGGCACGTGCTTCCGGCTCTTCGCCAGTTCTGATGCTGGCCGCGCGGCGAGCCTGATCCAGCCTGCGCAGGCGGTTCCCCGCCGGAGGGTAAGCCGACAACCATAGATGTTTCGAGTATGTTACTTATAGGTTTCGAGCAGAATTCGCTTGCTGCTCAGGGACCTGAAGCCGGTAACGACGGCGAATGTGTCTTCGTGCGCTCTGAGGGTATGGCGAAGGGCGCTTAATGGGGAGACAATCCCATCGGGACGGGCTGCAGCGCTGCGGTTCGGGCACCCAGGGAGTGGCCATGACGGCACCCACGACGATGTGGACGAAGCTAGCTCGCCGGTTCGGCTGCGACGGAAATCCGCTGCGTCGGCGTGAGGACCGGATCGAAGCCTGGATGGCGCCGGTAGCAATCGTGTTGTTCCTGGCGCTGTGCCCGGTCGTCGCCATCGGCACGAGCATGTGGGCACACGGCGAGAACGCTGCCGTGCAGCGCGCCGCGCAGACCTGGACGCCGGTACGGGCGAAGCTTCTCAAGCCGGCTGCCGGGCCCCTGGAGAGCGACAACGGCGCGAACACCTGGCTCGTCTGGACTCCGGCGACCTGGCGCTTCGACGGCCGGACCGCGACGGGTAACGTGCCGGCTCCCGCGAAGTCCCCCGCTGGCAGCACAATCACCGTGGAACTGAATCGTGCCGGCCAGGTACAAGTGCCCCCGATGCCCGCCAGCCAGGTAGCCGCGCTGGCGGACACCGCGACCTGCCTCGGCATCGTGGTGCTCGCCCTTCTGATGGGCTGCCTGGCCTGGATTGCCCGGCGGACGCTGGACCGGCGCCGAATCGCCCGGTGGGAGACAGCCTGGCTGGTCGTGGAACCGCGCTGGACCCGTCAGCGTTAGTGCGCTCGCGCTAGCCGGGCACAACACGGATGTGGGCCGACTCGGCCCGGACCGCCTCGGAAGGATTCCTCATGCCGTTCGTCAGCATCTCCCTGGCTCGTGGCAAGTCGGCCGAGTACCTCCAAGCCGTCTCTCGGGCCGTGCACGAGGCGCTCGTCGCGGAGTTCCACGTCCATCCGGAGGACGACTTTCAGCTCATTCATCAGCATGAAGCGGGCGAGATGGTCTTCAACCGTGACTTCCGTGGCGGCCCCCGGTCCGACGACTGGATCGTGCTCACTATCACCGACGGCCTGGACCGGGGCGAGCTGGCGAAGCGCCGTTTCTACAAGACCCTGGTCCGGCTGCTCCACGAAGGCCCGCGTGTCCGGCCCGCGGATGTCTTCATCATGCTGACCGTGACGCCGCCAGAGAACTTCTCCTTCGCCGACGGAGTGCCTGTCACCGACGTGACGGCTGTCGAAGCACTCGACGCGGCCGCGAAGGACCCCGGAAGCCGGGAGGCCTACACGAAGGCCGAGATGGCCTATGCCATCACCCAGCTGCTGGGGCACCGCGACAGCAGCCGCATCCTGCCTATGCTGCGCCAGGATGTCGTTCTGAAGATCCCTGCCACCTTGCCTTACGGCGGGGAATTCACCGGCCCCGACGCCTTCGCTCACTTCTTCGCGGGAACTCCCGGCGGCGCGGATGTGTGGGAATCCTTCGACGTCCATATCGATCAGGTCATCGAGTCGCCCGACTACCTCGTCGCTCAGCTCACCAACACAGCGGTCCTCAAGGCGACTGGCAAGACGGTGGTGTTCCAGAACGCCTGGCTCTTCGAAGCCGCCAGCGGCCGCCTCGTCAGCGCCCAGCTCTACGCGGACACGGCTGCTGCCAGCACCAAAGCCGGCTGAGGCCCTCCGTACTTTGACGCGCAGCCGGGTGATGGCGCATCGGCGCTGATGGTTACGCCGCAGCCGGGCTGAGCGCCCGGATGCGTGACCAGAAGCCCGGATAGTCGAGGACGAGCCCGTCCTGATCGACGGGCAGGTCGGCGCGGAACGTCGCGGTCTCGTAGCGGAACACGGCGCTAGCGTCCCTGGTACTGCTCCCGTCTGCGCCGACGCCGCCGGTATCGGCAGCGCTGACTGCATCGGCAGCGGCTTCGTCGGCGCTGGCCCCGGCGGCGCTGGCGGCCCGGGCCGTCAGGCACGTGTACCGCTGCCGCACCGGTCGTACTGACAGCTCCGGGATGCTGACGTAAGCCATGACGAAATCGCGCGCCTGGCCGGGCGCCCAGTCGAGGCGCCGGATGGGCAGGGTGTTCGTCAGCGGCGTGCAGTTGATGTCGATATCGACGCAGCCAGCCAGGTCGGGCCGCGGCTGCCCGTTCACACGCCACGAGCCGTCCCGGGCCGCCGTCAGGACGAGCGTGTGCTGGCCGCGCGCGCTCGTGATGCGCATCGTCAGCTCGGCGAACCGGCCGCCGGGCTGGCACCGAAGCTCATAGTCAGCGCTGGCCAGCCCACCCTCGGCGATGACGAGCCTGCCAGCGGCGCGCCAGTCCTCTTCCGCATCGGCCACGATGACGTGCTCCATTGCCGGCCACTGCAGTGCGGTCCAGCCAGCGTCGAGAGCCATGATGCCCTTTCCCGTTCTGTAACCAGCTAGCAGATTAGCAAGTTACCGTAGTCTGTTGCCGCACGCAACCGCTATAGTCGTTAGATGGTTACCGGTGCGGCAGCTTCGCCCGGGCAGGTCGCGCCGGGTGACCTGGAGCGCGTGCGCGAGCTGCTGAACAGCTGGCTCATCCCGAACGTCACGCGCCAGCCCACGGACGAGTTCGAGCAGCTCGCCGGCACCCAGGGCTGGGGACGCCAGGACTCGGCGCTCGTCCGCGAACTGCGCGACGACATCCGGCGCGCCGTCGAATCCGGCGACGCCGCCCGCCTCAGCTCATGGGTCGGCCGGCTGGGCCTTCGCCCCGTCATCAGCGACGCCGGGGTCAGCTATCAGCACGATGCCGGTCCAGCGGGTGACTTCATGACGATCGTCCTGGGGGCCCTGACCGCCGGGCAGTGGAGCCGGCTGAAAGCGTGCCCGGATTGCCGCTGGGTGTTCTACGACTACACGCGCAACGGCAGTAAGCGCTGGTGCCTCATGAACGCGGGCAGCCCCGACGGCCGCGCGTGCGGAACGATCGCAAAGGTGCGGCGCTACCGCGACCGGCAGGCCGCACAATGACCGGCCCCGATGGCCGCGCACGGTCGGTGGGCGCACCTGCCAGGCATCCTCACCGCGATGACCGGGCGACAGCGAGCAGTCCGGCTATCAGCACCTCGACCATGTCACGCAGGGTCGAGGGGAAATCCAGGCGCATCGCTTCAAGCTCAGGATCGGCCGCATAGGCCGCGAGCATCGCCTCCGAGGGCTGGCAGTTGCTCCACAATCCGCCCACGGCAAGCACGGTCGCGCCGGCGAAGCGGAACGCGTCTGCTTCCCCCAGTTCCGGCACGCAGCGCAGAGCCAGCCGGCCGAGTGCGGCGACGCTGGCCAGTGCCTCGCGCTTATAGGCGGCCGCCACGGACGGCGACACGTTGCGCTCGAGGACGGCGGACTGCGCGCTCAGCAGATCACACAGCATTGGGCGAGCCGTCATCGACGATGCGAGGATCAAAGCCAGCGTCCGTCCGCGCTCGGCAACGCTGCCACCATCCGCGCAGCCCGCCACAGCGTTCTCCAGGTCGGCGAGCCAGGCCTGCCGAGCCGCCGCGAGCAGCTCGAGCAGCACGGCCTCGCGTGTCTCGAAGTACCGCAGCACGTTGGATTTCGCCAGCCCGGCCCGCCGGCTCAGCTCGTTCAGCGTCACCTCCGAGACGGGCATCTCGGCCAGCATCGCTGCTCCCGCATCGAGGATCGCGCGGCGCCGGATCTCGCGCTGCTCCTCGCTGCGCGCTCGCTGAAAGGTGGTCACGCCTGCGAGTTTACAGACCAGCGGTCCCTTGCGAACAGACCGACGGTCTGCTACGGTACAAATAAGAGACCGACGGTCTTTTCTCGACCACTCGCCGCCAGAAGGGCGTCACCCATGTACGAGGTACCCGACCAGTCCGGCAAGCTCGTCATCGTCACCGGGGCCAATAGCGGCACCGGCAAGGAGGCCACCCGCCGCCTCGCCGCCGCCGGGGCTCGGATGATCATGGCCGTCCGCACCCCGGCCAAGGGCGAGCAGGCCGCCGCCGGCATCCGCGCCGAGCAGCCGGGCGCCCAGCTGGAGATCCGGCGCGTCGACCTGGCCGATCTGTCCTCCGTTGTGGCCTTCACCGACCAGGTACTTGCCGACGCCGCGCCCGTCGACCTGCTGGTGAACAACGCCGGGGTGATGGCGCCGCCGACCCGGATGGAGACTGCCGACGGCTTCGAGTTGCAGCTGGGCAGCAATTACCTCGGGCCGTTCGCGCTGACGCTGCGCCTCTTGCCAGTGCTTCTGGCGGCGCCCGAGCCGCGCGTCGCGACGATGGGCAGTGGAATGTCCCGCATGGGACGCATCGACTTCGGCGACCTGCAATGGACACGCCGCCGTTACCGGCCGCTGCTCTCCTACGCGCAGTCCAAGCTGGCAGACGAGATGTTCACGCTGCAACTCGCCGAGATCGCCCGCCAGCGTGGCTGGCACCTACTCAGTACCGCCGCACATCCCGGTTACACGCAGACGAACCTGCAGACCGCCGGCGCGAGCCTCGGCCGCGAGAAGTCGCGCCGGTTCTTCCCGGCCGGGCTCGACGTTTTCCCGTCGCAGGAGGTCGGGCCGGGCACCGAGCCGCTCCTGTTCGCGGCAACCAGCCCGGACGCCACTGCGGGCGGCTACTACGGTCCGGGCGGCCGCTTCGGCCTGGTCGGGCCGACCGCAACCGCCCGCGCGCCGCGCCGCGCTCGCGACACCGTCACGGCCGCGCGCCTGTGGGCCGTGTCGGAGAAGCTCACCGGCACCAAACTGGACGGCGTTCTCCCACAGGCCGGCCTGCCGCGGGTAACCGCGACGTGAGGCGGCTACGTTTCGTCCCCGCTGTGGGGAAGGACGACGTCTCCGCGTTACGGTGAGACCCGGCGGCACGGCGGGTGCCGCGGGGCGCTGGCGCGCAATCGGAGGCACGGTGAACGGGGCACAGGCGATCGTCCGGACGCTTGTCGGCAGCGGTGTCACCACCTGCTTCGCGAATCCTGGTACCTCGGAGATGCACTTCGTCGCGGCGCTGGACGCGGTGCCCGAGATGCGCGGCGTGCTGTGCCTGTTCGAGGGCGTTGCGACCGGAGCGGCGGACGGGTACGGCCGGATGACCGGGCACCCGGCGGGCGTGCTCCTGCATCTCGGCCCGGGGCTCGGCAACGGGCTCGCGAACCTGCACAACGCGCGGCGCGCGCACACGCCGCTGCTCCTCATCACCGGGGACCACGCCACGTACCACAAGCGGTTCGACGCGCCGCTGGAATCTGACATCGACGCGCTGGCTGGCTCGGTCGCGGGATGGAGCCGTCGCAGCATGCGCAGCGCGGACGCGCCGGCCGACGCGGCCGAAGCAGTGGCCGCCGCGCTCACGCCGCCCGGCCAGGTCGCCTCGCTCGTCCTGCCCGCGGACGTGACCTGGACCGACGGTGCCGAGCCCGCTGCGCCGGCGCGGCCGCGCCTGCCTGCGCCAGTGCCCGGCGAGGTGATCGGCGAGGCGGCGAGGGCGCTTCGGTCCGGCGAGGCTGCCGTCGTGCTGCTGGGCGGGGCCGCGCTGCGCCGCGCCGGGCTCGAGGCGGCGAGCCGCATCGCGCAGGCGACCGGCGCGCGGCTTATCGGTGAGACGTTCGCGGCGCGGCAGGAGCGCGGTGCCGGGCTGCCCGCAGTCGACCGGCTCGCTTACCTCGTGGAAATGGCCCAGGCACAGCTGGCCGGAGCGCGGCACCTGATCCTGGCCGGGGCGAGCGCGCCGGTGTCCTTCTTCGCCTACCCCGGCAAGCCGAGCACACCTGTGCCGGACGACTGCGAGATCCACGTCCTCGCCGAAGGCGGCAGCGACGTGCCGGGCGCGCTCGAGGCGCTGGCCGACCTGGTCGCGCCGGACGTGAAGCCGGTGGCGCAGGAGGCCACGCGGCCGGAGCTGCCCGACGGGGAGCTCAGCGCCCATGCAGTCGCCACGGTGATCGGAGCGCTGCTGCCCGAGGGCGCGATCGTGTGCGATGAGGCGAACACCTCGAGCATCTTCCTGCCGGGCGCGACCGCAGGAGCGCCGCCGCATGACTGGCTAAGCCTGACCGGCGGCGCCATCGGTCAGGGGCTGCCGCTCGCAACGGGCGCGGCCGTGGCCTGCCCGGACCGGCCGGTGCTGGCGCTGGAGGCCGACGGCAGCGCGATGTACACGGTTCAGGCTCTGTGGACGCAGGCCCGCGAGCAGCTCGACGTCACCACGGTCATCTTCAGCAACCGCTCCTACGCGATCCTGGCCATGGAGCTTCAGCGGACCGGGGCGCCGGTCACCGGGACCACTGCGCGCAGCCTGCTCGACCTGTCCCGGCCTGACCTCGACTTCGTCTCTCTGGCGGCGGGCATGGGCGTACCGGCCAGCCGCGCGGCGACGGCGGGCGAGTTCGCGGTCCAGCTCGACCGGGCGCTAG
>Ga0335074_10009454_pt1 | contig 13617 bp, 9 predicted proteins | sample Lox_Sample_23_FD_206715 | JGI IMG/M metagenome (GOLD analysis project Ga0335074, IMG submission 206715) | Soil microbial communities from Loxahatchee National Wildlife Refuge, Florida, United States - Lox_Sample_2.3 | ecosystem: Environmental > Terrestrial > Soil > Wetlands | place: USA: Florida...
CGGCCTCTGCCGGAAACACGAACCACGCGCCTAACTGCGTTTCCGCTCGTAATTGATCTTGCGTCCACCCGGCATATCCCAGGTAAACGTGAAAAACGCGAGGGTCCGGCCGCGCCGAAATTGTCTTCTCAAAGACCGTTTTGTCCGAAATCAAATAAACGCTACCGAAGATGTTCTCAGCCTTTTCGACCTTGGCCGACGACTCCAACAACGCAAGCGCGGAAGAAGGGTCCACAGGGCCGCCAAGGTAGACAGGGTCGGAGCGCCCTTTCGCGGCCTTGAGATCCAGGACCTGAGAAAGCGGGACATCGGTGCGCCGGTTGAGAATCAGGCCCACTACGCCTTTTTCATCGTAGTGAACCAGCAAGACCACGGTTCGCGCGAAATCCGGGTCGCCCAGGCCGCGGCTCGCTACCAGTAGCTTCCCAACCCCCAACTCTTTTGGATCCTTGAATTGAACGGGAAGAAACAATGCTGGTAGCAATTGGTCCGATGTGCGGCCCACTGTGTTTGTCGTCTGGGTTTCGTACCAAGGCATCGCAGCAGCTACGGACACCTGGGCGCGCGACCTCGTATTCGGCCTCGACGCATCAACGCCCGCCAAGGTAACAAGCACGAACAACATTGCAAGCAAAAACCGGTTCCGCAGCGGCATGACCGGTATCCTTCCCAGAGGGGATCCTTTGCCCGAATCGAAAAGCTCAAACCATCTCCTGAACCCATTGCCGTCGCCACGCCGGAGCCTCGAACGGATCCGCAAAATACTGCGTCTCGTGCATCACCTTACCGTTGCGAAACTCCATAATGCTCACGGTGAACGCCGGTCGTCCTTGATAAGTGATGGTGTATTCCGTAATCCAGAGTTCACCTTTCCCGAGAATACGCTTGACGTTGAAACCCGATGGCTTGCCGGGATGATGACTGCGCAAGGCCTGTAAATTCTTCCGCCCGACGATTCGCTCGCCGGACTGCGGGTAGTCACAGATAGCATTGTCCTCATAGATATCGTGCTCCGCGTCCGCATCGCCGGCCGCAGACGCGCGCCAATGCGCATTCAGGGCTTCCCGTATTTGTTGCTCTTGGATCGATGGCTCTGGGGGGAGTTCAGTTTTCATATTCAATTACCTCGCGGGATGAATCCCGGGCTGCCGGTGCTTACGACGTCGTTGAGTCTCTGTCTGGTTTGAATTCCATTGATTGCGTCTAATGCCTCGTCTGGAATGGCGGAGATGTTGAAACTTTCTTGCGCGCGAGCTGCGGATTTCGGCGTTGTCAGGAACGCGGTGCCTCGCTGCACCGCCCACGCCAGCAGCACCTGGGCCGGCGTCTTGCCGACCCGCGCCGCAATGGCGGTAATGATCGGATCTTCCAGCGGCCCTGGCCTGGTTCCGTGACCTAACGGTGCGAACGCCAAAAGCACGATGCCCCTCTCCTTGCAAAAAGCCAGAAGCTCCGTCTCCGGCAGATACGGATGGGATTCCACCTGCACGACAGCCGGCTTAATTCTGGCCGCGTCGTATAGGGGTAACAGTCTCTCCAGCGTGATGTCAGACAGCCCGATCGCCCGACACCGGCCACGATCCACGAGGCCCTCGAGCGCTCTCCAGGTATCGAGCAAAGTCACTTCCCGGTCGTAAAGAATATTGCCGTTTTCATCGCGCGGATCTTGATCGTCTCCGGGTTGAAACGCAAACGGCGTGTGGATCAGGTAGAGATCCAGGTAATTGAGTTTCAGCCTCTCGAGACTGGCTTCGAATGCCGGTGCAACGCGTTCGGGCCGGTGGTTGGTGTTCCACAACTTCGTCGTGACAAAGAGGTCTTCGCGCGCGATCCCTCCGGTGGAAAGCCCTGCTTGTAACGCCTCGCCTACCTCGCGCTCGTTTTGGTATCGCTCTGCACAGTCGAAATGGCGGAATCCCGCTTCCAGTGCATCCCGGGTTGCAGTAACCGTCAGAGCTGCATCGGGAATTAATGTGCCAAAGCCAACCGCGGGCATACTACCGCCACCGTTGCTGAGTGGCAACCTCTTCATACGAAGCTCAGAAGCTTCCGTCATAGACAATTCGGGGCTCGCACCCTAGCTCGAACCTTGGATGTCCCATCCCGGCAAATGGTGACACAACAACCTCACGCCCCGCCCCGGAAAAGCGAATTTGTTGGGCTATTCTTTCAAACCTGTCTCAGAACCCACCTGAAGGGTAAGGGCTTTAGCGTCTGCGTGAGAAGCATCGATTGGGCAGGTCCGGGCTCAGCCCCTGAGGCACTGCCGCTTTTAAGCCGCTGAGGGCGCCGAAGAGCAACCAAAAAAGTCAGCAAGTTTCGTCACGAAAGAGCCTCGTGTAGGCAATTGCAAACCGCAAAAAACCGCCACTTCTCAAGGCTCCCTGACCATTTCGGTCCGATATTTTGGAGCCAGCGCCAGGGCCTTCTTCATAAACTCCCTCTGTTGCTGCTCATCGAGCTTCGGAGGAGGCGCGGTTCGCGACTCGACGCGCACACCTACTTCCTCAAAGAACTTCTCCTGCTCAGAAGGCGAGCAAATGCAGAGGAGGCGGACGGCCTTCGAAGAAGAATTATGGAATTGATGAGGAGCATTCGCCGGTATGTGCAATGTATCTCCTGCCCGAACCGTAGACCTCTTTCCGCGGAACGTCGCTTCCATTTCACCCTCCAGAAGGATGAATGTCTCTTCGAAATCGTGACGGTGAGGGGGAGGCCCTCCGCCTGGCGGAATGTGCATGTCGACAAGGCAGTAGCGGCCGTTGGTATCTTCCCCCGTCAGCAAAATGGTGTATGTGTCCCCTACCAGGCCGATGTGTGGCAAATCCCCATCGGCCTGCGCTACGGTGAGCTTGCGTTCCGGATTATCAGGCGGGACCGGCGGATACTTCTGAGCGGAATCAGGCATGGAAGCGTTCCTCAATTCGTTCGAAATACTATTGCGGGCAAAAGCGGACAACCGGGTGGGCGCAGGCATCTAAATAGCCTGAGGTGGAACGGGGCCGGACTCTCACCTCCAACCCCGTCGGTGGTCAACACACTATGATGAATTGCTGAGATGCATGGTTCCCGAATGTGTTGCTTAATCTAAAGTAATGTGTCCCTCAACATGGGCAGGCAACCGATCGAAGCTTCCTGATGCCGTGAATGGTCATCTCACGAAGTCATCGCCGAGCGTGGAGGCGGGTGGCCATCCCGGTCATTGAAGGATTGTGCGCAGCGGCTTCCCCAACGCCTCACGGTTCGATTCCTCGAAAACCCTATAATCGAGAAGCAAGGTATGAAATCAGCAGGTAGAAGAAGGGGGGGCTGGAATTACGAGGCGCCACCCATCCCGAAGTCCACTCGTGTACAGATCCACGAGCGGAATGGGCGAAGGTACTCTATCCCTCGCAAGTTTGCGGTAGGATTACTGACCGTACTCGTAGCCATGTTGCTCATTGCTGCCTGCCTCGTGGCATTGCAGCGAATGAATTTCAGGCAAATTATTGTTCCCGAGGCTCTTACGCGAATCAATCGCTTTATTCCATTGCATGCACCTGCATCTTCTTCCGTGGCCACACCCCTTCCGTCGGTTCATAATTCAACAGACACCGAATGTGACAATCACAGACAGTGCACGGATGACGAATTTGCAGGTCTGGTGGACAGCCTGCGGCGGCAATGGGCCATTACGCCTGAAGAGCTTCGATCGAAGTGTGCGGTCGATTCGACTTATCCTTCGCTGGAGCACTGCATTCTCACGGAAACTGTGCCTTGGCTGGATAAGCATCCGAATGGAGCCGTTCCCTGGATCAACCCCAAGAATTTCGACGCGGCGATCATGGCTCTTTGCCAGAAGGATCCCACGTCGCTGCCTCTTTGCACCAAACCATAGCAGACTTGGAATCGCGCCAATAGCACCAAAGTTGCAACAACCAGCAGAACGCCGACCGCTTCTTATCTATTCGTGTTGCCCGTTCAACTCATACTGAATGATTTAAAACTCGCCAGAAGAAAGTATCCGGTGATCTTGAGCTTCATCTGCTCGGGGATACTGACCGATGCCCTCGTCACAGGAGGCCTTCTCGCTTTAGTAGCCTTGCGCAGATTCTGAAACAGTCCCATCCTGCGGAGAGCCTTTTCGACAGTCAGATTCAACTAGCAGAAAAATTAATCTGCGGGCTCGAAGGTTTCAGCATCACTCCATTATGGACTGGAAGAAGCTTGATCCCCTGAGCAACTGGATGCTGTGGACGCTCGGAGCGGGCGTTTCCTCATGGGCTGTCTTTATTTCCAAAGAACCAATCGACCACAAGACAGCGTTGGAAGAGAAATTGCACTTCTCGGGTCAGCGATACCTTTAGACCAGAGCTTGACTCACCGAACCCTGGCCTTAGCTGATCGAAGTTCGGTTTTCTTTTAAGCCTGTCCCGGAACCTTCTCGCCGTCTGGGCTTCGGCCGATTTTCGACCGACTCTTTGTGTTCTCTCAGCGTTCGGCGACGTGGAATTGGAACGAAAGAAACCAGCACTCTGGCGGGTGGGACTCGACGAAACTTAAAGCAGGTGCCCTGTTCAAGAGGGCAACAAATTCATCGGAAAATGGAGTCTCGCGAAATTATCGGCTCTGTCTGTCCGCTGCTTCCCGATTGTCTCAATCAGGAAAAGCAAGCGTACAATCGTTGCCAAGCCATGGTTCCAGAAAGCGCGCAACTCGACAGTGGCATGTATCTGCGCGACCTTCACACGGACGCTGACTTCCACAGGCGCAACCCGAAGCCGCACGACTCCACCCAGGAGACAATGGCCCTTCGCCGTTTAGCAAAGGCCCTCGATCAGTCTCCTGATTTTGTCCTTCAGGAACTCGTTGATACAACGCTTGCTGTTTGCGAAGCGGATAGCGCGGGCATCTCACTAGAAGAGCCCGAAACTCAGACCTTTCGATGGGTCGCCGTGGCCGGCAGTTTCGCCAAGTATCTCAATGGCCGGACTCAACGAAACTATAGTCCTTGCGGCACCTGCCTCGATTCCGGCAGGCCACAACTTTACCGCCTCACGAAACCTTACTACGACCATCTCGGTGTGACCGCAAAACCAATCAGGGACGGAGTTCTCATTCCCTGGGCGTCCGGCTCCCTGAAGGGAACTCTCTGGAGCGTGTCGCACTCGGCCGACGAAGCCTTCGACCATGAAGATTTCCTGTTCCTCACTCATCTTGCCGAGTTCGCTTCTGTCATTCTGAAGTACAAGCATCAGCAGTTGCGCTTGCGAGCAGACGAAAAGGCTTCCACGGTTGAGCAGATGGCGAATGACATGGCTCACATCATCAATAACCCCTTACAACGGCTGACGAATACGATTTTCCTTGCCCGAAGAGACCAGAAAAACGCGGATCGTTATCTCGACCAGGCCGAACAGGATCTCATAGGCTTGTCAAACATAGTGGCCGCTATGCTGAAAAGGTCCTTCGACCGTACGTCATAAAAAAACGGGTCGAGCGTCCTCTAAAGAATCGGGTGTCAGGGTACCGCTGAGGGATCCCGGTTCGCTGAAGGCGATAGCGAAACGCAGGACAAGTCGGCTTGGCGGAAGCCAGGACAGTCGTTCCAAGACCAGGAAGGCGAAATCCAGCATTTATGCATAGAAGTATCGCAGGCGTCTTGAATTAAGGCTTGAACTCGACCTTCGGGCTCGGTCTTCTTGGAGAAATTCTCCCCATCGACGCCGCAGTTGCGGCTCGATGGGGAACCCTGAATGGCGATGCCAGGTAGAAGCGAGTCGGCTTTTCGGCCTACGTACGCTTACGCGAACGTGGTGTAGCCTCAGGAACCCAGCGGCTGACCTGACTAGAAGGCATACTTCAACGAAAACTGAATCGTCCGCGGGCTGCTGTTAACGCCGGTAATCTGGCCGAAGTTGGAGTCGGTTACGCCGCTGTCCGGCTGCTGATAAGAAGCGATGTTGAAGGCATTGAAGAAGTCTCCGCGAAATTTGAAACTTTGTTCGTGCCATATGGGAAAACTCTTTTCCACAGCCATATCAATGTTCTGGAAGCTCGGACCGGCAAGCGAGGAAGGACGGACCGTGCCGAAGTGATTTGCCGACTGGGCGGCAAAGATACAGGTTCCGTTGTCGGTGTCCGGAGGACAAGCGGTGCCCTGTGCTTCTGTTCCGAAAAAGGCGCGAACGGAACGGTTGACAGCGTGGAGCGGGCGGTACTGGTCCGGCCGCGCAGCTCCGGTAAAGGCAAAGACGCGGTTGGAGTAATTCGGAGGAGAACTGACGGTTACAGGAAAGCCCGAATAGTAGACTTGAGAGCCGCTCAACTTCCAGCCCCCGAAAGCCTCGTTGACAAGATAGTTCCAGGTGGAGCCGAACCGCTTGCCGGCGCCGAAGGGGAGCTCATAGACACCAGTCACGGAGACGTTATGGCGTGTGTCGAACCCGGAGGGGGCCCACTCCGCAGCCATGTTGTAGGCGTCCTGCTGATAGAACTGGGCATTGCCGATGTTGCTCGTGCCGTAGAAACCGATGTCGTCGGTCATCGATTTGGAATATGTGTAGTTGGCGGTCAATTCCAGCCCGGCGGTAAAACGCTGCCGGAACACGGTCTGCAACGCGTTGTAATTACTCGCGGACTCCGTCTGCGTGATCTTGATTACGCCGCTCTGGCCTACGATGTTGGCGTAAGGCGCCGTCGCCCCGGGATACGGCAACTGGTTCCCCCAGTACGGGTCCGTCAGGTGATGACCGAGAATACCGACGTATCCCACCTGAAACGAGGCTGTGCGGGTGACCTCATATTCTGTGGTTAAGCTGAACTCCTGCGTAACGGCTGGTTTGAGATCCTTCGGCCATACATAGAACGTGGTTGTCGGAACCTCAGTGGTGGGGAAACCGTTCGAGGCCTGATAGAAGCTGCCTGGTTGAAAGACGCCGCCAACCACCGTGGGGACGGTCGCGGTCTGCTCAAAGTCTGTGTGGAATGGTGGGTTCTGCGTCAAGCGCAGATTGGCGCCGGTACCCTCCAGGTAGCTTGAGATGCCATAACCACCGCGCACGACGGCTCGTGGTGTTGGTTGGAACGCGAATCCGATGCGCGGCTGGAACTGTGTCCAGGTTGGGTTGTAGAGCGCGCGGCTGTTGCCGTCCACGCCGGCGTATTCAATCTGCTTGGTCTCCATATTGATATTTGCCATCTTGTTGTTGACTTCATAGATGGGTTGGTCGTACTCCCAGCGAAGGCCGAGATTTAAGGTGAGGCTTGGACTCACTTTGAAGTCGTCCTGGGCGAAGATACTGTCGCGCCATTGCCGCTGGCCGGTTCTTCCCGTCACGGCGCCAATCTGTACGTCGTAGACACGATCGGCTACGAAATCGGCGAAGGGGTAGAGGGTGCTTGCGTTGGGCCCCGCGGTGAAGGCGCCCGAGTATGTGAAATTTCCCAATTCGCCATCATTGCCGGGATAAAAGCTGTTTTGTTGATAGCGGAGAAATTCGCCGCCAAACTTCAGCAGGTGACGCCCGCGCTGCCAGGTAAGATTGTCCGAATAACCGAAGACATTATCGATGAATATCTCCGGCGTCGGGTTGGCGCCAAAGCTGCTGGGATAATAATTGCCCGGAGAAGGAGGGCCGCCTTCAATGCCGTTGAAAGACTGCAGACTGAAACCCGCCGTCTGCTGTGCGTTGCTGGGGATGCCAACGATCTTATTGCCGTTCAATCCGAAGATGCCGCTGGGGTCTGTCGTGTTGCCGCTGTTGAAGCGGATGCGCCCGTAATTTGCGGTGACCTGGTTTACAATCGCGGCTGAAAACGTATGTACCCAGTTGGTATCGAAGAACAGGTCAGGGTAATTGCTCGCACTGGGAAATTGGACCGGGACCGGATCTGCGGTCTGGCCGTCTCGCGCATAGCCCTGTGAGAAGCGGAACATCAATACATCGCTATCGCGCACATGCCAATCGACCCTGGCGTCACCCTGGTCATTCCTGTTGAACGAGCCTGACGGCCCAATGAAGTTATTGAAGATGCCGAGTGGATCACTGGTTGGGTTATTGGGCGCAGGATAGGCTTTTGGATTGCTGGCCAGGTACGCGGCGATGGGGTTGTTCACTGGAACGTGATTGTTCGGATACGGAACCGGCTGCCCGTCCGGACCAATTGTCGATGTATCGTACAACTGGATTCCCAGGACGGATTTGAGCGCGGAAAAGTCGCCCTGGAGAAATGCCAGAGGAGCCTGGCTGGCGGTTGTCTGGCCGCTAGTGTGTAGCCGAAGGGCTTGATAATCGACAAAAAAGAACAGCTTGTCTTTGATGATCGGGCCGCCGAAGGTTCCACCGAAAATTGTTTGCGTAAAAGGATTCTTCGGCGTGGGGATGACATTGTTGTCGTTCGCCCAGGTGTTTGCATTGAGATTGTAGTTCTGCAGAAATGCGAAGGCGCTGCCATGAAACCGATTGCTGCCGCTCTTGGTGACAGCCAGCACTGTACCGCCGTTCACGTTGCCGAACTCCGCATTGGCGTTGGAGGCGATCACACGAATCTGCGACAGCGAATCCGGACTGGGGTTGTACCCTATCGTATTGTTAAGGTTTTCGTTGATTTCCTGGCCGTCAAGCAAATAGTTATTGGACTGCTGGCGGTTGCCGTTCACGTCGACCTCACTGCTTGCCGAAGTGGCGCGCTCGGTTGAGTTCATGGTGCCGTATTGGTTGAAGCCGGTGGACACCGCTCCGGGTGTATAGACAGTTAATTGAGAAAAATCGCGGCCGTTCAACGGGACACTGTTGATGGTGTTTTCGGTGAACGTTTCGCCGAGCGTGGCGCTTTCCGTGTTCAGGATCGGTTGCCCCTCATCGGAGACGCTCACGGTAGCCGTTGCCTCGCCGACACTGAGCGGAACGTCGATTTTTGCTGTCTGGTCGATTTCCAGGGCGAACGGACCATAGCTGGAAGTTCTGAAGCCTGGCGCTTCGACGGTCACCTTGTATGTGCCGACTTGCAGGAACCGAATCGAGTATTCTCCAGCCTGATTGGTTTTTGTGCCGGAGAGAACTCCCGTCGCCATGTTGGCTGCGGTTACCGTTGCGCCGGGTAAGACAGCTCCGGTGGAATCGGTAACAATGCCTCGTATGGCGCCAGTAACGGTTTGCGCTGCTGCTGGAATGCAGACGGACAGCAGCGGCAGGGAGAGCAGCACGGCTACGATTTTTTTAATTATGACCCTCATGGGTTGTCCTTAGCGTCGAAGATGAATTTAGCTGCGCGAGAACCGAAGTCCGGCGCGCTTCTATGGCCTCATCCAACCTTGCGACCAAAAGTGGTCGTATGCAATATCCACCGGGAAACGATCTTATATAGCCACTTTTGGAATTGTGGTGAGAGACAGTGCGGTGGGCAGGCTCGGTTCGACGCCCAGGGTCTGTCGGCCTGTGCTCTTTATTGGCAGTCTTGGGGGGTGGCCCTTGCGAAAGAAGGCAGATGCTGCTCGCCGCTTACTCGGTCCGAAGCTCTTAGTGAATAAACTGGTTTGCGAGGAAAGAAACCGCAGATCTCTCCACTTCGCTTCCACGGCACGCCGGGGCAGGCGAGATGACAATTCTGTTTGTACTGTTTCATTTCTTCCTTAACTTGCCGCGAGGCAAGTCAGGTGGTCTTAATGAACAAACAGGGATGAGTGGTAAAGGGAGTGCCGTGCCTCCGGCGCTTCAAAAGTTTGCCATCCGCGCGGTTTACTCGTGTCGCAAGGCAGTTATCGGATTGATGCGCATGGCACGTGCAGCGGGGAAGTACGAGGCCACCAGTGCGACCGTAGTCATGACCCCCACCGAGATGAGCATCGTCAAAGGATCATAGGGACCGAGCCCGTAGAGCTGGCTGCGCATTAGACGCGCCGTAGCCATAGCGATGGGTGTCCCCAACGCGAGTCCGGCAAGCACCATCTGCAACGATTCGCGGAGAATCAATGCTGCGATCTGGATGCGGCCTGAGCCGAGTGCCATGCGGATCCCGATCTCACCTGTCCTACGGCTCACCGTATAGGCCATTACCCCGTATAAGCCGACCGAGGACAACAACACGGCAAGCATTCCAAACAAGCCAGCTAACGAGGCGACCAGCCGCTCCTGTACCAGAGAATCGTCCACTTGTTGGTTCAGCGTCCTAACGCCACTGATAGAGAGCCGGCTGTCAACCTGAGCGAGCGCACGAAGCACGTTGGGGATTTCCGTCGAAGCGGCCCTCGCGGTTCGCACTTCGAACGTTATCCCGGCGGGGACGACGGTTTGTTCTGTGGGTACATAGAGCATCGGGGGTGCTGTTTGGCGCAGATCCTCGCTTCTCGCATCGGCCACGACCCCGACGATGGAATACCAAGCTGTGTCGCCGGCATACGACGGGATGCTGAGCCGTCGTCCTATCGGATTCGTATCACCGAAGGTGTCGTGTGCCATTCGCTGATTGATGATTGCCACGCGGGGCGCGTTGGCGCCATCGGCATTCGTGAAGTCGCGGCCCAGCAGGACCGGGGTTTCCATGGCTTCGAAGTAGCCGGGACCCAAAACATTGATGCCCACCAGTTTGGGGGTGCTGCCAGACGGTGACTTATAACCTTCGATTGTTGGGATGACGTAGCCGTCACCCTCACCCGAAAAAGGCATTATAGTGGAGAAACTCGTACGCTTTACTCCGGGAAGGGTGTCTATCCGCTCAATCATCCTCCGGTACAACGCATTCGTCTGTGGGACCGTGTACCCCAGCAGCCGCCCGTTAACATCAAACAGCAGAACATTGTCCGTACGAAAGCCAGGGTAAAGGCCCTTCAAGTTTTGCAGGCTATGCGCCAGTAGTCCGGCCCCGATCATCAGGACCAGAGATGCCGCGACCTGCGCCGCGATCAGTGCCTTAGTGGTGTAAGAACGGCTTCCATTCTTGCCGATAGCGTAGACTTTCGGCACCAATCCGTAGGGCATGTCGGTGCGCACCAGCCGCCACGCTGGAATCAGGCCAAAGAGAATCGCGGTCACAACAGATACTGCCAACGTAAAAGCCAGCACCCGCAGATCGGGTCGCAGGGACAATACGGTGGGCGACGCCGAATCTTTCATTAGAGTCAACATCGAACCGCTGGCCCAGAAGGACAACGCAATTCCGAGCAACCCTCCCGCTAAGGCGAGCAAAACACTCTCGGTGATGAGCTGCTGCATGAGTCGCAGCCTGCGCGCGCCCAACACGAGCCGGGCGGCCATTTCGTGCTGTCGGAACTTGGCTCGCGCCAGAAGCAGGGTGGCCACATTTGCGCAGGCAATCAGCAGCAGCAGGCCTACAGCCGCCATGAGAATCCACAAGGGCTTCGAAAACTGCTCGCGCAGTGCAGCCAATCCTCGTCCCCCGGCCGTCAGCTGCAACCTCGACTGCCGGTGCGTCTCAAGATTGTGCGGAGAGTCCATGGGCGTTCCTGCGAAAGCTGCGACTTCGTCGTTCACTGCCTCGCGAAATAACGGCTCCATGCGAGCGGCTGCGGTGGCGGGGGTAACGCCAGGTTGCAGCCGCCCCATGATCAAAAACGCGGCGCGAGCGGGCCACGTCAGCACATCGTATCGGGTCCCCGTCAATGCATAATCCGGACGAAGCGGAGCAACCATCCTGAGCGGGACAAAGACGTCCACCGCGTCGCCAGATTGCAGACCGAAGAACTCTGGCGGTGTTACGCCGATGATGGTGAAAGGATAGTTGTTGATGATGATTTTTGTTCCAACGACCGCGGTACTCGCGGCCAGACTCTCACGCCAATACTTGTAGCTGATGACAGCCACTGCGCTCCCGCCGGATCTTTGATCGTCCTGCGGACCGAGGGTGCGCCCGAGCAGGGCGGAAATTCCGAGTGTGGAAAAGTAATTGCCGGAAACGACCTGTCCGTTGGCGACTGTGCCGTGCCCATTTACTTCAACGTCCACGCCGTTTAGATCGGCGAACGCAAAGATCCCAGAGAAAGCACGGGTCTCCCGCTGGAACAGCTTGAACTCAGGATAAGAGAAATAGCCGTTCCGCGTATTGTCCGGTTCGAGTTTGCTGAATTGCACGAGCTGCTGTGGGTCCTTTACCGGCAGCATTCGGAGCAGAACGGCATTGATCAGGCTGAACACGGCGGTGTTGGCGCCGATGCCTAACGCCAGTGTCATGACCACCACAATGGTGAAGCCAGGAGTGCGGCGGAATACGCGCATCGCGTAGCGAAGATCCTGCCCGATATGCTCGATGAAGCTGATGCCGATTGCGTCCTGGCAATCTTCCCTGACTTGGGGCAAACCACCAAACTCCACGCGAATGCGGCGCTTTGCCTCTTCAACTGTCAGGCCGGCCCGGAGATATTTCTCTACCTGCTGATCGAGATGGAACTGCAGTTCCTGGTCGATCTCCCGGCTGACTGTGTTGCTGCGGAAAAGAGAGCGAAGACGAACGCGAAGGTCACTCCACATTGGGCCCTCCCCTGCTAAGTTGTTTCGAGAGGGCGCAAGATGAGCAAATCAGGAGTTGCTTGCGGAAGTCGAGTGCGGGCGGAAGCCATTTGAATTCCCCTTTTACCTCTACAGGAGAAAAGGTACGCGGTTCCCTGTAGAAGTGCAAGTGGAGCGATGGGAATCTGCCGCGATTCTGATCACGAATCTAACCGGCTGCAACGGGCCTGCGCCAGCCAGGCCAAAATCAGGACCGTGGTGGAGCTATCACTCCGAGCTGAATCATGAGGCCGAAAATATCCATGATGATGCGGGTGTGTTTGATGCGGCCGCTTTCAAAGCAATCGATCACAATGCCCCAGACGCGGACAGAGCGTCCCGTAGCAGGCACACCAAGGAAGGTGCCCTGGTGCGTGCCCGTCCACTCGAAGCGGCTCACGACTTTGTCCCCTTCGGAGACCTGCTCCTGAATCGGAAAATTCAGATCCGGAAAAGCTGTTCGCATCGCGCGAAGAATATCCTTCAAGCCTTCCAATCCAGGTCCCTGGCCAGGGAAGGGAACCTGCTCAACAACGTCCTCCCAAACGAACTGCCCAGCTGAATTGATATTTCCCTGGGTAATGACTTCGTCTGCGAATCGGCGGACGGCGGCGGCGTTATCTTGCTTCATTGAAGTGCTCCTCTTTGGATCTTATTGTGGCATTATATTGCCGCGGCGAGATGCGCTTTACTGTCGGCAATGTCGATGACTGCGTGCAGTTGCAGAAGCCAAACCGAGAGGGAGATCGGGCCTCAGGTGGCTAAAGAGTCTGCCTGAGAACTCAAGAATTGTGAAAATGACAATGCCTCAGGGCTTCTAAAGCCCAAACATATGAGAAGCGGGTTACGCCTGACTAAAAGTCGTGCCCAGATACAAAACCGAGTTGGGACGGCACAAAGAATCTATCCGAGTCCAACAAACCTACCCAAGCACCTTATCTCGCGGAGCCCGGGCTGCGAATGTTGCAGAAAAGTGCATACTAAGCATACTAAGCCCCCCTCGTCCCCCGGTCGCAGCCGCTAAATTATCAAAGAGCGATCTTCCCCCACAGCTGCGCATGGGTGCCCCGCTCGATTTAGATCCCAACCGAGGTCATTTAGAGCTATCGTCCGGAAATTTATTGTGGGATTTGTA
>Ga0335074_10009455_pt1 | contig 13617 bp, 13 predicted proteins | sample Lox_Sample_23_FD_206715 | JGI IMG/M metagenome (GOLD analysis project Ga0335074, IMG submission 206715) | Soil microbial communities from Loxahatchee National Wildlife Refuge, Florida, United States - Lox_Sample_2.3 | ecosystem: Environmental > Terrestrial > Soil > Wetlands | place: USA...
AGAACCCCTTTTACCGCGAGATTATCCGATTCAGTCGCGCCACTGGTGAAAACGATCTCCTTGGACTTGGCGTTAATCAGACCCGCGATTTGATTGCGCGCCTTGTCGACCGCCTCTTCGGCTTCCCATCCAAAGCGATGATTGCGGCTAGCCGCATTGCCAAACTTCTCAGTAAAATATGGCAACATCGCCTCGAGCACCCGGGGGTCGACCGGAGTCGTGGCGTGATTGTCCATATAAATCGGTAATTTAACCATCGCTTCGCGCACCTTGCTGCAGACTTCCTGCAACCCAACAACTCGGAATCCTAACTTGGCCGGTACGCCCACACGGCTGTACTAGTTCACAAGCGAATCCCGTCTAAAATTAGTGGACCCAGTAGGTATAGTATAGCCACCGCCTTCGAACTGTCAAACGAAAGCGCCTGTGCCTAAAGGGTTTTTTGAGCTTATATCGAGGTGAAATCAGCTTGGCGAAAGAGCAATTTCGACCAATTTGTGCTCGCTGCGAATCGACTTCAATGCCGCCTCGCGGATAATCTCGAATTCGCGCTCGATAGACGGCGCGATCCGATCGAGCACCTGATCAGTCATAGGCGATCGACTCTCATCGCATTCCATCCCATTAATACGGCAACGGAAGACCACTCGTTCAATCCCATCGGCGCGCGCCAGCGCCAGCGGCAGAATCAGGTCGTGACCGACCCTCTCCGGCCCGGCTGCAAAATCAAGACGATAGATACCGCGCCCCGTTTTGAGATCAACGGCCACTATATCGATCCATGTATCACAGACGCTTCCGGTTCGATTGAAGAGACAAATTGCCCGCAGATGCCACCGCGCTCAGCCGGTTGGTCAAGCTGCGCGCGAGACCGTACCTTTGATTCGATGGCCACTCTCCCAGAACAGCACCACCGGACCCGCAATATAGATCGATGAATAGGTACCAGTGATAATCCCCACGAAGAGGGTGAACGCGGCCGGCCGCAGGATCGGGCCACCAAGCACGAGCAGCGAAAGAAGCACGGTCAGCGCCGTACCAGAAGTTAGAATCGTACGCGAAAGGGTCTCGTTGATCGCACGGTTCATCGTGACCGCTAGGGCTTCGCGGCGACGTTTGCCTGCGTCCTCGCGGATACGATCCGAAACGATGATCGTGTCGTGCACCGAATAGCCGATAACAGTCAACAGTGCGGCCAGCGTCGTCAAGTCAAATTCGAGACGCGAGATAACCAGCGCACCGGTCACAACCAGCACGTCATGAACCAATGCGATCACTGCACCAGCGCCGAAACTCCAGCTAACTCGGCGGAATTGCAGGGCAATATAGAATCCCATGAAAATCGTGGCCGCAGCCACTGCGAGGAAACCGTCGCGCCGGAGGTCTTGGCCAACTTTGGCGCCGACCGTCTCGACGCGTAATACCTGAGCGCTATCACTACTGCCGTAACTCTTATCAAGCGCGGCCTCGAGTTGCTTGCCGAGGCTGCCGATATTATTCACCTTCTCGAATCGCACAAGGTACTGATTCCGGCTTGCAGAACCGAAGTCCTGAACCGTGATTTCGCCCAGATTCATCGAGGTGAGCGCTTTGCGAATCTGCTCGGCTGAAGTGGGATTCTTGAACTGGAGCTGGACTACACTGCCGCCGACGAAATCGACCCCATAATTTAGCCCGACGAATATCAACAGTAGAATCGCCGCAACATTGATTGCCGTCGAGAGTATGACGAAGAGATAGCGCTTGCCGACGAAATCGATGTTAACGTCGGGCGGGATTAACTGTAGTCCCATGTTCCTGCCTGAGTTCCCCCTGCCGATCGGTGAGCTACCAATCTCAACATACCGAACGCGACCGGCCCTAAAGCCTGAGCCAGCCGGCCACAATCTTCGATGAGAATCATTACCGGTTGACGTCTTGAAAAGAAAGCTGCGCGCGATGAGCCGAGCCTGCGAATTCAGCCGGTGGCGGCATTCGCCACCAGCGTTGCTCAAGCAGCCGCGGTGCGAGTCTTAGCGCACTTCCCGCAGATATTGTTCTGATTGTTGGGGTCTTCTTGAAGACCGTCATCCAAGGAATGGCATACTTTCATGCATTTGATGCAGATGAAGTAGATACCTTCGATGGTCTTGTTGATCCGCTCGCGGTTGAGGATGCGTCCTTTGAGCTTCTCGATCCGGATGCCGAGCAGATCCATGTACTGGCGCTTGATCTTGCGCCGTCCAGCCTCGTCTTTAGGCAGGTCGGCATCTTCTTCCGGTTCTTCCGCCGTCTCGGCGAAATCGTAAAGCTCACGTTTGGACGATTTGGTCTTGCGCACCCTGGCCATAATCCTCAACCGCCTCCGTTAGCGGTTACGGCCGATATAGCCGCAGTTTTTCTCGCAGACCAGATAAAAGCCCTTGCGGCCGAACCCCGCGAAGAGCGTCACTTTGCTTTCCGCATTACAGTTTGGGCAGTAATGCTTGTGCTGGACCTGACCACCACCCTTTTCCGCCGTTTTTGCTTTCTTTTCCGCCATGATTCCGTTTCCTTATTTAATATTTCAGCGAGCGCACTTCGTTCTTGTTCTGACTCACTCGTGCGTCTAAGCTAACCATCAATAAAACACCCGGCACTGCTTTGCCCGATTTCGGGGGCTGCTGCAATTGCCAGGCTTGCTACAACCGTAAGCGGCCCCAGGCGGCACAGTCAATACTTTACCACAATACCAACTCTGCCGCTCGCGATCGCTCGCCGAAATCGCACGGGCGCAAGGCCTAATTCAGCTTGAATCATCCTTTCAAAGAAAACGATCCCGCTCTTTTTATCGACCGTAAGGGCCGCCGTTATTTGAAAATGTTGCGGCGCGGAACGAAGCTCGAAATCCGCGGCTCGCTGGTGGCAGAGACTCTGTGGGGACTCGACGAAGGCTCTCGCGTGAAATTCAGCTCGGGCGAAAACTATCTGGTGTTTCGGCCTACGTACGCCGATTTGATCCCCCATCTACCACGCGCCGCCCAGGTAATCTATCCGAAGGATACAGGCCCGCTGCTGATTTGGGGCGACGTCTATCCGGGTGCAACCGTGATTGAAGGCGGTGTCGGCGCTGGAGCGTTGACGATCGCGCTGCTCAGGGCGGTCGGTCCGACAGGGCGAGTGATTTCCTATGAAATTCGGGAGGATTTTGCGGCGGCAGCGCGCAAGAACGTCGCGGCCTTTTTCGGCGACGCGCCGGCATGGACGCTGAAGCTCCGCGACCTCTATGAAGGTTTCGACGAAAGCGAAGTGGATCGGCTCTTTCTAGACCTGCCGGAACCTGGCCGTGCGCTTGAGGTCGCGGCCCGTGCATTGCGTCCTGGGGGCGTTTTCATCGCGTACGTACCTACCGCATTGCAGCTCAAGGAGACCGTGGATGCGCTCCAATACAGCGGCAAGTTCGCCGAAATTGACAGCTTCGAGACTCTGATGCGGCATTGGCATGTCAAGGGGATGAGCGTCCGGCCGGTCCATCGGATGGTCGCGCATTCGGCCTTCATTATTATCGCGCGCCGCCTCGCTGCATTGGCGGTTGCCTTACCAGCTCAAGCGGAAAACGAATCGATGGCATCGGCGGTGGAAGCGTCACCTTCAGGGACCGAGACCCATGTTACTGACGTCGACTCCTTGGAAGTCCCCGCAAGCGACCCAGCCGATGACCTGGTCAACGACGTCATCGATCCTGATCACCACGACGACTGAAGTCCCAATCCCCATTCCCTCCGCACCTGCGTATAATCGGTAGCTGGCTTAGCGGGGTGGGAAGGGACGGTAGCGTCCGATGGCTGAGGCGGGTAAGGGCAATGGCACCAAGCGGTCGGGCAAGACCGTTCCAAAGCGGCCACGTTGGGCGATGCGGGTCGCGATCTTTGCACGGCGTGTTCGGGCTCTCATCAAACGGGCCGGTTGGCGCAGGATCATAATTGCTGCCGCGGTCACGGCAGCTTTCGGCTGCGGCTTCTATCTGGCTCAGGTCTATAGCGAAATATCCGTTTTGATTGAGGAGCGGCGCGCCGCGCTCAGTTCCGCGATTTATTCCGCACCATTGGAAATCGAGGCTGGCGACCAACTCGCGCAACTCCGTCTGCTGGATCGACTGGACGAGCTGAGTTACAGCCGCGTATCCACGCCAGCTCACCCGGGGGAATATTCGGTCGATCCCGGCATGATCACAGTCTATCAACGAGATTTCACGATGGCCTCGACCGATTTTCCTGCGTTGATGGTCCGTTTGAGTATCGTTGACGGTCGCATCGCAGGAGTCGCCAATGCTTTTGGCGTCGCACTCGATCACGCCGACCTTGAACCTGAGGTGATTGGCCGCCTGACACCGGACGCGCCCGCCGAGCGCGTCGCGGTCACTCTCAACGAAGTCCCGCCGGAACTGATCAAAGGCCTGCTCGCTACCGAGGACCGCTTTTTCTATTACCATCCCGGCTTTGATCCAATTCGCATAATCGAAGCAGCGATCGTCGACCTCCATTCACATCGCCTGAGCCAAGGCGCCAGTACCTTGACGCAACAGCTCGCACGGACCTTCATCGAGCGCCACGCGCGTAGCTTTCATCGCAAGATTCGCGAACTTGCGATTGCGATCGTGCTCGAAATCAGGCTGACCAAGAACGAGATTCTCGAACGCTATATCAATGACGTCCCGATGGGTGAATATGACGGTACCCCGATCTACGGGATGCCGCTGGCCGCCCGCTATTTCTTCAACAAGGATTTGAGCCGCGTAACGCCTGCCGAAGCCGCAACACTGATCGGGCTGATCCAGGCGCCGACACTTTACGATCCGAGGCGTCATCCTGACGCGTGCCGCGTGCGCCGCGATACGGTGCTCGCCCTGATGCAACGCTCGGGCGTAATCACGGCCGATGAGTATCAGATTGCAGTCGCAACTCCCGTCACGACCGTTAAGCCTCCGGGATTGCGGCGTGCTCCCTACTTCACTGATTACGTGATCGCGCAAGTCCATAAGATTCCCGGCGCGGCGGAGGCCAAGGGGCTGAAGGTCTATACCACCCTCGACCCGGGGATGCAGGAAGCGGCGCAACAGGCCGTCAATGCGAACCTGGAACGGATTGAGCGGGAGCATCCATCGCTGCGGCGGCACGATCCTCAACACGACCTTGAGAGCGCAATGGTCGCGGTCGATCCGCGTTCTGGTGCGATTCTCGCGATGGTCGGCGGACGCGACTACGGCGCCAGCCAGTTCAATCGCGCAACCGACGCTGAACGCCAGCCCGGTTCCGCCTTTAAGCCAATCGTCTATATCGGCGCGCTTGATCCTGAGCGCAACCCGCTGCCCGAGCCGGTTACGCTCGCCTCGCTGTTGCCAGACCGTCCGATGACGTTTAACGGATGGACGCCAGTCAACTATGAGCGCACCTATCAAGGGACAGTCACAGTTGCTGAGGCTCTGGCAGAATCGCTCAACGTGCCGACGGCCTACCTCGGCAGCCTGCTTGGACCTGCGCGTATCATCCGCACCGCGCATGAACTCGGAATCCATGAAGATCAGCCCGACTATTTACCGGTTACGATCGGTGCGGGCGAAGTAACCCTGACGGAGCTAACCGGTGTTTACAGCGTATTCGCCAGCGGTGGCGTGGTGCGCCCGCCCTACACGATTACCTCGGTGGTTGATGGCGACGGTCATGTGCTATTGGAGCATCGCAATGACTCGACGCGTCTCATGAGCCGGGCAGTCGCGTCGCTGATGACCGGTGCCTTGCAGGGTGTTTTTCAATACGGAACGGCGGCGTCGGCGGCGCGTCTCGGGCTTGATTTTCCATCGGCGGGCAAGACGGGAACCACCGACGACTATCGTGATGCCTGGTTCATGGGCTATACACGCCGTCTGGTATGCGGCGTATGGGTTGGCTTTGACGAGCCGCGCACGATTGGCCTGACTGGCGCCGCTGCGGCCTTGCCTGCCTGGATCGATTTCATGAAGGCTTCCGAACGCCAGCCGAACCTAGGGTTCGGACCGCCACCGCCGGGCGTCAGAATGGTCACGATTGACCCGGCGAGCGGAGGAATCGCCACTTCGGCCTGTCCGCGCGTGCAGAATCTGCCGTTTCTCGATGGCACGGAACCGACGCAGTTATGTCCGCTACACGGCGGCGTCAGTATGGCATCGGCGGCGAGCAGTCCGCCCTCAAGCTCAACGGTGGATAGCGAGGCGGGCAGAGGCACCCTAACGCCGCCGTCAACCGCACCGCCGCCCCCGGCGACGAATAATATGTTCGGTGCGATTGGTCACTTTTTCGGCTCGATCTTTCACTGAGCAACTGTCGGCCGCACTTGACAATCCGTGCCGCGAGACCGATAGCTATCTGCCGATGAGTCTGAGGGAGTGGTTCTGGGGGAGCCCGCGTTCCCGCGCGATCGATTTACTGGTCTCAGTGGCCGCACGCTATGGGATCTTGATAGCCAAACTCAAGAATCATGCCGCGATGTGCAAATATCCGACGATACGGGCGGGTCTCGAAGGGCTGGCGGCAACTGAAGAGGCGCAAGCCGAGATACTCGGTCAATTCATCGCGACTGAGGGCCGTAGCTTCATAGCCCAGCCGATCATGCAATTTGACGGCGCCAACAATTGGCGGCGGCTCAAGGCCGACCTGACGTTGCAGGCGCAGATGTTAGGCGATTTGAATCAGGCGATCGTGCTGTTGGACGGCCATGACCATCACGCGGCGGCAAAGCTCCGCGCTCTCGCCTCGAACGAGGAACGCAACCTCGGTGACCTGCGTGGTCTCGTGCTGAAATGCGATACCCAAGCGCTCGACTGATCGCACAGGCGGGCAAACGTTAGAGATAGCGTTTGAGGCCGCGCCGTGTCAGTTCGTCGATTACGCCCCGAATCTCCTGCGAGCGTGAGCGGCGTGCGATCAGAATCGCGTCACCCGTATCGACCGCCACGAGGTCATCGACGCCGAGCAAAACCATCAAGCGGTCACCGCCCCGCGCGAGCACGCCGCCGCTCCCGAGTACGACAACATTGCCGCTGAGAACGTTCGTACCGCCACCGCGCATCGCCTCCCATAGGCCTTGCCAGCTTCCCACGTCATGCCATTGGAAGGTCGCACGAACGCCCAGCAGGCCTGCGGTCTTTTCGGCAACTACGCGATCGAACGAGTCGAAGTCGAGCTCATGATACAACTTTGCCAGTTGGCGCGGGCCGAGCGTCGCGAAGTTCTTCATCGCGTCCGCAAGCGTCGGAGCATGACGTACTAGCTCGGCTGCCAGAATTGACAGCGGCAATATGAACATTCCGGCGTTCCAGAGGAACTTGCCGGAACGAATCATCTTTTGCGCCATCGCTGGTGGCGGCTTTTCGACGAAACGATCAACCTTGAATCCGTTGCCGGCCGGCCGGCCGGTTTTCATATAGCCGTAGCCGGTCTCGGGCCGTACAGGCGGGACCCCGATGATCACGATAGCCCGATGGCTATCCGCCAGCGCGATCGCGCTCGCGAGCGTTGCCTTGTATGCACTTACGGGCGTCACATGATGATCGGCCGGCATAGCCGCGACGACCGCTTCATCACCGAGCCGTTTCGCGATCATTGCGCAACCATAGACGATTGCGACAGCAGTGCCTCGTCCTTCCGGCTCAACGATCAGATTGGCCGGCGGAATCAGGCCCTTGATCGCGTCTACGAACTGCCGCTTTTGATCCGCCGAAACGAGCGCGAAGATGCGCTCGCGCGGAACGAAGGCCGCCGTCCGCGCTATTGTCGCTGCGAGCAGCGAGGTCTTACCGTCAAGCGCGAAAAGCGGTTTGGGACGATCACCGCGGCTCTCTGGCCAGAAGCGAGTGCCACGTCCACCGGCGATGATCAACGCTGCCGACGCCGGTTTTTTCCGCCCTCGCACTTGTTTTACGTCAGAACCGGATGGTTGGAGCAGTGGTCAGACGCCCGCGCCGAATTCGCGCAGTTTGCCTTCAAAGAGGCTACGGATTTCGCCGAGACGCTTTTCGTCGTCGGCCTCGAAGCGCAATACCAAGGCCGGTTGCGTATTCGAGGCACGCACGAGGCCCCATCCGCCGGGGAAACTGACCCGGGCCCCGTCGATATCGATCGTGTCGTAGTGCGCACGAAAATAGTCAGCGGCCTTGCGAACGACCTCGAACTTGCGATCGTCGGGACAATCGATTCTTAGCTCCGGCGTGAAAGAGGTTTTCGGCAGATCGGCCAGAATTGCGGCGAGGCTGCCACCGGACTGGCCGACGATCTCCAGCAATCGAAAAGATGCGTAAATCGCATCATCAAAGCCGTAATAGCGGTCGTTAAAGAACATGTGGCCGCTCATCTCGCCAGCAAGCGCTGCGTGCTCCTCCTTGAGCTTGCTTTTGATCAGCGAATGGCCGGTCTTCCACATGATCGGCCGGCCGCCATGCTTGGCGATATCATCATACATTCGGCGCGAGCACTTGACGTCGCCGATAATCGTAGCGCCCGGCTGACGCGCCAGGATCGATCGCGCATAAACCACCATCTGCTCGTCACCCCACACGATGCGGCCGTATTCGTCTACTGCGCCGATGCGATCGGCGTCGCCATCATAGGCGATCCCGATCTGCGCCCCGTTCTCGCGAACCGCGGCCTGCAAATCGCGCATATTCTCTTCGACTGTAGGATCCGGATGGTGATTGGGAAAGCGGCCATCCATCTCGATATAAATGCCGATTGTGTCGATCCCCATCTCGCGCATCAGCGGCTCCGCGACCGCACCACCGCAGCCATTACCACCGTCGATTACGGCCTTCATGCCCGGGGTTAACTTAATGTTGGCTTTTATGAACTCACGGTAATCCGGCAATACAGGTCGTCCAGTGAGTTTGCCCCGGCCCCTATCGGTAACGAAGCGGCGCTCCTCAACGATCGCACGCAACCGCTGAATTTCGGCACCAAAGATCGTCGAAGGCCCGACCCCGAGCTTGAAGCCATTGTATTCCGCAGCGTTATGGCTGCCGGTGATCATGACGCCGCCGTCCATCTTCCAATGCAAGACAGAGAAATAGAGCAACGGCGTCGGCACCACCCCGATGTCGACCACGTCGATTCCGCTCGGCAGTAGTCCTTCGATAAGCAGGTCGCGTAGCGCGTCGGAGGACATGCGGCAGTCGCGCCCTAAGGTGATCGTCTTTTTGCCCGCTTCGTGGAGCAAAGTCGCATAGCCACGCCCGAGGTTGACGATAAACTCGTCATCGAAATCGTCCTCGACGATGCCCCGGATATCGTATTCGCGAAAGACCTGCGGGTTCATTGGGAAGATTCTCACAGCCGATCAGGTTCGATTCAATACGGTTAAGCGGAGCTAGATGTTCGCCAATTCGATGCCGCTGAGGGTATAAACAGAGTGGCAATGTATGGAGGACTGACGCTTATGGCCGTACCGAGTAAATTCGCCCACGTCGTCTATAAAACCCACAAGTTCGACGAAATGATCGAATGGTACACAAAGGTTTTCAATGCGAAGGTGCAGCATCGCGACGATCGCCTTGCGTTTCTAACTTATGACTCTGAGCACCATCGCTTCGCCTTCATTAACCTAGGCGAGCTGCGTGGTGAAGAAGCGCCCCGGCGCGACAGCGACTCAGGGGTCCATCATGTCGCATACACCTGGAGCAACCTCGGCGAGCTCATCGAGACCTACAAGCGGCTTAGGGCGAATGGTATCCTGCCTGCTCAGCCGATTCGTCACGGCCTTACGCTGTCGCTCTACTATACTGACCCCGACCGGAACATGATGGAGTTCCAAATCGACTTGATGGACGCGCAGACCGCGAATGATTTCATGGGCAGTCCGGCGTTCGCGAAAAACCCAATTGGTGAGCGCTTCGATCCCGATGAACTGGTCGCACGTTACGAAGTCGGCAAGGCGGTCGACGACCTGATCTTTCGCTCCGATCAGGAAGAGAGTCATGGCCATGCGTATGCTCGCACCGGAGAGGCCAGCGCTAACGGCGCGGTCAATCAAGTGGGGAAATAGTCGCGGCTAATTCCAGGTCTTGAGGCGCGCGATCGGTAGTCCGTGAGCTGCATGGCTGACGAATCCGGGCGCCGAGTTGCGTTGATAACAGGTGCCGGACGTGGACTCGGACGTACAATCGCGATCAAGTTAGCGGTTAGCGGTTACGCGTTCGCCCTCACTGCTCGCACCTCCGAGGAATTGGAAAAGACGCGGCGCTTGAGTGGTCTTGCCGCACGTGACGCGTTGATCATATTGGCCGATCTCAAGCTCGATGACGCGCCCGAGCAGATTTTTGACACGACGCTTGACCACTTCGGGCGACTCGACGTGCTGATCAACGCTGCGCATGTCAACACTTCTGATGAGTCTTTTTTGGGACTGGATGCCGAGAAGCAGGATCGTCTACTGGCGGTTAATCTACGCGCTCCGATCACTCTCGCGCGGATGAGCGCCCGGCACATGCTAAAGCAGGCAACTCTCGGGACAATCCTCACTTTCTTTGGCTTTGGAAAAGCGTGTGACGCTGTTTCAGCCGCGGTCGACGCGGGGATTCTCGCCTTCTCCCAAACGGCAATGAACGCGCTCCACACCGGCCAAGTGACCATCGGCGCGATCCCGTTCGCTTCAGTCGATCATTCAGCAATCGAAGAGGTGATGAAGTTAATCTGCAAGCCAAGCACAGACCATCACGACGCCGTCATTCTCGAGGACTGACCGCAACGTCAGCCACAGCTCCGCATCATTTCGTCTCGCGCTTCACCTTCGCCCTAGCCGCAGGCTTGATTGCTGCAGCGATCCTGTCGCCTTTTGCGGCATGGGGTCTTGCGGCGATCGGCTTCCATTTTCCTTTCCCGCGCATCTTCGACCGTACGATGATGGTGGTGCTGCTGATTGTCTTACTGCTCTGTGCGCGCCGCCTTGATCTCCCGGTACTGTTGCAGCAGGCCTTCGCACATCCACTGGCCTATCGCCGCGAATTCGCGTTGGGGCTAACGATTTCCCTTGGCGTGATTGCGATCCTTTTCGCCCTCGCCGTAGCCTCTGGCTATGGGCATCTGCTGCCGGCGCTCCCACTTCTCCGGCACGGGCTCAAATATGCCCTCGCTGCGATAGTGATAGCGGTGATCGAAGAAGCCTTTTTTCGCGCCTTTCTGCTCGCGGGCATTCGCATCGATTACGGACCGCGCCCTGCGCTAATCGGCAGCGCTTTGGTCTACGCGGTAGCGCACATTTTACGCTCGCCAGCGCATATCTATTTGCGCGGCTACTATCCGCTGGCGGGCTTCCAGAATATAGCGCTCAGCGCGGCACGCCTCGCTCATCCGATGGAGGTGCTACCGGTCCTGATCGGACTTTTCCTGCTCGGGATTGTCCTCGGCGAGGCCTTTATGCTGACCGGCAAGGTCTATCTTTCGATTGGCCTCCATGCCGGGTTCGTAATTGGCGCTAAGACTTGGCCGATTGTTGTTGACCATACTGCAATGCCGTTATGGCTCGCAGGGCCGGGTCCGGTGCCCTTGATCGCCGCCCCAGCGGCATGGAGCGCCGCGATAATTATCGCAGTCGCTTTGCGTCGGATTCTCGGGCCGCCCAAGGATTCGAACTTGGACGTGCGATCCGCCTAATCCCGCTTTGGCTAGGCATCATAGACTGGAGGTGTTCCGCGCGGACGGGTGCGGTAGCGTCGATGAGTCCAGAGGAACTGCTCAGGATAGCGTCGCACGATATCTTCAATGGCCCGGACGAAACGCCGTGTATTTTCCACCACGTCAGACTCAGCGTCACCGCTGCACTGCACCGGCACCTCCGGTTGCGCCTCAATCTTATGGGAACGTCCATCGGGCTGGCGAATAATCACGACTGGCACGACCGAGGCGCCCGATATCGCGACCAGCCGGGCTAAGCCGCTGGCAGTCGCGGCGATCTCGTTAAAGAAAGGAACGAAGATTGCCTCGCTACGCTTGGCGTTTTGATCAAAGGGAATACCGACCAGATCCCCGCGCCTGAGCGCCCGCAAAACACCGCGCGCTGCCGAGTGCTTGCGCATGATCTCAACACCCGCCCGCTCGCGCACGAAGGTCATCAAGGCGTCGCCCGCGAGGAACCGTTGCGTGTGATGCACCAGGGTAATCTGATAACCATGCATCGCATGCGCGGTGGGCAGCAGCTCGAAATTGCCGAAATGAGCGGAGAGGATCACGACACCGGCCTTCGGATCGCGCCCCTTCGCCTCGGCCAGACTATCCATGCTGGCGTACGTGACGCGGCTCTTGAGACGCTCGTAGAAGAATCCGCCCAACCGGACATATTCTGCCGCGCTTCGTCCCAGGTTCACGTAGGAGGCACGCAGGATGCGCCGGTGCTCATCTTCGCTGCGATTGGGAAAAGCGATCGCAAGATTGCGCATGCCGATACGGACATGGCGGCGGTCGAACGCATAGCCGATTAGGCCGCCCATGACGCCCAGCGGGTAGAGTATAAAATCCGGAATCAGGCTCAGCAGATGGAGTGTCGCCGCCATCAGATAGAACAGTAAGCGGCTCGCAGTATCCATCGGCACAGCGGACGGCGCAATGGGCCGGCGCAGTGGAAGGAAAAGCGTGCTGTCCGTCAGGGTTGAATCGTCACGGATCTGACTGGCGGATTCGGGCATCAGTAATCTTTGGGATAAAGGCTGGTCTTACAAGCCGGGCGGGTTCAAATGAAGGCGTTGGTTTCTGGCTTGGGCGACTTAGGAATCACGACGATACCCGACTCAGTGACGAAAAACCGCTTGCGATCGCGTTCGAGATCATAGCCAATCTCTTCTCCATCTGCGATCCGCACGTTTTTGTCAATAATTGCTCGGCGAATGCGTGCGCCACGCCCAATCTCGCTGTAATCCATGACGACCGAATCGTCAATCTGGCTGTAGGAATGGACGAACACCGAACGCCCAAGAACTGAATTGCGAATTGATCCGCCCGAAACGATACAGCCCTCTGAAATCACCGAATGGAGCGCCTGCCCTCGTCGAGAGTCTTCATTAAAGACAAACTTGGCTGGTGGTTGGTTATAATAGGCGGTGCGCAGCGGCCAGAAGGGATTGTAAAGATTCAAGTGGGGCCGGGCGTCGCGCAAATCCATATTGGCCTCGTAGTAGGCCTCGACCGTCCCGACGTCGCGCCAATAGCTGAAATTCTCTTCTGAATCGCCGCGAATCCGATTGGTCATGAAGTTATAAGCGTAAACCGGCACGCGTTCGATGAGGGATGGAATCAGGTCACGCCCAAAATCGTGATGACTGTTGTGATTTTGCGAATCCTCGATGAGCGCGGCGCGGAGAACAGTTGGATCGAAAAGATAATTGCCCATCGACGCTAGGCATTGGTCGCGTGATCCAGGCATCGGCCGCGCTGTTTTGGGTTTTTCGTCGAAACCCGTGACGCGCAGGCCAGAGTCCACCTCCAGCACGCCGAATTGATCCGACTCGTGCAAAGGGACAGGTAATGTCGCAACCGTAATCGCAGCCTTGCGTTCGACGTGGAACTCAATCATCTGCGCGATATCCATCCGATAAATGTGGTCGGCGCCGAATACTGCCACGAGGTCAGGACGAAAATCATCCAT
>Ga0335074_10009456_pt1 | contig 13617 bp, 12 predicted proteins | sample Lox_Sample_23_FD_206715 | JGI IMG/M metagenome (GOLD analysis project Ga0335074, IMG submission 206715) | Soil microbial communities from Loxahatchee National Wildlife Refuge, Florida, United States - Lox_Sample_2.3 | ecosystem: Environmental > Terrestrial > Soil > Wetlands | place: USA...
CCGTGCGGTCGCGGACCACGCCGCGACCGCAACCTTGGAAGATGCGGCCGGTCGCGGCAACCGCCCGGGCTGCGATCCCCGCCCGGCCCGCAGGGCCGCGCCTATCCGGCGATGTCGGAATTCGCCGGCGGTGGTGCCGGATCGCCGAAGGCGCGCAGGATTGCCGCGAGCTCCGGCTCGGCGACCATCGTCGCCGCCTTCGCCGGCGCGACCCAGCGCGTCTGCCGCTGCCGCTTCTCCGGCCAGGATGAGAGCTGCCGCTCCACCGCGAACGGAAACACCTGCACCGCGCAATGGATGATCCGCCCGGCCTCCAGGCGCTTGGCGTAGCGATAGGTCCCGACCGGCGCGCCGGCGATGCGGCCGACCAGCCCCGCCTCTTCGAAAGCCTCCCGCTTCGCCACCTCCGCCGGCGTCAGCTCGGGCTCGGTCCAACCCTTCGGAATCACCCAGCGACCGGTGTCCCGCGAGGTCATCAGCAGGATCCGCGTCCTGCCCTTGGAATCCAACGCGAACGGCAGTGCCGCGCACTGCTCGCCGTTGTTGCATCGTGCCGGCATTTTCAGGCGCTTCGCCTGGGACTTCGTCTTCATTCCGCCGGCCGGCCTCCCTCGCTCGCTCTCGACCGGTCGGGCGGCCGGCTTCCGTCCGGGCGCAGCGCGAGACGGCGGCCGGAGCGCCATGCTGACGCCGAAGCGCGCCGCGAACAAATCAAAACGGAACCAGCGCGCCTGTGCCCACGCCCCGAGGGGCGAACCCCGCAGCCCCCAGGCTCGCGCCGGGCCATCCGCTCCGATCGAAATGGGGCGGCCGCGGCGTCTATACCGCGGCCGCCCCGGGGCTTCGGATCCGGGCGTTCGCCCAGCACGCGCAGACATGGTCAGTGAATGCAATCAATGCAAGGGCCGTACCTCGCGGTCGTCCCCTGCCCCGGCGGGCCGGTCCGCGGCCAGCTCTACGGCTCGAACCGCGCCATCTCGATGTCGTCCAGGCCGCGGTAGCGGTAGACGATCACCGAGCCGACCCACGCCACGATGAACAGGCCGATGATGGCGAAGCCGAGCGCGTTGAAGTTGTCGTTCAGCGCGCCGATCGCATTCCAGAACCAGCCCCGCAGCGCCAGCTGGTCGCCGAGCAGGCCAAGCGCCTCGATGCCGCCGATGAACACCGCCACCAGGACCGAGACGAAGGTGATCGCGAGATTGTAGTACAGCTTGCGGATCGGCTTGATGAACGCCCAGTCGTAGGCGCCCAGCATCAGAATGCCGTCGGTCGTATCGATCAGCGACATGCCGGCGGCGAACAGCGCCGGGAAAACCATGATCGACCAGATCGACACGCCCTTCGCCGCCTGCGTCGCCGAGATGCCGAGAAGTGCCACCTCGGTCGCGGTGTCGAAGCCGAGCCCGAACAGGAAGCCGAGCGGGAACATGTGCCAGCTTCGGGTGACCAGGCGGAATAGCGGCCGGAACAGCCGGGCCAGCACGCCGCGGCTGTTCAGCAGCAGGTCGAAATCCTCGTCCACGTAGCGGCCGCCGCGCTGGACATGGCGGAAGGTGCGCCAGACCGCGCGCAGGATGATCAGGTTCGCGGCGGCGACGACAAACAGGAACAGGGCCGAGACCGAGGTGCTGACGATGCCGCCGATCGCCTTCAGGTGATCGAAGGATCCGGTCAGCACCGTGGCGGTCCCCGCGACCGCCGCGGCGGCGAGGATCACCACCGCCGAATGCCCCAGGGCGAAGCAGAAGCCGATGCCGACCGGCCGCTGGCCCGCCTGCATCAGCTTGCGCGTCACGTTGTCGATGGCGGCGATGTGATCTGCGTCCACCGCATGGCGCAGGCCGAAGCCGTACGCCAGGAGGGCGGTGCCGAGCAGCACGGGCTGATTGCGAAACACCAGCACCGCCCAGGCCCAGGCCGCCAGATTGGCGACCAGCAGGACGAGGTAGATGCCGATGATCGGTCGCCTGAGGGCGGAAGGCTGGTCGACGATTCGTCTGAACAGGCTTGGCATTGCGGTCTGCCTCTGACGTCATGTCATCGCAGGCCTCGGCCGCTCCGCGTCGCGCGGACCGTCCCATCGGGACGCCCCGCCCGATGCGGCTGCTCTGACGTCCCGACACGGCGGAATGCCGTGTCCTTTGATGGCAGGTCTCCTGGCTCGCGGGTCGCCGCCGTCCACCGCCTTCCCAGGTTGCCCCAGTGGCCAGTCTGGTGTCCGGCTCGCCGCCTACAGTTGCGGGGACAGCCGCGGCCTTCCACCGCGTTCCCTCTTAGCCCCTTGCGGGGAACCATCGCCGGCAGCCTACGGGCAGATGCCATCACGCGGCAATGAGCAACCCATCCGCGCCCGGGCGGCAGGCGGGACCAGGCCACGATCATCGAAGGCGGAATCACCGAAGGCGTGAATCATGGTTTGAAATCAAACCGCCAGACCACGACCGGTCGGAGCGATCGTGGTCTAGCCGCCGCCGGATGGCGCACCCGGGAGCAGCGCCGCCATCTTGGCCAGCAGCCGCGGCAGCTCGATCGGCTTGGTGTCGTAATCGTCGCAGCCCGCTTCCATGGCGCGCTCGCGGTCGCCGTCCATCGCATGCGCGGTGAGCGCGATGATGCGCAGACCCTTCGTCGCGGGGTCGGCGCGCAGCCGGCGCGTCGCCTCCCAGCCGTCGATCACCGGCAGGCTCAGATCCATCAGCACGATATCGGGTGTCACGTTGCGCGCGGTCTCGATTGCCGCGGCACCATCGGTCGCGGTGATCACCTCGTGGCCGCTGCGGCGCAGCCGGCGCGACAGCATGTCGCGATTCATCTCGTTGTCCTCGACGAGAAGCACCCGCGCCATACCTACTGCTCCGCCTCCCCCGCGACCGTCGGGGCGCTGCCGAGTGCCTCGCGGATCGCCTGCGGCAAGTCAAGATTGGTGCCCAGGCCCTTGCTGATCACCCGCCGCGTGCCATCGGCCAGCGCCGCGCGCTCCGCCGGCGAGAGACGCTTGGCCGTCACCACGATCACCGGAATGTCGTGCCATTCCGGCCGCGCCTTCAGCTCCGCCAGCAGCGCGAACCCGTCCATCTCGGGCATCAGGAGATCGAGCAGAATCAGCGCCGGCGGCTCGTTGGCGCACAGCCAGTCCAGTGCCTGGCGCCCGTCGGCCGCCATCGCGGCATGATGCCCCATGCGCGCCAGGATGCGCTCGGTCATCTCGCGCGTCGGCGCGTCGTCCTCGACCACCAGCACCACCGCGCGACCCTCGACGCGGCAATGCCGTGCCAGCGCCTCGGCGAGTTCGCCGCGATCGACCGGTTTGGTCAGGCAGGCGGCGGCACCGAGCGCGAAGCCGAGCCCGCGCTCGTCGCTGACGCTGACCAGCACGACCGGGATCGCGGCAGTCGCGGGATCGGATTGCAGTTGCGCAAGCACCGATCCCGCCTCCGGCTGCGGCATGGTCAGGTCGAGTGTGATCGCATCCGGCCGGTGCTGTCGTGCCGCCGCGATCGCCGCCTCGACGCTCGCCGCTTCCACCGCCATGTAGCCCTCGCGCACGAGATGCGCGGCGACGATCCGCCGGCCGGCAGCATCGTCGTTCACCACCAGCACGGTCGCGACGCGCGGCGGCCGCGGCGCCTGCTCGGTGATGGCCCGGTCCGGCCGCACCGGCAGGGTCAGCACGAAGGCGGAGCCCTCGCCCGGCCGGCTGGTCACGGTGACGTCGCCACCCAGCATGCGGGCGAAGCTGCGGGTGATGGCGAGGCCGAGCCCGGTGCCGCCATAGCGGCGCGTCGTCGAACTGTCAGCCTGGCTGAAGGCCTGGAACAGCCGGCCGAGCTGCTCCTCGGTCATGCCGATGCCGGTGTCGCTGACGGTGAAGGCGATCTGCCCGGCCTCGCGCCGCACGGTGAGGCCGATCCGCCCGCCCGAGGTGAATTTGGCGGCGTTGCTCAGCAGGTTCAGCAGCGACTGCTTCAGTTTGATCGTGTCCGAGGTGATGACGCCCGACGAATCCGGGCAGTCGACCGTCAGCCGGTTCCCCTCGCGGGCGGCGAGTGGCTCGACCAGCGAGCGCACCTCGGCGATCAGCGCCGGCACGTCGATCTCCTCGATGAACAGCTCCATCCGGCCGGCCTCGATCTTGGAGAGATCGAGCACGTCATTGATCAGCCGCAGCAGGTGGTTGCCCGCGCCTTCGATCTTCTGCAGATCGGGAACCATCATCTCCTGCCCGGCATCGGCCGCATCCTCCTGCAGGATCTGGCTGTAGCCGATGATGGCGTTGAGCGGCGTGCGCAGCTCGTGGCTCATATTGGCGAGGAATTCCGACTTCACCCGCGTGGCACGCTCGGCCGCGTCGCGGGCCAGCTCCGCCTCCGCCTGGCGTTGCTTCAGCTCGGTGATGTCGGTGTAGATCGCGACCGTGCCGCCATCATGCGTGCGCCCCTCGCCGACCCGGATCCAGCGGTCGCGGAAGCGGAATACGAAGGTGCCACGGGGATCGGCATGGCGGGCCAGACGCTCGGCGATCCACGCCTCCGGGTCGCGCCCTTCGAGATCGATCAGCCCGTGCGCGATCCCTGCCTCGACGACGGCGCGAAACGAGGCGCCGGGTGCGACCGCCGCGTCGGTGCCGGCATGCAGCGTGTGGAACCGGTCGTTGCTCAGCACCAGCCGGTCCCCGGCGTCGTAGAGGGCGAAACCCTCATCGAGACAGGCGATCGCGTCGGCGAGCGTCTGCCGCTGTCCCTCCGCCTCGCGCGCCAGCCGGTCGCGCTCGTCCAGCGTCTGCTGGAACATGCCCATCGCCCGCGTCATCGCGCCGATCTCGTCGCCGGTCGGTGACGGCAACGGCACGCCACGCCGTCCGGCGACGATCGCCTCGACCGCGCCGGTGATGCGCCGCAGCGGCAGCAGGATCGAGCGCAGGATGTAGATCGTGAGCACGCCGCCGACCAGCACGGCGCAGAGCACGACGATGATCGAAATCTGGCGCGCCCGGCCCGCCGTGCGCAGCACCTGATCGCGCGCCACGGCGGCCTCGATGGCCAGCTCCTGGTCGAGCTGGTGCAGCATGTCCTCGACGCGCAACCCGTGCAGCCGCGCCTGCGCGAACAGCGAGTTGCCGATCACCCGCTCGTCATTGGTGTAGGCATCGACGGCGCGATCGGCGAACCGGTCGAAGCTTGCCGCCTCGCCGCGGATCTGCGCCGCGAGTTCGGGGCGCGCCCGCGCCAGAATGGCAAGCTGCGCCGCCAGCCGCGCCCGCGCCGCGTCGGCATTGTGCTGCGACAGCATCAGCAGGCTGACCGCCAGATCCGCCTCCCAGTAGCGTAGATCCTCGAACGCGGCACGGACGCGGTCGGCGGTCTCGATCAGCTCGACGATCCGCTCCGAGCGCATCGCACTCGTCGACGCAAGGCTGAGTGACCGCGTCAGATAGAGATTGCTGCCGACCATCACGGCGAGCAGCAGCACGGAGAGGATCAGCAGCCGCGCACGGATGCTGATGCGGCTCAGCGCCGACGGCCGGTCGCGTGCCTCTGCCGGTGCCGGCATGTCAACGCCCGCGCCGTGTGCAGGGCCGGCGGCCGGTGCGCCGCACCCGCGCAGGTCGGCAACGGGCGCGCGACCGCCTCAATGCGCCAGCGTGATGCTGACGACGCCGCCGAGATCGCCGAGCTTGCGGCCCTCGCGCGGGTAGCCGGTGATGTCGAGCGAGCCTTTCGGGCCGCCATGGCAGGCCAGGCAGGAGGCGTCGTAGTATTCCGGCATCAGCATGCGGAACTCGGGCTTGCCGTCGACCATGACCATGGCGGTGTACGGCTTGCCGCGCGGCCAGCTGCGCGCGAGCAGCTTGTCATCGATGATGTGCCGCTCGAAGGCGTCGGGCAGCGCCTTGCGGTTGCGCACCAGATCGACCGGGGCGGTGACCTTGATCGAGGCCTCGGCGCCGGCACGGCGCTGGAATGCCTCATCGACCAGGCGCGCGAACACCGCCGGGATGAAGCCCTTGAACGCCATTCCCTTCATGTTGATGGTCGACTGGTTGGCGTCAGTGACCTCGACGATCGAATCCATCATGTCGTGCAGCAGCCGGCCCTGGCGCGAATCCGGATCGAGCTTCGCCGGGTCGATCCCCGTGCGCTTGCGGAAGATCGCCAGCGTCTCCGCCAGCACTTTCTTGCCGTCCAGCCCCTTGTCGCCGAGAGCGGGATTGTTGATCAGCGCCTGGTTGTCGGAGATGACCGTGCGCGCCGCGCGCAGCATGTCGGCGAGGCTGTCGGCGATCGCGACGTCCCGATCCTTCGCCGCCTGCAAGGTGGCGGAGGCCATGGCCGGCGGCCCGGCGACCAGAAGCGAGGCAGCACCAAGCAGCACCACCACCCCCGCGGAGAGAGCGATCGTCCAGGGGCTGCGGCAGCGCGTCATAGGCTCGGTCCTCGGCATCGGCGCCGAAGTGACACCCGCGGCGCGCCGCTGTCCATAGCGCGGCCGGCCGCAGCCGCGGGTGACGCGCTTCACCCGTGCGCGTGCGGCGACGCCCGACGCCGGACGCGCGGGAGTGTCGCGCCGGCGCCGGCGGACGCGCCACCGCCGCTCAGTCCGGCTGCGTCCAGCGAATGTCGGGCGGATCGCGAAACGCGAAGCGCAGCAAGTGGCGGGCGACGACGTCCTCGACCTGCGCCAGCGCCGCCGCGTCGGCAGCGGTCACCCGCAGCACCAGCGTCTCATCCTCCGCCGCGAGCGTGCAGGTGCCGGCGGGAAACGCGATATCGCCGCGATCCTCTTCCAGCGTGACCGGCAGCCGGTGCTGAAAATGCTTGCAGAGCTGCGCGAGATAGCGCCGTGGCGTGGCGATGGCGATGCGGGCCTCGGCCGCGAGCGGCGGCGGCATCAGCTCCGCTCCACGCTGGTGGCGGCAGCGTCGAGCGCGGCGGCGACGGCATCCGCCTCGGCCTCGCTGAGCGGCCCGCGGGAGAGGCGCAGCCGCAGCGCCAGCTTCAGGTTCTCCATCGCGCGCAGGATTTGCGGCGCCGGACCGCCGGCACGCACGCGGGCAGCCTCGTCCATGCGCGCGAGCAGGGCGTCCAGCGCCTCGCGGTTGGCGTCCAGGAACGCCCGCCCTTCTTGCGTGATGGTGTGCAGCTTCTTGCCGCTGCCATCCGCCGCGCCGGCGGTCACCTGGCCGAGTTCCTCGAGCAGGGTCAGGGTGGGATAGATCACGCCGGGGCTCGGGCTGTAGGCGCCGCCGACGCGCTCCTCGATCGCCTTGATGATCTCGTAGCCGTGCCGCGGCTTCTCCGCGATCAGGCTGAGGATCACCAGGCGCAGGTCGCCATGGGCGAAGAACCGCCCGAGTGCGGAGCGGCCGCCGCCATGGCCATGCCGCCCGTGACCGCGGAACGGTCCGTCGAGCCCGTGCCCACCGCGGGCGAAGCGATGGCCGTGGTCGAACGGGGATTGGTGGTCGCGATGTCTGTGGTGCATGAGAAGCTCCGAGTGTGTTTCGATATATCGGAGTCGCAGATATATCGAAACACGCTCGGGTGCAAGCCCCGGCGCGATCAGAACCGACGGCGCCCGGTCATTCAGGCAGGGCGGCCGCTTGGCGCGACGGGCTTCTCGGAGCGGAACCGCGGATCTGCCCGGCGCGGCCGCTTCCGCCAGTGCGAGCAAATCGCGTCTGCCGCAGGCCGCACGCCGCCGACCGGGTCGCGCCACCTGTCACGCCATCTCTCACTGGGCCAGATAGAAACTGCCGAGCCAGAGGGTGATGTCGTTGAAAGCCGGCCCGGTGAAGGCCGGCGTCTGCGTCACCGCGTTGGTCTCGATGATGATCATCCGGTCGCTCTTCGAGATCACGAAATACTCGCGGGCGAGGTAAAGCCGGTCGACGGCCGCGCCATTCACGGTGACGTCCGACCATTTCATGATCACCTGCGCGTACAGCAACGGACCGATTTTCTGCACGTTCCGCAGGCTGTAGGTAAAGTTGGGCGCCGAGCTCGCAGCATTCAGCAAGACCGAGAGCTGAGCCGTCAGGAAAAACCCGACCGCATCGGATTGGAAGGTGCCGGTGAGCAACTTGGTGTACTCGTTGAGCTTGGCCTCCTGGCCCGGCTCCTTCTTCGCTCCGGCGTTTCCATTGCTGGCAGAGCGGGCTCCCTTGACATCGACTTCGGCCGGATCGGAGAAGTCAGCGCTGAGCGACTTGAGCATCCCGAAAAGCTCGGGCGCGCGATCCATCGGCACGATCTGGACCATGATGAAGGGAAACAGCTTCTTCACGAAGGCGCCCGCGACCGAGTATTCCTGCCGGCCGCGCCACACGTAGATCGGAAACAGGCTGAACGGGCGCTGCGCCGCGGCCGGCACCTTGGCCAGGTCGAAACCGGCCACTTCCGACCCCAGGGCCAGCTCGGTGCTCTTGTAGTAGCGCCAGCGCGTGGCGTCCTGCAGGGCGAAGAACTCCCCTTCCGGATTGAACTGAACCTGCCCGGAGGCGTCGCCCATATCCATGGACGGCTGCTGGACGAAGAATTTCTGCACGTCGAGATACTTCTGCCCGCCGAGCCGCCGCTCGACGGAGGTTATGCGCGAGTTCAGCGCGTCGATCTGGGTCTCATACTGGCGGTTCGCCGCCTCCATCTTCTCGGTGAATTTCAGGTCCGCTTTCTCTATCTCGATCTGCTGCGACTGCTTCAGACCGTCGATTGCCTCGGTCTTGAAATACTCGCTGATCCCGGCCACCGTGCCGCCCGCGAGCACGGCGATCCCGACCGCGAAGACCAGAAGGTTGCTCTTGAGCCGGTCGGCGAGCGAGGGCGCGTCGTGAGCCGCGACCGCAGCAGGTGCGACGGGCCGATCCCCCGACGGTGACCCCGCTGTCTCGCTCACGCGCAACCTCCGCCGGAATCCTCCCGGAACTCTGCCAGTTTAACAAACCGGCAACCCGGCCGCGTCATCAATTTCGTGGCAAAACCGATATGATCCGCAGATGGGACGTCGCCGCCGGAGTGCAGCGTCCGTCGGCCGCCACCGGTCGCTCAGGCCCGCGCGCGGCCCTTGGCGAGCGCCAGCACGGCGATGATGATGAAACCGGTGACGACATAGCGCAGCCCCGCGCCCACCCGCATCACGTTCAGCATCGTGACCACGAGATCGAGCAGGGTCGCGGCACCCCAGAGCCCGGCGACCGAGGCCTGGCCGCCGGCGATGCTGGTGCCGCCGAGCACCACGACCGCGATCGACATCAAGAGGTAGTCGGTCGCCATGTCGAGCGACGCGCCGCCGGCATAGGCCGAGAGCAGCACGCCGCCGAGACCGGCGAGCAGGCCGGAGATCACGTATACCCCGGCGATGGTGCGATCGACGCGCACGCCGGCGAGCCAGGCGGCGCGCCGGTTCTGCCCCGTCGCCAGCACCGAGCGGCCGAACACGGTCCGCCGCAGCACCTGCGCCGCCAGCACCGCGACGACCACGAACACCAGCGCGATCACCGGCAGGCCGGCGACGCGCATGGTGGAAAAGGCGGCGAGCGCCGGCGCGGGCTTGGCGGTCGAGCCGCTGGAATAGGCGATCGCCATCGACTGCGCGACGAAGCCCGCGGCGAGCGTGCCGATCATCGGTGGAATCGCCAGCAGCCGGATCATCGCGACATTCGCAATCCCGGCGCCAAACCCGACCCCGAGCCCGACCAGCAGGCCGGGGATCAGCCCGGCATTGCTCTGCTGCATCGTCCCCATGGCGAGATAGCCGGCCAGCGTCATCACGCCGGGGATGGAGAGGTCGATGTTCCCCGGACCCGCCGTGATCACCAGCATCTGGCCGAGGCCGACGATGACGTAGAAGGTCGCGAACTGGACCGCGACCGCGAGCGTGTCGAGCCCGCCGCGTCCGCGCACCACCGCGACCGTCAGCAGCCACACCAGCAGTGCCGCGGCGAAGGACCAGATCCACGGCCTTCGGTCGAGCCAGGGCCGCAGCGCGAAGCGGGCGGCGGTGTCGCTCATGCCGCGGGCCGCCGCCCGAAGGCGCGCAGCGCCAGCACCAGGATCAGGATGCCGCCCTGCGCGCTGAGCTGCCAGTCCGACGAGATCTCGACGAAGGACAGCAGCGATCCGGTCAGCAGCATGATCAGCGCGCCGATCACGGCACCGGCCGGCGATACGATGCCGCCGAAGAACTCGCCGCCGCCGACGATCACCGCGGCGATGGATTCCAGCGTGTACTGGCCGCCGACATTGGCATCGCCGGTGGTGTTGAGCCCGGTGGTCGCGAGCCCCGCCAGCACGCCGAGCGCGCCGGCGACGCCGTACATGATCGCGCGGCCGGCGAGCGGCGACCAGCCGGCGCGCTCGATCGCGCGCTGGTTGCCGCCGAGCCCGCGCAGCACCGCGCCGTACGAGGTACGCATCAGCAGCCACTCGCCAACGACGGCGGCGACGATCGCAAGCAGCACCGGCAGCGGGACGACCGGCGGCCGCCAGCCGGTTGCCGCCTGCAGCCAGTCCGGCGCGGCGCCGCCCGGCGAGGGCAGCAGCAGCAGGGCAAGCCCGAGCCAGACGAACGACGCGCCGAGCGTCACCACGATCGCCGGCAGTTGCCGCAGGTGGATCAGCGCGCCCATGCCGGCATAGGCGAGCACGCAGAGCGCCAGTGCCGCCCAGCCGAGCGCCGGCGTGGTCGCGAGCAGCGTCGCGGCGATGCAGTTGACCAGCGAGACGAACGGGCCGATGCCGAGATCGATGTCGCCGAGCGCGATGACGCAAAGCTGCGACAGTGCCGCGAACACCAGCGGCAGCGAGAAGTTGAGCAGCAGGGTCAGCCCGAAATAGCTCGCCGCCCGCGGCTGGCGCAGGAAGATCAGTGCCAGCATCGCCGCCAGAGCGACTGCCGGCAGGACCACCCGCAACGGCGGCAGGCGCAGGCCGCGCCGGGATGCGACCGGGCCCAGCGCAGGGGCGGCGTCAGGCGACAGCGGCCGCGCCCTCCTGGAAGGAGGCGCGGATCACCCGCTCCTCGGTGAGCTCGGCGCCTTCGATCACATCGCTGATGCGGCCCTGATAGAACACGTAGACGCGGTCGCAGTGCGAAAGCTCGCCGTTCTCGGTGGTGTACCACAGGAAGCAGCGACCCTCCTGCTCCGCCGCGCGCCGCACGCTGGCATAGAGCTCGCGCTTGGTGCCGATATCGACGCCACGCAGCGGGTCGTCGAACAGGATGATGTCGGCGCCGGCGGCGAAGGCGCGCGCCACCAGCACCTTCTGCTGGTTGCCGCCGGAGAGGCCGGTGATCGGCATGCCGACATCCGGCGTGCGGATGCCGAGCTGCTCGCGCCAGCGCCGCGCCGCCGCCTGCTCGCGGCCGAGATCGATCACGCCGAAGCGCGCGATGCCGCGCAGCAGCCCGATCGTGGTGTTGGCCGCGACCGACCAGAGCGGAAACACGCCCTCCGCCTGGCGGTCGCCGCTGACATAGGCGACGCTGCCCGCGACGCGCGTCGCCGCGTGCCGGCCCGCGCGATGGCCCGCGGCGGCGAAGACGCGCAGCAGCAGGTCGCGCTGCCCGTGCCCGGCGAGACCGGCGAGCCCCACCACCTCGCCGGCGCGCGCGACAAATTCCGACCCGGCCCCGCCGACCGAATCCTGCACCCGCATCGCGGCGCTGGCGGACGCGGCGCGTGGCCCGGCGTCGGGTCCGACCTCCTTCTCCTCGACCACGCCCATCATCTCGACCAGCCGCGCCTCGGAGAAGGTCGCGGCCGCACCGCCGCCGACCATGCGGCCGTCGCGCATCACCACCAGCTCGTCCATATGCGTCAGCACCTCGGCGAGCCGGTGCGAGATGAACAGGGTCGAGATGCCGCGTTCGCGCGCAACGCCGATGAAGCGCATGAGCTGCTCGGCCGCCGTCGCGTCCAGCGCCGAGGTCGGCTCGTCCAGGATCACCAGCCTGACCGGCTCATCGGTGACGGTGAAGGCGCGCGCGGTCTCCACCATCTGCCGCTGGCCGAGCGGCAACTCGCCGACCGCGCGGTCGGGATCGATGCCATGGCCGGGGAAGATCTCGTCGAGTGCCGCGACGATCAGCCGCCGCGCGCGGCCGCGCCAGCCCGGGCCCTGCAGCGCGTGATGCATCACGCGGGCGTTCTCGAACACCGCGAGATTGGGACAGAGCGAGAGTTCCTGGAAAACACAGCGTATGCCGAGCGCATGCGCCCGGCGCACGCCGTAATGGCCCTCCAAGGTCTGGCCACCGATCGCGATCCGGCCGGCATCCGCCGCCAGCGTGCCGGCCAGGATCTGCATCAGCGTCGACTTGCCGGCGCCGTTGTGGCCGACGACGCTGACGCGGCTGCCCGGGGCCACAAGGAGATCGGCCCCGTCCAGCGCCTGCACCGCGCCGAAGCGCTTGCTGACGCCGGCGAGGTCGATCAGCGCCGCGTCAGGCATCGTGTGGCGAGCGCAGCGTCCGTGCCGCCGCGCCGCCGGCGGTCAGGAGCCGCCCCCAGGCGGCGGAGATGCCGGCAGCGCCGTATGGCCGGCGTTGGCGTCGATCAGCTTCGCCGTCCAGTCCTGCGTGTAGACCGGCGTCGCAACCCCGCCCTCCGGCGTCGCGGCCAGCCACTGGTCGCGATCCTCCTGGGTGATCTTCAGCAGCGGCACCTCGACCGTATTCGGCACCTGCTTGCCGGCCAGGACCTGCTGCGCCACCCAGAAGGCGATCGACGCGACACCGGGTGCCGAGGAAATCGACATCGTGTGGTAGCCGCCCTTGGTCTCCTGATCGAGCTGCTTCCACAGCGCGAGCTCGTCCTGCCGGTTGCCCATGATGATCAGCGGCGTCGGCCGGCCGGCCGCCTTGAACGCCTCGTAGGCGCCGTAGCCGTCGCCGCCCTGGGTCACGATCGCCGCGACCGGCGGCAGGGTCGGCAGGATGCCGGCGACCTCGCGCTGGGCAATGCTCTGCGTCCAGTTGCCATGCACCGAACCGACCAGCTTCAGGTCGGGATATTTCTTCAGCTCGTCGAGGATGCCCTGGTGGATGTCGTCATCGACCGAGGTGCCGGCGATGCCGCGGATCTCGAGCACGTTGCCCTTGCCGCCGAGCGCCTTGGCGACGAAGTCGACTTCCTGCACGCCCATGCTGACGTAATTGTAAGCGACCTTGGTCGCGCAGGGCGCGGTCGCCAGGCTGTCGAACACCACGACCGTGATCTTGGCGTCGCAGGCCTGCTTGATCACGCCGTTCAGCGCGGTCGGCGAGGCGGCGTCGATGACGATCGCGTTCCAGCTTTGCAGGATCAGGTCGCCGATCTGGCTCTCTTGCTGCGGCGCGGAATTGTTCGAATTCACCACCCGCTGCTTGGCGATCACATGCTGCGACAGCGCCGTCCCGGTCGCGGCATCCCAGGTCTTGAGCATCTGCTGGCGCCAGGTATTGCCGGCATAGGAATTGCTGAGTGCGATGCCGTCGCCCGAGGTCTTGCCCTGGGCGACCCCGCTGTCCGCGGCCAGCGCCGTGCCGGCCAACAGCAGCAGCCCGGCGGCCGCGCCGAGGCAGGTCCGCAGCATCAGGCGGTGTTTATGCATCGCGTCTCACTCCCCATGGCCCGCG
>Ga0335074_10009457_pt1 | contig 13616 bp, 6 predicted proteins | sample Lox_Sample_23_FD_206715 | JGI IMG/M metagenome (GOLD analysis project Ga0335074, IMG submission 206715) | Soil microbial communities from Loxahatchee National Wildlife Refuge, Florida, United States - Lox_Sample_2.3 | ecosystem: Environmental > Terrestrial > Soil > Wetlands | place: USA: Florida...
CATCTTTGGCGACCCAGCCGCGATGCGGCTGTGGTTTGCGGGCCTGATCACGTACTCCGAGGCGCTCACGCTCGCGGGCGTCTACGTGCCGTTCACCGACATCGGCGCCGCCGTAATGAGGATGCAGGCGGCCACGCAAGGGATCGAGATCAGGGATGCCGACGCGGCCGAGCTGACGGACCGGTTCGCATCGATGCCGCCACATCCCGAGGTGCCTGAGGCGCTTCGCCGATTACGCGATCATGGCTTCCGCCTGTTCACGCTCACCGACAACACGCTCGAGATCTCTGGACGGCAGCTGGAGCAGGGCGGCGTGATCGATCTGTTCGAGCGGCGCTTCAGCGTGGACGAGACCGTCCGCCGGCACAAGCCCGCGCCCGAGGCCTACGACTCGGTCGCGACCGCGCTTGGCGTCGATCCAGGCGACATCTGCCTGATCGCCTGCCACACCTGGGACACACTGGGCGCGCTCGCGGCGGGCTGGCAGGCGGGCCTGATTCTCCGGGTCGGGAACGCGCCGCTCGACGTCGGCCCGCAGCCGGACTACATCGGGAAGGACCTCGACGACGTGGCGAACCAGTTGATCGAGCGGTACGCCGCGGCGCGCGGATAGGCCGGGGTTCGCGGGGCCTGGGGTCCGCTGAGCTAACGTGGAGTAGTGCCGGACGACCGGATAGGGGTGGTGCTGTCGGCCATCGCCAGTGTTGACGGCGCTCCAACGATTATCGATCGCGTGTGCGCGGCTGCGGTCACGCTGCTGTCGCTCAGTGGCGCCGGGATCTCTCTGATGGCGGACGACGAGCTTCGCGGCAGCGCGGGGGTTTCGGAGTCAGGGGTGGAGGCGGTGCAGGAGTTGCAGCTGTCGCTGGGGGAGGGGCCGGGCGCGGACGCCTGGGATGAGAACCAGCCGGTGTTGGAGCCCGATCTCGCCGACGCGGGTCTCGTTCGATGGCCGGTATTCGCGCGGGCGGCGGTTGCAGCTGGGGTTCGGGCGGTGTTCGCGTTTCCGTTGCATCTGGGCGCGATCCGGATCGGCGTCTTGGTGCTATATCGCGATCACCCGACGGGGCTCGGCCCTGAGGAGTTAGCGCGGGGCCTGGTACTGGCCGATGTCGCCAGCCAGGCCGTACTGGCCTTACAGGCGGGCGCGCCGCCGGACGAAGTGCACGAGCTGCTGGCCGGTGAACCCGCGCACTGGGCGGAGATCCACCAGGCGACGGGCATGATCTCAGCTCAGCTTGGCGTATCCATCGACGAGGCGTTTGTGCGGCTGCGCGCGCGTGCGTTCGGTGACGGTCGTCCGCTGAGGCAGGTCGCCGGCGACGTCGTCGCGCGTCGGCTCCGACTGGACGGCGCATGATCCCGAGCTTGAGCATTGGGTGGCAAGATTTCGTCAAGAATGCGATCGATGGTCACGCTGAGGCGCTAATCGGATCATGACTCGAGAAGAGCGAATCGTTGCCACGTTCGTGGAGCTTGCCGACTCAATAGTCGATGACTTTGACGTGATCGAGTTCCTTCACCGTGTTGCGGAGCGGTGCGTAGAGCTATTGGACTGCTCGGAAGCGGGGTTGCTGCTGATTGATGCGGCGGGCGTGCTGCGGGTGATGGCTTCCTCGAGTGAACGCTCTGACGCGCTCGATCTGCTCCAGTCGCAAAACGAGGAAGGACCGTGCTTTGAGTGCTATCAGCGTGGACGCGCGGTGTTCAGCGATGATCTATCCGCCGATCATGGGCGTTGGCCCGTCTTCTCAGCCGCCGCGGAAGAGCGGGGCTTTCGGTCGGTGCAGGCGTTGCCGATGCGCGTTCGTGGCGGCACGGTTGGGGCGTTGAACCTGTTTCGCGCTGAGACTGGGCAGATCCCTGAGCGCGATTTGGCGGTGGGTCAGGGAATGGCCGACATCGCCGCCATCGCCTTGTTGCAGGAGCGCACCGTCCGCGAGTCACGCGACGTGATCGCTCAGCTGCAAGGTGCGCTGTCGAGCCGCGTCGTGATCGAGCAGGCCAAGGGCGTGCTCGCGGAGCGTGCGCAAATCGGGGTGGACGCCGCGTTCACGCTTCTGCGCGACCACGCCCGCGTTCAGAACCGCCGGCTCAGCGAGGTCGCGCGCGATCTGATCGACGGTCGTCTCGACGCCAGCGCACTGGCCGACGACGCTCATGGGGAACGACAGGCGCCTAGGTGACGCCGTGCGCGGCGCGGCGAGCCTGAGCGAAGGTGACGAGCCGGCAACTGTCCTCGTCGATCAGCTTCAGGCGCACACTGCGCAGCCCGTCCCACAGCGAGATCGTCGGCGCCCCGTGCAGGAACGCGTTCTCGTCGTGGGCTCGCTGGAGGTTGTAGTTCGGGATCCTCGCGTTGAGGTGGTGGACGTGATGGAGCCCGATGTTGCCGCTGAAGAACTGGAGCACTTTCGGCAGCTTCAGATGGGAGCTGCCCTGCAACGCCGCGTCGAGGTAGCTCCACTCCCCCGAGCGACGCCAGTAGGCCCCTTCGAACTGGTGCTGGACGAAGAACAGCCAGATTCCGGCGGCGCCGGCCATGAAGATCACCGGCAGTTGAATCAGCACCAGCACCTTCCAGCCGATCAGGAGCACAAGGCCGCTGAGCGTCGCGATCAGCGCGAGGTCCGTGAACAGGCGACTGCGCTGAATTCGTGGCCGCTTGCCGCGCGGGATCTTCCGAGGCATGAGCGCGAGCGCCCAGATCGGCCCGAGCGTGAACATCACGAACGGGCTGCGCGTCAGCCGGTAGCCCAGCCGCGAGCCCCATGGACTCGAGTGATATTCAGCGACCGTCCAAGTCGCCACGTCACCGACGCCGCGGCGGTCGAGATCGCCTGCGCTCGCGTGATGCCCGGCGTGCTCGTGACGCCAGCTCGCGAACGGCGTGTAGACGAGCAAGCCTGAGGCCGCTCCCAGCCATGCGTTTGCGCGCTTAGACGGCAGGAACGAGCCGTGCGCGCAGTCGTGAAAGACGATGTAGGTGCGGACCAGGAATCCAGCTGCCGGAACCGCTAGCAGCAACCCCAGCACCGTGGAGACATCGGTGAGCAGGAAGTACATGGCCACGCACAGCGCCAGATACGGAAGCACCGACGTGGCTAGGCAGACCAAGCTCCTGCCGAGGTCAGCCTGAGCGTACGGCTCCAGCGGTGCCACCCACCAAGCCCTGGACCTTGTGGGCTCTCGCCTGGATGGCGTGGCCTCGGCCGTCGCTGCCTCGATTGGTGGGGCGGGTAAAGACATCACACTCCAGATCCGGCGTAGCGGGTCACATCGCCAAGGTCTGGAGCGACGCTTTCACGACCCATCCTACCCGGGATCGTCGACTGCGACCGCTGATTGGTGGGCGCTGATACGGTGGAAGGCAGGGAGGGTCGGCCGACGCGGGCGCCTGTGAATGACAGCGTTCCCCTGATTCTCCGGAACCGCTGCAGCCGAGGACGTTTGTCTCCCGCACTTCACACGTTGACCGCTGGCACCGTCGAGGCTGACGAACCCGATCTTGGCTTCTCGGCGTTCCGCCGGCGGATCGCGCTGAGCGTTCTCGGTGCTCTCGTGGTCACGGCTTTGCTGGCATACGTGCTCGCCGGACGGGCCGGGCAGTTCAGCGCTGCGCTCCGGACGGCTCCGATCGCGCTCCTGGCACTCGCGGTGTTGCTGCAGATCGTCGCGCTGCTCGCGCGCAGCGAAGCGTGGAACGTCTGCGTACGTGCCGCTGGAGGAACGGCCGGCCGCCGCGTACTGTTCCGCGCGGCTGCTGTGGGCTACATCGCGAGCGTGTTGAACGGATCGTTTGGGATGGCCGCGAGGATCGCTTCGCTGCGCCGTTCCGCTCCGGAGACGACTCCTCGCGCGCCCGCCCTGATCGCTGCCGAGGTCCCGATCATCACCGTCGAGATCGCGCTTGTGGCGATCTTCTCCTTCACGCTCGTGGCACCACTGGGCGTGCCGTGGTGGGTGCCGCTCATCGTCGTCACGCTCACTGCTGCTCTCGTGACGGCTCTGCGCAAGTTCTCGGCCCGCCATCGAACGGGAGTCTGGGCCGGTCTGGCGGTCTTGCGCATCCCCAACCAGCGCCGGATGATCACGTTCGCGATGCTGGCCGTGTGCGCGCAGGTTCTGCGCAACTGGATGATGCTGCGCGCGATTGGCGTGGACGTGTCGGTCTTTGACTCCATGGCTCTCCTGATCGTCATGTTCACGGTGGGCCAGCTTCCGATTGGACCGAGCACTGGACCGGCTGCAGCGGTGCTGATCCTTGGCGCCCACGGCGTCGCGGCGACGGCCGCCGCCGGCGTACTGCTCACGGTCACAGGCGTCGCCGGCTCGCTCTGCTACGCCGCATGGGCGCTCACCGACCGAATCGTCGGAGGCCGGCTCAAGGGGACCCCGGACGTCGTTGCGCCGCCCGTCGCGGTGGCACCAATCTGAGTGCGACGTATCCCGGCTCGAAGCTAAGAGATCACGTGCAGTGGCAGGGTCTTGCCTGCCGCCGTGGACATGGGCGCAGTCCGGACGACGTCCAGGGTGGAGCCCGACCGCCATAGCTGGGCCATCATCCGTCCTGGCTCCGTTCGTCCGAGGGTCTGGAGGACCGCGTGAACAAGTGCGCCGTGGTCGAGTTGCCCGACGCTGGGGTGAACGAGCAAGCTGATCTTCGGCGGCTCCGCGCTCCGACGGTCAATGAACTGGTAATCCGCGGGCGAGCCCCCGAAACGTCGAGGCAGGACTTGTTCCGCTATGGCGACGAGCTCGCTCCCCAGGAACGTCACTCCCTCGCTCGTGAGCTTCTCGTAGCTGCCGATGCTGTGCAGATGCAGGGTGTACCCACTCTGGCCCAGATAGCACGAGCACGGCCGGTCCTCCAGGACGCCGTAGTCGCCGCTATCGACGTTGATCAGCAGCTTCGGCGCTGTTGGCAGCAGACTCGTGAACGAGAGCGCGCCGATCTCGATCATGGAGCTATCCACGGTGCGCGTGCGCTGGACCACCTCCACTCCGTCCGTCATGACGTGCACGTCGTCGGGCACCGCGGCGTCGAGGCACGGCGATCCGACCATACCCAGCTCGATCATCATGTAGCGCGACACACACCGGGCGCCAGCACTGGAGATCGCCTTCGCCTTGGCCGGTGTCAGCGTTTCCCCAGCAGTCTGAAAAAGCGTCCCGGAAATATCAAGCCCCTCAGCGTTCGCGGCAGCGCAGACGCGAACGGCCGAGCTCGGCGAAATGCGAATCGCCGCGGGGCGTCCGAGCCGCACCTGCTCAGCGAGCCAGCGGGCCACCGTGCCAGCCTGCTCAAAGGGTGTAGGTTCGGGGATTGGGACGGCGGCGGGCCCCCACATCCGTGTCGCCGCCAGCATCAGCGCCTGCTGCAGGGCGGCTCGGGGGGCGCGAAGGCTGAGCCCCCGTTCAGTCGGAGAGAACCACTTCATGGTCGAGAGCCCATTCTTGGCGTGGACCAGCACGGCGTAGTAGCCGCTGAATGCCGGCGGCGGCGGAAGCCACACCGCGAGGGGTCGCTCCGTGAGACCCAATGCCGCCGCGTACGGAGCGAAGCGGGCTGCGTCATAGGCAATCGCGTCGAAATCCCACACGGTTCTGCGCCCGGCGCTGCGCGACCCGCTGCTGTGCAGCGCGAGATCTCGTGCGAGTGTCGGGTTGTCGAAGCTGCGCTCTGTGACGGCGATCTCGGCGCCGCCGCGGATGATCGGCTGACGGCCTTTCGCTTCCTCGAGCGAGACACGGATCCCCGCGTCGTAGAGCGTCGACAGCGCGCTGCGGAGGCCAGCGTCACGCACTAGCCGCCGGGCATCCTCGAATTCGATCTCGGCATGGCGAAACAGCGGCAGGTACGGGCTATCCGGCTTGGCGAACACGCCACGTTTCAGTAACTCGAGGAAGTTCTGCTCCCGGCGGGCCAGCTGCTGCGCGAGGCCCTCACCGGCGTCGGCGAGCGTCAGCGGCTGGCGCAGGAACTCGCGCAGCCCTCGGGCGTAACGCCAATAAACCCTCAGGTCATCCAGCACCGGGCAAGCATATGTGCATTCTGCAACGTGGCCGTGGGTCCAGCCGTCGCTCGGAGCGATCTTGTTAGCCCGGCGGGATCTGACCCAGACGTGGCCTTAGAGCACCCTGATCCTGTGCGTTGACCGGAGGGCGTGGCCGTGAACCTTCTCGGTCTGGGTCAGCGTGATCGTGACCTTGTGGCTGAGGCCGGCGATCTCGAGCAGCCGCAGGATCCGGGCGCCGAGCGTTGAGGGCGTGATGGTCAGGAGCGCGCCCTTCTTCCCGGGTGCCTGCAGCGCTCCGAGCGTGACCTTCGCGAGGTCGAGCTGGTTCAGGCGCTTGTCGCCGAGCTGGTAGGCGATCGTCGCGCGTCCCAGTTGGAAAGCGTCGACCAGGGCAACCCGCGCGAAGCGGCACGCGAGCCCAGCATCGGTGTCGTGGGCCAGCGCGAGCTCCTCGCTGAACGCCTCCGCGTCCGTCTTCGTCGGATGCGTCGCGTAGATGCTCGCGAGCACCTGTGAAATCTCGGGGCCGAGGAACGTTTTCGTGCCCGAGCCGGCGGTGGCGGATGGAATGCGAGCACACGTGGCGGGAAGCGCCTTGGCGACGGTTGACGGCAGCGATGCTGCGAGGTGGGCCTGTCTCGTCTGCAGCGTCGTGGCGATCTTCCTCGCCGCCGGCTGGCTGAGCGGCGCGCCGGGAACGATCTTTAGGCCGGCCGAAGCCGTACTGCGCCGGGCGCTCAGCTTGGCGGCTCGAGCGATGTCTGCAGCGCCGCCGAGGCTGGTGTTGCCACCGACGTTGGCATTGGGTGTCGGCACACTGGCGGGCCCGGAGACCGTCAGGATGCAGTTGTAACTGCACGGACCGGCGGTGACGGTCGTCTGTCCAGGTTGGACGGTGGTGGTGCTCGTGCCGACGGTCTCAATGTACGGCGCGGAGGTCGACGGGAGGAAATGGACCGTGTGGGGCGGTTGTGGCGAGCCGGTGTCCGTGTACGTCGCCTCGAATGTGAACGACCCGCTCGAGGAGAAGTAAATTGGGTCCGAGTCCGCGGCCACGCCCCCCATGGGCCAATCGCCGCCGGCCAATTCGCAGAACCCTTGCGTGACGCAGAGTTGGCAGATACCCACAAACATGTCGCATCCTGGGGTGTTCCTCACCCAGCCGATCTGGATATCGATGCCATCAATGACTACGGCGTCGGGCAGCACCGACGCAGTGAACACCACGTTCTGCCCGGGCGACGCCGGGTTCGGGTAGGCCTGGAGGTCGATTGCCGTAGGGACGCCGCCGGCGGCGGAGGGGCTGACGACCTGCTTCAGAGTCGTGGACGCCGACCCCGCGAAGTTCGTATCCCCCGAGTAGGTCGCCTGGATCGGATGGGAGCTGGCTGTCGTGTAGGTGGCCTGGCAGCTCGCGGACCCGGTGCTCGTGTTGACGGCGACCGACCCGCACCCGCTGATCCCCACGCCACCGTCGGTGAACGCGACCGTCCCACCATCCGGGACCGGCGAGACCGTCGCGGTGTATGTCACCGAAGCGCCGGTCGCCGATGGGTTCGCCGATGACTGCAGGGACGTGCTGGTGGCGGCGCCCTGGTTGATCGACTCGGTCAAGTCCGCGTCTCCCGTCGGCAGGCCCTGCCCATAAGGCGATCCCGAGAGCGCCAACACGAGGATGGTCGGGGGCGAGCCAGAGGCGTCGGATAGGGACGCCGGGAACGTGCAGGAAGCCGTTCCGGTGGTCGGATTCACCGGCAGGTCTCCGCAGACGGACTCAAAGACGGGGACCGTGACGCCCTGATACCCGATCGAAATCGTTGTCCCTGGCCCCGGGGCCGGCGACACGGTTGCCGTGTACGTCACCTCCTGCCCGGGCGTCGCCGGGTTCACCGAGGCCTGGAGTGAAACCAGATGAGGAGCCGCGACGACCTGGGTGAGTGCGTTGGACGGCGAAGAGCCGAAGTCGGCGTCGCCAGAGTAGGTCGCCTGGATCGAGTGTGACCCCGCCGTCGTGTAGGTCGCCTGGCACGTCGCCTGGCCGGTGCTGGTGTTGACCGCGACAGTCCCGCACCCGCTGATCCCCAGACCGCCGTCGGTGAACGCGACCGTGCCACCGTCCGGGGTCGGGGAGACCGTCGCGGTGTAGGTCACCGATGCGCCGGTCGCCGACGGGTTGGCCGAGGACTGCACCGAGGTGTGCGTGGGGGTCACAGAGTGGCTCACGACCTGCTGGTTCAAGGCCGTGGACGGCGAACCGGCGTAGTTGGTGTCGCCTGAGTAGGTGGCCTGGATCGAGTGCGGTCCGGCCGTCGCGTAGGTCACCTGGCAGGTCGCCTTCCCAGTGCTCGTGTTGACCGTTGCCAGATCGCACGGGCCGCTGATCCCCACACCGCCGTCGGTGAACGTCACCGTCCCCCCATCGGGGACCGGCGACACCGTGGCCGTGTAGGTCACCTGCTGGCCCGGCGCCGAGGGGTTCACCGAGGACCCGATCGCGGTCGTCGTTGGGATCGTATCGACGACCTGGTTCAAGGTCGTAGATGGCGAGCCGGCGAAGTCCGTGTCGCCGGAGTAGGTGGCCTGGATCGAGTGCGGGCCGATCGACTGCAGCCCAGCGGTCGGGTAGGTCACCTGGCAGGTCGCTTTTCCGGTGGTGGTGTTGACCGCGACCGACCCGCACGCGCTGATCCCCCGACCGCCGTCGGTGAACGCCACCGTCCCGCCATCCGGCACAGGGGAGACCGTCGCGGTGTAGGTCACCTGGTTTCCGACGGTCGACGGGTTAGCCGAGGATCCGAGCAGAGTCCTCGTCGAAGTCCCGCCGACGACCTGGGTCAGGGTCGTGGACGGCGAGGCGGCGTAGTTCGTGTCGCCCGAGTAGGTCGCCTTGATCGGATGGGTCCCGCCGGTCGCATAGGTCACCTGGCAGGTCGCCTTCCCGCTGGTCGTGTTGACCGTCACCGCCCCGCAGTTCCCGATCGTCGTCCCGTTGTCGGCGAATGCCACCGTGCCACCGTCCGGAACCGGGGAAACCGTCGCCGTGTAGGTCACCTGCTCCCCCGCCGTCGACGGGTTCGCCGAGGACTGCAAACCGGTGGTGGTGTCAGTCTGGCTCACGACCTGGTTCAAAGTCGTCGACGGCGAGCCGGCGAAGTTCGTGTCCCCCGAGTAGGTCGCCACGATCGAATGGGGTCCCGCGTTCGCATACGTCACCTGACAGGTCGCCTTCCCCGTCGTCGTGCTGACCGCGACCGACCCGCAGCCTGAGATCGTCGTCCCACCGTCAGCAAAGCCCACGCTCCCACCGTCGGGGACCGGCGAGACCGTCGCGCTGTAGGTCACCTGCTCTCCCGGAGTCGACGGGTTCGCGGACGAACCGAGCGATGTCGACGTGGCGGTAGGTCTCACGACCTGATCGAGCGGACCGGTCGTTGATCCTCCGTAATCGCTTCCGCCCGCGTACGCCGCCTCGATCGTGTGCGCACCGAGCGAGGCGTACGTCGCGTCGCACCTCGCCATTCCGGTGGTGGTGTTCACGGCGACCGAGCCACACCCTGAGATCGTCGAGCCGCCGTCGGTGAACGCCACGGTGCCGCCATCGGGGACCGGCGAGACCGTCGCCGTGTAGATCACCTGCTCCCCCGGCGTAGACGGGTTGGCCGAGGACTGCAACGACGACGATGTGTTCGCGCCATCAACGATCTGGATCCGCGCCTCCGACTGCGAGCGGGCAAAACTCGAGTCTCCCGAGTAGCTCGCCTGGATCGTGTGCGAGCCCGCGACAGCATAGGTCGGCGAGCACTTGGCAACCCCGGTGCTCGTGTTCACATCGACCGAGCCGCACCCGGAGATCGTCGAGCCCGCGTCGGTGAACGCGACGGTTCCGCCGTTGGGTGCGGGTGAGACGGTCGCCGTGTAGGTGACCTGCTGAGCGACGACCGACGGCTCAGCGGAAGATTGCAGCGCGGTCGTCGTGGTGGTAGGGCCGAACGAGGCGGTGACCGACTGGGCCGTGCTTAGCGTGACCTGGCAGGTGGTGGAGGTCCCTGAGCAGTCGCCGGACCACCCACTGAATTGCGAGCCACTGGCCGGGGCCTCGGTCAGCGTCACCTTCTGGTTCTGAGGGAAGCCCGCCACACAAGTCGACCCGCACAGAATTCCAGCCGGCGATGAGCTGACGGTGCCCGAGCCGCCACCGCTCTCCGAGACGGTCAGCGAGGTCGTGCTCTCACCGCTCACGCCCAATGTCACGTCGCTCGGGTCGTAGGTGACGCGGTACGCCGTGTTGTTGCCGGGCGGATACTGCCCCAGGATCGTCCCGAACGTGCCGGCGACGCTGGCACCCGTGATCACCTTGAACGTATTCCCGCCCGTCGGAGAGAAGCCCGAGATCGTGTCGATATCAAGCGTGCCGGCGACCGTCGCTTCGCCTGTGGCCACCAGCACCCCGTAGGTGCTGGCCTCGGAGGTTCCGTCGAGCTGCGGCGTGAATGTTCCTGCCGTGCCCTGGTCGTAGGAGCCGCTAAGGCTCAGGTACCCGTCGTAGGGGACCTCCACGTTTCCGGAGGTGTTGTCGACCGCCCCGGCATCGACGTAGCCGACATAGCCGCTCGGGGGCACGTAGATCGTGCCCGTGTTGGTGAGCGTACCGCTGCCTCCGTCCACGGTCAGCGTGGCGTCCCATTCCGGCTCGAGCGTGCCGGCATTCGTGAGATTGCCGGGCGTCGAGACCGTCGAGAAACCCGATCCTGAGTTACCCATCGCCACCGTGTAGCCCGCCGGGATGTTGCTCTCGATCGTCGCATCGACGTTATAGATGAACAGCTGACCCGTGGCCTGCCCCGAAGCGCACGCCGGGCCGGCGACGAGGTCTGCCGCGAAGGTCAGCGTGAACGTCCCTGTGGACTCGTCGCCGTCGCCGAGGTTGACCGGATCACCGCAGATCGTCCCCCCGTCGACCACGATCGGGTCAGCGACGTTGACCGTGCCGGCGTTGTCGAGCACCCCATCCTGTATGAAATCGGCGCTCTGGCCCGACGGGCTGGTGATGACGAGGTCCGCGGCTCCGACCGTGATCGTGCCCGAGCTTGTGTTGTCCCAGGACCAGCCGTTCTGGAGGGACGCCGTCTCGTCGGCCGCGATGGTGAGCGCGCTGTTGTTGACCAATGCAGCGTTGAACGCGCTTCCGGCCACCGTTAAGGTGCCATTGTTGGTCAGATAGTCGGTGGAGGTCGCGGCCGACACTGTGCCGCCGTCGCCGTCCACTCCAGGCTCGAACGTCCCGTCATTGATCACATCGCCTTGGAGCGCGACGTCGAAGTTGTTCCCGCCGGTGTCGCCGGCGGCCACCGTGTAGGACGCGGGAATCGTTCCCGACAGCGTGACGCTGTTGTTCTGGATGGTGATTTGATCGCTCGCCATCCCCACGCCACAGGCCGGCCCAGTGCCGGGCGTATTGGGGAACTCGAGCGTTCCAGCTTCCTGGCCGTTGCCGGTCCCGATCTCGAGCGCGTTGCCGCAGATCGAGCCGCCGTTGACCTCCACGCTCGCCACCACGCTGAACAGCCCCGCGTTGCTGATCATCCCACCGGAATCGAGCTCCAGCGTCGCCGGCTGGCTCGTTGGGCTTGTGACCTCCAGCGCGCTACCGGATCCGACGGTAATCGTTCCCGCACTCGTGTTCTCCCAGCGCCAGCCGCTCTGCAACGAACTGGTCTCCAAGCCCTCGACATCGAGGGTTCCATTGTTGATCAACGAGGCGTTCAGCGCGCCCCCGGACGGAAGGGTCAAGGTGGCGTTGTTGGTCAGGTAGTCGGACGAGCCGGCAGCCGAGACGGTGCCCGCGTCGCCTTCGGCGCCGGGCTCGAGCGTGCCGTCGTTGATCACATCGCCGGACAGCGCGAGCGAGAAGAAGCCACTGCCGTTGTCGCCAGCCTCCACGGCGTAAGAAGCGGGAATCGTTCCCGACAAGGTCGCCGTGACGTTGAGCACCCTGATCTGGTCGGTGGCCATCCCTGCCCCGCAAGCGGGACCCGTCCCGGCCGCCTCGGCGAAGGCCAGCGTACCTCCGGTGCCGTCGTCGCCCGATCCGATCTCCAGCGCGTTGCCGCAGATCGAGCCTCCGTCGACCTGCACGGTGTCCGCCACCGTCATCGCACCCGTGTTGTCGACCACTCCCCCGGAGTCGAGCTCCACCGTTGCCGTCCCGCTCGACGGCGTCGATATCGCGAATGTCCCCGCCGAGTTGGAGATCGTCCCGCCCGCGTTGTCGAACGTCGACCCGGCTGACAGGCTGAGTGTGGCGCTGTCCTGCACCGCGAACGTCCCGGTGTTAGTTACATCGCCGAGGGCGATCGACGAGTTGCCGCTGTCGAGCGCCTCGAATGTCCCGGCGTTGATCAGTGAGCCCGCCGTGAAGGAGCTTTCGTAGCCGAACTCGATCGTGCCCGTGCTGTCCACATCGACCGCGTCGGTGACGACGAAGCTGAGCGTGCCTCCCCCGGAGTTGCCCATCTCGAGCGTGGGATTGCTCGGGCCGCCGACGGTCAGGCTCGCGACGTCGATCGCCTCGTTGCCGACCACCACGTCGTACGGTTTCGTGCTGGCAGCGGTGATACAGACGCTGTCGCCAATTTTCGGGACCTTACCCGTGCTCCAATTGCCCGGTGTGTCCCACGTGCCCGGCCCGCCAAGCCACGAATCGGTGCAGCCCTGCGCGCTCGCGAACCCGGTCACCACGAGGAACACCGCGGCCACCGCGAAACCGGCGGCGGCGATCCCGACTAGCGCCCTGCGCCCACCCGGTCGATGACGTCCGCCACCGCGAAGCCGATTAACAAATCTGCGCGATGCCCCGTATGTCAAATCACAGCCCCCGAGTCAACGGCACCTCACCACCTCGTGCACTGTCGATCTTGGAGGCAACCGTTCGGCAACGTACGGCAACGGCCCGGCGCGACGGCCAGCGCGGCCGGCACGGCGATCTCGTCGACGGCCATTTGCAGGGCGTCGATCCTCGCTGTTAGCGTTCGCCTGGTGGGGGCAGTGATGTTTCGGATTCTGGGACCCGTTGAGGTGTGGTTCGGGGACGAGCGCCGACCGTTAGGTGGCCCGCGCCAGGTGGCGCTGTTTGCCTATCTCGTCCTCCACGCCAACTCGGCCGTTTCAACCGATGCGCTGATCGAGGCGGTGTGGGGGACCGGCGGCAGCGGCGCTAGCAAGCGGCTGAGCGTCGCGATCGCGCGATTGCGCAGGAGCCTCGAGCCGTTGCACTGCGACGGAGGGTCGGTGCTGCGAACGGTCAGCGGCGGCTACATGCTGTCGGTTCGGGCAGACGAGCTCGACACCGAGCGGTTCCAAGCGCTCGTGCGCGACGGTCGGCAAGTGCTCGGCACCGGCGACGCCGCTCGCGCCAGCGAGCTACTCGCTTCGGCGCTGGCGCTGTGGCGCGGGCCGCCGTTGGCAGAGGTGAGTTTCGAGGAGTTCGCGCAGGCCGAGATCCGCCGGCTCGAGGAGCTGCGGTTGCTTGCGCTCGAGTCCCGGATCGATGCCGATCTGCAGCTCGGAGCGACGCGCGAGCTGATCGGTGAGCTCGAG
>Ga0335074_10009458_pt1 | contig 13615 bp, 11 predicted proteins | sample Lox_Sample_23_FD_206715 | JGI IMG/M metagenome (GOLD analysis project Ga0335074, IMG submission 206715) | Soil microbial communities from Loxahatchee National Wildlife Refuge, Florida, United States - Lox_Sample_2.3 | ecosystem: Environmental > Terrestrial > Soil > Wetlands | place: USA...
GCGCACGATCGCTGGTGCGTAGATGGCCGGGTCAAGCCCGGCCATGACGAGATTGCGGTGGCGCCATGCCCGCCGTGATCGCCGGCTTCTATGGCAAGCTGCCGGCACGCGGTGATTTTGTCCGCAGCGGCCTGCCGCGTGATTTCACCGATCCCTGGGACGCATGGCTGGCCCAGGCCATCGCCGGCAGCCGTACGCGCATGGGCGACGACTGGCTGCCTGCGTTCCTGGAAGCGCCGGTCTGGCGTTTCGTCCTCGCCCCCGGGCTTTGCGGGGAACGTGCGGTACTGGGGTTGGTGCTTCCCAGCGTGGACCACGCCGGCCGTTATTTTCCGCTAACCTTCGCAGCCCTGTTCGACGAAGGCTCAGCCGTCGCCGACGCTGCCTGGCTCGATCGCTGCGAGGCCGCCGGACGCGCGGCATTGGAGCAGGATACTGCGCCGGACGAGATCCGGGCGATGCTGGGCATGCCGGTCACTGCCCCCTGTGCCGTGCCGGCCGAAACCGGACCGTTGCAAAGCGTGTGGTGGACTGAGGGAGCGCCGCGCGTCCCCGCGACGCGTTTTGCGATATCGGGGATGCCGGATGCTTGCGTTTATGCCACGATGCTGGACGCGGCGACGGCAGGGGACGCGGACCAGGCTGCCCAGGCAGCCCAAACAACGAAGGAATGGGATCCGGTGTCGGGAACACCAACAGGGGGAGATCCATGGGAGCCACCGTCATGATCGCGGTTCGCCTCCGCTCCTGGGCGATGACGCATCCGGGCCCGAAACGTAAACACAACGAGGACGCTTATGTGGACCGCCCCGATCTTGGGGTATGGGCGGTGGCGGACGGTGCCGGGGGGCATCATGCCGGTGAAGTGGCTTCCGGCATGATCCGGGAGGCGCTGGAAGCGATTCCACCAGAGCTGTCCGCCTCAGAACTGTTGGCGGAGGTGCGCGGGCGCATCGTGCAGACACATGAATGGCTGCGTCGCGAGGCGGAACGCCGCGGGCCGAACGTGGTGATCGCCTCGACCGTGGTGGTCCTGCTTGCGCGCAACGATCATTTTGCCTGCCTGTGGGCCGGCGATTCACGCGCCTATCTGCTGCGCAACGGCGTGCTGCAGCAGATCACGCGCGACCACAGCCTGGTGCAGGAGCTGGTGGATTCCGGGATGATCCGGCCGGAGGAGGCCGAGCATCATCCGCGGGCCAACGTCATTACCCGCGCTGTCGGGGCGGAGCTGGATGACTTTGTTTTGGATAAGGTGAGCGGACCGATCCGTCCCGGCGACCGGTTCCTTTTGTGCAGCGATGGGCTGTCGAAGACCGTGCCGGAAGACGAGCTGGCGGCGCTGCTTGGCGAGACCGATGGTGTTCCGCCAGCGCAGTCACTGATCGCTGCGGCGCTGGCGATGAACGTGTCGGACAATGTGACGGCGGTGGCGATCGAGGCCGGATAACCGGCTCCTCTCATGTCATTGCGAGCGCGACGCGACGAAGCAACCTCGTTCGAGCAGCGCCCGGACCATCCGTGCGCCCACGTGACCGAGGTTGCCTCGTCGCGTTGCGCCTCGCAATGACATGGAGGGCATGGTTCTCTCCCGCGACGAACGCGGGAGAGAACGTCGGGGGGAGTCGTTAGCTGCCCTTCTGCTGGGTCAGATCCCAGCTCGCGTTCGAGAAGGTCGTGCCGGTCTTCGCATCGGTGACGCCGTATTTCCAGGTCACCTTGGCGAAGTTCAGCGACAGGCTTTCCTCCGGCGGATCATCGGATCCGGCAGAGACGCTGTAGCCGCTCAGGCCGGTGTTGGTGAATTCGTATTCGAGGTACGACTCCACCTTGTTCTTCGTGGTTGTGGTGAACCGGATGGTGACGGTGTTGCTGAAGTCACCGCCGACGGCATCCTGCCACAGCTTGATCGACGACTTCTCCATACGCTTGGTGACGACGACTTCGCTGATCGAAGGCTCGGACCCTTCGCGGGTGTCTTCCTGACCGTGCGGCTGGGTGACGCCGCGGCCGACGCCCCACTGGAACGAATTCACCTGGATCCAGTTCGACAGCCCGTCGGTGGTGACCGACCCATCGATGGAACCGTATTTCATGTAGATGGCCACGCTGATGCTCCTCCTGTTGCCATACCAAACGCGATTCAGCCGATATGGTACTGAAACGAGCCAGCCGTGTCCACGCCCACGGTGATGGCCTCGATCGTCCCCCCCTCGGCAAGACGGGACAGTACTTCCGCCGACAGTTCAGGCAGCAGCGTTCGAGACAGTATCTTCTCGACGTTGCGTGCCCCTGACGACGTTTCTGTACACCGGTCGGCGATGGTTTGCACGAGCGATTTATCCCAGGCAAATTTCGCCCCATATGCCTCCTGAACGCGCCGCCGCACGCGATTGAGCTGGAGTTCCACGATCTGCTTGATGATCTCGGGCGACAGCGGGAAGTATGGCACCAGCGTGACACGGCCCAGGAAGGCGGGCTTGAAATATTTCATCAGTTCCGGCATCAGCGCGTCGGCCAGCCCGGCCGCATCGGGCGCGGTTTCCGGATCGGCGAAAAGCTGCGTGATCAGGTCGGTGCCGGCATTCGACGTCATGATGATGACGGCGTTCTTGAAGTCGATGTCGCGGCCTTCGCCGTCCTTCATATTCCCCTTGTCGAACACCTGGAAGAAGATGTCCTGCACGCCCGGGTGGGCCTTCTCCATTTCGTCCAGCAGGATCACCGAGTAGGGGCGGCGGCGAACCGCTTCCGTGAGTACGCCGCCCTCGCCATAGCCGACATAGCCGGGCGGGCTGCCCATCAGCAGGCTGACCTTATGTTCTTCCTTGAACTCGGTCATGTTGATGGTGGTCATGTTTTGCTCGCCGCCGTACAGCAGATCGGCGAGCGTGAGTGCGGTTTCCGTCTTGCCGGTGCCTGAGGTGCCGACCATCAGGAACACGCCGATCGGCTTGCGCGGATCGGTCAGGCCGGCACGCGAGGTGCGGATCGCCTGCGACACCGCTTCCAGCGCGTGATCCTGGCCGACGATGCGCTGGCCCATCATGTTCTTCAGGTTCAGCACCGTGCGGATTTCGTTCGACTGCATCCGCCCGGTGGGAATCCCGGTCCAGCCGGCGACGACTTCCGCCACCGCCTGACCATCCACCACCGGGAAGATCAGCGGTTCCTCGCCTTGCAGGTTGCGTAGTTTGTCGCGCAGCATGTCCTTGCTTGCCCCGGCCCCCGATCCGGGATCGGCGGCGTTGGCGGGATCATCGAGCTGGGCACGCGTCTCGGCCATTTCCGCCGCCAGCGCCTTCTCCTGCTCCCAGCGTGTCCGCAGCGCTTCCAGTTCCGCCGTCTTCTGCTCCCGTTCGGCGATCAGCGCCTCGCGCCGGTCGTGATGCTTCTCGCCGGCGGCGATCTCGCGATCGACGATGCCAAGTTCGGTGTCGATCAGGCTGATGCGGCGTTCGCGATCCTCGATCGGCGCGGGAATGGCCGACTGGCTCATGGCAACGCGGGCGCAGGCGGTGTCGAGCAAGCTGACGGACTTGTCCGGCAACTGGCGCGACGGGATGTAGCGCGCGGACAACCGGACGGACTCACTAACGGCCTGGTCCAGTATCCGGACGTTATGATGTTTCTCCAGCGTTGCAACCAGGCCGCGCATCATGGCGGTGGCAGTTTGCTCCGGCGGCTCCAGAATCTGCACCGTCTGGAAGCGGCGGGTCAGCGCTGCATCCTTCTCGAAATACTTTTTGTACTCGGCCCAGGTGGTGGCAGCGATGGTGCGCAGTTCGCCGCGCGCGAGTGCCGGCTTCAGCAGGTTGGCGGCATCGCCTTGCCCGGCCGAGCCGCCGGCGCCGATCAATTGATGTGCCTCGTCGATAAAGAGAATGATCGGCTTGGGTGAGGCCTTCACCTCGTCGATCACGCCGCGCAGGCGATTTTCGAATTCGCCTTTTACGCCTGCGCCGGCTTGCAGCAGGCCGAGATCGAGCGTGCGCAGGGTGACGTTCTGCAAGGCCGGGGGCACGTCGCCGGCGGCCAGGCGGATCGCGAATCCTTCCACCACCGCGGTCTTGCCGACGCCCGCCTCACCGGTGAGGATCGGATTGTTCTGGCGGCGCCGCAGCAGGATGTCGATCATCTGGCGGATTTCGGAATCGCGGCCGAGGATCGGATCGATCTTGCCGGCCTTGGCCTGCGCTGTGAGATCGATGGTGAACTGGTCCAGCGCGCCGCCGCCGCCACGCGGCATGGGCGCGCCGCCTTCGGCAACGGTGCCACCCTCGGCACCGAAGGCCGCGGCTTCCTGCGCTTCGGCGCTGTTGGCGGTGATTGCCGGGAAGTCGCGCTTCAGGAGGTCCGGCGCGATCTTCAGCAACTGGCTGGACGCATCGCGCGCGTGGCGCGCCAGGGCTTCGTCGGCCAGCAGCGCCCATAGCAGGTGGCCGGAGCGGATCTTTCCGGCGGACTGGTCGAGCGAGGCAAACAACCATGCCTGCTTCATCAGGTCGGTCAGTTCGGGCGCGAGTGACGGCACGCGGCCGTTGCCGGTCTTCATTCTCTCCAGAGACCGGTTGAGGTCGGCGGCGAAGCGGCCGGGCTCAATTTCGTAATGTTTGAGGATCACCGAGACGTCGCCATCGGTCCGGTCGGCGAGCGCCGCCAGCCAATGCTCGATTTCGACGTTATAGTGCGTCCGCGTCGAGGTCAGACCGATGGCCGCCTCCAGCGCGCGGCGGCACGTATCGTTCAGGTGTCCGACGAGCTGTTTCAGATCGATCGCGACCATCGTAGTCCCCGCTTGGTTGGCTGTGCGGAGGCGCCGCGCCCGAGGGGGACCATCCCCCCTTTCCGCAATTCAACTGTATGTGTTACGCGGAACCGTTGTCCAGCATTTGAGAAGGTACGCACGTGGCTCTGCCGGACGGTTTCGATCTCGAGGCGCTGCTGGCGCCGATCCCGGGTGATGCGCCCCAGGGCGCGGACATCCGGGAGGATTTCTCCTCCACCTCCCCGTACAATCGTCTGCGCGACGCCCGTTCCGAGGCGCGGGACGCGGAAAAGATGCAGGATGCGGGCAGCAGCGATGCCCGCGACCCTGGACCGTTGTGGCGGACGGTGCGCGAGGTTGGGCTGAAGACGCTGACCGAGACGGCCAAGGACCTGGAAGTCGCAGCCTGGGTGACCGAAGCCTATGTGCGCAGCCACGGGCTTTCCGGACTTGCCGCGGGCGCCAGGCTGATTTCCGGCCTGGCGGAGGCCTACTGGGACGATGTGTTTCCGCTGCCGGACGATTACGGCGTGGAGACGCGGGTGGCGCCGGTGACCGGGCTGAACGGGCGCGAGGGCAACGGCTCGCTGATCCAGCCGCTGCATATGCTGCCGCTGTACGTGCGTCCGGATGGCATGCCGTTTGCGCTCTACCAGTATGATGCTTCGTCCCAGCTCGGGACCTTGGATGCCGAGCGCCGGGCGGCCCGGCTCGAAGCCGGCGTCACTCCGTTCGACGATGTGGAGAAGGAGGCGCGCGCGCAGGGGTCGCGGACCTTCGTGCGGCTGCGGCAGGACGCGCGCGAGGCGCTGGAGGCGTGGCAGCACATGTCTGACGTGCTGGATGAGAAGGCGAGCGAGGATCCGCCTTCGACGAGCGCCGTGCGGGACCTGGTCAGCCACGTCCTGGAAATCTCGAACCGCTATGCGCCGCCTGAAGAAGGAGCGGCCGCGACGGGTGAGGGCGAGGCGGCCTCGGCGGAGGGTGTGGAAGGGATTGCGGTGGGTACAGGCGTATCCGCGGGCATTGGCGTGCCGGCGGGAAACGTCGTCAACCGGGAAGACGCGTTGCGGGCGCTGGAGAACCTGGCCACGTTCTTCCGCCGGACCGAACCGGTGTCGCCGCTGGCCTATACGATCGAGGAGGCGGTTCGGCGCGGACGCATGACGTGGCCGGACCTGCTGGAGGAGGTCGTACCCGATCGGGACGCCCGCAATGCGATCCTGACCTCTCTCGGCATCAAGCCGCCGCCGCCACCGGAGGAGTAACGCCGGAGGCGGGCCGGGACTTTTCCCCGGTTTGAGCGGACAGCGTGCCGGAGGCAGGGTCCCCGCTTCAAGATTTGTCGGCATTTGCCTCCCCGATCCCCGCCGATCCGGAGGGGAACGCCGTTTGGTTCCGCCACTTTGTATTAAAAATCGTGGCGCCGGGCTGTGAACCATGTCATATCCCGGCACGGGTTGTTGACCCTATTCGTCGCACCTGACTAATATTTGGGCTTTGCGGCGATACCGCCAACGACACGTGCAGCCACCGTCGGTTCCACCCGACCATAGCGATGGGGAAGCGGGCACATGAGTGCAAGCATACATGACAAGCTCAATCGTGTGCGCAAGCCGCGCGTGCACATCACTTATGATGTCGAGACGGAAGGGGCGCAGATCGAGCGCGAGTTGCCGTTCGTCGTCGGCGTGATGGGAGACTTCTCCGGCGATCCGACGGCGCCGCTTCGCCCGATGGCCGACCGCAAGTTCATCCAGATTGACCGTGACAACTTCAATGACGTCATGGCGAACATGAACCCCGGCCTGAAGCTGCGGGTGGACAACAAACTTTCGGAAGAGGGCGGCCAGATGGCCGTCGATCTGAAGTTCAACTCGCTCGACGATTTCGAGCCGGCGCGCGTCGCGGCGCAGGTGCCGGCGCTGCGGGCTCTGATGGAGACGCGTGCCAAGCTGCGCGATCTGGCCAGCAAGGTGGACCGCTCGGAAGAGCTGGAGGGCTTGCTCGAGCAAGTGCTGAAGAACGAAAACGAGCTGAAGTCGCTGCAAGACCAGCTCGGCCTCGGCAAGACGGAGGGCTGATCCATGTCCGGCGCACAGACTGCCACGCAGGCAGCAGAAGCCACCACGACCGAAGGCTTGTCGATCCTCGACCAGGTGATCGGCGCGACCAAGCAGACCGCACCCGACCAGGCGCAGGACCTGGTGAAGAACCTGGTCGAGCAAGCGATGGCCGGCACGGTCACGTTCGACAAGAACCTGACCCGCACGTTTGAACGTGCCGTTGCTGCGATCGACCGCAAGCTGTCAGAGCAACTCAACGAGATCATGCACGACCCCAAGTTCACCAAGCTTGAGGGAACCTGGCGCGGTCTGAACTACCTCGTCATGAACAGTGAGACCGGCACCAGTTTGAAGATTCGGGTGCTGAATATCTCGAAGCGTGATCTGTCGCGCGATCTGCAAAGGGCGGTCGAGTTCGACCAGAGCCAACTGTTCAAGAAGATCTACGAGAATGAGTTTGGCACGCCGGGCGGCGAGCCTTATGGCGCGCTGATCGGCGACTATGAATGGACGCAGCATCCGGACGACGTCGAGACGCTGCGGCTGGTGTCCAATGTCGCCGCGGCGGCGTTCGCGCCGTTCATCTCGGCGGCGGGTCCTGGCATGATGGGTTTCGACTCCTGGCAAGAGCTGACCAAGCCGCGCGACCTGGCGAAGATCTTCGAGACGTCGGAGTACACCAAGTGGCGCAGCCTGCGCGACAGCGAGGATGCACGCTTCGTCAGCCTGGTGATGCCGCGAACTCTGGCCCGGTTGCCGTACGGCGAAGCCACCAAGGCGATCGACGAGTTCGCCTATGAGGAAGCGCCGTACGACGACGCCGGCGCGGCCAAGCAGATGGACCATGACCACTACTGCTGGATGAACGCGGCCTATGCCATGGGCGTCCGGATGACCGACGCGTTTGCCAAGTACGGCTTCTGCGTCGCGATCCGCGGTGCCGAGGGCGGCGGCAAGGTCGAAAACCTGCCGACGCACGTGTTCACGTCTGACGACGGCGACATGGACGCCAAGTGCCCGACCGAAATCGCCATCACCGACCGGCGCGAGTTCGAACTTTCGAATCTCGGGTTCCTGCCGCTGTGCCACTACAAGAACACCGACTATTCTGTGTTCTTCGGTGCGCAGAGCCTGCAGAAGCCGAAGAAGTACGACCGGCCGGAAGCGACGGCCAACGCGGCGATTTCGGCGCGCCTGCCTTACATCATGGCGTCCAGCCGGTTTGCGCACTACCTGAAGGTGATGGCGCGCGACAAGATCGGCAGCTTCATGGAAGCCAGCGATGTGGAGCGGTGGCTGAACCGTTGGATCAACAACTACGTCAACTCCAACGACAATGCCGGGCAGGAGATGAAGGCCCGCTATCCGCTGCGCGAAGCGAAGGTGGAAGTGCGGGAGATTCCGGGCCGGCCGGGGTCTTACAACGCGGTGGCCTATCTGCGGCCGTGGCTGCAGATGGAAGAACTGACGACCAGCCTGCGCATGGTCGCGCGTATCCCGGCCGCTTCGGGCTAATTTGCGGACGGGAGGGGGGCGGGACGATGAAGGTTCCCCCTCCCCTCGCCGGCTTGGGCCGTGAAGCGGACCAAGGTTAGGAGAGGGGTCGAGTTTTACCGATGGATTCGCCTCTGTCCGAACTGGACTCGGTGGTTGCCCCCTCCCCCCACCCCCCTCCCACAAGGGGAGGGGGAGTTTCTGCTCCTGCCCTTCGCGACTCTGTTCTTTCCGCCCGGTTCGTCGGCGCACGTGACACGACGCTGGAGGATGCGCTCTCCGGCTTCCTGCTGAGTGACGGTGGCGATGCGGTGGGCCGTTGGTTCGGTTCGGACGCGGGGTTGCGGCTGCGCATCGATCCGGATGGGCTGCGCGGCGCCCTGGACCGCGACATCGCCGCGATCGACACGATGCTGTCCGAGCAGGTGGATGCGATCCTGCACGAAGCGCGATTGCGCCGGCTGGAGGGGACGTGGCGCGGGATTGCGTGGCTGGTCGATGTCACCGAACAAAGCAGCCGCCTGAAGATAAAGCTGCTGAATGCCGGCTGGCACGAAATCTGCCGCGACCTGGAACGCGCGATCGAATTCGACCAGAGCCAGTTGTTCCGCAAGATCTACGAAGACGAATTCGGCACGCCTGGTGGCGAGCCCTACGGTTTGCTGGTGGTTGACCACGAAGTGCGGCACCGCCCTGCGCCAAACGCGCGCACCGACGATGTCAATGCGTTGGCTGCGCTGTCGGGCGTGGCAGCGGCGGCCTTCTGCCCCGTGCTGCTGGGCGCCTCGCCTGCGCTGCTGGAAGTGGACAGCTTCGCCGATCTCGGCAGTGTGGTCGATCTCGCAGCGCCGCTGCGCAACGCAGAGCATGCGCGCTGGCGCTCGCTGACCACGCGGCCCGATATGCGGTTCGTTGGCGTTACCCTGCCGCATCTTCTGGCGCGTCCGCCCTGGGAAGACGACGGCACACGCGCCGATGGCTTTCGCTATGCCGAATATGCGCCCACCAGCGACGAACGCGTCTGGATGAATGCGAGCTACGCGTTCGCCAGCGTCGTCGCACGTGCCTTCGCCAATTACTCCTGGCCGGCCGATGTGCGCGGCGTGGAAACCGACCGGGTTGGCGGCGGGCTGGTGGAAAGCGTGGCGCTGGAACCGTTTCGCACCGACCCCGACCGCGTCTGGTGCCGCCCTGCGGTGGAAATCGTCTGGGACGACCACCAGGAGCGGGCATTGCTGGACGTCGGCCTGATGCCGCTGTCCTCGGTGCCGTTCAGCGACGAACTGGTGTTCGGCGCGGTGCGCAGCCTGCTGGTGCCGCAGCGTTTCACCGGCCCCACCGCGGAGGCCGCGGACGCCAATGCACGGCTGTCGTCGCAGATCAACTCGATCCTGTGCGCGTCGCGCTTCGCCCACCATTTGAAGATGAAGGGCCGGCAGATGGTCGGGTCCTTCCGGACCGCCGACGAGATCGAACGCCAGTTGCAGGATTGGCTGACCCAGTACGTGAATGCGAATGTCAGTTCATCCGGTGATTCGCGGGCACGGTTCCCGCTGGTGGGGGGACGCGTGCGGGTGCAGGAAATGGTGGGGAAGCCTGGCAGCTTCGGCTGCGTCGTGCACTTGCAGCCGCACTACCAGTTGGATGACGTGTCGGCAACGTTCCAGCTCGTCACCGACCTGGGCCGGCGATAGGGATAGCAGGTTCGGCCGCAGACTGGCTGGGCCAAAAGGATTGGGGGATCCATGAGCGCGACTGACCAGACTGCCAGTTCTCTGTTCCGGGCCGGCAAATTGACGGAAGCTGTGGCCTCGGCGCAGGCGGCCCTGCGCAAGGCCCCGACCGATCTCAGTGCGCGGGTACTGTTGGCTGAGTTGCTGTGCTTCAGCGGCAACCTGGAACGCGCCGACGTGATCCTGGACGCCGCCTCGACGATCGATCCATCGAGCGCGCTGGTGGTGGCGGAATTCCGCCAGCTCGTGCGGGCCGACATGGCGCGGCGCCAGTTGTTCCGGGACGGCCGCGTGCCGGAGTTCCTGGGCGAGCCGACCGAGACCCAGCGACTGCAACTTGCGGCGCTGGTGGCATGGCGGGCCGGGGATTTCGCGGATGCGGCGCAACAGTCCGCCGCCGCCGAAGCGGTGCGCGCGCATTGCGCGGGCAAGCATAACAACACGCCGTTCGACGACATGCGCGACATCGACGACCTGCTGGCGGGCACGTTGGAAGTGCTGACCACCACCGGCAAATACTACTGGGTGCCCACCGAGCGGCTGATCAGCGCCAGCTTCCATGCGCCGAAGCGGCCGCGTGACCTGCTGTGGCGCCGCGCCTCGGTGTCGGTCGATGCAGGACCGGACGGCGATGTCTATGTCCCCGCGATCTATGCCGGTGATGATTCAGCGAGCGAAGCACAGCGGCTTGGCCGCGAAACCGACTGGCTGCAGGCGGACGGCGGTCCCGTGCGGGGTGTCGGCCAGCGCGTGTTCCTACTTGGCGAGGAAGACCTGGCGATCATGGACCTTGGCGAACTGACGTTCCCCGGCGTGGGCGGCGCATGAGCGGACGCGTCGGCAGCCGCGGCACCGGAGTCCGCGTCCAGGCACCATTGCTCGACAGGCTGATCGACGAAGCCCCGGACCAGACGCGCGATCCGCCGAGTTCGGTCGCGGACACGATGACTGCCCTGCGCCAATCGGTGCGGCGCGACCTGGAAGCGTTGCTGAATGCGCGGCGGCGCTGGCGGTCGTGGCCGAAATCGATGACGGAACTGGCGACGTCGCCGGTAGGCTACGGCATTCCGGATTTTGCGTCCGGCGCGTTCAACGATGCGAAACGGCGCGAGGAACTGCGGCTGGAGATCGAAGACACGATCCGACGGTTCGAACCTCGCTTCCTGTCGGTGCGCGTGCATCTGGTGGATACGCATGAGAGACTGGAAACCACCCTGCGGCTGCGAATCGATGCGGTGATGCACGCGGAGCCGGCGCCCGAGGCGGTGACGTTCGATACGGTGGTGGATCCGACGACCGACGATGTGCTGGTTCGTACGAAGGAGTAGAAGATCACTCCGGCCGCGTTGCGGGGGAGGCCGGCGCAGGGCGCCGGGTGCGGGTGATCGGGTCGGCACGCGCGTTTGTTTAAGATTGCACCGACCCGATCACCCTCACCCTCGGCGCTTGCGCACCTCGCGTCGATCCGACTTCGCGGCTCGACCCCGCGCGCATCGCGGGAGAGGTTAGGTAAGGTCATGTCCGACACGCTGCTTCCCTATTACGATCGCGAGCTCGCGGCCATCAAACGCCTGGCTGCGGAGTTTGCCGACACACATCCCAAGATCGCCGGCCGGCTGCGCCTGTCCGCCGACGCGGTGGACGATCCGCATGTCGCGCGCTTGCTGGAGGGCGTCGCCTTCCTCGCCGGCCGCGTCCACCACCGGCTGGATGACGAATTCCCCGAACTTACCGATTCCCTCCTCGGGTTGCTCTACCCGCACTACCTCGCACCGATGCCGTCCTGCATGGTGGTGCAGCTTGATTGCCAGGCCGATCTGGCGCTTCCGGCGCGCCTCCCCGCCGGCATCGCCTTGGATACCGAACCGGTGCACGGCGAGGCCCTGCGCTATCGCTCCACCAGTGGCGTCACGCTCTGGCCCATCGAAGTGGAGAACGTCCGCCTCTCCGGCCTGCCGATCGTCGCACCACCCAACCCCACTGCGTCAGGCGCGGCCGCGGTGCTGCGCATCACACTGAAATGCCTGTCCCCCGAAATGACGTTCCAGCAGCTCGGCGTGGACCGCCTGCGCTTCTTCCTGCGCGGGCCCGCCAACCAAACGCTACCGCTGTACGAACTGCTGTGCGGCCATGCAATTTCTGTCGCCTATGCCGATTCCGCCGTCGATACCGCCCCGGTCATCGTTCCCGCGAGCGCTATCACGCCCGCCGGCTTCGCCCCCGAGGAAGCGCTGCTGCCCTGGTCCGCGCGCGGCTTCTCCGGCTTCCGCCTGCTGACTGAATACTTCGCCTTCCCCGAGAAATTTCTGTTCGTCGACTTCGCCAAAATCGACAACAAGACGCTCGTCTCCGGCGGCAACAAATTCGAGATCTTTGTCTATCTCGACCGCCCTGCCCCGGAACTGGAACGCAGCATCGGCCAACCGGCGCTCGCGCTTGGCTGCACACCCGTGGTCAACCTGTTCCCGCAACGCTGCGAGCCCATCCGGCTGTCCCACACGGACACCGAATACCGCATCGTTTCCGACGCACGCAGGCCGCGCGCCGCCGAGGTCTGGAGCATCGACCGCGTCCGCGAAACGCTGCCCGACGGCTCCTTCCGCCCCTGGCGCCCGTTCTACCGGCTGAGCGAATCCGAAACCGCCACCCCGCTCGGCCAGGCGGCAGCCGCATCGGCCGCCACAGCCTCTGGCCCCAGCGGCACGGCAACCGGCGGCTTCTACCACATCGCCCGCCGCCCCGCCGCACCCGGTGTCCCCGGCACCGAAGCCTACCTCGCCCCACACGACCCGCAATTCGACCCCGACAAACCCGCCGATACCGTTCTCTCGGTCGATGCGGTCTGCCTGAACCGCGACCTGCCCACCGACCTGCCCTTCGGCGGCGGGCGCCCGGTGCTGCGCCTGGTCGAAGGCGCCGCCGCCGTCGCCGCCATCCGCGCTGTCACCCCACCTACCCCAACACTCCGGCCGCCCCTGCGCGAACGTGGCTTCTGGCGGCTGATCTCCCACCTCTCGCTCGGCCACCTCGCCGTCACCGGCGGGGCCGACGGCGCCAACGCCCTGAAGGAAATCCTGCGCCTCTACGATCTGCGGGAAACCGCCGAAACACGCAGCGGCATCGAAGCCCTGATCAGCATCTCCGCCCGGCCCGGCACCGCCCGCGCCCCAGGACGCTTCGGCGCTTTCTGCCGCGGGCTGGACGTCACCCTCGAATTCGAACCGCGCACCTGGCAAGCCTCGGGCCTCTACCTGCTGGCCTCCGTGCTGGAACACTTCCTCGCCCTGCACGGCACCATCAACAGCTTCACCCGCACCACCGTCACCCTCCGCGGCCGCCCCGGCACCGCGGCCACCTGGCCCGCCCGCAGCGGCACCCGCGTGCTCGCATGATCGGGGTGGGTGCTGTTGGGAGGAAAGGCCAGGGGGGCTTTGCCCCCCTGGACCCCCCACCAAGGGGCGCCGCCCCTTGGAACCCATCCGTTTGGTGCTGGACGGGGGGGAGCGGGCACAGGCGCGGCGGTCTGCGGCTCGGCGAGCCGCAGACCGTCGCGC
>Ga0335074_10009459_pt1 | contig 13614 bp, 10 predicted proteins | sample Lox_Sample_23_FD_206715 | JGI IMG/M metagenome (GOLD analysis project Ga0335074, IMG submission 206715) | Soil microbial communities from Loxahatchee National Wildlife Refuge, Florida, United States - Lox_Sample_2.3 | ecosystem: Environmental > Terrestrial > Soil > Wetlands | place: USA...
CGTCGTGCTGCTGGACGAAATCGACAAGGTCGGTTCCGACTACCGCGGCGACCCGAGCGCGGCGTTGCTCGAGGTGCTCGACCCGGCGCAGAACCACACCTTCCGCGACCACTACCTGGATCTGGACCTGGACCTGTCCGACGTGGTCTTCCTGGCCACCGCCAACGTGATCGAGAACATCCCGTCGGCGCTGTTGGACCGCATGGAGCTGGTGCAGATCGATGGGTACACCGAAGACGACAAGGTCGCCATCGCCCGTGACTACCTGCTGCCCCGGCAGCGGGAGCGGGCCGCGCTGAGCGACGACGAGGTCACTGTCACCGATGCGGCGCTGCGCAAGATCGCCGCCGACTACACCCGTGAACCGGGCGTGCGGCAGTTCGAGCGACTGCTGGCCAAGGCGCTGCGCAAGGTCACGACCAGGCTGGCCGAGGATCCGGGTCCGAAGACTATCGACGAACCCGATCTGGTGGGTTACCTTGGCCGGCCGCGGTTTACGCCCGAGTCGGCGGAACGCACCGCGGTGCCCGGCGTGGCCACCGGCTTGGCGGTGACCGGTCTGGGCGGCGATGTGCTCTACATCGAGGCCGGCGCCAACGAGGGTGAGCCGGGCCTGCAGCTGACCGGCCAACTGGGTGACGTGATGAAGGAGTCCGCGCAGATCGCGCTGTCCTACGTCCGTTCGCACGCTGCGGAATTGGGTGTCGACCCGTCGACGCTGGATCGGCGGATCCACGTGCACGTGCCGGCCGGTGCGGTTCCGAAAGACGGTCCGTCCGCCGGTGTCACGATGGTGACCGCGCTTGTGTCGATGGCCACCGGACGCCAGGTTCGCGCCGACGTCGGGATGACCGGCGAGGTGACGTTGAACGGGCGGGTGCTGCCGATCGGCGGGGTCAAGCAGAAGCTGCTCGCCGCTCAACGGGCCGGGTTGTCAACGGTGTTCATCCCGCAACGCAACGAGCCGGATCTGGACGATGTGCCCGCCGAGGTGCTCGAGGCGTTGGACGTCAGGCCGATGACCGACGTCGCCGACATCGTCGCCCAGGCACTGGAGCCTGCGGCTCAGGCCGCCGCTGCGGCCTGAGTGCCATCGCCGCCGGGGCCGAATCGGATCGGCCCCGGCGCGGTGTCGGATAGCCTGCGAGGATGACCGACTCGCAACCGCTCAAGCGGCGCATCGTTCACACGGTTCAGCGGCTGGTGGTCAATCCGGTAGGCCGGCGGTTGCCGCTGACCATGCTGGAGACCGTGGGCCGGAAGTCGGGGCAGCCCCGGCGTACCGCGATCGGCGGCCGGGTGATCGGCAACCAGTTCTGGATGGTCTCCGAGCACGGCGAGCATTCCCACTACGTGCGCAACATCAAAGCCAATCCCCTAGTCCGGGTGCGCGTCCAAGGCAGGTGGCGCACCGGAACCGCCCACCTGCTGCCCGCCGACGACGCGAAACAACGGCTGCGCAGTCTGCCCGGCGTCAACAGCGCCCTGGTCCGCCTCGCGGGCAGTGACTTGCTGACCATCCGGGTGGATCTGGACTGAGGCTGACGATGGCGGCTTACCTCATCTCGATCTGCCGAAGCGTTTCCGATCGCAGCCGGCTAGAGGACTACTGGGCGCACGCCGGCCCGACCTTCGAAGGTTTCGGCGGCACGCCGCTGGTGGCATACGCTCCGTTCGAGGTGCTCGAAGGAGTCGAAGGAGAAGCCGACGCGAAAGGTGTTGTCCTGTTTGAGTTTCCTTCGATTGACGTCGCCAAGCGCTGGTACACCAGCGACGCGTACCAAGAGGTGATGCGGCGTCGTCTCGGGGCCGCGGAGTTTGAACTGATCTTGGTCGACGGCGGGTGGGTGCCTGCTGCCGACCGCATGCCGGACACGAGATAGCAGCATGGCTTACGACACCGATCTCGCCGACCGTATTCGCGAGCTGCTGGGCCCATTGCGCGGCGTTGACGAGAAGCGAATGTTCGGCGGCCTGGCCTTCCTGATCAACGGGAACATGTCGCTGGCCGCCAGCGGTCAGGGCGGCCTGCTGGTGCGGGTGCCGCCGGCGGATACCGAGAAGCTGCTGGAACGAGCCCATGTCAGCCCGATGGTGATGGCCGGTCGCGAAGCTCGGGGCTGGGTGCGCGTTGACGCCGACGGCGTGAAAACCAAGCGACAGCTGACCGACTGGGTGACCCGCGGCGCCGACTATGCGCGAAGTCTCCCGCCTAAGTAAGCGGCACGTTTGCGAACCCCAACCGGGGGTAAGCCGTGGGTTATGGACACCCACAGGCAGCTGGTCCAGCGACTGCTGAACGTCGCGGGTACCACCTATGCGGCCGAGGCGGGAGTCCGGATCGGCGACAAACCCATGCCGCTGTTTCAGTTGCTGGTGCTGTGCATGCTGGCCAGCAAGCCGATCGATGCGGCGATCGCCATGCGCGCCGGACATGAATTGTTCAGCGACGGCCTGCGGACGCCAAAGGCTGTGCTGGATTCCGATCGGCGCACAATGATCGACGCTTTCGGCCGAGCGCACTACACGCGCTACGACGAGAGTTCGGCTACCCGGCTCACCGAGATCGCTCAGCTGGTTGTCGACGAATACTCCGGCGACCTACGTGAAATCGCCCGACGCAGCGATGACGACATCGGCGCCGCGAAGCGAATGCTCAAGAAATTCAAGGGAATCGGCGACACCGGCGCCGACATCTTCCTACGGGAAGTCCAAGACGTATGGCCTTGGGTGCGCCCGTATTTCGACAAACGTGCCGCCCGTGCCGCCAAGGCGCTGGGATTGCCCGGCGATCCGGCGAAGCTGGGCGCGCTCGCCCCGCGTGCCAACGCCAGTCTGGCCGCCGCGTTGGTACGGGCATCGCTCGATGACGATGTGCGCCGGCAGGTTGAGCGCAGCTGAGGAAAGGGAGCAGCAATCATGGGCAACTCGAGGGCATTCGTCATCATCGGAGGCGGGCTGGCCGGCGCCAAGGCTGTAGAAGCCTTGCGCGAGAAAGGCTTCGGCGGACGCATCATCGTGTGTGCCGAGGAGGACCGCCTGCCCTACGAAAGGCCACCGCTGTCGAAGGAGTTTCTTGCCGGCAAGAAGTCGTTGATGGACTTCACCGTGCACGACTCGGCCTGGTACCGCGAAAACGGCGTCGACCTCCGCCTGGGTACTCGGGTGCTGTCAGTGGATGCGGCGGCACACACCGTCGAGCTTCCCGACGACGTCACCGTCGAATATGACAAATTGCTGCTGGCCACCGGGTCACGCTCACGGCGTCCGAACATTCCGGGTTCTGATGCCGCCGCAGTGCATTATCTGCGGACATTCGACGATGCGGTGGCGCTGGATTCAGCTCTGGTGGAAGGGTCTTCGCTAGCCGTGGTCGGCGCCGGCTGGATCGGGCTGGAAGTCGCAGCCAGCGCCCGTCAGCGCGACGTGAATGTCACTGTGGTCGAGACCGCCAAGCTGCCGTTGATCGGCGCGCTCGGTGCAGAGGTCGGCGAGGTGTTCGCCGCGCTACACCGCGACCACGACGTCGACCTGCGGCTGCAGTCCCAGGTCGAGGAGATCACGATCGCCGACGGCAATGTCACCGGGCTGCGGCTCGGTGACGGCTCGAATGTCACCGCCGACGCGGTGCTGGTGGCCGTCGGGGCGCAACCCAACGTCGAACTCGCCGAACACGCCGGGCTGTCGATGGGCGAGGGCGGAGTGCTGGTCGACGTGTCGCTGCGCAGCAGCGACCCCGACGTCTATGCGGTCGGCGATATCGCCGCCGCGGAGCATCCGTTGTTCGGCGGCCGGATCCGCACCGAGCACTGGGCCAACGCGCTCAAGCAGCCCGCGGTGGCGGTGGCCGGCATGCTCGGTCAACACGCCGAATACACCGAGCTGCCTTACTTCTTCACCGACCAGTACGACCTGGGGATGGAGTATGCCGGGCACGCACCGAAATACGAGCGGGTCGTGTTCCGTGGCGACGTCGACGGTCGCGAATTCGTCGCCTTCTGGCTCGATGCCGATAACCGGGTCCTGGCGGGAATGAACGTCAACATCTGGGATGTGCTCGACGACGTCAAGAGCCTGATCCGGTCGAAGCGCGCGGTGGATCCCGACAAGCTGGCCGACGCGCAGGTGCCGCTGGGTGAACTGCTCAGCTGATGTTGATGACGTCGGGCAGGCGCAAGCCCTGCAACCGTTCCCGCTCAGCGCGTCGGCGCTTGATCCGCAGCCGGGCATCGGCAGGCATGCTGACCGCCTCGTCGCAGGTGAGGTAGAAGACCTCGCCTGGAACATCAACCACGTCCGCCGCGGTGAAGCGAGATCCGAGTTCGCGCAGTGTCATTCGTAGTTCGTGGGTAAATCGCATCGTGGTGTCGTAGGCCAGTTCCCGAGAAGACCGGGCGTTCGCTGCCATCCGCTCGGCCAGCTTCGCCGCCGATCGGTCGGGTGGCATCGGACGTGGCACTGCGGTCGCGGCCCGCCCGGCGGCGACCAGCAGCATCGACGGATCATCACCGAACATCAGGTTTGCGAGTTCGACTTCGGCCGGGCCGCGGTGCGCGATGTGCGTCACTGCAGCGGTGATGGCGGCGGCGGTAGTGGGCGACAGCGCGGTGATGCCGTCTAGGTCTGCGTCGACAGCCAGCGCGCACAATTGCGGATCGTTTCGGATCAGCGCCGCCAGCGAGGATGTCTTCGCCTCGACGACGTCGCTTTCCAGCAGCATGGCCACCCCCGACACGGTGGCGCGCAGGCCGGTGCGTTGAACCGTCGCCGCGGTGACGCCGGTGTCGATCAACCACAACGCGGTCAGGCTCCAGCCCTGGTGAATCCGGTCCCGCAGTAAACGAGCCCGCACCTGAAGGTCGACGTCTGACAGCGAAATGAGTTGTGCGGCAGCGAGGTGTTCGGCCATCGCTGCCTCGACGTAGGCCTGGGTATCGGACCTCAGGTGCCGCAACAACGCCAACGCCCGCTTGACGACAATGGCTTTCCTGGCCTTGGTGCCCAGCGACTGTTGCGCGACTTCGCCTGCGTCCCAGCCGGGCAACTGGCCCGCGGCGATCATGCCGGCTGAAACGCCAACGTACGGGCGGTGACCGAAAACGGCGATAGCTCGGCTCCCCCATTCACCGGCAACCACGTCGCCTAACGCCATCACCTGGCTCATCAGCCGGTTGGCGGCGCGCAAACCAGCGAGTTGAACGTCGAGCGTCATCGGTGTCAACGGGCCGGGCAGCGTCTCGGCCAGCGGCGCCGCGCTGAATACCGGGAAGCGGGGGTCGATCCGGTCGTCGAACTCGCCCTCGAGTCCGTCCGGCGCCGCAGGCAGCAACGGTGTGCCGTCGGGCGGTTCGGTCCGCGGCGCGACCTCCAGTGGTATCGGTTGGTGACCGGGCAGATCCATCGCGCCCCTGGCGTCCAGTCTGCGGCCGGCCAATCCGCGCACGGTGTCGGCGACGGCATCGCTTGCGCTCCAGGCGAACTGGAAGTCCCACGCCTCCTGAAGTGGCGAGAGGTCCAGCTCGGGACTCAGCTGAGGCCAGGTGGGTAGGCGGGAGGGCCGCGGGCGTAGGCCGGCCGGGCGCAGCAGCCGCCGCGCGGTGGCCAGTTCGGTGGTGTCCGGGGTCGCGAGGTCGACCAGCCCGGTGCGATTGGTCGCCACCGCCAGCACCAGGAATCGGAGCAGGTCGTCGAAGTGCAGTAGCCGCAATGGCTGGGTCGAGTCCTTGCTGTGCAGCAGGCTGCCGACCGTGCGGCAAATCATCCAATCCAGCTGGCGGCCCATCGGCGGCGCGATCCGGACGATCAGGCTCGGCGCCCAGCCGGTCGACACCAGTCCCTCGGCCTGCCGGTACAGCTTGGACTGTCCGGCCGATTGCGACAGGTAGATCAGCCGGGCACCGGCACGGGCCGCCGCGTGGGCGACCTGCACCAGTCCGTTGATTCCGGAGCTGCCGGGCGCGCCGGCCTCGATCGGAGCGAGGTGGACAACGACATCGGAGTCGTCGGCCAACCGGTGGAGGATCGGGCCGCCGAGCGGCCCGCAGACAAAGTCGACGTCGGGGTCGAGGTTGTCATGGGGGTAGCCTGCGATGCCGCTGACCGCGGTTCCGGCGGCGAGCAGCTGCCGGGCCACGGCACGCCCCACCACTCCGGTGACCCCGGTGAGCAGGATTCGCACGCCCGACCACCTCCGATGGTGTTCAGCTAACTTAACGACAATAAGCGCGCGAACTATTTCACAGGCAACTTTCAGGTAACCAAATTGGTTACGTCAGGGTGGCGGTGCCGTCAGCGTGGATCGCCACTTTGGCGCCGCTGATGTCGTCTTGCACCGTCTGCGCGGCCGCCGCGGGGTCGGTCAGCAAAGCCAGCGTGCGGCGGTCGTCGGGGGTGCGAACCGCGAGGAACGCCTTCTCCGGCCGGCCATCTCGGTCGAACGGCGTCGTCCAGGATTCGACGGTACCGACACCTTCCCATTCCACCGCCGCGTCGCGGACTGGCTCTCGGTCAACTGCGGATTGCGTGTCTTCCCAGCGGAACTCGGCCGTCGGCGGTTCGGTGCCGTAGACGCCGAAGCTGTGCTTGGTCAGGTAGCCGCCGTTGGCGGTGATCAAGCCACGCCGCCCCGGGTTAGCCGTCAGCAGTTCGGCCATCGTCGCGATCGAATGCGACACGTAATTGCTCCACGGACCGCCGGCGAACGTCAGCCCTCCGGTCACCGTCAGCGGTCGGGCCGGATCGTCGACCGGTAGCCCGAGTTCGGCCGCCGCGACCTGCACCGCCGACGGGAAACAGGAGTACAGGTCGACGTAGTCCACGTCGTCGATGCCCAGACCGGCCAGCGCCAGCGCGCGCGCCCCGGCGATCCGGATGGCCGGCGACCGGTGCAGTTCGGCGCGCTCACTGATCGCGTAGGTGTCGTGGGCGTCGGTGCCCGCGTAGGGGTACACCCACCGTTCAGTGGGGATCTGCAGGCGGGTCGCGGTCTCCACCGAGGTCAGGATCAAGGCGGCGGCCTGGTCGACCATGTTGTTGGAGTTCATCAGCTTGGTGTAGGGCCAGCTGATCATCCGATTCGTCGGACCGCCGGAGTAAATCTCCTCTGCTGTAACGGGCTTGCGAATCCAGGCGTGCGGATTCTGTACCGCCACGGCGTTGAAGCGTGCCCATAGCTTGCCGATGCGCTGGCGGTGATCGTCGATCGACTCGCCGGCGCTGATGCGTAGTGCCTGCTCGAACATCGGATAGATGTAGGCGGGGCGGTCCAAGCCGATGCGGTCCTCGGCCGGCCCGGCCATCGGCACGTTTTCATCACTGCCCTGGGGGACAGGCACCGACTCGTCCTGATCGGTCCAGGTGAGCCGTTTGCCTTTGGCGCGCAACTGCATCCGGGTGCGCCACATTTCCGCGCCGGCCACCAACACTACGTCCGCGCGTCCGCGTTGGATGTCCATGCAGGCCAGGTTGACCAGCGACTGCGGCACGTTGCCGCCGATGCCGCTGTAGCGGGTTGCCGCGTGGTCGGCGCCGATGCGTTGGCCGAGCAACAGCCCGGCGTCGCGATAGCGTGCCGACAACAGGTTGACCACCCAGATGGCGTCGACGGCCTCGAGTACCCGGGGGTCAGCGGCCTGGCGCGCGGCCTCGGCCATCAGGTCCACGGGTTCTTTCGAGTTGACTTCGGCCGCCGGGTCCTCACGATGGTTGAGCTGGCCGTAGCCGACGAGCACCGGTGTCCTGGGGTTGACGGGCATTGATGAAGACCTTCCTAGGCAGGGTCGGTGGAGGCAAACAGCACACCGTCGTTGATCAGCCGCTCGGTTTCCTCGCTGCTCATCCCGAGGATCTTGCGACAGATCTCGCGGGTGTCCTGGCCGGGCAGCGGCGCCGGGCGCGCCGGCGCAGTCGGGATGTGCCGAAACGGCGCCGGGCCGGTCTCGGCCGGCAGCGGATGATCGAACAGCGGATGCGTCATGTCGCTGAACAGCTTTCGCGCGCGCAGTTGCGAGTCTTCGAGGATGTCGGGCGGACGGTTCATCTGGCCCGCGGGAACGCCTGCCGTTTGCAACGCCTCGGCGACCTGCACCGGTGTTCGGCTCCGGGTCCACTCCGACACCTGTGCCAGCAATTCGCGCCGGTGTGCAACCCGCGCCTCGCCGGTCGCAAATCTTTCATCACCGGCCAGTTCAGGCCGGCCCCAAACCGCTGTTGCCGAGCGCCAGTCAGCGTCGGTGCGGATCGAAATGGCACACCACTCGTCGTCGCCTGCGCATGGGTACACGTCGTGCACGCTGGTGTCGTCGCGCAATTCGGTCTGGCCCGCCGCCCGTACCGCGTCGATCACGTACCGGGCGTCGAGTTGGTTGACGACCGCCTCGGTTTGGGAGATATGGACCCGGTGTCCCTGGCCGGTTCGGTCGCGGTGGATGAGCGCAGCCAACGCACCGATCGCGGTGATCCGCGCGACAACATGATCGGGAAAGATCGTGATCGCGTCGTAGAACCGATGCCGGGAGCCGTCTTCTGGACGATCAGCATGCGCGTCTGTCCAGAGTTTGCTCACACCCGCGGTGGCGCGCACCAGCGGTCCGTATCCCATCCGTTCGCTCCAGGGCCCCGTGTCGCCGAAGGCACTGCTTTCCGCGAGCACTACCCGGCGGTTCAGGGCCTGCAACGTCTGGTACGGAAAGCCAAGGGCAGCAAAGGTTCCCGGCTTGAAGTTAGCGAACACAGCGTCGGCCGTGGCGACTAGACGGTTGAAGATCTGTTTGCCCTCGGCGCTGCGCAGATCCAGCCCGAGGGCCAAGTTGTTGCGGTGTGTCCAGGCGAATGACTCGCTCATCGCGTCGCCGAACCGGGACTGCCGCAATCCGTCTGGATAGTCCGTACTCTCGACCTTGATCACCTCGGCCCCGAGATCGCCGTAGAGGCGGCTGAGTTCACCGCCGGCGACGATCACGCCGAGATCGATGATTCGCAGCCCGTCGAACGGACGCCTGACCTCTCGCGGTGCCGGGTCGGCGACCGGGCCGGCGAGCCACCGAGCTTGGTCCTGGCCGGCGGGTGGCGCGGGCGTTCGGAAACCGATGTGCTGGCCGTCGACGGCGAAATAGCCGACCGGGACGCAGGTGTGCACTCCGGGGACGAGTTCGGTGTCGGCAATCGCGCCCACCGACTGGAAATGATCCGACGCGAAGATCTGCGCCGGGGCGAGCACGGCTGCAATGGGCACACCGTGCGCCTGCCCGGCCGAAACCAACGCCTCCATGGTCTGGTCGGCGAACAACTGCTGGACTAGCGTGCCGATCTGCGGCCAAGCGGCGAAGCGCGCACCAAGCGCGTCGTACTTGGGGTCCTGAAATTCGTCGGGCTCCCCCAGCCAGCGGCGCATCCCGTGCCATTGTCGCGGTGACAGCACACAGAGCCGCACGTGGCCGTCCTGGCACGGGTAGATCGGGTAGGAGTCTTGGTTTTTCGGGCGTCCGCGCCACCGGTCAGCTCCGCGCACGCCGGCGGCGGCCTGCCCGTGCGCCCCAAAGACCGGGTCGAGAGCCATCACGACACCGTCGAAACGGGAGAAGTCAATGTAATCGCCTGTGCCACAACATAGTCGGTTGTAGTAGGCGACCAACACGGCCCATGCGGCTTGGACGGCGGCGGTGGCCGACGCGATACCGTCCGGCGGTAGCACGGGTGTTCCGGTGGTGGGCCCCGACCGTGACAGCGAGCCCGACAGGGCATACAGCACCGGATCGGTTGCCTGCCACGACGACCGCGGCCCGGTTGTGCCGAAGTCGGTGATCGACAACGCGACCAGCTGCGGATGACGATCGGCCAAGTCGGCGCACGAGGTCCCGTAGGCGGCGGCCTGACCGGGAGTGCCGCTGTCGACGACGATGTCGGCGCTGGCGGCCAGCTCGGCAAATCGGTCTCGGTCGTCTGGGTCGGATGGGTCCAACACCGTGCTGCGCTTGTTGGCGTTGTGCAGCGCGAACCGCAGGCTGGTGCCGCCCAGCGTCGGCGCCTGGGTGCGCGACGGGCGGCCCCCCGGCGGCTCCACCTTCAGCACGTCGGCGCCCAAGTCCGCGAGCAGTCGGGTTACCGCGTCGCCGTCGTCGGCGGACAGGTCGAGCACCCGCAGCGACGCCAGTAGTCTTCGCGGCGGGTCGTCGCCACTGGAGCCGCCGTCGACTACATCCACGTCGGCCAGCGTAATGGGCGCCTCATCCCCTACCGTCGTGCGTTGTTCACCGAGCATGCGCAGAATCGGGAGGATGAGCTCACAAACCGTCACGCGTGCAGCGCTGTCCGATGACGAACTTGCCGGCATCCATGCCTATTGGCGCGCGGCCAACTACCTGTCGGTCGGCCAAATCTATTTGCTGGACAACCCACTGCTGCGTAAGCCGCTGGCACCCGAGCACGTCAAGCCCCGCCTGCTGGGACACTGGGGTACCACTCCGGGGCTCAACTTGGTCTACGCGCATCTGAACCGGATCATCCGCAATCGCGATGCCAACGTCATCTTCATCACCGGCCCCGGTCACGGCGGGCCCGGCCTGGTCGCCAACGCCTACCTGGAGGGCACCTACAGCGAGGTGTACACCGGCATCGAAGAAGACGCCGAAGGATTGCGAAAGCTGTTCCGGCAGTTCTCCTTTCCCGGCGGCATCCCCAGCCACGTCGCCGCTCAGACGCCGGGCTCCATCCACGAGGGCGGCGAGTTGGGATACGCCGTAGTGCACGCCTACGGCGCGGCGTTCGACAATCCCGACTTGGTGGTCGCCTGTGTCGTCGGCGACGGCGAGGCCGAAACCGGTCCGCTGGCCGCCAGCTGGCACTCCAACAAATTCCTCAATCCGGTCAGCGACGGCGCGGTGCTGCCCATCCTCCATCTCAACGGCTACAAGATCGCCAACCCGACCGTGCTCGCCCGCATCCCGCACGACGAGTTGGAGTCGCTGATGCGTGGCTACGGCTACCGACCGATCACCGTCGCCGGAGACGACCCCGCCAACGTGCACCAGCAGCTCGCCGCCGCCCTCGACGAGGCCTTCGACGAGATCGCCGCCATTCAGCAAGATGCCCGCAGCGGTGGGAAAGCCGATCGACCGGTATGGCCGATGATCGTGCTGCGCACCCCGAAGGGGTGGACGGGACCCAAAGTGGTGGACGGCAAGCAGGTGGAGGGCACTTGGCGCTCGCATCAGGTCCCCCTCGCCGAGACCCGGAACAACCCAGCCCACCGCGCTCAGCTCCAGGAGTGGCTGCGCAGCTATGCGCCCGACGAGCTGTTCGACGACGACGGCAGGCTGCGCGACGAGCTGCGGGCTCTGGCGCCCGCCGGCGGCCGTCGGATGAGCGCCAACCCGCACGCCAACGGCGGCCTGCTGCTACATGATCTGGACCTGCCTGATTTCCGCGACTATGCGGTCGCGGTGTCGCAGCCGGCGACGGAGACCCACGAGGCCACCCGGGTGTTGGGTACCTTCCTGCGCGACGTGATCGCCCGCAACCGCGACCGGTTCCGGCTGATGGGCCCCGACGAGACCGCCTCCAACCGCCTGGACGCGGTTTACGAGGCGACCGGCAAGGTGTGGCTTTCGCAGACCCTGCCCGATGACGATCACCTCTCACCGACCGGCCGGGTGATGGAGGTGCTCTCCGAGCACCTCTGCCAAGGCTGGCTGGAGGGATACCTGCTGACCGGACGGCACGGACTGTTCAACTGCTACGAGGCGTTCGTGCACATCGTCGACTCGATGCTCAATCAGCACGCCAAATGGCTGTCCACCAGCCGCGAACTGCCCTGGCGGCAGCCGATCGCATCGCTGAATTATCTTCTTAGCTCGCATGTTTGGCGCCAGGACCACAACGGCGCATCGCATCAGGATCCCGGGTTCATCGACCTCGTCGCCAATAAGCGCGCCGAGATCGTGCGGGTCTACCTGCCGCCGGACGGCAACACCCTGCTGTCGGTGGCCGACCACTGCCTGCGTAGCCGGGACTACGTCAACGTCGTCGTCGCCGGCAAGCAGCCCGCGCTGGCCTACCTCGACATGGAGTCGGCTGTCGACCACTGCGCCCGCGGCCTGGGCATCTGGCAGTGGGCGAGCACCGCGACGGCCGAACCCGAGGTGGTGCTGGCCTGCGCCGGCGACATCCCAACGCTAGAGACGCTCGCCGCCGCCGACATCCTGCGTCACGAACTGCCCGACCTGGCAGTGCGGGTGGTCAACATTGTCGACCTGATGCGCTTGCTGCCGGACTCCGAGCACCCGCATGGCTTGCCCGACAAGGAATACGACGCCCTGTTCACCAGCGACAAGCCGGTCATTTTTGCCTACCACGGCTACCCGTGGCTGATCCATCGGCTCGCTTATCGTCGCGCCAATCACCATCACCTGCACGTGCGCGGGTTCAAGGAACGCGGTACGACGACGACTCCGTTCGACATGGTGATGCTCAACGATCTGGACCGTTTCCACCTGGTCATGGACGTCATCGATCGGGTGGACGGGCTGGCGAGCCGGGCCGCGGTGCTGCGTCAGCGGATGGCCGATGCGCGACTGGCCGCGCGCCGCTACACCCGCGAGCACGGCGAGGACGACCCGCAAATCAGCGGCTGGGCCTGGCAGGCGACCAAGTAACCTGATGCGGATGACGACTGTTTTGTCGGTCAACGTGGCTCGGGTCCGGACGAATCCTGATCCGAACGGAATGTCGAACGTGACCGGCATCGACAAAGTGGCGGTTACCGAACCGGTCATGGTGCGGGCACCGGGGCCCATGCACGGTGGTATCGGCAGCGGGCTGGTCGGCGATTTCATCGGCAACCAGAAATTCCACGGCGGTGACGACCAGGCGGTTTACGCCTATGCGCGAGAAGACCTCGACGCGTGGGAAATCCAACTCCAACGCACGCTCGTGAACGGCAACTTCGGTGAGAACCTGACCACCTCCGGCGTCGATCTGAACGCGGCGCGGATCGGCGAACGCTGGCGCGTCGGCACCGACGGCTTGGTGCTGGAAGTCTCCACTCCCCGAACACCGTGCCGGACGTTTCAGGCGTTCCTGAACTTGAGCCACTGGATGAAGACCTTCATTCAGGCGGGAAAACCCGGTGCCTACTTCCGGGTCATCTCGCCGGGGACGGTGTGCGCGGGCGACGCGATCGAAGTCGATTACCGTCCCGATCACGACGTGACCATCGGCATGGTTTTTCGCGCCCGATTCTCTGAACCGGAACTGCTGCCTCAGCTGCTGGTGGCCGACGCGCTCCCCGACGAGATCAAGGACTACGCACGCAAGCGGGTTGCCGGTTCTCCGCAGGTAAACTTGCCGAATGCTTGACGCGACGGTGGCCGCCGACACCCATCCGGTGGTGTCGCAGCTCTCGGCGCTGCATCAGTTCCGCATCTACGTCGACGTCGCGCTGGTTGTGGTGGTGCTGGCATGCGCGAATCTGATCGCGCATTTCACCACGCCGTGGGCGGGCGTCGCCACGGTGCCGGCGGCCGCGGTCGGGCTGGTGGTGTTGTTGCGCTTCAACGGGCTGGGCTGGGCCGAACTCGGTCTGGGCCGCGACCACTGGAAATCCGGCGCCGTGTATGC
>Ga0335074_10009460_pt1 | contig 13614 bp, 13 predicted proteins | sample Lox_Sample_23_FD_206715 | JGI IMG/M metagenome (GOLD analysis project Ga0335074, IMG submission 206715) | Soil microbial communities from Loxahatchee National Wildlife Refuge, Florida, United States - Lox_Sample_2.3 | ecosystem: Environmental > Terrestrial > Soil > Wetlands | place: USA...
GGCGCGGCTGGCTGAGCGGGCGCGGCTGGCTGAGCGGGCGCGGCTGGCTGTGCAGCCGCGGCCGGACGGGCCGCTGCGCCGCCGGTTGCGTCGTTCCCGCCTTGATCGGGGGTTGTTTTCCTGGCCCGGCGGGTCGTGCTGCCGAGCTTGACGCCATAGCCGACCAGTACTGCCTGCCGCTCGGCCTTGGGCGCCGGGCTGCCGATCATCCCTGGCTCGGAAGCGCCTTCGACCGGCGGCGCAGGGACCATATCCTCCTGCTGGCTGATTGCCCGCTGCACCTGCGCTTCGGACGGAACGGCGCCTGCCTGACCGCTGCCGTCGGCGCTGGTGTCCACCGCGATGATGGGGGTGCCGACATCGGCGGTCTCGCCCTCGGCCACCAGCAGCCGGGCGACCGTGCCTTCGTACGGGCTCGGCAGCTCGACGACCGCCTTGGCCGTCTCGATCTCCACGATGATCTGGTTGACGGTGACAGAGTCACCGGGCTTGACATGCCACCTGACGATGTCGGCCTCGGTCAGGCCTTCGCCGACGTCAGGGAGCTTGAACTCCTTGAGATCAGACATTCCGGGCCTCTCAGTAACCGAAGCTGCGGTCGACGGCATCCAGGATCCGGTCCAGGTCCGGCAGGTAGTACTCCTCCAGCCTGGACGGCGGGTACGGGGTGCTGTACGCGCCGACGCGCAGTACCGGAGCCTCGAGGCGGTAGAAGCACTCCTGGGTCACCTGTGCCGCAATCTCAGCGCCGAGGCCGCCGGTCACCACTGCTTCGTGCACGACGACGCACCTGCCGGTCTTGCGCACCGAGGCGAAGATCGTCTCGGTGTCCAGCGGAGCGAGCGAGCGCAGATCGATGACTTCCACTGACCTGCCATCGTCAGCCGCGGCCACCGCGGCCTCGACACAGGTCCGTACCATCGGCCCGTAGCACAGCAGCGTCACGCCGGTGCCGTCGGCGAGGACGCGGGCTTTGTCCATCGGCAGTGCGGCAGCGAGGCCGCCGTCGATGTCGACTTCGGCCTTGTCCCAGTAGCGTCGCTTCGGCTCGAAGAACAGCACCGGGTCGTCGCTGCTGGCGGCCTGCTGGATCATCGTGTAGGCGTCAGCCGGGTCGCCGCAGGCCACCACCCGGAGCCCGGGCGTGTGCGCGAACAGCGCCTCGGGCGACTCACTGTGGTGCTCGACCGCGCCAATGCCGCCGCCGAACGGCACCCGCACTACGATCGGCAACGCAACGGAGCCGCGCGAGCGGTACCGCATCTTGGCGAGCTGAGAGACGATCTGGTCGAACGCCGGGAAGATGAAGCCGTCGAACTGTATCTCGCAGATCGGCCGGTAGCCGCGCAGGGCGAGGCCGATTGCCGTGCCGATGATGCCGGACTCGGCCAGCGGCGTGTCGATAACCCGGGCCTCGCCGAAGTCCTTCTGCAGCCCGTCGGTTACCCGGAACACGCCGCCGAGCTTGCCGACGTCCTCGCCCATGATGAGCGCCTTGTCATTGGCTTCCAGCGCCTTGCGCAAGCCCTCGTTCAGCGCCCTGGAGAGCGTGAGCGTGGTCATCGTGTCGCCTCCTCGGCTTCGAAGGAGTCAAGGTAGGCGGCAAAGCCTGTGCGCTCGGCCGCGAGCTGGGCTGTTTCCGCGGTCAGCACGTGCTCGAACATCGAGGCCGGCTCCGGGTCGGGCATCTGCTGGCAGGCGACACGCACCCGGCTGCCGACTGCGGCGGCTTCGGCCTCAACCTCGTCGAAGAACCTCATCTCGGCCTGCTCGGTCCTGATCAGGTACTGCTTGACGCGTTCGATCGGGTCCTTCAGTTTCCACGCCTCGAGCTCAGCCGACAGCCGGTACCGGGTGGGGTCGTCCGTCGTCGTGTGCGCGCCCATCCGGTAGGTGAAGGCCTCGATGAGGGTCGGTCCCTGGCCTTCCCTGGCGGCCTGCATTGCCTTGCGAGTCACCGCGAGGCAGGCCAGCACGTCGTTGCCATCCACCCGGACGCCAGGGAAGCCGAAGCCCGTGGCGCGCAGGTAGAGCGGGGTCCGGGTCTGCCGTTCCAGCGGCTCGGAGATGGCCCACTGATTGTTCTGGCAGAAGAACACGACCGGCGCGTTGTTCACCGATGCCCAGATGAAGGCCTCGTTCACGTCACCCTGGCTGGTCGCGCCGTCGCCGAAGTAGGCGATCACCGCTTCGCCGTCATCGCCGCCGACCGCGCCATCGCGCTGGATCCCCATGGCGTACCCGGTCGCGTGCAGCGTCTGGCTGCCGATGACGATGGTGTACAGGTGGAAGTTGTGCACGGTCGGATCCCAGCCGCCGTGGCTGACGCCTCGGTACAGTTCCAGCAATTTCACCGGGTCCAGGCCGCGGCACCACGCCACGCCGTGCTCCCGGTAGGTCGGGAACGCCATGTCGCGCGGCGTGAGGGCCCGGCCCGAGCCGATCTGCGCAGCCTCCTGACCGAGCAGGGAAGCCCAGATCCCGAGCTCGCCCTGGCGCTGCAGCGCGATCGCCTCGAAGTCGATCCTGCGGACGATCACCAGGTCTCGGTAGAGCGCCTTGACCTCCTCGGCGGAGATCTCCAGGGGGTAGTCGGGGTGCTCGACACGCTCCCCTTCGGGGGTAAGGAGCTGAATCAGCTCAGGTGAGTCCGCCCGTCGTTCTGGCTCGCGGGCGGGCGGCCCGTCGTCTGTTGCCCGCTTACCTGGGCGGGCTGCGCGTCCGGCGTCTTTGACGGCCACGTGCCACTCCTTGCATCATCACGTCCGGCCCGGGGGGCGCCCCGACCGGATGCCGACAGTCCATGGCTGGTCAGTCCATGGCTGTGCGAACAGTACTATTGCCGCGCCCGGCGTGGTCAAGCGCTGCGGGCCTGCGACGACGATGGTGACGGATGTCACGAAATCGGGGCACGCCGGCCTGCTTTAAGGCTACTGCCCAGGGTGCCGGATCCCTATTCGCTCACGGTGAACCCCGCTGCGAACTATGCTCTCCCATCACCTCAGGACGTCGCTCGCGTACTGTTCTGAACGTGCCCAGATTCGTTGTCGACGTGATGCTCAAGCCGGAGATCCACGACCCGCAAGGCGAAGCCATCGCCCGCGCCTGCCGCCGGCTCGGTTTCGGCCAGGTCGCCGGCGTGCGCCAGGGCAAGCGGTTCGAGATTGAGCTCAGCGAGCCGGCCAGCCAGGAGCGCATCGGCGAGCTCGCGGCGGAGCTGCTCGCAAATCCGGTTATCGAGGAATTCTCCGTTCGCCCCGTGTGAGCGCCACGCGACGTCAGCCAGTAGCGCACTGTTCGTCCAGAGATCGCCTGAGTTCATGATTACCGCTGCTCAGGCGGGGGAAGCCTCCAGAATGTGAACTGATGAGTTGCCGCGACGGGGCTGAGGAGCGGATGCGATCTCGGGTGTTCCATTCTGGGGAGCCAGCCGCAGACGTGGAGTTCTGCCTGGTGTTCCCCAGGGAATCGCTCAGCGTCCCGGTGATGCGCCGGGTACTCGGCGACACTCTTAGCCGTCTCGGCATCGACGAGGGCTGTGTCGACGACTTGCTGCTTGCGGTGACCGAGGCGTGCACGAACGTATTGCGGCACGCCGGGCCAGGCCGCCGGTACGAGCTTGTGGCACATGTGGGCACCAAGCGGTGCGTGCTGGAGGTTCTCGACAGCGGCCGCGGCTTCGACCCCGCCAAGGTGGGCCGCGGGCGGCGGCGGGCCGGCTTCCGCCGGTCGGTCCGTCCGATGGGCATGCTGCGGCGGAATCAGACCGCGCCTGCCCACGCCGCGCCCAGCTCGCCTACTACCCTGCGCAACCGGATCACCAGGTCGCGGCAGCTGGCCAGGGAGCGTGCCATCGCAGACTTGCCCGAGTCCGGGCGCGGCCTGGCGATCATGCGGGCCTGCGTCGACGACGTCACCATGCGGAGCAGGCCCGGCCAGGGAACCGTCGTGTCACTGCACAAGCGAATCGAGTGGCGCACCGACGCGCCGCTGGCCCCTCGCCCCGCGACTCAGCTCAAGGACGTTGGCTGAGCAGGTAGCCTGCGAGTATGCGCCGCCCGACAGGACGCCCATGACGGCCCGCATCGGAGTCGTCACCTTCCCCGGTTCACTCGATGATCGTGACGCGTGCCGCGCTGTACAGCGCGCAGGCGCGCAGCCGGTCGAGCTATGGCACGATCAGGCCAGCCTTCGCGGGGTCGACGCCGTGATTCTGCCCGGCGGCTTCTCCTACGGTGATTACTTGCGTTGCGGCGCTATCGCGAGGTTCGCCCCGGTTATGGGAGAGCTGACCGAGGCTGCCGGCAGGGGGCTGCCGGTGCTCGGCATCTGCAACGGCTTCCAGATCCTGTGCGAGGCGCACCTGCTGCCCGGCGCTCTGGCCCGTAACGCCGGCCTGCACTTCGTCACCAGAGACGTGACGATCAGCATCGAGAACGACAGCTCCGCCTGGACCCGGCAGTACCGGACGGGGCAGCACATCCGGGTCGTGCTGAAGAGCGGCGAGGGCGCGTACATGGCCGATCCGCAGACGCTGGCCAGGATCGAGGCAAACGGCCAGGTGCTAGCCCGCTACGCCAGCGGCAACCCGAACGGCTCACAGCGGGACATTGCCGGCGTCGTCAGTGAAGCCGGGAACGTGGCCGGGCTGATGCCGCATCCCGAGCACGCCATCGACGAGCTGACGGGGCCGTCTGCAGACGGCCTTGGCTTCTTCACGTCGGCTCTGCGGGCGGTCGCGATCTCATGAGTCACGATGTTGCCGCCGTGCCGGAGGCGCCGGCTCAGGACACCGTGGCCGGCGCCGCCGCCACGCCGGACCGGAGCCAGCCGTTTGCCGCTCTCGGGCTGACAGCCGATGAATATGCCCGGATCTCCGGCCTGCTCGGGCGCAGGCCGACCGATGCCGAGCTGGCCATCTATTCGGTGATGTGGAGCGAGCACTGTTCCTATAAGTCCTCGCGCAAGCATCTGCGGCAGTTCGCTGACTCCGCGCCCGCGACTGACGTACTGCTCGCCGGGATAGGCCAGAACGCGGGCGTGGTAGACGTCGGCCAGGGCTACGCGGTCACCTTCAAGATCGAGTCGCACAATCACCCCTCCTACGTCGAGCCGTTCCAGGGCGCGGCGACCGGAGTCGGCGGCATCGTCCGCGACATTCTGGCGATGGGCGCACGGCCGGTGGGCGTGATGGACGCGTTGCGCTTTGGCCCCGCTGACGCCGCTGACACCCGCCGGGTGCTGCCGGGCGTGGTAAGCGGCATCTCCTTCTACGGCAACTGCCTGGGTCTGCCGAACATCGGGGGAGAACTCGCTTTCGACCCCTGCTATGCGGGTAACCCGCTGGTCAACGCGCTTTGCGTGGGCGTGCTGCGGCACTCCGACCTCAAGCTGGCCGCGGCGACCGGGCCTGGCAACCAGGTGATCTTGTTCGGCTCGCGCACCGGGCCGGACGGCATCGGCGGTGCATCGGTGCTGGCCAGCGCGTCGTTCGGGGGCGCCGGCGAGGGCGCCAAGCGGCCCAGCGTGCAAGTCGGCGACCCGTTCATGGAGAAGCTGCTGATCGAGTGCTGCCTGGAGCTTTTCCAGGCAGGCCTGGTTGTCGGCATCCAGGATCTCGGCGCCGCCGGCGTGGCCTGCGCGACGACAGAACTGGCGGCAGGCGGCGGTACCGGGATGCGAGTCAGGCTCGACTCGGTTCCGCTGCGCGACGCCTCACTCGGCCCGGCCGAGATCCTGATGAGCGAATCGCAAGAGCGGATGATGGCGATCGTCGAGCCCGACCGGGTCGCTGCGTTTCTGGATATCTGCGCTAAATGGGACGTGCAGGCCACCGTTATCGGCGAGGTCACCGACACCGGCAGGCTGGAGATGACCTGGCACGGGGAGCAGGTGGTCGACATCCCGCCGGGCAGCGCCGCCGACAACGGGCCCGTCTACGACCGGCCTGCAGCTCGTCCGGCAAGTCAGGACGACCTGGTCGCTAACAGCCCGGCTCTGCTGCCATTGCCGGCTAGCGGCGCTGACCTCCGCGCCGACCTGCTGCTGCTGCTCGGATCGCCAGATGGCGGCGACAAGACCCCGGTCACCGAGCAGTACGACCACTACGTGCGCGGCGACACCGTGCTGGCCATGCCGGATGACGCCGGTCTGCTGCGGATCGATGAACAGACCGGGCTCGGCGTTGCGCTGGCCACCGACGGTAACGGCAGGTACTGCCAGCTCGATCCGTACGCTGGCACGCAACTGGCCCTGGCTGAGGCGTACCGGAACGTCGCCGTCACCGGCGCGCGGCCGCTTGCGGTCACCAACTGCCTCAATTTCGGCTCGCCTGAAGACCCGGCCGTGATGTGGCAGTTCACCGAGGCAGTCCGGGGCCTTGCTGACGGCTGCCGGCAGCTCGGGACACCGGTGACCGGCGGCAACGTCAGCTTCTACAACCAGACTGGCGGAACGCCGATCCAGCCGACCCCTGTCGTCGGCGTGCTCGGCGTGCACGACGACGTACGGCGGCGGGTAAGGTCCGGCTTCAGTGCGGACGGCGCCAGCATCGTGCTGCTGGGCGAGACGCGCCCCGAGTTCGGCGGTTCGCTCTGGGCCTGGCTGCGGCACGGGCACCTCGGCGGGCAGCCGCCGGCGGTCGACCTGGCGGCCGAGCGAGCGCTTGCGGGCCTGCTCGCCACGGCGGCGGCACGCGGCCTCATCGTGGCTGCGCACGACTTGTCCGACGGCGGCCTCGCGCTAGCGCTGGCTGAGAGCTGCCTGTCCGGTGGTACCGGGTGCGTCGTGCGGCCGCCAGCCGATGCGGCCACGTTCCTGTTCAGTGAATCGGCCGGTCGCGCAGTCGTCGCGGTCCTGCCGGGCGCTGCGGAGGACCTCGCCGCTGCCTGCGAGCAGGCAGGCGTGCCGGCGGCGGTCATCGGCACGACGGGCGGGTCGAATCTGGAAGTCGCGGGGCTGTTCTCGGTGCCGCTCGACGAGCTCGCACAGACGCACCGGGCCGCGCTCCGAGCTCTGTTCGCGTGATTGCGACGGCGACGGCCAGCTCGACAGCTACAGCGACGCCCACCAGAATCCGATGAGCTGGTCGGGAGTCGGTACTGCCGCGCAGCTGCGCAGAGCGGCACCATAGGCCGGGCCGGGGGCCTGCGCTGTCTGCGTCAGGCAGGAGGCGTCGGCCAGATTCGCGTACTGATAGAAATCATGTCCCTGGAGCTGGTCCGCTGCCCCGGTCCGCCGCCAGCGCTGCTGCGCCGCGAGGTCGCAGTGTGCCAGCGTCAGCTTCGGGCGGCTGGCCGGGCCGGACGCGGCAAGGCAGCGCCCGGTCGGCAGGTAGATGAAGATGTAGCTGTTGCCGGCCATCAGGTCTGCGGTCCACTGCGGTGAGCCAGCTTGTTCCTGCGCCTGTCCGAGAGGGCTGAACTGCGGGGCGGGCCCTGGACCAAGCAGCTGCAGCAGCTGGCCGGACGACGGGCCGGGCTGCGCCACCCGCGCGACCAGGCCGACCGTCTGGAAACTGAGCACCCTCGTCGGCAGTGGCGGCGATGGGTGCCGGGCCGGGTGCAGTGCCACCAGGTAGACCGCCACAGCGCCGCCGGCGATCAGCACGGCGGCACCGATCCCGCTCAGTCTGGCCAGCCTGGAGCCCGAGGCTCGTTGCCCCGTGGAGCGGCGCTGACCAGGCATACCGAACGAATACCGTTATCCGGCTACTGACGGGGCCAAATAACGAAAACTTTGGCGTAACTGCCGCCGAGGTGCTAACCGCTCAGGACTTTTTACTGATCTCTGTCAGCTTTCGCGTAGGTAATGACTGATCTGCTCAAAAGCAACGGAACTGAATGTGCCGGGGCCGCACGCAGCCGTAGTTGACGGCCGCTTGCCGCCGGCCTGGCAGAGCGCGGCGGCTTGTTTCTCGGCTAGCCTGCTTACCCGTGCCAGTGCGCGGTCCAGACCTTGCTCGCCTGCTCGCCGCAGTCAATGACCAGCGGGACGCTCTCGGCGAGCTGCCATGGCACGGTCCCGTCACCGAGCGGACGCTCGGGGCGGCGAGCCTGGCGGCCGTGCTGGCAGCGAGGGCCAACGGCGCTGAGCCGCAGCGTGCCGCACTGCGCGCTGCGATCCGCTACAGCCTGGGCCAGCTGGCGGAGAAGGTGCCTGGCCGCACGGTAGAGGTCCGCGTCCCGCCATTTGCCGCCGTCCAGTGCGTGCCCGGCCCCAGGCACACCCGTGGTACGCCGCCGAACGTCGTCGAAACCGACCCCCTGACCTGGCTCGATCTGGCGACCGGGCGGCTGCGGTGGGAGGCTGCGGTCACCGATGGCCGGGTGCGGGCCAGCGGTCAGCGGGCGGACCTCCGCGAGTACCTGCCCTTGTTTTCGCAGGGTGGCTGATCGGAGCGGGTGCTGACCGGCGTAGTCACGGCCCTGACAGCCCCAGAAGTCACTAGAATTACCTAGTGATTAAGCCCGACGGCGTGTTGTCACATGATGCGGATCCGACTGACCGGCCACCACGGGACGCCTGCGGGGTATTCGGCGTCTGGTCGCCCGGCGAGGACGTCGCCAAGCTCGCTTACTACGGTCTGTACTCGCTGCAGCACCGCGGCCAGGAATCCGCTGGGATCGCGGTCAGCGACGGTTCGCGGATCGTGGTGTACAAGGACATGGGCCTGGTGGCGCAGGTCTTTAACGAGTCTGTGCTCAACACCTTGCGCGGGCACATCGCGGTCGGGCACTGCCGCTACTCGACCAGCGGTTCCTCGGTATGGGAGAACGCCCAGCCCACGTTCCGCGCGACCCCCTCGGCGAGCCTTGCGCTCGGCCACAACGGCAACCTGATCAACACACTTGAGCTGGCTGGCCTGCTCGGCGGCCAGTCAGCGGCGCTGGCCGGCCGGGCCACCTCCGACACCGACGTGCTGACCGCGCTGTTCGCGGCCACCGGGATCGGCGGTCCAGCAAACAGCGGTGCAGCAAACAGCGGTGCGGCGAACGGCAGTGCAGCAAACGGCAGTGCAGCGGACGGCAGTGCAGCGAACAGCAGTGAGCATCCGGGCGTGGAGGCAGCGGCACTTGCCGTCCTGCCGCTGGTCCAGGGCGCGTTCTCGCTGGTCTTCATGGACGAGCAAACCCTGTACGCGGCGCGGGACCCGCAGGGCTTCCGGCCGCTGGTGCTCGGCCGGATGCCACGCGGCTGGGTCGTCGCCAGTGAGACTGCCGCGCTGGACATTGTCGGGGCCACGTTCGTCCGGGAGATCGAACCCGGCGAACTAGTGGCCATCGACGAGGCTGGCGTTCGGTCGCATACCTTCGCGTCTGCGAAGCGGGCCGGGTGCTTGTTCGAGTATGTCTACCTGGCCAGGCCAGATACAGCAATCGCCGGGCGGAGCGTGCAGGCCACCAGGGTGGAGGTAGGCCGGCGCCTGGCGGCCGAGTACCCCGCCGACGCCGATCTCGTGATCGGAGTGCCGGAGTCAAGCACGCCAGCTGCGATCGGGTACGCGCAGGCCAGCGGCATACCGTACGGTCAGGGCCTGGTCAAGAACTCCTATGTGGGACGGACGTTCATCCAGCCCAGCCAGACGATCAGGGAGCGCGGCATCCGGCTGAAATACAACCCGCTCCGGGATGCCATCGCGGGCAAGCGGCTGGTCGTCGTGGATGACTCGATCGTTCGCGGCAACACGCAGCGCGCGATCGTGGCCATGCTGCGCGAGGCCGGGGCCGCTGAGGTTCACGTCCGCATATCCAGCCCCCCGGTGGCTTGGCCGTGTTTCTTCGGCATCGATTTCGCCAGCAGGGCGGAGCTGATGGCGGGAAATCTGGGCATCGACGAGATCCGCGAGTCGATTGGGGCCGATTCGCTCGGATTTGTTTCGCTCGCCGGGCTGATCGATGCCACCACGCTGCCCGCTGACGGGCTTTGCCGTGCATGTTTCGACGGCAAGTACCCGGTGCCGGTGGCCGATGACGAGAAGGGCAAGCACCTGCTGGAGATGGCTGGTTCGCCGACCGCGGGGACCGGGTGAGGGTTGACTGTTGACTAGCCAACCTCAGCCAGCCGGCGAGGGTCGGCCGGGCAGCGACCGCCAAGATGCCGTCCGTCAGCCGGCCAGCTACGTCTCGGCCGGCGTCGACATTGCCGCTGGGGACCGGGCAGTCGAGCTCATGAAGGCCGCTGTGGCCAGAACCGCGGGCCCTGAGGTAATCGGCGGCATCGGCGGCTTCGCCGGCCTGTTCGACGCTGCCAGTCTCACCGGGATGCGGCGTCCGCTGCTGGCGACGTCGACTGACGGCGTTGGCACCAAAGTCGTGATAGCGCAGCGGATGCGTAGCTATGACACCATCGGACTGGACCTGGTCGGCATGGTCGTCGATGATCTTGTGGTCTGCGGCGCCCGGCCGTTGTTCATGACCGACTACGTCGTGTGCGGCCGAGTGCAGCCGGAGCGGATCGCGACAATCGTGGCAGGCATCGCCGAAGGCTGCGTCAGTGCGGGCTGCGCACTGATCGGTGGCGAGACCGCAGAGCACCCGGGTCACTTCGGTGCCGATGACTTCGACATCGCCGGGGCAGCTACCGGGGTGGTCGACGCGGACCGGCTCCTCGGCCCGCACCTGGTCCGGCCAGGGGATGCCATCATCGCGATGGCTTCATCGGGTTTGCACGCCAATGGCTTCTCGCTGGTCCGCTCCATCATCGACGCCGCCGGACCTGGCCTTGAACTGGACAGCCAGCCCGCCGACCTTAGCCGCAGCCTGGGTGAGGAGCTGCTGACGCCGACCCGTATCTACGCCAGGGACTGCCTGGCACTCGCGGACAGCTGCGCGGTCAGGACCTTTGCCCATATCACCGGCGGCGGCCTCACCGCGAACCTGGCCAGGGTGCTTCCGCCCGACGCGGATGCCGTGCTGGAGCGCGCTAGCTGGCAGCCCGCGCCCGTCTTTGAGCTGCTAGCCGAGCGCGGCCAGGTAAGCACAGCGGAGATGGAGCGCGTCTTCAACATGGGCGTAGGCATGGTCGCGGTAGTGGCAGCCAACGACGTCGATCGCGCGTTGCGCCTGCTGGCCGACCGGGACCTGCCTGCCTGGGTCATCGGGCAAATCACAGTAGGTTCCGGCAGCGCGCGACTCGTCGGCCAGCATCCGGGTTAGGTTCCCGGCCCTCGGCGGAGCCGCCCCGGCCCTCGCCGTGCCCGTTGTCAGGAGCTACGCGTTACGCGTCGGATGACCCGGACTGGCGGACGAGTCCATCGGCACCATAGCTGCCGTAGTCGTCGCCGGATTCGGTGTCCTCGTCCTCGTCATCATCCGGTGCGTGATCAGAGTCGTCGTCCGCGGAGTAGCGATCGCCTAGGTCCGCATACGCGGAATCCCCGTTGGCGCCATGCTGGTCCGAGTCGACGCCCAGCTCAGCCCGCAGCCGGTCAAGGTCGGTCCCGCCGCCGCTGTACTTCAGCTGACGTGCCACCTTGACCTGCTTGGCCTTGGCTCGGCCGCGCCCCATTGGCTCGACCCCCTCTAACGTACGGAACCCGACGGGTCCCTGGTCACCGCACTCTTCGTTACCCGTTACCACGCAAGTGCTCATGGCTATGTGCATACAAGGCTCACCCGCCGCCGCTCCGCCAACCGGAGTGCGCCGTGCTCGCCCTGACGTACAGGTATAACCGTACCTGCTTTGGGCGCCAAGCGCCTCCGATGATTGCCGCGAACCCGCGCCTGAGTCATCAGCGACCCAGGTAAATGCCCCGCAGCCTGCCCACTTCGGCAATCCTCCGCTCGGCGAGCCGGTCCGCAGCGACCGCGGGCGGCACGCCGTCAGCGCGCGCCGCCGCCAGAATCTCCCTGGTAGTGCTGAGGATCTGCGCCGCCCTGGCCTTGGCCCGGTCGAAGCTGAAGCCGTGCAGTTCATCAGCAACCTGGATGACCCCGCCAGAATTCACCAGGTAGTCGGGGGCGTACACAATGCCCGAGTCAGCCAGCACCTTCTCGACGCCGGGATGGGCCATCTGGTTGTTCGCGCCGCCGCAGATGATCTTGACGCCCTGACGGCCGAGTGCTGCTGCGGTCTCGTCGTCGACTGCGCCGCCGAGGGCGCACGGCGAGTAGACATCAAGCGGGCTGCCAAGCAACTCCGCACGGCTGGGCGCGACGAGCACCTCGTGATGCTGGGCGCGCACCCGTTCGACCGCGGTGTAGCTGGTGTCGAAGATCACGACCTTGGCGCCATCGGAGATCAAGTGGTCGACAAGCCGATGGCCGACCTTGCCAACGCCTTCGATGCCCACTGTCCTTCCGTCCAGGCTGGTGGTCCCCCAGACGTGCTCGGCAGCTGCCCGCATTCCCTGATAGACGCCGAACGCTGTCAGGACTGATGAGTCCCCGGCGCCGCCGTTGGGCACTGTCCGGCCGGTGACGAACGAGCACTCACGGGCGACGATGTCCATGTCCTCGCTGTAAGTCCCGATGTCGCAGGCGGTGATGTACCGGCCGTTGAGCGACTGGACAAATCGTCCGTAGGCGCGCAGTAGCGCCTCGGACTTCACTTGGTCCGGGTCGCCGATAATGACCGCCTTGCCGCCACCGAGGTCGAGCCCGGCGAGAGCGTTCTTATACGCCATTGCCTTGGACAGGTTCAGCACGTCGGCTAGCGCTGCGTCCTCGCTGGCGTAGGGGTAGAACCGCGTCCCGCCCAGCGCGGGCCCGAGTGCGGTGGAGTAGATGGCGATAATGGCGCGCAGTCCCGACTGCGCGTCCTGACAGAAGACAACTTGCTCGTGCCCGGCCGGCCCGTCGTGTCCGGCGCCGAAGACAGTGGTCACCTGATGGGCTCCTGCGATCGGCCCGCGTCTTCGTTGACGCAGGATCGGCAACAAGCCTATATCTGGGCTCCGAGTTGGATGAGACTCGCGCGGATCCTACCCGCCCATGGGGCTTTGCCCAGAGCGGTATGGCATGTCACGATTAGTCATGCTGCCCATGCGCGCCAAACACCGGGGGGTCTGGCGGTTTTGGCGTAGCAGGCCATGGGTTTGTGTCGGATCGCCTACGGAGTGTCGGGACACCGCGCTACTCTGCGGTCAAAAATTCTCGAAGCCGATATCTGGCCTAGTTCGGGGATTAATGCAAGAGTCGGTCCGGTTGCATAGAAACGACGCAGTTCGCGCGCATCCGGATATCCGGCCGTCGCGGCGCCCGCGGAGCGGCAGGCGTCGGCCGACGGCGTGGGCACGTGGTCAGCCGCGCGAATCGGGAGGGAGGGTAACCGGCAGTCGCAGCCTGTGAGCCAGCGTCGGCTCATGGCATGATCCCCGTCCCCGCGAGGCGCCGACTTGGAGGAGATCGGCGGTTCGGCAGGGTCGGACAGGACGTGGCGGCAATGGAAGCTAAGTGTTCGATGGGAGGCGCGGATGACTTTTCCGAATCCGCCGCCGATGCCACGGTGCGTGTCGCTAGAATCACGCTGCGTGACAGGTCGCGGACCGGGGGCGTCGTGGCGACTCGCGAAGAATCTTTGCTCCCGGTTGTCGACGCGTTACCGCTGGTGATGGCAATATGGTCTGAGCGGACTATATAGGACATCCGAGGCAGGCTTCGCTAGAAGCCACGA
>Ga0335074_10009461_pt1 | contig 13613 bp, 15 predicted proteins | sample Lox_Sample_23_FD_206715 | JGI IMG/M metagenome (GOLD analysis project Ga0335074, IMG submission 206715) | Soil microbial communities from Loxahatchee National Wildlife Refuge, Florida, United States - Lox_Sample_2.3 | ecosystem: Environmental > Terrestrial > Soil > Wetlands | place: USA...
CCCGAGCCCGGCACCCTGGTTCAGTTGTTCAAGGATGACGCCACCGCCGGCAACGGCGCCAAGAAGGGCGTCATCGCCGGCAAGGGCGTCCTGAACAACCGCATCAGCGAGTACCTGATGCTGCGCCTGGCCGAGATCGGCATCCCCACCCATTTCATCCGCCGCCTGAACATGCGCGAGCAATTGATCCGCGAGGTGGAGATCATTCCGCTGGAAGTGGTGGTGCGGAACGTCGCCGCCGGCAGCCTGGCGACCCGGCTCGGCATCCAGGAAGGCACCCGCCTGCCGCGCTCGATCATCGAGTACTACTACAAGAACGACCAGCTCAACGACCCGATGGTGTCGGAAGAGCACATCACCTGCTTCGGCTGGGCGAATACCGCGGATCTGGACGACATCGTCGCGCTGACGCTGCGGATCAACGATTTCCTGACCGGGCTGTTCCTGGGCGTCGGCATCACGCTGGTGGACTTCAAGCTGGAATTCGGGCGCCTCTGGGAAAACGACGAGATGCGGATCGTGCTGGCCGACGAGATCAGCCCCGACAACTGCCGCCTGTGGGACGTGAAGACCAACGAGAAGATGGACAAGGACCGCTTCCGCCGCGACCTGGGCAACGTCGAGGAAGCCTATCAGGAAGTCGCCAAGCGGCTGGGCATCCTGCCCGAGGCCGGCGTGCGCGACCTGAAGGGGCCGGAGCTGATGCAGTGAAGGCCACCGTCACCGTCATGCTGAAATCCGGCGTGCTCGACCCGCAGGGCAAGGCGATCCAGCACGCGCTGCACACGCTCGGCTTTTCCGGTGTGGGCGACGTCCGCGCCGGCAAGGTGATCGAGCTGGAACTGACCGAGACCGACCCCGCCAAGGCACACGCCGAGGCCGAAGACATGGCCCGCAAGCTGCTCGCCAACACCGTGATCGAAAGCTTCCGCGTGACTGTTGCGGAATAATGCGCGTGAGCGTGTATCCGTTCTACCGGCTTCCGACCACCGGCACGAGCCCGATCGCTTCGCCGGCTTGAGCCAGTAAAGCTGCCCGCGGCGGTTCAGGATTGATCGCTTCCTGCTCTTCGACGCTCGCCTTGTCCATCAAGTGCGGCAACAGGTCACGCCCGATCGCCGCGCGGATGTGTTCCAGGATCAGCTGCTGCCCGTGATGGTCGGCGTCACCCCAGTGGAAAATCGCCACGCGCCGCGGCAGCGTAACGTCCAGGCGGCGGATTGCATCCAGTGTGGCCCGTGATGGGAAGCCCCCAGAGTACACCACAACGCTGCCGTCCCTGATTTCTCGCGTATAGCGGTTGAAGGACGCCAGGTTCTCGATGACGATCACATAAGGGACATGGCCCCCAATATCGTAATCCCATTCACTGCCTCCGGCGGCAGGCCATGATATGGATAGGCGGCGATCTCGCTGCCGTCGGCCAATCTGAGCCGGCCGCGGATCAGCACCGGCCAGGGAAATTTCTCGATACCAAGTGCTGCCAGCACCTCCCTCGGCCGGACTTCCGGGAGATTGAATTGGCCGCGCAATACACGCGCCAGACGGGCGGTGGCGGCTTCGACCGCCTTGCTGTCGCCGCAGGCGTGCCGGGAGAACGTACGCATGTCCCAGCCACGCAAATGCTCGCCGCGATCGATCGCCGCCAGGATGCGCAAGAACTTTTCCGCTGACACGACGTCGCAGGGAACCAGGCCCGGATAGGGTTCCTTGCGCAATGTCCAGGCCACGGCGATCTCGTCAACAATCGCGTCGATCCAGCCGGAGACCGGTCCCACGCGCGCCCGCAGCGCAGCGATGGCGCGCGCTGCGGCATCGCCGGCCGGATCGCGGCGCAGAAAAGCGGCGAGGCGGCCCATGTCGGCCATGGCGATGAAACGAATATTCTCGGGGCCGGCATCGCGCCGGCGGCGCATCTCGACCGCTTGCGCCGCTTCTGCGTCCGCCATGATGCGGTGGAACGCCTGACGTTCGGCATCCTTGGTCATCGCCTGATAGTCGGGATACACCAGATTGCGGGTCCGGCCAGGTTCGCGTTCGGCGGCATCGAGCAAATCGTCCAACGCCGCGGCGGCATCGCGGAATTTCCTGGCCATCAGGCGGCGTCCGGCCGTTCCACCGCGGTCTTGATCTCCCGGAAGCGGTCGAGCCCGAGATTGCCCGGGTTGGCTTCCGAGAAAGCCTGTCGCGTGCGATCGCGAATCTGATACGGCTCGATATCGATGGTATCGCCGTTCCGCAGGGTCTCGATGAAACAGTCCATGGACTCGTAAAGGCTGGCGCGCTTTTCGAACGGTGCCGCCACCATGACCTGCAGCCCAAGATTTTGATAGAATTCCATGCAGGCTTTCTGGTTCTTGCCATCCAGCTTGGCAAACGCCTCGTCGAGCACGACCAGGCCGATGCCGTCGGTTTTGCTGGCATCGCCGGCGGCGCGGCCATGATAGGCAACCGCCAAAGCCGTGCCGATCGCAACATAGAACGGCACCTGTTGTTCTGCTCCCGAACCAGTCCCGTGACGATCGTCCAGGTCGATCTCGCGGCCGGTTTTGAGGTCGCGCATTTTCAGGCTGAACGTGAAATACTTCCGGTAGTCCTCGAATTCGGCGATGTCGCGCGTTTCGTCCAACAGCAGCGACTGCACGGTCTTCAACGCCTTGGCATGGGGGTGCGTATCCGGTACCGCCGTCTCGAACAGCGGCAGGAACAATGCCGGATCGGTGCGCGATTCTTCAACCAGCGCGATGATGTCGTGGTACAGCTCAACCGGGCGCTTGGTGAAGCGATACCGCTCGTAATGAAAATCGTGGCCCGACAGCGTCCTGTTCGTTTCGTCCAGCGCGCGCTGCAGCGCATCGAAGCGCTCGCGCAATTCGAAAGCGAAAGAATGCTGGAACAGACTGCGGGTCCGGTCCGCGGCCTCGTGCGCCTCGCTTTCGTAGCGGACCAGGTCGATTTCCCGGATCCGCTGCATGCTTCGGTCCGCCCAGGGTTCGATATCGAGAACCAGTCTCGATTCGCGGGTGAAGTCCGCTTTCAGGCCGAACATCCGGTGAAAGTCGAAGTACTGATCGAATGCCTCTCGTTCGATCTGCTGGAAGCGCTCGCGCGCCTCACGCGCCAGATTTTCCGCGATGGCGCCCAGCCGGCGAAAGTCGTGCTTTGCCTCGATCAATGCGGCCCGGTAGCGGGGGCGGCCTGCCGGTCGCAGGTGGTGCAGCTTCCTGAACGCCGTGCCGGCGGCTTGCAGTGCCAGGTCGGCACCCAGTGCATCATCGCCTGACTTCAGAGTCTGCGTCGCCTCCATGATGGTGCGTCGCGCGTCGCCGCAGCGGACGGTTGCATGGCGGGCCTCGCTTTCGTAAGTCCTGATCGTGTCCGTCAGCCGCTTCTCGCGCTCCCGCAGGCCGGGGTCGATATTCTGTTCCATGGCCCGTATGTCGGCCGCGATCTGGTCCAGGCGCTCGTCGGCCCGCTGCAACTGATCGCTGTAGCGAAGCAGGTCGGCGCCGCGCCCGGCTGCCGTCTCGAAACCCTCGATCGCCCGCAGCGCCGCTTGCAGCATCGCGCGATACTGCCCTGCTTCGTGCAGCTCGGCGGCAAGCACCGCCAGTTCGTCCCGCAGCGCCGCAAGACCGGCCCGGCCGGCACCGGCACCGATCTTGTTGCCGCGCACAACCTCTCGCATCTCAACCGTCAGGCCGTCATCGTAGGTGCCATCACGCATGATGGCGCGGCCGGGCCGGTGCAGGTCCTGGATCGTCTCGGCAAGCCGCACAGTGCCAATGCGGCGGATGACGAACGCCATCGCCAGCTTGTCGTCCGAGCGCAGCACCGACGCCAGGTAGCCCGCCTCCGGTACCGCCGCCGCCGGATCCAGCTTGCGGGTATTGACGATGCGGCACCCGCGGAAACGCTGACGGTTGCGTTGCAGGTGACGAATGGCATCGTCAACGAACGGCCCATCGACCAGGATGGCCTCGCGGTCGCGGCCCAGCAGCGCCTCCGCCGCATGCCGCCATCGCTCGTCTGTCACCTCGAGCAAGGTGCACAGGATGCGCGGCCGGAATCCCTGGTCGGCCAGCTCCGCGGCAAGGGTCTCGACGTTGCCCTCCAGGCTGACGCCCTTATGCTCGATATCGGCGATGCGCCGCCGCAATTCCGCGCTTCTGTCATCGAGCGGTGCGCTGCGCCGGATCGCGGCCTCCGCCTCCTGGCGGCAGCGCTCAAGCACCGCTTTCAGACGCGGCGCCGCTTCGTCCAACAGCGCCGCCAGCGACGTTGCGTCGGCCGGCCATGCGGGAGGCAGTCTGCTGCTGTCGGCAGCCTGATAGGCCTGCGCGATCAGATCGACCACCGGGCCGGCAAAACTGTCCAAGGCCGCGCGGCAGCGTGCGACGACCGCAGCCTGGTTGACGGCCTGCTGCAGTGTTCCAAGTTCGCGCAGCGCTTCGGCCCGTTGCATGTCTTCAAGCCTGCGCTGCGAATCGAACTCCGGCCGGCGTCCCATCGACTGGGCCTGGATCCGCGCGCGGAGCTGATCCAGCTCGTCATTTGTGTCCTGCTTGAGCCGGTCGTACTCCGCAACCTCCTGCTGCGCCGCGCGCAAGTCAGCCGTCGCGTTGGCAACCTGCTTCCTCAGCCGGCGATTGGCATGAAACTGCGAATCCAATCTGGCGCGCGCGCCGATCCAGCGCTGGGTGTCGTGGACAGCCAGGTCTGCTTTGTATTGCCCCAGCAACCCGTGCAGCCGGTTCAGCGAGTCCAGCTTGCGCCTGGCTTCTTCAATGTTCTTCCGCAACTGTTGATAGGTGGCGACCGACGCCCGTAGCTGGTCGATACGGATGTCGCGTTGCTCAAGCAGGTAAAGGCGGACGAATTCGGTCGCCGACCCGATTTGCTCGAAGGAAATCGCATTGACGAACGCCTTGCGGAAGCGGTCCGCATCGATGAAGCGCCGCCCGGTGGACAGCGCCTTGAGATAGTCGGAGACAAACTGCTTCGGCTGGTCGCGATACACACTGGCACCCGCGTGATTCTCCAGCCACGGCCGCATCAGCGCCCAATCGCGCAATTGCTCGCCGCCATCCACGCGATCGATGAAATCGGTCACCGACAATAGGCGGCCCGTTACGATGAACCGGCCCAGCGTCCGTGCGTCGGTCTCCGCCGGCAATGCTTCCAGCGCCAGGCCGATGGTGCACGCCGCCTCGCCTTCGCCAAAGCCCAGGAAAATATAGGTCAGCGCACCGTCCGGGCGCATCACCACATCCCGGCTGAGCCGCCCGACGCAATACCCATGTACTGTTCTGTCGCCGCTCTTGCGCCCGCTGTCGGTGGCGCTGGCATTGAGCTTGCGGTACCGCCCCGCATTCCCCGTCATGACCACCTGGATCATGTCGAGCAAGGTGGTCTTGCCGCTGCGGTTCTCGCCAATCACACCGACGCGGCCGGCAATGTCGATATCCATCGCCGGCAGGATGTGCCAATGGATCAGGCCGATCCGGCGAAGCTGCATCATTCGACCGCGTCCTCGTCCTGCAGCTCCCGTGCCGCCGCCGCGGCACTTTCCGCGTCCGCGGCAAACCGCTCCAGCCGGTCGAGCACATTGCCGTCAACCAGATGGTGGACCATCGGCCGTATCGTCACCTGCTTGTCCTCCGCGTCGGGATCGAATTCGCCGACCTCAACCAGGCTGCGCCGCTCGAATTCGCGCAAAGCTTCCTCGAAACGCGTGGTGGTCAGGCTTTCCTTGCGGCTGCGCGCCGCGACATCGCGATAGCGGTCGAACAATTCGTTCAACGTCGTCGTCACGACCGCACGTGCTTCCGCGCCGCCGCGGTTGATTTCCTCTTGCCAGACCAATGCCAGGACAAGCAACACCCTGGTGTGCTCCTGCTGCATGCGCGGGAACAGCTCCAATTCGCTGTCCGGCAACAGGCCCACCCATTGCTCGCCTTCGTTGATCCGCAGTTCATAGCCCAGCGCGTCGAACAGTGCGCTGAAATAGGCCCCGAAGCGCGCACTGGTCAGCATCTCGTAGGCATGGGTGGCACCGCGGTCACCGGCGAACAGGAACTGTCCGCGCAGCAGCACGTTCGCGGTCTTGCGCAGGTCGGCAGCGGTGGCTTCCCCGAAACGGGATTCAAGGTCCGCCAGCTCCTTCAGCACCGCGTGCATCAGCTATGCTCCGAAGCCAGAGTGACCGTACTCGTCTTGCGGCGGATCAGAAAATTCCGGCACGAGATCCAGTCGTCATCCCGCCGCGCATCGACCGGACAGGGTGTGAAATCGTATTGCTCGGCCAGCGCCGACGGCCGGCGCTGCAATCGGCGCAAGTGCTCGAACGCCAGGAAATCCTCGACGCTGTCGATCGGCAGGTCGCGTGCTTCGCGGATGCTGCCTGGGGGGATTCGCGCGTCAAGAAAGCGCCGCACCCGCCGCAGGTCATCGATGAACAAGTCGTTGTAGGCACGCAGTATCTGCCGCCATTCGCTCAGCACGGGATCCTGCTCCGGCCGGCGCAGCAGGCCTGGCGCGACAGATCTGCGCACGCTCCGTGGCTCCGCCAGCAGATGCGGCGCCCAGGAAACCGGCGGTGTCAGCAGCATCCCCTCAGGCTGACGCTGCCGGAGCTACCGCGGATTTGTCTCGGCAATATCGGCCATGGCCTGATCCAGCCGAACGATCAGTTGGGAGAGACGCCGCGAGTGAAGGTGATCGCCCAGCTCCGCGTAGTTCACCGTATTGCGCAGGCGCGTTTCCAGCCGCACACGAAATACGTTGATCCGGTCATAGGTCTCATCGATGTTGTCGAACACGCCGCGGATTCTGGACAGGTCCGCGTCGAGCAAGGAGCCCGCCTCAGTATGGTTGGCAGCGGCCTCGCCGTCGACGTAGCCTTCCAGTACCTGGTCGCGTTTGTGCCCCTCATCGGCGATCACCTCGACTCCATCAAGGATTTCGCGCTTGAACCGGTAGGGGTGGTTGGTTTTGTAGATCGACTCGAAATCCTTCAGCACCAGGCGGCCGATGAAATCCTGGAAATACGTGGCGAGCCGCTGGTTAAGATTCTCCGCCGCCATCGCGTCGCGTTCGATGGTGCGCAGACTCGACAGGACGGTGCGCAGTTCCCGCGAGAATCGGACGGCGAGCTCGGCCGCCTTGTTCAAACCCAATGCACTGGTCCGCGGCTCGACCTGCGCTGACGCGACGGCATTGCGGATGGTGATCACCACACCGCGGGCCGTGGTGGCCAACCCCTTCTCCAGGGCGGCGAGTCGTTCCGCCAGCAGCATTGCCCCCGGCGGCATGTCCACGGTGATACGGATTCCGTACGCTTCCTCCTCCAGCCAGCCCTTGTCGATCAGTTGCCCATAGACCCGATACGCGCGATCGAGCAGCAGATCCTGTCGATGATCTGGCCCGGCCAGATCGCGCTTGAACCGGCGGCCCTCTGACGCGAATCTCCGCGACGTTGGAGAAGTCCTGGTCTTCCTCCGTCCACAAATGGGGGTTGAGTTTCAGCGCGTCGTAGATCGCACCAATCACGTCGTGTCGGCCTGGGAAGATAAGCGCATCGCTGAAGAAACGTTCAAACAGCTCGACGACGGCCCGCGCATAGAACCGCCGATTCGCCCGGCTGAACACCAGGAATATATCTTCGTTGAGCAAGCCGAATAAGGCCATCGGCTATAGTCCTGTCGAACGTCCGTGAGGTCGGGCAGCCAGTTTTCCGTAAACAGCGCACGAGGCGATCCCGCTCGTGAGCTCACAAGAGAGCGCTGACACGCATTACCTCAGGTCAGATCGGTGGTGGCATAGAAGTCCGCCAGCGCGCCGGAGTACCCGATGCTGCGAAGATCCAGCGTCTCGGTTCCCACAATGATGTCCGGCGTTTCCTCGCCCTGGCGGAGGACTTCCGCCTGCACTGCGGTGCTGGACAGGATCAGCACCTCCTGCACACTGGGAATGGTGGCGTAGGCCCAGGCGTTGGCGCGGGTTTTAGCCTCGTTCGACGGCGACAGGATTTCCACCAGCAGGATCGGATCGGCGAGTGAACGGCCGTCAGCAAACGACCCGCACGATACGCCAAGATCCGGGATGCGCTCGTTGAAACGCGCGCGAAGCAGGGGGATGACGCCGGGTGTGGTGATGGCGCGGCAGGTGGGGCGATGGGCGCGCAGGTGCCCGGTGAGCAGGAACGCTGCCATGCTCTGGATGGCGCCGTGATTGAGGCCGGGCGGTGCCATCGCAACGGGTTCGCCGTCCACCAGTTCCCAGCGCCAGTCCTCCGTCCCGGGTGGCGGTTCCCAGTCCTGGAACTCATCGACCGTGAGAAGGGGACGGCGCAACGCCTGGCTCATGGCGTCAGCATAGCAGGACGCGGCCCGGCGTGTCAGCGGCGGCGGTAGGGGCCAGCGCGCCTGTCCGCCCCGCGTCGCGGCCAGCTTCCCCGAATCTCCCCATTGTCGTATGTCCTCGCCCATGAAAGCGGGCATCGTCATCTTCCCCGGCATCAACCGCGAGCGCGACATGGCGATCGCGCTGGAACGCTCGGGCGCAACCCCGCGGATGATCTGGCACAAGGAAACCGACCTCTCCGGCCTGGACCTTGTCGTCATCCCCGGCGGCTTCAGCTTCGGCGACTACCTGCGCTGCGGCGCCATGGCCGCGCACTCGCCTGTCATGCCCGCGATCCGCGCCCATGCCGACCGCGGCGGCTATGTGCTCGGCGTCTGCAACGGCTTCCAGATCCTGGTGGAGGCCGGCTTGCTCCCCGGTGCCCTGCTGCGCAATGCCACGCTGCGGTTTATCGCGCGCGACTGCCATCTGCGGGTGGAGCGGGCGGATACCGTGTTCACCAGCCAGTACCAGCTCGGCCAGACCTTCCGCGCGGTGATGGCGCATGGCGACGGCAACTACTTCGCCGATGACGACACGCTGGACCGGCTGGAAGCCGAGGGGCGGGTCGCGCTCCGCTATGCCACGCCGGCGGGCGATGTGGTCCCCGAGGCCAACCGCAACGGCAGCGTCCGCAACATTGCCGGCATCCTGTCGCCCAATCTGCGTGTGCTGGGTCTGATGCCGCACCCCGAGGATCTGGTCGATCCGCTGATGGGCGGCGCCGACGGCAAGCCCCTGTTCGATGCGCTGGCGGCGGCGTAGGCATACTGGCACATGCTCTGGGAATGAAAGCGTCAGGAAGACGAACGGCAGCCGCGGAGCTGCATCCGTCGCGGCCGCAGCATCGCAGCAGAAAAGGCTACGGGCCGAGCAATTCGATGGTCCGCTCCTGGCGGCGGAGCAAGTCCAGAGTCATCTCGTAAAGTTCCTGGCGCAATCGCTCCGGGGCCACTGCGATCACGCCCTGGCCGGGCGCATCCAGCTTGGGGAACCAGCGTGTGGTCAGGGGCATCCTGGCCTGACGATTCATACCAGCCAACGTTGAGCCAGACTCACCCGTGTCATGGCCGGCGAAGGCCGGCCACCCACGTCTTTCTTGGATGCGGCCTGGAAAGACATAGATGGCTGCGACACTCGCGGCCATGACACAGCGGCGCATGCGTCAATCTTTTCGCTGCCTGGTATCAAATGCAGCCGGAAAGCGCGCCTCTGGTTCAGCGCGATGGCCTCCTCTTGCGAGAACAGCCTGACCCCGAGAGGCAGCGGTGTCTTCGGCGGCCAGGGAGCCGAGGTCGTGTATGCGACAAGGCCAAGCGGCGGGCGGACCGCGAGGCGGTAGCAAATATGCGGCAGCCCTGGCTGGCGGGGCTTCTCCGTCGTCGGAAACAATACCTCGATGAACGCGCCTTCCGCGATCACCAGGGGCTCATTCTGTGTCAGGGATAGCGAACAATTTGTCCATCAGGGCCGATCGTTCGGCGTAGCGCTGGTCCGATTCTCCTTCGGTCCGCACCAGAGGGCCGGGTACAAGTCCAGCAGCGTCCGCCGCGACGAACATGGTGATCGCGCGGCCGGTCTCTTCCTTGGCTGCCATGTCGCGCAGGACTGCCGTCTCGACGTAGTTGGTCGGGCTGCGGTTTTCCGCCCGGGCGAGCAATTCAAGCCGCCGGTATTGCTCTGGGTCGAGCCGCAGCGTGATGGCCTGCCTGGCCGGACGCCTGCCCGAGGAGGCTGCCGAGCCGCGCGATTTTCTCTGGATTTTCGCCATGCGCAGCCATATGCGGCTTGAAGATGCTTTTTGCAACCACGGCTGCATCCGGCCGTGGCGTGCGTTGCGTGTCATCCCGCGCGACTGCCATTGGCGGGTGGGACGCGCGGACACCGTGTTCCGACGGCAAGCCCCCCGTTCGATGCGCCGGCGGCGGCGTAGCCCGCGATTGCCGTCCCTCCGAAACGACTCACCAGGTCCCCGAGCATCACACCGTCCCTCCGAAACGACTCACCAGGTCCCTGAGCATTACACCAGCCGTCACGCAAGCTGCGTCCAGATCGATTGCAGAAACAACAGCCGCATGCCGGCACGTTCCATGTTGCGATGGCTCGCCGACAGGAAGTCTGCCCCGCTGCACACGAAATCCACCCCGGACGCACTGGCATCCCGTAACCGCCGGCGCAGCAGCGCGGCATGCAATCCGCGGCCGCGACAGGCAGGATGGGTCGCAGCGTCGGCGCAATAGCCGACACCATCGTGGATAAACAGCGTTGCCACTGCGGCCGGCCGCCCTTCGACCCGGGCGAGGTACAGCGACCAGCCCGGCTGACCCAGCCATGCCCCCACATTCCTCTTGAACTGCGCCTGCGCCGCAGCCGCGATGTTCCAGCCGGCGACATACGCCCCCAGGAACGCCGCCATCTGCTCTTCCGAGGTGACCAGCGCGACGTCGACATCGCCGGGCACCGCGGCATGCGGATCAAGTTCGGCGATGAGCGCGGCATGACAGTGTGATTGGAAATACCCAAGTCGCGCCAACGCGCGTCCGAGTGCCGGGTCATGGTCGCCCGCCGCAATTTCGAAACGGCCCGCGACGTCATGCGCGCGATACCACTCGGTCAAAGGTTGAATGAGACCTGCTCGAACCTTCGATAAGCAATGCCGATCGGGTTGCCGGGAATGGCCTCAAGGACTTGCATCCGCGCGATCGTGTACGCCGCAGCGACATCCGTCACGCGGTGCACAAGATCCAGGGACGGAACCAATCGGGGCAGCGCCATGTGTCGAGCCCTCCAACCATGATAGGTTCAATCCAGATTCGACCGCAACAAAGGCGAAACCCGCGCGGATCTCGGCGCAAGCTGCGTCCCCATGCGGCCGGCTGTCCGGCCACCACCGGCAACATGTTCACCACAAAGCCCGAACTCACCAAGCAATCCCTTTGACCTTGTCTTCCCTTTGACCTTGTCTTCCCTTTAACCTTGTCTTCGTGGCTTCGTGCCTTCGTGGTGAATCAAGCCAGCCCCCCACCAGTCCCGGCGTTGGCGATGCCATCCCAATGCCGCGGCCCCCGGCCCGGTAAAATCACCACCTCGCGACACCAGTCCTTGATCTGCCCGCGGCACACACCGCGAAGGATCCGCAGCCCGCCCCACAGGAGGTTGCGACGTCGCAGGCCCCGGCTTATGCAGGCGGCGCGATGGACCAGATTGCCACGCTCGCCAGGGTAGAGCACCAGCACGTCACCTTCGATGACGGGCTGGCGCTGGAATGCGGCGCTCTGCTGCCGCGGCTAACCGTCGCGTACCGCACCTACGGCACGCTGGACGCCGCGCGCAGCAACGCGATCCTCGTCTGCCACGCCCTGACCGGCGACCAATACGTCGCCGAGCAACATCCGCTCACCGGCAAGGACGGCTGGTGGGAGATGGTGGTGGGTCCGGGCAAGCCCGTCGATACGGACCGCTTCTTCGTCATCTGTGCCAATGTCCTGGGCGGTTGCATGGGCTCGACCGGGCCGCGATCGGAACGAGACGACCGGCCCGGCGAGCTATGGGGCACCGAATTTCCGGCCGTCACGATTCGCGACATGGTGCGGGCGCAGAAGCGTCTGATCGAATACCTGGGCATCACCCGATTGTTCGCGGTGATGGGCGGATCGATGGGTGGCATGCAAGTGCTGGAATGGGCCGCGCTTTACCCCGATGCGGTCTTCGCCGCCCTGCCGATCGCCTGCGCCGCGTACCACTCGGCACAGAACATTGCGTTCCATGAAGTCGGGCGGCAGGCAGTCTTCGCCGATCCCGACTGGATGGGCGGACGCTATTGGCAAGCCGGGCGCGTCCCCGCACGCGGGCTCGGCGTGGCGCGGATGTGCGCCCATATCACCTACCTGTCGGAGCAAGCGCTGACACGGAAATTCGGCCGGCGGATTCAAAACGCGCCGAAGGACCCAAGCGAGGCAATGCGTCTGTTCGGCGAAATGTTCGAAGTGGAAAGCTACCTGCACCACCAGGGCTCCACGTTCGTGCAGCGGTTCGACGCCAATGCATATCTGACGATCACGCGGGCGATGGACTATTTCGATCTCGCGGCCGACTTCGGCTGCGACCTCGCAAATGCGTTCCGCGGCACGAAAACCCGATTCCTGCTGGTGTCATTCACCTCGGACTGGCTGTTCCCGACGCCCGAGAGCCGCTCGATTGCGCGGGCCCTGAACCGGGCAGGGGCAAACGTGTCGTTCGTGGAAATACCAAGCGACAAGGGGCACGATGCCTTCCTGCTCGATGAACCGGATTTTCACCGCACGCTCGCTGGGTTCTTGGCCGGATGCGCCGTGCACGCAGGGCTGAGCTTATAGTGCAGAAAAGCCGCCGCTTGTGACTCGCCCCGATCGCCAAAGCCGCACCAGCGCTCAATCGGCCATCGGCGCTTCAGGGAGATCCGCCAATAATGTCATTTGAACACAACTGACAGCGAAACCCCAAACCTGTACTGTCCGAATGAATTCACTCGCCCTTCTGTGATCGTCGCGTTATATATCCGTAAAAATCCGCAGCAGGCCGTTTCGTTCTACGCGACTACGTCCAAAAATACTTAATGTCCGGCACCGCATCGACTTCCAACATTATGACAGCGCGACCGTGATTGACAGATCACGCGGTTTCTGTGCCAACTGTGTAACGCAATCGCTTTTGGCTTGGCTTGCTGCGCCTCCCTCGGGTGCCCTCAAGACGTCCAAAGACCCGATTGTCGATCGTGTCGCGCGCTGTTGCGCGGCGCTTTAGACGGAGAACGGCGCAGATTATGGCTATTGGTACAGTCAAGTGGTTCAATACCACAAAAGGATTCGGATTCATCGTGCCGCAGGAAGGCGGCAAGGATGTCTTCGTCCATATCACCGCGGTGCAGGCCGCCGGATTGCGCGGCCTCAATGAAGGACAGCGGGTCAGCTACGACGTAGCGATGGAGCGCGGCAAGGCCGCTGCCACCAACCTCAAGCTTGCCTGACAGGGAACCGTCCAACGGCTCCAGCACCACGTTGCCAACCCCATCCCCACCAGCGCGCGACAGGGGACGCGCACCGGAAGGAGCGACGATTATGGCTATCGGCACCGTGAAATGGTTTAACGCCACAAAAGGCTACGGCTTCATCATGCCGCAGGACGGCGGCAAGGATGTGTTCGTGCACATCACCGCCGTTCAGGCAGCCGGG